>ERZ761607.255-NODE-255-length-105795-cov-53.298865_pt1 | contig 105795 bp, 97 predicted proteins | sample MGYA00511164_ERZ761607 | MGnify/ENA primary metagenome ERZ761607 (study PRJEB28899, sample SAMN02445080) | bioreactor sludge metagenome | biome: EBPR sludge | place: Australia: Brisbane, Thorneside Wastewater Treatment Plant | collected 2011-06-22 ...
GTTAAGAAGTGACGTGGGTCTTACGCCTTAGGGTCTTTAGACCTAAGGGATTGACGGGCTCAGGAGCTGGGCCTAAATCTAGCGTCCGCCGATCGGGCCGCGCAGACCAGGCGGTGGCTGCCCCCCGCCTCCACCCGTGCCCCCGGCGCCACCGGCGCCGCCAGTGCCCGTACCCTTGTTCGAGCCGGGAGCCTTGGGTATCTCGTCCTCGTCCGCTACGAAGACACCGTCGAGCTCTTCGGCACTCCAGGCGTCGTCGTCTTCCTTCGTAGAAACCTCGAACCACTTCGCCCGAATGTCATCCCCGAGTGAGGTCATGATGCGAACGTCTTTGTTTCCAGGAGTGCTCTCGAGCCGCAAGGTCTCTTTCTCGCCATCGTAGAAGCCCTTGAATGCCCAGACCTGCCTCCAGCGACCTGCGGTCAAGTCCTGCTTTGCTTGGGGCGAACCGGTGATCTCTGCGCGGCGTTCTCCCTCGCGGTACCAATACTCGATTCGGGTGGCGAGTACGGCGACCGGGTACTTCCGGCGGCTCTGGGTACTGCGAACCTCTTCGTCGAGCTGCTTCTCCGCGTCGGTCTTCCCTGTCGGGGCGGCGGGTCGACCGGCGGCGATCTCCTCGGGCACGATCGGCCTCAGGGGCTGAAGTTCGACCTCTTCGAGGCGCTCCTGGTCTTCGGGCTTGATGAGCATGCTCACGTTGCCTTCCAGAACCGCGCGCTTCTCCTTCCGATAGATGGTCACCTTATCGCAAAGCAGGTTGACCTTCTTGCTGAAGTAGGACACCTTGCCGGTCGCCACCACGACGTCGGTCTTGACGTTTCGCTCGACAGTGGCCGCCTTGATGATCACATCGCCATCGGTCGCCCATGCGATTTTGGAGACTTCGAGGTCGCTGCCGGAAGCTCGACTCGTTGACTGCGCCTTGATGGTCCACCTCGAGCCCTTCTTGTCTCCGTCGGGCACTTGATCGACCTGGCCGGTCCAAGTGAGGGGCCCTAGCGAGTACGAATTGTCGCTGAGTTGGTACCAGAAGCCGTTGGCTACGACGTCGCCGCCGCTCAGCTTGCCCTTGATCGGGCCCGGCACGTCGATCTTCTTGAGGATCTGATCGTAACGAAACTGGTCGACCTTGAGGTCGAGGTCTTTCGCCCAAACCCGGGCCGCGTTCCTTCCTTCGAAGATCTTGGAGTCCTGACTCCAGGCGCCTTCGGTCGCGCTAAACCGGAAGGGATCGCCGTTCGCGGTGTAGTAGACTCCGTCTGTCACCGCGAAGCACTGCAGCGAGCGCCGATCGCGGGTGATTCCCAGACGTCCGACCCGAGCCTGACCGCGCAGGCTCGACTCCTCGTAGAAGCGCACCGTGACGTCGCCCATTTCGACCGTGATCTCGTTCTCTTGTCGCTGGCCAATCGACCTGCGAATCCCCGCGAAGGGATCGATGGTCGCGATGCGCCGCAGGCTGACCGTGCTCCAGGCAATCAAAGCTAAGGCACTTACGCCGAAGACGAGGGGCTTCCAGGGAAATCTATCGGAGCGTGACATCTCGGGTTACGATCTGGTCCTGACTCTTGAGCGTCACCGACTCGTCCGGAGCGCTCATGTTGTTCGTCGGGTTGCGAAAAGTCATAGTATAGGAACCGGCTAAAACCCAGAAGCCGTAGCCTCCATCGCCGCTGACTGTCCAGCGGCGGACCGGTACGCCAGCGGCCGAAAGCGTAACGATCGTGCCTGGAGCGGCATTGTTCGGCGATACCGTCCCCTTGATGTTATACGGCGGAGGAGGAGGTTCGCTCCCACTTTCGGGAACAAGCAGCACGTCGGCGACGGTAACGACCCCAGCGACGGCGGGATCTTCCGCTCGGAAGGACTGGGGGAAGAAGCCGAGCCTCGTCACCTGGCCTTCGATATCGAAGAAGGCGCCTGCTCCGGCTGCGTAAGCCACCTCGGCCAGGTCGTAGTTGCCGGTAGCATCGGTCGCGCCTCGCCGAGACGCAAAATCGACCTGCGCTCCCTGCACGGGTGTGCCGTCGATCGCCGAAACCACGCGGCCGCGAACGGAGACTTTCTCGGGCCCAATGTAGAGATCGCCCATGCTGGCGGTCCCACCCGAGGGCGCCGGGATCGTGAAGCGGAATGAGGCCGTCGTCGCCCCACTCTGATAGAGCACGACAACCGAGGTCGCGCTCGAAGGAACGACGAACGAAAATGAGCCGTCCGTCGTGCTCGATTGAGTCGATGCGGTGTCGGCCTGCAGGGTCGCCGGCGGACTGGGTGCCTGGCCGTCGACGACCCAGATCACCCGTCCGACCACCGTCGTACCTACCGGCGGGTTTCCGCCACCGCCGCCCCCTCCGCAGCCTGTCAGAACGGACGCCACGAGCACAGCGAGGAAGAATCTCACGGACGAGCTCCGTTGAAGCCGAGCCCGATCGTCATGCTCGTCGACCAGGCCCGGAACTGATACGTGCCGCCGCCGAAGAACTTTCCGCGCATGCCGCCGGTTTCGTCGAGATACGGCACCATGCCGATCGACCCGCTCACTCGCTGAGCGTTCACCGTATAGAGCGTGCCGACCCTCAGGTTTTCGAACCGGATCCGGTAGATTTCCCGCGAAAGCGGCTTTCGCATATCGCGGTAGAGATTGGTCAGTGACTGCCCCTGCAGACCCCCCATCCTCGGCGGCAGATCGGCATCATAGCGGGGGTCGAACGAAGCGGTCGCCCCCGATCTTTGACCGATCCGCACCTCGCTGGTCTCGCCACCGCCGGTAAGGGCGATGCGCATTTCCCATGCGTTCGCGCCCGGCGGCGGTGGAGCGCCTCCGGAACGGCCCGAGCCGCCCAGTCCGCTGGGCGAGAACGAAAGGACCGCTCCCTCCGGGGCAAAGACCCGGACATAGTACGCTTTGCCAGATTCGAACGAGGTGGCCGCATTGAAGGTTCCGCCCTCGGGCTTGCCGGAGACCGGGTCGTTCGCTCCGGGCGTGAACGAGAAGAACTCGGTTCCTATGGCGACGCCTCGGGCGTCGTTGAAAGAGGTCGGCGAGTTTGCGGCAACAGCGACCCGCACCTGCGAGAGCGGGACGTTCTCGGCGACCGGCGTCGAGATGAGGTTCCAGCCCGGTCGCAGCGCCACTGCCACCGCTGTGTTCGGAAGCACCCGACCCTGAACTGCGAGCGGCTTGGCTGTTTCCGAGCGGACGAAGAATCCGAGTCCCTGCGACATCGGTCCGCACTCCGGGAAGAATTCGTATCGGTTCCGCGCCCCGTTCCATCGGGCGGCTTGAGTTTGAGCGGCCGGGAAGCCGAGAACGTCCGACGCTACCGCCTCGAACGGATCACCCGGCAAGCCGATCATCGTCACGCCCTGTTTCAACCCACCCGGCAAATTTATCGTTCCATCGCCCCCGATTCTAAGATCGACGCCCAGCGGGCCGGGGCCTTTCGATACCTTTCGCGACAAAAGCCTCTGGCCGTTCCGGTTGACGTCGATCGTAGCGACGCCGGAACCGAGGAACGCGTTATCAGGACGAGCCCCGAAGGCGAGATTGGACACCGGAATCGCGGTCTGCACGACCGATCCGAAGCGGAGGTCTACCGTATAGGTTCCCGTGAGAGGCCCCCCCGAGACCGTGCCGAAGAACGTGTTCGGGTTCGGACGGGCCGCCGTTGCAATCGAACCGGCTGGCAGAATGCATCGCGAGATTCGGTCCTGGACCGGAATGTCGACGACCACTCGGTACGGCTGGCTGTTGAACAGATCGCCCGGAAAGTTCGGCGCCACCGCGCCATAGGCCGACACGATGTCCATGCGTTCGTCCTGGACGCTCGTGAAGAGCCGGAAAAACTCGGGCGTCCAGAAGACCGGGTAACTCGTGGCGCTCAGAAGAGTTTCATTGCCAGCAGAGTCCGAGGAGAAGTAGTGGGCCTGGATCCCGAAAACGCCGAAGTCGCTGCCTCCCAAACCGTCGACGATCGGGAACGGCTGCACGATCACCTTGAGGCCCGGGACATCGCGAGCAGCCAGGACGAACTGGCGTCTGTACCACTGGGCAAACTGCAGGCCCTCCACAGTCCCTCCCCCCACGAGGTTCAGAACCGTCTGGCAGAGCGCGACCTGCTGCTCCAGAGTTCGATACGATCCGGGCGAGGCGTAGAGCGATTGGGTCAGCTGCGCTACGAAGGCCGGGGACTCGACGAGGACCTTCTGCCATGCCGTACCGGCCATCTGGTAGCGCAGAAGGTAGGGGCCGCCCACGCTCCCACCGATCGGCAGCGGCTGGCTCCGAAGGTTGGGAGCGATAAACCGAGACGAGCCCAGCGCTGGGTGATTGGACCAGTCGTAATAGGGCGAAATGTCGTAGGTGCTCTCCAGGACTCCCTCGATAAGGTCCGGATCAAGGTTCGCAAGCATCGCCGCCGGAGTCCGGCTGATCCGCATGGTCGCTGCTCGAGCGAGACCCTCGTCGAAGGCGTCAGAACCAAACGAATTCGGACCCATGTAGGCTAGGAGCAAGGTGTGGATGAAGTTGACGGCCGAGACTTCCAGCTTGAAGCCGACTGCGTCCTGATAAACGGGGAAACGGACCTCCTGGCGGCCTGATCCATTGTTGGGCAAGTAGTAGCCGCCCGCCACCGCATCTCGCTCGCCGATATCGGCGTCGTAGTTCGAAACCCACACTTGCCCACCGACCGAAGGGGGCCCGAAGACAGCATCGAGAACCGGGCGAGCGCGTTGGAAAACGCTCTGCAGAAAATCGCGATACTCTGTTGGAAAGGCTCGCGGCCCCGTGCTTTCGAAAACGAGCGAGATGTCGCTTGCTCGCCCGCGACCGCCGGGCGGTGGCAGCGGCGATCCTCCACGGGTGAGAAAGAACCGCATCGGGAGACTGAAGACTTGCTGCCGATTCGCCTGCGCGCCCCGGACCCTCCGCGTGAGGCGGGCCGCGTTGCGGCCGAAGAGCCTCGCGGCCGAGTCGGTCAGCGAGTAAACCGCCTCTTGATCGCGCGTCGCCTGAACGTCGAGCGTCAAGTCGGTCGCCGAGGCCATGGCGGCCGCGAAGAGAAAAACGAGGACGCCCGCGAACCTCAAGGCGCCACGAACTCCCCGACCGCGCTCACCGTTCGGTTAACATTCTCGTCGGCCAGGCCCAGCACGAGGTAGTAATAGCGTTGCCCCCGGACCAGATTCGGACCGGCATATTCAAGGAAAACATCGGGCGTCGGCGAGTTGGCGTTGTTCCAGAACGACTCGACGCCAATTCCGGGAAACTCGTCGAACAGATAGACGATGTATCCATCGGCTTGGGCGTCATTCCAGTTGAACGTCAAGGGGTTGTTCGTTACCCTCAAACCGTCGAGATCGGGCAGCGGCGTGACGAGAACCGTATCACTGGGCAAGCTTTCCGATCGGTTCGGATCGTTCGGATAGATGACGCTGAGCGAAGTGATTTGGTAGTAGTAGTTCTGGTTAGGCCGCAGGACGTCGTCGAGATCCACGAAGTAGCCCTCGAGCGGCTCGCGAAGAAAGTCGATCGCTGTGAACGGCCCGCCGGCATTTCGACCGCGGTAGATGCCGTAGCCCAGCAGTTCGAGGCTGTCGATGGGCGTCCAATCGAGCCCGACTTCCACGTAGTTCCCGGCGGGCGTGAGGCGAGTGTCCGAAGCCCTTCGCTTGGCATGCCCCGGATCGAAAAGCCGCTTCACGTGCTCGATCGCCTCGCGATCCCGTGATGCGCGAGTGACTGGCGGCGACGTCCATGACACCGCGGACAGATCCTGCGGCGCCTGCATCTGAGGGTTGCCTGGATTACTCAGGACGAAGTTCACCCGGCGGCGCTCGCCGTCGGTGAGGATCATCGCATCGACATCGCTACGGTACTCACGCCCGCCAGCAACGATGGTGTACGAGATTCCGGAGATCAACCCGAACAGTTCGTACTCGCCGTTGGCGTTCGCCACGGTTCTCTGGCTGCTGAGCCCAGCGCCCCCGGCGAAAATACTTGCTCCACCCAGGCGGAAGCCGTCACGGTCCTCCACCACACCAAAAATGCTGGCAAGCTGCCGTTCGGGCGCGACGACGATGTTCACGCTCTGCGTCCGCTCGCCTCGGAAAGTGACGGCGACGTTGCGGCCCCTGAACCGCACCCCGTTCTGAACGATCTCGGCTTGGACATCGAGGTTGTCCTCGCGGACGTTACGAAGGATGAAGGCGCCGGTCGTGGATGTCGTCGTCGATCCGTCGCGGCTCGAAACGCGTGCGCCGCGAACCGGATCGCCGTTTACATCGGTGACGGTACCCGACACCGATGCGGTGCGAGACCCGCCGCCGCCACCTCCGCCACCACTACCGCCGCAGCCGATAGCAGCGATGAGGGCAAGAGGAACGACGGCTCGAGAAAGTAGTTTTGTGCAATCGATATTCACTGGATTGACCTCGAAACGGTGGCTCTGAGGCTACCGCATCTTGCATAGGAAAGAACGGCCGGGGTCCGCCTTGGTTACGAGCACCCGCCGTAGGCCCGGGCGATCTCGGGGTAGGCGGCGATGTGGGCTTCTATCTCGGCGACCGACGGCAGGCGGCCCGCACCTCCGAACCCGAGACAGTTCAAGCAACCGGCTGCGGAGGCGAAGCGAAGACCGTCCCCCAGCTCCATACCCGAATCTGCCCCATAGAGCATGCCGGCACGAAAGACGTCGCCGGCGCCGGTGGAGTCGATGCTCTCGGGGCAAGGAAATGCCGGATACCTACGCACCGGATGCCCGAGCCCGCCTGCCACGAACCCGTTGGGACCGTCGCTCAAGATGCAAAAGCACCGCTGCCGGTCGGAAAACTCCCGCACCCATGCGAGGTTGTGAGCGTCATCGCCACGGATGCCGATCCAGTCGGTGCTGGACTGCCACCATGCTCCCTCGGGAACGGGATCGCTCTCCTTGATGAAGTCGAGAAGATAGATCGAGGCTCCCCGCTCGGCTGCCGACTCTACGGCCCGGCGTGCTACGTCGCCATGGTTCGGCTCTGCGGTGAACCAGGTCTCCGGCCCGATCCCCAGTTGGTCGAAGATCGATGCGATGGCGTCGGAATCCACTTGCTTTTCTAGATCCCGAAACCCTCGCCCGAACATCGTGCGCTCGCCGTCCGGTGTCACATAGATGTCGCAGATCGGGGTCTGTGCGGGGCCGGCCGGCCGGCCTGTATCCAAATGAACACGGTCCAGTCCTCCAGCGGCCAAGGCTTTGCGGATGAAGTCAGCATCGTCGCCGGTTCCGATCGGGTTGCCGATGAGGACGGGTGGACGCCACCAATGGGCCAGGGCGAGGGCCGTGTTGGCGGCTTCGCCACCCAGCATGCGAACCTCTTCGACGATTTCGACATAGCCTCCCTTTCGCGGAAGATCGTCGACTCTGGCGAGCCGGTCAACGCAGACAGTGCCGTACACGACGAGCATCGCGAGATGGTGGCACCAATCCCTGCCTTAAATGGTCCTAGGTCCATCGAACCGCGGGAATGATTCGCCTGTCTCAATAACCGTGGAGTAATCCACAAGCGACGACCCGAAAGAGAAGTCGCACTCACATCCTCCATAGAAGCAAGACGAACCTCTCGAGAGCCCCGGGCCCCAACCCCCGGGGCTTCTCATTTTATTTCCGAACGCCACTCGTGCGGCGAACCGCCACGTCGAAGAGGAACGACTGGAACGCCTGCCAGTTCTCCTGCTGGGTCGGCAGGATCTGGTTCTCGGGCAAGAGAAATCCGTACTGGCCGGTGTCCCTAAGCTCGACGGTCAGCGAGATCGCCCCCATCGGGCTATAGAACCAGTCGACCGTAGTCCCGCTCGCAGGATAAATCGTCGTGTTGATCGGCCCGTCCTCGTAGACCATTCCACTGTAGTCAAAAATGGCGGAACGCATCCTGCCGCCGATGAACCGATGGACGGCATCGTCGGGGCACAGGGCGCTTTGGTATCCCCAAGGCCACATGATGAGTTGACTGTAACTGTGGTAGTCGATGAAGCCGGCGACGTTGGGAAGGCTCTGGACCAGGTTCCTCAGCCCCTGATTCTCCGGCTCGCTCATCGCCGAAGGGCCCCGATAGGTTTCGGAGCTGGTGTTACCGGAAGAGCCTGCTCCCCCCCAACCAGTGGCATAGTTTCGGTTGAGATCGACCCCGCGAGTCCCGTTTCCGTTGTTTCGCCGATTCTTTCTCCAATAGCGGTCATTGGTCCAGGTATAGACGTAGCCATCCGGGTTGAGGCTCGGAACGATGTAAACCGCGACTCTGCGCATGAGGTTCGCGTACGCAGGATCGTTCTTGATCCGGTCGATCAGGTTGTCGGCGAAGTACATGCACGTCGAGGGGCTGATCCACTCGCGAGCGTGGATACCGCCGATAATCACGATGTTGGCGACTTGTGAACTCGAGGTCTTCTGGTTCGAAATCCGATACGCCCAGACAGCGCGGTTCCCCCAACTCGTCGCGATCTGCTGCCTGCTGACTAGGCTCGGGTTCGCCGTTCGCCACAGTTCGTACTGCGCGATCATGTTCGCGTAGTCCAAGTAGAAATACCGGTAATCGTCGATCTGGGGCCGCACGACATCGCGCCAAGCATCGGCATCGGGCAACTCCGAGATGAACTTGTGGTCCAGCCGCAGAGCCCATAGTTCGGGCAACTGGTTGGGGCCGACGATCACGTCCGTGGCGCCGAGGCTGACCTGTTCGGAAAAGAGACCCAGTCCGCAATCGGCCACGCGCTGAGCCTGCTCGTCGGTATCGACGTAGACCCGATATCGGGACCAGCCGGATTGAGCCGTTGCCGAGACGAACGACGCCGCCAGGGCGGCCAAGACAAAAAATCGCATCGCAGTATCCTCCGCCAGAGGGCTACCCTATTATAGGACCAAACCCCACTTGTGAGAGGTGTTTTTGAGCAAGGTTGGTTCGCCCCGCCCTTCGGTAGACTCCCACGACCTTGATGCCACCACGCTTGGCCGTGATCGTGCCGGCCTACGACGAAGAAGCTCGCTTGACGCCGACCCTCGAGCGGCTCGCCGAATACTTCGGCGGTCAGAGCTACACTTGGTCGGTTACCGTCATCGACGACGGAAGCAAGGATTCCACAGCGGAAATCGCCGCCCGTTTTGCCGAAAGCCATCCCGGTTTCGGGCTCCTCACCTACCGACCCAATCGAGGCAAGGGCTACGCGGTGCGAAAGGGAATGCTGGAAGTTCCAGGCGAACTGATCCTGTTCTCCGACGCAGACCTCGCTGCGCCGATCGAAGAGGTCGAGAAGCTTCTTCCTGCGATCGAACGCGGGATCCCGATCGCGATCGGTAGCCGCCCACTCAAGGAAAGTCGCCTCGAAGTGCGCCAGCCCTGGTTTCGCGAAATGATGGGCCGCGCGTTTAACAAGGCGGTCCAACTCTTCGCGGTTCGCGGCCTGCAAGACACCCAGTGCGGATTCAAGGTGTTTCGAAAGGACGTCGCCGTCGATGTCTTCTCGCGCTGCAAGCTCGATCGATACGGCTTCGACTTCGAGTCCCTGATGATCGCCCGCGACCTCGGCTACGAGATTGCCGAGATACCGATTCGCTGGCGGCACCAAGAGGGCTCCAAGGTCAACCTTGTCCGCGATGGCTTGAGGATGCTTCGCGATCTCGTCGGGCTTCGGCTGCGCGGGAAGAAACGCCGTCTGGCTGGGCGCGAGGACGATGCAGACTGAAGAGTACGCTCGACTCTTCGAGCACGAGGACCGCTATTGGTGGTTCGTCGGGCGCCGCCGTCTCGCGCTGCGGCTTCTCGAAGCGGCGATCGAACAGGGATCTCGCGTGCTCGATCTCGGTTGCGGCACCGGAGCGGTCCTCGCCGAGGTTTCGCAGCTTTACCGGGCCACTGGCCTCGATCGAAGCGAGCTCGCTCTCGCATTCAGCGCCAAGAGAGGACTTCGGCGGCTCGTTCTCGGCGACGGCAGCCGACTTCCCTTTGCAAGCGAGTCGTTCGACGGCGTCGTCGCTCTCGACATCTTCGAACACATCGAAGACGACCGTGCCGCTTTCGCGGAGGCTCACCGGGTACTCGCACCGGGAGGAGCGCTGGTACTCAGCGTGCCCGCGTTTCGTTGGCTATGGGGTCCTCACGACGTCGCTCTGATGCACCAGCGTCGCTACCGCCTCAGGCAGGTCGTTGCCGAACTCGAAGCAGCCGGCTTCGTGGTCGAGCATTCCAGCTACAGCGTCTACCTGCTGTTTCCTGTCGTCATGCTGGTGCGCCTTCGCGACAAGCTGCGCCGGGGACCTGCTAAGGTCGACCTGCCGCCCGTGCCCGACTGGCTCAATCGCCTTCTGATTCGGGTCCAGGAGTGGGAGGGCCGCTGGACCGCGCGACATCGTCTTCCTTGGGGCAGCAGCGTCGTCGCGGTCGCCCGCAAGCCACGCGTTCGGTAATATCTCGCCGTCCCATGAAGATGCCCTTTGCGATGCTGCGCGATCTTGTAGAGACGCGCTTGACCGCGGACCAGATCGGCGATCTGCTCACGATGGCCGGATTCGAGCTCGAGGAGCTTCAGTTCGTCGATGGCGAACCCGTCCTCGATGTCAAGGTCATGGCCAACCGCGGCGACGGTCTTTCGGCGATGGGGCTCGCCCGCGAAATCCTCGCCAAAGACCCCGATTCAAGGCCCACCGCGCTCTACACTCGCGCCGTCGATCGATTCCGCTCGGAGGACGAGGAGACCGTCCCCGCTGCTCCTCCGGTAGGAGTGGAGATTCTGACCGAGGCGTGCACCCGTTATGCCTGCCGGCTCTTCACGAACGTGCAGAACGGCCCATCGCCAGAGTGGCTCCAGAAGAGGCTCACCCAAGCGGGCATGCGGCCGATCTCGCTCTTGGTCGACTTGACGAACTACGTCTTGCTCGAACAGGGCCAGCCGCTGCACGCCTTCGACTACGACAAGCTTCACGGCGGCCGGATCGTCGTCCGCGACGCTCGGCAAGGAGAGAAGCTCATCACGCTCGACGGCGCCGAGCATGACCTGAGCGAGGCAGGCATGATGATGATCTGCGACGTCGATCATCCCGTCGCCGCCGCCGGAATAATGGGCGGGCTGGAAACAGAAGTGGGCCCTGAGACGCAGACGATGCTCCTCGAATCAGCCCACTTCTCGAACACCTCCGTGCGCCGGACTCGGAAGCTGCTCGGTCTGAGCACCGAGGCGAGCTACCGGTTCGAACGCTGGGTCGATCCCAACGGAGTGGTGGCGGCGCTGAACCGGTTCGCCGAGCTTTACTCCGGGATCGCGGGTCCCGACGGTGTTGTGATCGGACTCGTCGACGTCTACCCGAAGCCCTTCGAACTCCCGGCGATTCGCGTGCGGATGGAGCGGGTTTGCCGGCTGCTCGGCACGGACGTCTCAGAGGCAGATGCCAAGCGGTATCTGACCAGCCTCGGCTTCGGCATCGACAGCCCCGACGTGATCACCCAAATCGGCGAAATCCTGACACGGGCCGTCACTCCGGGCGCCAAGGGTGAGTTCTCCGCACGTCCCCCGTCATGGCGACCCGACGTCGTGCGGGAAGACGACGTCATCGAGGAAATCGGCCGGGTACACGGCTACGACCAGATCCCCGAAGCTCCGCCCCAAGGCACGATCATCCAAGGCGGCGTCTTCGGGCTGCAGGCCTTCATCGACGAAGTCCGAGAGAGCATGCTGCGGAGCGGATTTAACCAAATGATCAGCCACTCGCTGCGCGACGCCCATCCGCTCGACTTCACCGACAACGAGCGGGTCGAAGTGCGCAATCCGCATTCGCCGGAGATGCGCTTCTTGCGTAACTCGCTCTTGCCGGGCCTCGCTGAAGCCGCCCGAAGAAACGGTGGCCGCGATGTTCACCTTTTCGAGATCGGGCGGGTTTTCGTCAAAGGCGACTACCAGTACGACGAGAGTCCCGAACTCGGCATTCTCAGCACCGGCGCGCTTTATCCGCCTCATTGGCTGACGCCGCCGGTCTCCAATACCGACTTTTACAGTCTCAAAGGCGCGCTCGAAGAACTCGGCACGACCTGCAAGGTGCACTTCCACTTCGACCATCCGCTCATTCTCGATCCTCGGCTGCATCCCACTCGTCAAGCCAGCGTCCTCGCTGACGAGGGAAACGTTCACATCGGGGTGTTCGGGCAGATTCATCCTGATCTTGCCGAGGAACTCGACCTCCCCGAAATGACGATGCTCGCCGAGTTGGACCTGCTCGTGCTCTTCACGTTCCGCGACGATACGATGCGGCTTCGGGAAATCAGCCGAAATCCTGCCGTTCGCCGCGACATTGCCATCTCGATCGACAAGAGCGTGCCCTACGCCAAGGTCGAGCAGGCACTCGTCGAGTCGTGCGGTGACCTGCTGGAGCGGCACTGGCTCTTCGACGTTTACGAGGGTCCCGGGATTCCCGAGGGCAGTCACAGCCTCGCCATCGCAATCCAGCTTAGGAAGATGGGTGAGAACCTGACCGACGAGGAAGCGAACCGGGTGCGGGATCGGGCCGTGATGGCGCTCGAAGGGCTGGGGGCGACACTGCGCTGAGGGCAGCCGAGCCCACGACGGCGCCGAAGGCGACAACAAATACAGTCCGCATTGCCAATGGCCAGTAGTGATAGTGGTCGAACGGCTTGAGCCAGGCCATCGGGAGGAACGCCAGGAACGAAAGCGCGAACGCACCGGCGACGGTCGGCCATCGGCGATCCCCCCCCACCACGACTGCGCCGGCCACGTTCCCGGCAACCAAGACGAGCGCCGCCCAGAGCGTAGGAACGAACAGCAAATCTAAGCCCGGCTGCCTGACCGTCGCCTCGATAGGAACCCATGCACGGCCGGCAGGGACGCCATACCTCATAAGGGACATCCAGACCCCCATCCCGTCTCGGAACTGTTGTGCCTGATAGCCGCTGACACCCTCCGGCAGGAACGCGCGGCGGAGCAGGAGATAGCCGACCAACAGCCCCCAGAATGCCGCATGCCAGAACCAAACCCGCCGATCCTCCGTTACTGCCGGCCGCTGCAGCCGGAAGATCACCGTGACCGCCAGCAGCGTCGCAGGCAGCATGACCGCCTGCTCGTAAGAGCCAAGGGCGAACAGCATCGAGAAGCCGGCTATAAGGGCGAACATCCAGGCTCGTGGACTCGACGAAGCGAGCGCGGTGGTCCTCGTCGCGGGCAAGTCGTGGGGCGTTGCCGGTCGAAGGGACGCGGATCTCGGACGAGTCCTCTCGAAGCGCGCAAAAGCCGCTAGGCTGACGAGGCAAAAGACGGTCATCGTCGTCGCCGTCCGCCCCGGCAGCCAATCCAAAGTTCGATGGCGCAGTGGGTAGGCAACCAACTGATCCCCCAGCAAGGCGAGCGAAAGAGAGGCGAGCGCTATTTCGGTCCATCCGATCGGACTGCTCCCTTCACGAAGATGAAGCAACAGCCGTCGGCCAAAGGCCAAGGCGGCCAGGCCGATCGCCGCCCAACCCAGCCAGGAACCTACGATCGGACCGCGATCGAACTGCCAAAGCACCATCAGGCCGGACGCCAGGGCCGCGTAGGCGGGTCGATCGGTGAGCTCCCGGACGAACCAAAACAAGGCCAGCACGCAGCCGATCAGCAGAAGCGCTTGCGTTCGCCCGTACCCGGCTGGGTCGTCACCGTTCAGGCGAGAGTCCACCTCGAAGACCAGCGTCGACATTGGGCGGTAGAAATGATTTTCGAGGGGCCAATCGCTGGTGAACCAGGACAGGGGCGCGCTCCGCTCGCGGATCGCCGAAAGGAGCACCGCGGTGTCGCTGTCCTCGAGCAGGGTTGGAGAAGACGGCCGGGCTAGCCAAATCGGAAGACACGCAAGGACCGCGAGAGCGAACGCGATCCACCAGCGCTTCATGGCGGCATTGTGCCCCAAGCTCCAGACCGACGAACTTTCAGTTTCTTCTGAAAGTTCGCACTACCTGGCGCGTCCACCGAGTATCCTTGCCAACGGTGTCCGCACGTTTGTCCGATGGAACGCCCTGGACCGCGCAGGGCGAGGAGAAGCGCGAGGCCGTTCGGCGAATGTTCGCGCAGATCGCTCCGACCTACGACCGGATGAACGGCCTGATGTCTTTGCGCCTGCACCGCCGTTGGCGACGCTTTGCCGTTGCCTCGCTCGGTCTTTCGCCGGGTTCGACCGTCCTCGACGTCTGCTGCGGTACCGGCGATTTCCTCGTCCCCCTGCGGAAGGCGGTCGGGCCGAAAGGGCGAGTATTCGCCGGCGACTTTTGCCTTCCCATGCTGGAGCTCGCCCGCGATAAAGACGACCGCGCCTCGCTCGCCCTGGCAGACGCCGGAGGACTGCCCTACGCGGACGAGTCTTTCGACGGCGTGACCGTCGGCTGGGGCATCCGCAACGTGCCCGACGTCGATCGGGTCCACCGAGAGATATTCCGCGTGCTCAGGCCAGGCGGCGTTTTCGTCTCGCTCGACATGGCAAGGCCGCGGGGTCGGGTGCTCGGCGCGGCCTCGGCGTGGGCCTTCAACCGCATCGTGCCAGCACTCGGTAGATGGATCGGTCAAGCGGAGGCGTATCGGTACCTGCCGGAGAGCACGCAGCGCTTCATGACCCGCGAGGAACTGGCCGAATCGATGGCGTGGGCTGGATTCGCCGACGTTGCCTGGAGAGATCTGTTCTTCGGCAACGTTTGCCTCCATCGAGGGAAGAAGACTTGAGCCTGCCCACGATCTCCGAATTCGACGACCTCCTCGGCGAGCTGAGGGCCGACGTCGAGCGCGTCGAGGCGGAGTTGGCGACCCTGATCGATTCACCGGTCGAAGTCGTCAGGCAAGTGGGCTCGCATACGCTCGCCGCTGGGGGCAAGCGATTGCGGCCGGCATTCGTCTCGCTGGCCGCTCGCGCGACCGGGAGGCCCTACGATCCTGCTCGTGCCGTGCGGCTTGGGGCCTGTCTGGAACTCATCCACATGGCCACCCTGATCCACGACGACGTCATCGATCAGGCCGATCGCCGCCGGGGACGCGCTACTGCCTCCTCGCTCTTCGGTAACACCGCCTCGATTCTCAGCGGCGACGCCATGCTCGCCAAGGCGATGGTCGTGCTCGCAGACGACGGCGACCTGGGCATTATCCGAACGGTCAGCCGGTCCGTCGTCGAGATGGCTGAGGGCGAGGCGCGCGAAGTCGAATGTCGGGGACGCTTCGATCTCGACGAGGGCAAACACTTGGAGATCCTCCGCATGAAGACCGCGGCCTTCATCGAGTGCTGCTGTCGAGTCGGGGCTGCCCTTGGCGGCAGCGACCGCGAGACCACCGCCGCTCTCGCCGAATATGGCCACCACGTTGGCATGGCCTTCCAACTCGTGGACGACATCCTAGACTTCCGGGGCGACCCCGATCGAACGGGCAAACCAAGAGCCACCGACTTCAAGGAAGGCTGCGCAACGCTGCCGCTGATCCGTCTTCGAGCCGGCATGCAGCCTGAAGAGGCAGCTCGGGTCGAATCTTGGTTCGGCAACGGCGTGAGCGAGGACGATCTAATCGACCTCGTCGCCCTCATGGATGCGCACGGAACCTTTCTCGAGGCGGAGTCCACTGCCCGCTGCCATGTGGTTAGCGCCCTGACCGCCCTTCAGCAGCTTCCCGACTCGCCCGATCGCCGCCTGCTCGCCTCTGCCGCCGAGTTCGTGGTGCGGCGCGCTTCCTAAGGCTGTGGCGCTGAACGCCACGCACGCAGACTCGGCCAGCAGCGCCAGGTTTTGGATAGCCCCGAACGTAGTGGCGAACTTTCTGCCGTTCCACCGCGCCCTATGTTCAAATGGTGAAGTGGCTCACACTCACCGTCGCAGCGGTTGTTGCCGCGACGGTCACGATTGCAATTGTCCGGCTCGACAACGAGGAGCGTGCGGTCAAGGCCAAGCTCGAGGGGCCCTGGGAGGCCCACGCATGGCGTCGCCTCGCCTGGCTCGACGAGTACGGCGAGTTCGACCACGCCAGCTACTTGCGGGCGCTCGCTCAGCGCGACGCAATGCTCGCGCAGGGTGAAGTCGGCACGCAAGCGGTTGTGTGGACCGAACGAGGACCGGAAAACGTGGGCGGACGGACGCGCTCGCTCGTAATCCATCCGACCAACCCGAACATCATGCTCGCGGGCTCGGTCGGGGGCGGCATCTGGCGCACCACGAACGGGGGAACGACCTGGGCCCCCGTCGACGATCGCCTGCGCTCGCTCGCGATCGGCTGCTTAGCGATCGATCCTACAAATGCGAACGTGATTTATGCCGGCTCGGGCGAAGGGTTCTTCAACGGCGACGCCATCGGCGGGGCCGGCATCTACAAATCCACCGACGGCGGCGTCTCATTCACCCTTCTGCCGAGCACCGCTGGATGGGACAACGTCTGCCGCATCGCGATTTCGCCCAACGGGGCGACCCTGCTCGCCGCGAAGCGCTACGGAGGCATCCAACGCTCCACGAACGGCGGCGTTTCGTGGTCGAACCCGCTTTGGGCGCAGGGGAGCTACTACGTCGAATTCGATCCCACGAACTCAAGCAAGGCGATCGCCCAAGTAATCGATTACGACTTCGGAGTGGGCAACTGGTTCCACCGGGCCCTCTTTTCGACCAACGGCGGGGCGTCTTGGACTGCCGCCAGCGGATTGAATCAGGTCTGGAATTTCGAAAACCGGATCGAGCTCAAGTACGCCGCCAGCAACCCCACCATCGTGTATGCCTCCTGTGCTTCGGGGGGCGGAAAGGTGTGGAAGTCGACCAACGGCGGCCAATCCTATGCACAGGTGACCACCACCGGCTCGAGCGGCTGCAACTGGTACGCCAATCCCTTGTGGGTCGATCCGACCAACCCGAACGTGCTCGTGGTCGGCGGCTATCACCTCTTCCGCAGCACCGATGGCGGGGTGACGCTCTCCCAGATCAGCGACGGTTACATCCAGACGACCCAGCCCCATCCGGACATGCACTTCGTCGTCCACGATCCCGGCTTCAACGGTACGACCAACCGGCGCGTGTACGTCTGCAACGACGGCAGCGTGTACCGAACCGACAATATCTACACTGCGAGCACCTCGAGTGGCTGGACTCGGCTCGATGTCGGACAGCGCACGACCCAGTACTACGGCGCCCAGGGCGACGGTCCGAGTGGGCGGATCATCGGAGGCACCCAAGACAACGGCACCCTGCGTCTTCAAACCGGATCGAACAACGCCAACCTCATGTTCGGCGGCGACGGCGGGTTCTGCGCGATCGACTGGACGAACACGAACTACTGCTACGGCGAGTACATCTCGCTCCAGATTCACCGCTCGACGAATGGCGGTTCGTCGGCAAGCTACATCTATAGCGGCATCGCGGACGCCGGTACCGACGCGAACTTCATCGCGCCCTTCATCCTCGACCCGAACAACGCCGCCCGAATGCTCGCGGGCGGCCGTCAGCTTTGGCGTACCGTCAACGTTCGCGCCGCTGCACCGATTTGGACCTCGATCCGCCCGGCGGGCAGCGACCGGATCAGCGCCATCGCCGTCGCCACCGGCAGCTCCGACGTCGTGTGGGTCGCTCAGAACAACGGCGAGGTCTGGAAGACGACCAACGGTACCGCCGGTTCGCCGACCTGGACTGCGATCGACGACAATGCAGGCGCGAACCCCTTTCCGAATCGATACGTCACGCGAATCCTGGTGGATCGGAGCAATTCGAACATCGTGTACGTCGCCCTCGGCGGTTTTTCGACGGACAACCTCTGGAAGACCACCAACGGTGGCGCCACATGGGTCGACGTAACCGGCTCGGGGGCGAACGGACTCCCCGATGCCCCGATTCGGGGTATCGCGCGTCACCCAGGGGCAGCGAACTGGCTCTATGCAGGCACCGAAGTAGGACTCTTCGAAACGCGCGACGGCGGCGCGACGTGGTCGACCAATGCCTACGGGCCCGCGAACGTCAGCGTGGACGAAGTCACCTTCATGCACAACTCCACGACCCTCCTCGTCGCGACCCACGGCCGGGGAATCTGGACGGCGAACATTCCGAACCCTGCCGGCAACGTCACGGGAACGGTGACCCTGCAGGACTGGGGAGGCCTTGCCGCCGGCCAGACCGTTCGTTTCGAGGTGATGCCGACAGGCTCGACCATCGCGACGACGACAGTGGACGTCGTCCTCGGCTCCGGCGGATCATTCATCTTCAACCCGAATGTCTCGACCGGCATCTACGACCTCTACGCCAAGGGAAGCCACTGGCTGCGGCGCAAGGTCGCCTCGGTCAGCCTCAACTCCGGCGGAACCAACGGCGTCGCGTACAGCCTCGTGAACGGGGACATCGACCGCGACAACGAGGTCGCCATCGGCGACTATTCGGCACTGTCGTCAAGCTTCGGCTCTTCGAACCCGCAAGCCGATTTGAACGGCGATGGAGACGTGGATATCGGAGACTTCGGCATCCTGTCGGCCCGCTTCGGAAGCATCGGAGACTAGGTTCCCGCCGCACGAACCATCGGGCTACCGTGGGTGGTAGCCGGGGGATGGCTCCGCCCCCGGTCAGCCGTCTTCCCGCGGCAAGAACCATCCGCGGGCTACCTCTATGGAGACCCAATGAACCGCTACGCGTCCGAGTACAGATAGAACTCGTACGGATGGGGGCGGAGGTCGATTTGGTCGCATTCGTTCTCCCGCTTCCACGCGATATAGGTCTTGATGAGGTCCTCGGTGAAGACGTCGCCTTTGAGCAAGAAGAGGTGATCGGCTTCGAGGGCGTCCAGGGTAGCCCGGAGTGAGCCAGGTGTCTGCGGGATATCGGCCTTCTCCAGCGGAGGCAATTCGTAGAGGTCCTTGTCGATCGGCTTGCGGGGCTCGATGCGGTTCTGGATGCCATCGATGGCCGCCATCATGATCGCGCTAAAGGCGAGATAGGGGTTCGCGGTGGGGTCCGGGGCGCGGAACTCGATGCGCTTGGCTTTGGGGGACTTGCTGAACATCGGGATGCGGACGCAGGCCGAACGGTTGCGGGCCGAATAGATGAGGTTGATCGGGGCTTCATAGCCGGGGACGAGGCGGCGATAGGAATTCGTGGTGGGCGCGCAAATGGCGAGCAGTGCCGGAGCATGGTGGAGGATGCCGCCGATCATGAACCTCGCGGCTTCCGAAAGACCGGCATACCCCGTCTCGTCGACCATGATGGTTTCACCGTTCTTCCAGACGGAGAAATGGACGTGCATCCCGCTGCCGTTGTCGCCATAGACGGGTTTCGGCATGAAGGTCGCCGTCAGGCCGTGTTCGGCGGCGGTCGCCCGCACGACGTACTTGAATTTCTGGAGGTTGTCGGCCATCCGGAGCAGGGTTTGGAATCGAACGTCGATTTCGCACTGCCCGGGGCTACCGACCTCGTGGTGATGAATCTCCGGCTCGCAGCCGACGATTTCGAGGTTGAGCATCATGTCGCTGCGGACGTCTTGGAGGCGATCGGCGGGCGGACAGGGGAAGTAGCCCCCTTTGGGCCGGTGGGTGTAGCCGAGCGAACCCTCCTCACCGCTATTCCAGTGGGCTTCCTCACTATCGATCTGGAAGAACGCGCCTTGGGCCGAATTCGCGTACCGCATTTCGTCGAAGACGAAGAACTCGGCTTCGGGGCCGATGAAGGCGGTGTCGCCGATGCCGGTCGAGCGAAGGTACTGTTCGGCCTTCTTGGCGACGTAGCGCGGGTCGCGGCTGTAGCGCTCGCGAGTGATCGGGTCCTCGATGTCGCAGATCAGGACCGCGGTCTTGTACTCGTGGAACGGATCGAAGAAGAGCGACTCCGGGTCGGGAATGAGAAGCATGTCGGACTCGTTGATGGCCTGGAAACCGCGGATACTCGATCCGTCGAAGCCGAGCCCGTCCTCGAAGGCTTCGGAGTGCAGGTTCTTGGCGGGGATGGTGAAGTGGTGCCACATCCCGAACAGGTCGGTAAAGCGAACATCGACGAGATCGGCGTTCTCTTCCCGAATGCGGGCGAGCGCCTCCGAAACGGCTTGAGTCGACATATTGAGGTCCCTCTCCTAGAATTGATCCTGGCCCCGATTCGCGGGGCGCGAGCGGCTTGTGCGGCACCCGGTCCGGTCCCGACGCCGCGCGCGAGACCCCTAGGCCGGCTTCTTCGCTGGGCTTGCCGCCTCGTTGCGGCACCCCGAATTATGCCACGGGACACCCTGTGGAGTCGCCGCGAAATCGCCGATAAACCTGGTGGAAAACTATGCCGGGACCATTCGGAGGAATCGATCTGGCGAGCCGCGCGCTGCGGAACTTCCAGCGCGCACTCGACGTGACGGGGCACAACATCGCCAACGTCAACAGGCCGGGCTACTCGCGACAAACGGTCGACTTCCGCCAAGGCGAACCGAGTTTCTATGCCTCAGGAAGCCTCTGGGTGGGCAGCGGCGTGGAGATTTCGAACGTGAACCGCATTCGGGACATGTTCCTCGACGCACGCCGCCGCGATGGTGAGAGCGATCTTAACCGGTACCGCACGCTCGCCGGGCAGCTGGACTCCATCCAGGGAATCTTCGGCGAACCGGGCGACACCGGCATCGCGACTGCCCTCGACAAGTTTTGGGACGCCTGGTCGGGGCTCGCATCCAATCCCTCGGATCAGGGAGCCCGTATGCAGGTGCGGCTCGCCGGCGAAACGCTGGCGACGCGGATCCGATCGACGCACGCCGACCTGAGGAGGCTTTCGAACCAGATCGACCAGGAAATCAATTCGACGATCACCGAAATCAACTCGATCGCCCAGCAGATTCACGACCTGAACGGCTCGATACGTCGCGCGCTCGCCCAGGGCGGCCCTCCGAACGACTTGCTCGACCAGCGCGACCAGCTCGTGCAGCGCCTGAGCGGGCTGGCGAACATCACCACCGCCGACTTCGACGACGGCTCGATCGCGGTCTACATGAGCCAGCATACGCTCGTCGAGCCTGCGACCCCTCCCAAGGGGCTTCCCTTCGCGTACGACGTGGGACAGGCCAAGGTCGGAATCGCCGACGTCCGATCGGGCAAGCTCAGGGGCCTGCTCGACGCTAAGCTGAAACTCGATGGCGGCGCCGTTGGCGCGACGATCGTCGAAGGCGCGCTCGGCATGCTCGATCGACTCGCCAATGGGCTGCGAACGACCGTCAACAGCCTTCACAAGACGATCGCCGATCCCCTCGACGTCTCGGAGCGATTCTTCGCCGACGTCCCGCCCGGCGACCCGCAGACTGGCGCGATCGATTTCGATCTCGAGGCGCGGATCTATGCCGACCACCGAAACATCCTCGCCGGCGACCCGGCCAAGCCGGGAGACGGCTCGATCGCCCTCGCCCTCAGCGCGCTTCGCAGTCAAAGCCACGTTATCTTCGGGGGCAAATCCTTCAATGTGTTCTACCAAGAAAGCATGACGAGCCTTGCCCACGAGGCACGCTTCTTCCAGTCGAAGGCGGACGTGCAGGCCTCCGTGGTGAACCAGATCGAGGCGCAGCAGCTGAGCGTGAGCGGCGTCTCGCTTGACGACGAGATGGCCAACATGCTTCGGTTCCAGCGCAGCTACCAGGCGGCGGCGAAGATGCTGACTATTTTCGACCAGGTGACCGAAGATCTCATTGGGATGATCCGGAGATAGGGCCTATGACGCGCATTTCGACCGCCTACCAGTACTCGACTTACCAGCGCGAGATTCGCGAGGCCGAGCGACGCTACTTCGACGCCCAGCGTCAGGTCACGACCGGAAAGCGGCTGAATTCGCCCAGCGACGATCCGTCCGGCGCGAACTTCCTCCTCGGCGCGCGCGGCCTAAAATCGGCCGCCGAGCAGTTCACCTCGAACCTCGGAGTGGCCAAGCAATATCTCTCGTTCACCGCTTCCTCGCTCGACGACGGTCATACGTTGCTGCGCGAAGCCTACGCGATCGCGGTGCAGGCGAATCAGACGACGGTCAGCCAGGAGACGCGAAACGGACTGGCCCTCCAGGTCGAAGAAATGCAACGCCGCCTTGTCGACATTGCCAACGCCCAGGGCTCGGGCGGCCAGTTCCTCTTTTCGGGCCAGAAGACGAGCACGAAGCCCTTCGATGTTTCCAGCGGGAACCTGGTCTTCAGCGGCGACAACGACGAGATTCGGGTCGAGACTTCGGCTCACGAGACGCTGGCGGTGAACACCCCCGGCGAGCAGATGTTCCGAAAGGCCTACGAGGCCCTGCAGGAACTCGCCACCAACTTGCGCTCGGGAGTGACCGGTTCCACCGGCAGCGATATCCGCAGTCTGCAGGATCGCATGACCGACTTTCGATCGGAATGGAGCCTGGCTGGAGCGAAGCTCAACCGAGTCGAGGAGATGACCCGAAGCCATGAACGCCGTATCGACGAACTCGTCAAGCAGATCTCCGACGTCGAGGACATCGACCTCTCTCAAGCGATCCTCAACTATCAGAAAGCTCAGACAGCCTACGCTGCGGCGCTCCAAGTAGGGAGCCAAGGACTCCAGATGAGCCTCATGGACTTTATTCGATGACGACGACTACAAATTTCACATCGACCCGCTTCGGCGAGGTGGCCTACACCGACGCCGATATCGTGACGCTCGAGGGCGGCCTGCTCGGGTTTCCCGCGAGCACTTCGTACCTGATCCTCGCTCACAAGGAGGGGAGTCCGTTCCGTTGGCTACAATCCCTCGAAGAGCCAGGGCTGGCATTCCTCGTCGTCGATCCGGCCCATTTCGTCGACGGATACGCGCCGCTCCTCGGAGATGAAGCGGCCCAAGCACTCGGATTATCCGAGGACACCCCCCGTCTCGTCTATACTATCGTTACCATTCCGAACGGGCGACCGGAGGAGATGACGATCAACCTTGCTGGGCCGATCGTGATCAACGGAGTCACTCGGGTGGCGAGACAACTGGTGATCGAGGACCCGAACTGTGCGATCAAGCACCGAGTTCTCGAGAACAAATCCAAACGGCTCGCGGCCTAGGGTTCTCCGGAATCTTCGGCGTCGAGCGGGGGCCATGGAGGGCGCGCGTTCATGCTGGTTCTCACCAGGAAAGTCAATCAGAGCATCATAATCGGAGACGACGTCGAAGTTGTCGTGCTCGAGGTTCGCGGCGAGCAGGTGCGGCTCGGCATCCGAGCCCCCAAAGACGTTACCGTCCACCGGAAGGAAATCTACGAGCAGATTCAGGAAGAAAATCGCCAGGCAGCCAAAACGCGCACCGAAGACGTCCCCGAATAATCCGTGCGCGAGGCCATGAGGCGCGGTTCGCTCCTCCGTCGACTCAACCGATTCCTCCTTAAGCGTTTTGTGCCGCGCTTCGCGCTGCGTCGGGTTCTTCTCATGGCCCAGGCTGGTGGCTACGCGCTCCAAGCGTCGGGAGTTCTCTTCATTTCGGCCGCGCTCGCCGGTTCGGCTAACGCATGGCTGCATGGCAGCGAAGGAACCCTGCTCTATTTTCGCGTTCTGCTCGAGCCGGCGAGATCGATCGCTGCCCTTGTCATAACGGCGTGGGTGTTCCCCGAAGCGTTCCCGTCTCCACGGAGGGCCTTGATGTTCTCCGTGATCTTGCCCACCCTGTTTGTCGCTCTGTTGGTGGGCTTGAAAATCGTTGCGGAAGGGGCGGGGCCGCCTCTCGTCCGTTTCGGCGAGGCCCAGCGCGCCGATGTCATGTGGCGCGATCCGAGATTCCTCGCCGTCGTTTGGGCGCTTCAGGTGCCGCTCCTCTACTCAACGGCTCGGCTTCGCCGCTAGCGCACCGGTACAATCTGGGCCGATGCTCACCCATTTCGGCATCGAGTCGGTGCTCGCAGAATGGCCCGAGGCCGTCGTTTGCGTCGGCACCTTCGACGGCGTCCATCTGGGACATCGGCACGTGATCTCCCGTGCCGTTCACGTAGGACGCCAGACCGATAGGCCGAGCATCGTGGTCACCTTCGATCGCCATCCTGCCTCGATCCTCGCCCCGGAGAGGGTCCCTCCGGCGATTGCAACGCTTGGCGAGGACCTCCGTCAGTTCGAGGCACTGGGCGTTTCGGCAGCCGCCGTACTCCGGTTCGACGAGGCTCTCGCCGCAACTTCCGCCGAGGACTTTCTACAGAACATCCTGCAACAAGGGCTCCATGCGAGTTCCCTCGTCGTCGGGCACGATTTCGCCCTAGGCCACGACCGAGTCGGAACGCCAGAATGGCTCGCCGAGCGGATTCCGACCGAAATCGTGCCGCCGTACCTCCTGGACGGCCAGCGGGTCGCGAGCAGCGAGATTCGTCGGCTCGTCGCGGCAGGCGAAGTAGAGGCCGCCTCGCGGCTTCTCGGAAGACCCTTCGCCATCGAGGGAGTCGTCGTCGGGGGCCAGAAGCTGGGCCGCACCCTCGGGTTCCCGACCCTCAACCTCGCCCGAAGTGGCGGCCAGGTGCGTCCAGCCGATGGTGTCTATGCGGGTCGCTGCGAGACATCACTCGGGCGATTTGCCGCGGCCGTCGGCGTAGGCGTCCGCCCCACGATCGGTTCGGGTAAGCGAACGATCGAGGCGTACCTGCTCGACTTCCCCGGCGACAGCCTCTACGGTCAGGCCGTCAGATTGGAGGTGCTCCAGCGGCTGCGAGGCGAGATTCGGTTCGACAGCCTCGACGACCTGCGGCAGCAGATGGCAGCCGACGTCGATCGAGTACGGCTCGGTGCCGGGACGGCAAATCCACCACGGTAGCCCGCGGATGGCTCTTGCCGCGGGAACACGACGCGCCGGTGCAATACGAGATTTGGCATGCCCGGTACACTCGCACCATGAAACTGTTCGTCGATACCGGCGACATCGACGAGATCCGGCGAGCCGCCGAATGGGGGATCCTCGACGGCGTTACCACTAACCCGACCCTCATCGCCAAGACCGGGCGCGGGTTCCGCGACACCGTGCTCGCGATCTGCCAGGCGGTACCGGGAGGCGACATCAGCGCCGAAGTGGTCGCCACCGACTACGAAGGCATGCTCCGCGAGGCCCTCGAGATATCCGGCTGGAATCCCCAGATCGTGGTAAAGGTTCCCCTCATCCCGCCGGGTGTCCGGCTCGTCCGCACGCTCGCCGAGAAGGGCATCCGAACGAACGTCACTCTCGTCTTTAGTGTTTCCCAGGCCCTCCTCGCCGCCAAGGCGGGCGCCACCTACATTTCGAACTTCGTCGGGCGCGTGGACGATGCCTCCGCCGACGGAATGGAAGCGGTCGCTGAATCGGTCGAGATGGTCGCTACCTACGGTTACGATGCCGAAATCCTCGTGGCGAGCGTCCGGCACCCCCTACACGTCGTTCAGGCCGTCCAGGCCGGCGCCCATGTGGCGACCATGCCGTTCAAGGTCATGGAAATGCTCTTCAAGCACCCGCTCACCGACCTGGGCCTGCAGCGCTTTCTCGACGACTGGAACGCCGCCGGGCTGACTATCTTCGATCGAGCGAGCGGATAGCGATTTCAGCAAAAACCCGCATGAAAAGGCTTGTCCCTTCGACAAACCTGTGCTACCATACCGGTGTCAGAATACGTATTCTCAAGCAGAGCGGCGTCTGACCACGGACTATGAGAATCAGACAGCAGGACATCGCGCGGATCGCCAACGTTTCCCAGGCCACCGTTTCCAGGGTGCTGGCTGGAGATGATCGCGTGGAGGCGGACATCCGGCAGCGAGTGCTCGTCGCGATCGAAGAGTACAACTACCGGCCCGATGCGCGGGCCCAGTCGCTGCGAACGCAGCAGACCCAGCTCATCGGCCTCGTTGTCAAGCGCCAGCAGGGGGCTCTCAAGGGAGACCCCTTCTTTGCGCTCCTCATTTCCGAAATCCTCGACCATTTGAGCGAGACGCCGTATCACCTGTGCGTCGACACGGCCGCCTCCTCTTCGAGGCAGAGTTCGGTTTACGACGAGCTGCTGCGCTCGCGCCGCGTGGACGGCTTGATCTTGGTCGAGTCCGAGGCCAAAGACGACCGCATCGAGCGGCTGCAAAGAGACGACTTTCCCTTCGTCCTCATCGGCAAGGCGAGCGATCGGATCTGGAGCGTGGACAACGACAACGAACTCGCCGGCAAACTGGCTGCCCGCCACCTTGTCGACCAGGGGTACGAGCACGTTGGCATGATCGCAGGACCCGAGGACCTCACAGTGAGCCAGGACCGCATCATGGGATACCGGAGCGTCATGAACGAGTTCGGGCAAGAGCCGCTCGTCGTCAACTCTCGCTTCGGCTTCGAAGCGGCGCGCGACACCGCCAAGGGGCTGCTCAGCCATAGAAATCGTCCCGATGCCCTCGTCGTGCTCGATGACTTCATGGCTCTCGGAGTGGTCGAAGCGGCGCGCGAGATGAAGATTGCGATCCCAGACGATCTCGGCATCGTTAGCTTCAACGACACGATCTACTGCCTGCTCGTCGATGGCGGGTTGACTTCGGTCAGCCTGAACCTCCAACAGATCGTCCGCAGCGCTTGTCAGCGGCTGCTCCTGATCGTCGAAGACGCCGACCTGCCCGAAGGCGATCGGCGCACGATCGTCCCGTGCGAACTCAAGATTCGCGGTTCGAGCGTAAGAACCAAGAAGAGGTAACGCCATGATTCTTGCTTCGCTCATCCTGCTTCTCTCCACGCAAAACGTCTCCCACGAATTCGTCTACCGGGCCGAGCGCGAACTCAAGCAGGTGAGCGTTGCCGGAACGTTTAACAATTGGAACAAGGACGCCACGCCGTTGAGCCTCGACGCCGACGGACGGACGTGGCGCAAGTCGATGGAACTGCCCACCGGTAAGCACCTCTACAAGTTCGTACTCGACGGCGAGAACTGGGTCACCGACCCCAAGGGCCTGCGAAACGAGGACGACGGCAACGGCAACATCAACACCGTCCTCATTCTCTACCCGGCCTCCTATAAGGCGCCCGCGCAAGTTGGAGACGGCAAGATCACCCGCGACGCCGTGCTTCACAGGCAGCGCTCGCCCGACCTGAATCTCGACAAGGGCCGACTCTCGCTCACCCTAACGGTTCGACCCGGCGACGTGCAGCGCGTCGCTGTGCTCACGAGCGCAGGGCCGGTCCCGATGAGCCGCCTCTCCGCCGATGAGATCATCGAGACCTACCGCGCCTCCGTGCCGTTCTCCCCGGGGAAACCGTACGCCTACGCCTTCGAAATCGCAGACGGGGAAGCCCGATGGCACTATGGACCGAAGGGGCTCACTGGAGCCGACCCAACTAATCGATACGTCCTCGAGCCGGGGACGTTCAAGCCGTTCGTAGTGCCCGCTTGGGTGGAGTCGTCCGTCTTCTATCAGATTTTCCCGGACCGTTTCGAGAACGGCGATCCAGCGAACGACCCGAAGGACGTTCAACCCTGGACCGCCGAGCCGACCTATTGGAACCGCTTCGGCGGTGACGTGGCCGGCATTCGAAAGCGGATGAGCCACCTCCGCGAACTGGGAATCGACGCGGTGTATTTCAACCCGGTGATGAAGGCGCCGAGCAACCATCGCTACGACCCGGTGGACTTCTATCAGATCGACCCCGAGTTCGGCACTAACAGCGACTTTGCGGCTCTGGCGCGGGATCTCAAGACAGCCGGCATCCGAACGGTACTCGACCAGATCTTCGACCACGTCGGAACGACCTTCGCACCCTTCGTGGACCTGCTCGAAAAGCAGCAGAGCAGCAAGTATAGGGATTGGTTCTTCGTCAAGGCCTACCCGGTCGAGGTGAAGCAGAACCCGCCGTACGAAGCCTGGTGGGGGGCGGAATCCATGCCCAAGATCAACGTCCGGAACCAGGAGGCCTACGACTACCTGATGAAGTCGGTCGACTTCTGGCACACCCAGCTCCCGCTCTCCGGTTGGAGGCTGGACGTCGCAAACGAGGTGCCGGACTTCTTCTGGCAGGACTTCCGCCGACGCGTCAAGAAGATCGACCCGAACGCATGGATTCTCGGCGAGGTCTGGGGCGACGCTCGCCACTGGCTGACCGGCGACATGTGGGACGCCAGCATGAACTACCCGTTCCGCGATGCCGTGGTCAAGTTCGTCGCCGAGGCTCGAAGCAAGCCCAGCCAGTTCCTCGACCAGCTGATGACGGTCTATAGCTGGTACGCGCCACAAGTCAGCCGAAACCAGCTCAACCTCCTCTCGAGCCACGATACGCCTCGCTTCCTCACCCTCGCGGGGGGCGACCGAAGCCTCGCCAAACTCGGGGCAGTCGTCCAGTTCACATGGCCGGGAGCCCCGAGCATCTACTATGGCGAGGAGATCGGGATGGAGGGCGGAGCCGACCCTCAGAACCGACGTGCAATGCGCTGGGACCTCGCGAGCGACGCCAACGACGTTTTAAGCATGTACAAAAAGCTCATCGCCGCCCGAAAGAGGAACCGCGTCTTGCAAAACGGCGATCCCGTGATCTTGCTCGCCGATGATCAGCGGAACCTCGCCGCTTACGGTCGCGTCGAGGGGGGCGACTTCGCTGTGATCGTCCTTAACCGGGCCGAGACCGAACAGACGGTGCTCGTGCCGCTTGCTGCGATCCCCGGCGCGGGCACCACTCCGCTTCGCGACGCTCTGGAAGGGGGTCAAGTCGAGGCGAGCACCGGTCTGCGCGTGACCGTACCCTCGTTCGGATTCCGCATTCTCGTGGGCAAGCGGACGGATCGCAACCTGCCCACTAAGTCCGCCCCGATTCCGGTGCCCACGAAGGACCCTGGGAAGACCGTCAAAGACGGCCCGCCCCTCTCATCCCGTCACCCGACACTCAAGGAGCCACTATGAATAGTCGAAGAAGACTGGGCTTTACGCTCATCGAGCTTCTGGTGGTGATCGCGATCATCGCGATCCTCGCCGCGATTCTCTTCCCCGTCTTCGCCCAAGCGAAGACCGCCGCCAAGAAGATGGTTGCGATCAACAATCTGAAGCAAATCACGCTCGCCTCCATCATGTACCAAGGAGACAACGACGACTCGTTCGCGCCGAAGCTGCGCATCGGTTTCGCGGCCAGCGGCGGCGATCCCACCAACGCGATGTCGACCGATAAGATCCTCGACCCCTACGTGAAGAGTTACGAAGTATGGGCCTCGCCGCTCGACTCGCGAACGCGATACGTCACGCCCCACGGCAAGATCCGCCGCAGCTTCGCAGTGGCGAGCAACGTGTTCCGATCGGTTCAGGCCGCGCCAGGCTACTGGTCAGGATTCACGGGCAAGTCACCCATGACGAGCAGCGGCGTCCCGGAGCCGGCAATCACGATCATTTTTGGCGAGCGACGGCAGACGACCGACCCCGCGCTCCCCAATCCGTGGACTTCGGACGACTGGTTCTACGGCATCCAGATCAACAACTCCCGGCGTGAGGACCTTGTGCCGGGCGAGCCCGCCTTCCCCTACGGCGAAGTGGCGGTGAAAGCCTCAGACGGCGCTTCCTGGGCGTATTCGGACGGGCACGTGAAGTTCCACAAGATGAACGGCTACCACACCTATCAGGGTAGGCAGTATCTATGGGGCTTCCGATTCCCGGGATACCGAGAGTCACCGCGATGGCAGGATAATCCGTCCGGCAATAGTCCGGACCCCTATTGGCACAAAGGTCTTTCCTGCTTCGACTCGGGATGGAACATCACCGAAGGCGACTGCCCGCTTCCCGGAGACGGAGGGACCTAGTGAAGAAGGAGGTCTCCGGAGGGACGGTCGCGGCGATCATCGGGGGCGTGATCGCGGTGGTGGGCCTGTTTTATCTCGTCCAATGGATGAGCGGAGGCGGCCAGTCCGCCTCCGACCGCGACATCGAGAAGATGCAGGTCGAGCAGGCCAAGAGCGAGTACGGCCGCTATCAAAATCCCGGCACTTCCAGCGGTGGCGGCCCGCCCGTGAGCGGAGAGGGTGACGCACAGGCGGCGGCGCCCGGCGGCGTACCCGCTGGACGCTAAGCCGGGTCTACATCCGGGTCGGCGCCGACACGCCCAGCAGACCTAGGACGGCTTGAAGCCCGACCCTGGCCGCTTCGCAAAGGGTGACCCGAGCCCGTGAGAGGTCCGGCTCCGAGGTCTGAACCACGCGGCAGGCATCGTAGAAGTGGTGGAAAGCCCTCGCGAGTTCGGTCGCGTAGGTCGTCAGCCGGTGAACCCCATAGTCCTCGGCGCACCGCCGGACCTCGAAGGGCAGATCGAGGATCATCTTGATCAGGGTCGACTCCCGCGGATGGACGAGCAGCGAGAGGTCGGTCTCAGCGTTCACTTCGATCCCCGCCTCGCGCGCCTTATCCACGACACCCGAAAGGCGGGCGTGCGCGTACTGGACGTAGAACACAGGGTTGTCTTCGCCCTCGCTCGTTGCCAGGTCGATGTCGAAGTCCATGTGGCTCTCGTGGCTTCGCATGAGATAGAAGAAGCGCGCGACATCCCGACCGATCCGCCGTTGCTCCTCCTGGTCGGCGTCCGGGGCCATCGTCTTGCCGAGTTCGTCCACGAGGTCGATGAGCGCGTAGATGTTGCCGTCCCGCTTGCGCATCGGCGCGGGCTGGCCCTCTTTCATAAAGCGGACAATCTGGAAGATGACCACCTCGAGCCGTCGGCGGGCCTCTTCGAGCGCCAGCCGGCAAGCATCGCGCTCGTGAGGGCTGGCGTAGATCTCGGCCTCGATCGCGTCGAGAGGGTGTTCATCCTTGGTGGGTACTTCGGGATCCTCCAGCAACGCCGCGACCACGGCGGTAAGACGCCCGATGTAGCCGTGGTGGTCAGGCCCGAGGATCGTAATCATCTTGTCGACCGGCCCGTTCCCACGAATTCCCGAACCGTCCGTTAGCTTATCGCGGTGGTAAGCGACGTCGCTGGCGATGTACGTCAAACGCCCATCGCGTCGCCGCAGGACGCGGTCCATGTCGTCCCCGAACTTGGTGGAGCGCAGCCATAGAGTCCCCTTCTCCCCCTCCTCCCGCTCGCGAGAGGAAAGGGTCGGGGGGTGGAGAGCCTCTCCGTCGTCTTCCTCTTCCACCTGATCCTCCACGACGACCTCCTCGATCTTGCCGCCCTTGGCGAGTTTCAGCATGAACCGTCGAGGCCGCTCGTCGGCCACACCCTTGCTCGTCAGCTCCTCGATGCACCGATCCACATCGCCGCGATCGTGGAGCGATTGCTCGGAGAACCAGGTGTCGAACTCCACGCCGAAGTTGGCCAGGTCCTCGCGCTGGCGCTCTAGCATCAGGGCCTGGCTTGCCTCCCGATACGACTGCGATGGGACAGACGCGCTCGCGATCCGCGCCGCTACCGCCGCGACGTAATCGCCCTTGTAGCCGTTCTCCGGAATTTCGCGCCCTTCCACCAACGCGGCGACCGACTCTGCAAAAAGCCGCATCTGCTCGCTGTTGATGCCATCGTTGATGTAATACTCGCGGTGCACGATGTGGCCCGCCGCCTCCAGCACGTTCGCCAGACACGAACCGAAAGCCGCTCCGCGCCCAGACCCGACCGTAATCGGTCCGTTCGGATTGACGGAGACATACTCGACGTTGATGCGCAATTGCCGGTCCGGCTCTGTGCATGCCACGCGATCGCCGGCGGCGAGGATGCGAGGAACAAACCCGGCGAGGTACGCCGGATCGACTCGGAAGTTCAAGAATCCCGGCCCGGCGATCTCGATCGTCAGGTGAGCGGCCTTGGAGAGTTCGGCCACCAGGGCTTCCCCCAATGCTCGGGGGTTCATTCCCGCCTTCTTGGCCGCGGTCAGCGCGATGTTGCAGGCAAAGTCGCCGTGCTCGGGCGAGCGAGTATCGGAAATCTCCGGCACGCCGTAGTCGACGCCCGGAAGGCGACCGGACGCCACGAGCGCGTCGAGCGCGTCGGCAACCGCCCGGCTGAGTTCTTCTCGGATCAAGGTGCTATGGGATACCCGTTCCAGCCCGACCTTCGCTAAAGGACCTCGAGGTGGAAGGGCAGCGCGGGCGGCGAGTGGGTCAAGGCGCCGACCGAAATGAGGTGCACACCCGTTTGAGCGATGCCCGACACGGTATCGAGCGAGATCCCACCGCTTGCCTCGAGGATCGTCCGGTCGCCGTAGGTACGCACCGCCTCCCGCATCATGAAGGGGTCCATATTGTCCAGCATCACGACGTCGGCACCGGCGCGGACCGCTTCGTCCACCTGTTCGAGCGTTTCGCACTCGACCTCCACTTTGGCCATGTGGGGGGCAGAAGCACGAACCGAGCGGACCGCCTCGGCGATCGACCCGGCGATACGGATGTGATTGTCCTTGATCATCACCGCATCGAACAAGCCCATCCGGTGGTTGTGGCCACGCCCACAGCGCACCGCGTATTTTTCCAGCGCTCGGAGGCCGGGCGTGGTCTTGCGGGTGTCCACGATCGTCGACGGCGTGTCCTCCACGGCGCGGACGAACCGATCGGTAAGGGTCGCCACTCCGGAGAGTCGCATGAGGAAGTTGAGCGCGGTCCGCTCCCGCGACAGCAGCCTGGCGGCCGAAGAAACTCCCTCCAGCACGCGATCGCCGGCCCGGACCTCGTCGCCATCGACGCGTACCGCATCGACGTAGCAGTCCTCAGGGTCGTCGTTGTCCGGCTCAAGGGCATAACGGGCGATGCCGATCCCACAAACCACGCCCGTTCCTTGAGCCTCGATGAGCCAGCGGGCGGTCCGATCCTGGGGAACGGCCGCCGCGGAGAGGTCCCCAAAGCCGACATCCTCCTCGATCGCGGACCAGACCAGATCGGTCCAGCCTTCCGGGGCGGGATGACGCCAGCCGTCCTTCAAAGCCCCTCGATCCCGAGGCCGCAGCGGGCCGACAGTTCGTCCAGCATCAGTTCGTAAGGCACCTCGAGCCCGTTTCGCGACCAGCCGATCGGGACTCGCACGCGGCCCGCAACGATGTAGGCGTGGGGTTTGATCGTCATACTACCTTTGGTGAGCTCGACGACCAAGCGGTCGCCATCCATCGTCAGCGAGGTGACGTCGGAGTACGGGACGCGGCGGACACCGGTCGACTTGACGATTTCGAAGGCATCGTCGTGGAAGACGTACTCGCTGGCTTCGGCCTGCAGGGCCAAGAGGTCCGCCCAGGCGCTCTTGCCCATGTCGATCAGCGCGCTCGCGGCTTCGCCGATGTCTCGGCCGACGGTGCGATGCCCCTCGCGCCGGACGAGGCTTCGGCCTTTCCGCGCCGCGCTTCGGCGGTCGGTCTGTGCCCCGGTCTTGAGCCAGCGCATCGCCTCCCCGGGTCGGTACCTGACGAGTTCCATACTGCAATGACCATTATGGGCCGTGATGGGTTGCGCATCGACGCGGGAAAGCGGCCCGAGAACTCGTTCAAAGAAGGACGCGCCGCCACACCGCGTTTGGGAAAAGCGCGGTCAAGCCCGCGCACTCCAAAGCCTAACGAGGCTTAACCATATTCAGTTGGTCCAGCTGCAGGATGCCGCCAGCCGCAACGCCAGTCGTATCGATCAGCGCGTAAACGGTTCCCTCGAAGTCGATGAACCTCGAGAGGTTGGCCAACGGGATCGTGTGGCTCGTCCACGTCGTTGGGACTCCGCCCGTCCGTACCAGGACGAAGTTGCCGTAAGGGAAGGAGCCGCTCGACCAGTCGTAGAGGTAGATGTTCTCGGTCCCGGTCGTAGTCCCCGCGTATCTTCTCCGGATGACGAGACTGGAGCCGTTGTTCGCTGCAGCCGGGGCGTTGACGACTCTGCGGAAGGTGGACTGGACGTAAATGCGGCCGTCGTTGCGACGCTCGCAGGTCGCCACCGCTCCATCGGCCCAAGCCAGTTTCGAATAGGTGCCGTTGTAGAGGGCCGCTCCCTTTGTCCCGGCTTCACAGGCCGGGTAGACGACGGTAGTGGTGCTCGTGATGCGCGAGGTCGCGACGAGAAGTCCGTCGACGGTCACGACCAAATTGCCGGTCCGGTTCGGCATCGCAAGGTCGACCCAGTCTCGGCTGCGACGGACGATCTGGACCGTCGTATTGTCCAGCTTGGCCACGACGTTCCGAGGAGGCTGGAACCCGCGCCCGTAGATTCGCATCGTGCCGGCGATTTGTCCGGGAACTTCTGCGTTCGTAGGAGTAATGTAGCGGGCGACGCAGGGCTTGGGCGGCGCGGGAGTGGTGAGGATCGCCTCCATGGCCCCCCGTGCGTCGACGATGCCGTAGTTCGAATACTCGCCATAGGGAGACTGCGTGACCAAGGTCGCCGAATCCTCGATTGCCGCTCGCACCGTCTTGTTGGTGGCGCTGGGGTTCGAGGCGAAGAGCAGCGCGGCCAAACCGGCCACGTGCGGACAGGCGCCGCTGGTGCCTCCGAAGCCGTTGGTATAGCCGTTCGTGGCGGTCGTGGTCAGGCTCACCCCTGGCGCGGCGACGTCGACCCAACTGCCGTAGTCGGAGAAGCTCGCCTTGTCCGTAGTCATTCCGGTCGCGGCGACGGCAAGAACGGACTCGTAGCCCGCCGGGTAGTAGGGGTACAAAGTGTCGTCGTTGCCGGCCGCGGCGACGGGGAGAATGCCGCTTCGCTCGCAGTAATCCAGGGCGAGCCGTTCGGCGTTGCTGACTCGGTCGGAGAAGTAGCTCATCGAGAGCACTTTCGCGCCCATGCTCGCCGCATAGAAGTAGGCCGGGATCAGGTAGGAGTCGAAGAGTAGCCCGCTGTCGTTGGTCGCCTTCAGACCCATGATTTTGGCTCGCGGGGCGACCCCGCTTCCCCCGATGCCGTTGTCTTGGATCGCCCCGACGAGCCCCGCACAAGGGGTGCCGTGGCCGAGGTCCTCAAGAGTTGCATCGAGGTTGGCGAAGTCGTAGCCGTTGATGTCGTCGATGTAGCCGTTGCCGTCGTCGTCGACGTTGTTGCCGGGGATCTCGTGGATGTTCACCCAGACATTAGCGGCGAGATCGGGATGGTTCACGTTGAGGCCCGTGTCGATGACGGCGACGATAATGACCGGCGCCCCGATCCCCCAGTCCCATGCAAGGTCGGCCTTGATCGTCCGCATGTGCCACTGGTTCGTCCAGAGCGGGTCGTTCGGCGTGTAAGCCAGCTGCTTGGCGTGATCAAGGTCGACCCGGGCAATGCCGGGTCGGCCGCGCAGTCGGTTTCTCGCCTCGACGACCGCCCCGGGCGGGATCTTCACGGTCACGTAGCCGATTTCCGGTGCGCGGCCGATAACTTTATAGCCGGCATCGCGGATGCTCGTCTCGCCCTGTGTGCCCGCGAGTTCGACCATAAGACGCTCCGGATGGCACAGCGCGCCATCCACGACCATCGGCCCGTCCTTTTGGGCCGTCGCCAAGAAAATCAGTGACGTCAGCATACGAAAACCTCGACTCTAGGATACTCCCGGGCGGAGCACGGAATGCTCATCCGGGCGCTTGCGGCTGACGAACATCACTTCCACTTCGTCGAGGCGAATCTTCCGCTTACCCCAGTCGCCGGCGGTGCCACCCCACACGTTCAAGACCTCGAAACCCGCATGGTGAAGCATCGCGACGATTTCAGGCGGGATAAAGAGCCGCTCGTGGATCGTCATGAGCACGGGCCCTTCGGGGAGGTTCCACTCATCCTGGTAGGCCGAACGCATCGTGGCCGGGTCGAACTGGCCTGCCTCGACCGCCTCGTCTTTCATCTGCCGGATCGTTGCGTAACCGTTCATGGCGGTGAGGACGAACGGCGCGCCCGGCTTCAGAGAAGCCGCCACCGAGCGCAGAATGCCCAAGTCGTGCGCGACCGGGTCTTCCTGGGCTTCGGTCAAATTGAACGCCCCCTCGCATAGGCAGATCGCCGCATCGAAGGGAGTGGGGTGCACGTATCGGGCCGCATCGGCGTGGACCCACTCGACTTGGACGCCGGCCTGCTCGGCCCGCAGTTTCGCCCGCTCCAGCATTCCCTCCGACAGATCCACGCCGGTCACTCTCAGGCCTCGTCGGGCGAGTTCGACCGCGTGTCGGCCGGTCCCGCAGCCGACGTCGAGGATCGCCAACCCAGCCCTCAAAGCCATGACCTCGAAGAGGAAATCCACTTCGACCATGGTGTTCTTGGTGAAAGGGTTCTCGTCGTAGTGCGCGGCATGGCTATCGAAGAACGCCTGCCAAAAGGTCTTGCCCTCGCTCACGCGGGAAGGGTACCGCTATCGCACGGTCTCGACCAGCACGAGGTTCGTATGCCCGGGGGTGCCCGGCGGGATGCCGGCAGTGACGACCACGGTGTCTCCGATCTTCAAGCGTCGGTGCCGCAGCAGCGCGTCGAGTGCGTTGGCGACGATCTCGTCGGTCGTCCCAGGCGCATCGAGTCGAATAGTCTCCACCCCCCAGACCACCGCCAGTTGGCGGAACGTGTGGTCCTCCCACGCGACACACAGGATCGGAGCCCGAGGCCGAAACTTGCTCACCATGCGCGTCGTGTGACCGCTGGCGGTGGTGGTCAGCAACGCCTTGACCCGAAGCGAGTTCGCAAGCCGGGTGGCGGCAAGAGCAACCGCCTCGGTGCACTCAAGGGCGGCGTTTCGCTCGCTCGCGTGGTCGATACGATGATCGAAATCAAAGAGACCTTCGGCCTTGTGCGCAATGCGGGCCATCATCTTCACGGCCTCGATGGGATACTCGCCTGCAGCAGTCTCACCGCTTAGCATGATCGCATCGGTACCGTCGAGGATCGCGTTCGCCACGTCGGTGGTCTCTGCGCGGGTGGGGCGTGGCGAGCGCATCATGCTTTCGAGCATCTGGGTGGCAGTGATAACCGGCTTGCCGACCCTGGCGCAACGGGCGATAACTTTCTTTTGAACGAGCGGTACCTCTTCGATATCCATCTGGAGCCCTAGATCGCCGCGCGCCACCATAACGAGATCGGAGACTTGCACGATCTCGTCGATGTCTCGAACCGCCTCCTTGGTCTCGATCTTTGCGCAGATCCGGACCTGGGGATCGTAACGATCGATGAGCCGCCTCAGTTCACGAAGGTCGCTCGCCTTACGAACGTAGCTGAGGGCAATGAACTCGACACCGGCCCGGCAGGCTTCGAAGACGTCGGCGACGTCCTTCTCGGTCAGGCACGGGCTCTCGAACGAGCGTCCGACGAGCGTGACACCCTGGCGCGACTTCACGTGGCCTCCACTGATCGCCTTGGCAGCAAAGCGGCTGCCGGTCTTCGCACCCAGTTTGAGCTCGACGTCGCCGTCCCCGAGCAGCAGCCGCGACCCGGGCTGCATGGCGTCGAAGATGGTATCGGCATGCACGACGATGTCGGCTACTTCCTGCCCCACGGTGAGGGCCTGGCCGGGCACGATTGTGAGGCCTTCGGGCGAAAGGTCGCCGATCCGGAATTTCGGCCCCTGGAGGTCGGCGAGGACCGCCACCGGCCCGATGCCAGGCGAGCATTCGCGCACCCACTCGATCCAGCGCCGCCGGGTCTCCCAATCCCCATGGCTGCAGTTGATTCGGGCAACGTTCATCCCCGCTGCGACGAGATCGCCGATCCGCCTCCGACTCCCCACCGCAGGTCCGAGGGTGCAGACGATCTTCGTGCGTCGCTTCATCCGTGTTCGATTATGGCGGGAACTTCGGAACGGCCAACCTGGCCTATGTTGCAACTGGGCCGAACCCTAGGGTCCGCGAGCGGCTGGAATCTTTGAAAGCGCGGTCGAGCCCGCGCACTCCAAACCGCGCTCCAAGAGCCTCAGACGACCTCGACGACCACGTTCGCGTTCGTGAATACGCAGATCTCCGCGGCCACCCCGAGGGATTCGCGGGCGATGGCCTCGGCGTCGAGGTCGGTATGACGGAGCAGGGCGCGGGCGGCGGCGAGGGCGAAAGGGCCACCGGAGCCGATTCCGGCCACACCATCGTCGGGCTCGATCACGTTGCCATCTCCGCTCACGAGAAGGAGTCCATCGGAGTCGGCGGCGATCATCATCGCGTTGAGTTGGCGCAGGACCCGATCGGTTCGCCAGTCCTTGGCAAACTCCACCGCCGCCCGACGCAGGCCGGAGAAGGCTTCCAGTTTGGTCTCGAAGCGCTCGAGCAAGGCCTGAGCGTCGGCGACCGACCCCGCGAAGCCGCAAACGACCTTGCCACCGGCTAGACGGCGCACTTTCTTGGCTGTCGACTTGAGAACCGTTGTGTCTCCGAGGGTCACTTGCCCGTCGGCGGCGATGGCTGTAGTCCCGTTGCGCCGGACGCCTACGACGGTCGTCGATCGAATCACGCCGAGAGGCTACCCAATGCTAGAGATCGAGTTCGCAGAAGTACTTGACGGCATCCGCATCGACCTCGCGCGCTCCCCGAAAGCCCCATGCCGCGTAGACGTTCCTGGCGTGCTCATTGGTCGCCCCGACCTCGAGGCTGATCCGGCAGCAGTTCAGAGATCGGGCTTCGGCCTCGACCGCTTCGAAGAGCCTCCGAGCGATGCCTTCGCCACGCCGGTCGGATCGGACGCTCAGGTCGTGGATATTGAGGATGGGGCGAGCCTTGAACGTGCTGAAGGAAAGAGCGCAAGTAGCGATGCCGACGGCCTGGTCGCCGTCGCAGGCAAGGAAGAGCAACGCCGCTGGATGGGCAGCGAGGAAACCCGGCAATCGCCCTGCGATGTCGGTTTCGATCTCGCTGCCGAGACCCTGCGGGTCGCGGGCGTACGCCTGGGTCATGGCAACGACCGCGTCGCGGTCGGCCTCTTGCGTCAGGTCGGCCTTCCGGACGACGATCCGTGTCATCGTACGAGGCTACCCGGAGATCGAGAAGGTCGCCAGACCGTAGTCCGGCATCCATGCCCAAGACTGTCTCCCCCTCACCGAGCGTGGGGGGGAGTCCTGGGATCTAGTACGGGCCGATGCCGCCGAGGTCCTCGTCTTCGATGATGACCGGAGTCACGAAGACGATCAGTTCCTGTTGACCCTTCTGCCGGTTGTTTGCCCGGAAGAATTGGCCGATGATCGGCAGATCGCCAAGAATCGGGAATCGGGACTCGGAGCCCTGATCCGACTTTCGGGTCAGGCCCGCCAGCGCGATAGTCTCCCCGCTCTTCACGCGGGCGACGACCGCAAGTAAGCTCGACAGTCGGTCGGGGATTTCCGAACCGTCCGGACCGCGTCGCAGTTGGCCGAAGTCCTGGATCTGCGGAGTCAGGAACATGGTCACCGTGCCGTCGCCGTTGATACGGGGCCGGACGACGAGCTGCGTGTTGACCTGGTACTGGATCGGCTGAGGCACCGTGGTGATACCGCCCGGACCGTTGACGACCTGGTTGATGAAGATCGTCGTTTCGATGGTCTGCTGAACGATCGCAGTCTGGTTATTGAGCGTCCGCAGGAGCGGCGCGCTGACTGTGATGCCCTTACCAGAGTCGAGCACGGCTCTCAAGCGGGCGGTCACGTTACCGGTTGCGTAGTTCAGGAAGATCGGGTCTCCGGCTCGGGCGAAAGAGCCCGGTCGGTTGCCGGTGAAGACGCCGCCACGCTGATAGAGCCAGTCGAAGCCGAGCGCCTTCGTGATCGAAGACGAGGTCGTGATGAATTCGACCTTGACGCTTACCTGTTGGGGAGCGACGTCGAAAAGCGCGATGTTCTGCTGAAGCTGCCGGATCGCTTCGTCGGTACCCTTGACGACGAGGCTATTGTCGGTCGGGTCGTAGCCGATGTAGTCGATGCCGTCTGGCACGAGGCCCTCGCCGGGAGTCAAGTTCGCTTGGTTCTGGCCACCCTGGCCTCCTCCAAGGCCTCCACCGCCGAGGCCACCGCCGCCAAGACCGCCGCCACCGGGCTGGCCCTGTCCGGCGAACTCGCCCGGCAGCAAGACGCCGTTGCCGGCTTCACTCGCGGGACCGGTTCGCGGGTTCATGTTGTTGATCGGCTGGGAGGGTGTGTAGACGCCCTGCCCGACCACGGTGAGGTTAGCCCCGCTCAGCACCTGAGTGCTGTTCGTCGGATTCATGCTGAATCGGTTGATCAGCTGGAGGCCCTGATCGGGGTCGTTGACGGCGACCTTGGTCAGCATCTCGAAGACGACCTGCGGGTCGGCCCGCATCAACTTGACTTTGCGAACTACCTTCGGAGTCGGCACCTTCACGCCGCTGCCACTCGTTGCTGGCGCTGCGCCATGACGAATGATGAAAACGCCGTTCTCGTCCCGCTCGGCGTATGCGCTCGCTGCTTGACAGAGATACCGGATAGCCTCTTCCGCGGTCACGCCGGTAAGCGCAAGATTGATGCGCGCGAATTCCTTATCAGTGGGAGCGATGATGAACTGCAGCCCGGTCATGCGAGTCAGGGTCTGCGTGGCCGTCAGCAGGTCGGCATCTTTGAGGTTGATGTCCACTCGCTTGGTCAGCGCATTCTCTTGGGCGGCTGCGACCTGGCCGACCGCCATTGCCACAAAGCAGGCGAGCGCACACAAGCAGTTCCGCCATAGATTCCGTTTCATACTCCTCATCCTCCTGAACCTTCTTGCTCCATTATTCCCGACGGGCGCCCCCGCCGTCTATCACCGGGAAGCGGCACGAGCCCCCAAGGGAGTTCGTGCCGCGATTCCTTTGTCTTTAGAATCCGCCACCGCGGCCGCCACCGAAGCCGCCGCCGCCTCGACCAAAGCCGCCGCCGCCACCGCCGAGACCACCACCGCCGAAGCCGCCGCCACCGAAACCGCCGCCGAGGCCGCCACCGCCGAGGCCGCCACCACCGAGGCCACCACCACCAAGGCCGCCACCGCCGAAGCCGCCGCCACCGAAGCCGCCGCCACCGAAGCCGCCACCGATCAGAGTACTGATTTCGGGCTGCAGGGTAGTGTCGGTTCTGAAGTTCTGGCTAAGCAGAGTGAAGACCAGTGCTGGATCGGCATGCCGGATGTGCAGCCGCCGGGTCGGGTTCTCTTGCCGAACGGGGGTCGCCTCAGAGCCGGTTTCGCCGGTCGGCCGATCGATTTCCTTCGGCACGATGTAGTAGATGCCGCCTTCGACTCGATAGGTCGCCTGAACCTGGCCGAGGATGCTCCGAAGAGCGGTCTCGAACGGCACCTGCTTCAGATCGCAGGTGATCGTGCCTTGCACATTGCTGTCGATCGAGTACGAAATGTTGCCCGCGGCCCGGAAGAGAATCTTGAGGGCGTCGCGGATGTCGGCTTGGTCGAGCTGAAGGGAACCGATTACGACGTCGCGCGGATCGTTCTGCGCCAGCGCTCGAACCGGGGCCCCGAGCAACAAGCTGCCGACCAAGGCACTTGCGACGAGGATGTAAAGTTTCTTCATATACCTGTCTCCACTACGTTAGATGCGCATTCCTTCTGTGAGTTTCGGCTAGTCGTTGCGAGAAGTTCCGGATCCGCCGCCGCCACCGCCGGGCGACGCGCCGGAGAGACCCGGGCCAGGGGCTCCGCCACCAGCCGCACCACCGCCTCCCGGAGCGAGGCCTCCACCGCCCTGGTTGCCTCCACCGCCGCCCCGACCGCCACCGCGGCGGCTCTCGAGCGGCACAACGACTTCTTTCGGGAGGACATCGCCCTTGCGCCGCAAAATCGCCTTCTCGGAGTCGATCGTGAACACCACCCAGTCGGAACCCGCAACCGATTGGCCGGGCCTCACTTGGTAAGTCTTTCCGTCCTCCCACTCGATGAGGGCCATCACGGCGTCGCCGAGCAGGATTCCGGCAAGCCGGCGATACGGCTGTGGCTCCCGCCGCTCTTCCGGATCGGGCTTCTCCTCCGGTGGCTCCCATTCGACCGAAAAACCGCCTGTCTGCAGGACGATCCGCTCGGACCGCTGATCGCGGTCGAATTGCGTTTCCGGGCCCATCAGGGCGAACGCATCGCCGCGTGTGGCGAAGGTTCGGCTATCGACCAACGCTCGCGTCTCGGCGAATGTCGGATCCTGAACTTCCTTGAGGGGAACGCCCGCCTCCGCGCTCAGCTGCGGAGATTCGTCGATGTTCTTGGGTATCGGCTTGGCAGCGGGGGCCGAGACCGCGGCGTCGTCACCGCCACAGCCCGCCATGCCTACCGCCAAGAAGGCGGCCATCGCGAATTCGATCGTGCTCTTCCAGGTCATGTTCGTTTAGATTCCTCTCGAGTCCAGCATGTTACATTCTAGCTGCGGCCGGGTCCGCTGGTGCCTGGATTGTTCGGAGCAGGCCCACCACCAGCAGCAGGCGCCGCCACTCCGTCCGGCACTTTCGGGAACACGCGCTCGCCGCGAATGAACGCAACCATCGTCACGTTATAGGTTCCAGTCAGCACCGGTGACGTTCCCGTAATCTGGAGACCATCGGCCACCGCGAGGAAGTTCGGCATTTGCGACCATCCCTCGACGTTGGTGCAGATCTGCTCGAAGGTGCCCTGGACCGTAACCGTTCCGAAATCCCAGACGCAGACCGGGAACTGGAGCGCCGGGTAGTTAAAGTAGTTGGCAACGATCGTCCGCGCGTCGTCGCTGGGGAAGTCGACGAAGGGGCCCTGGATGACGCGCACGCCACCGACTTTGACTTGCCTATTGACGGCGCGCTGGACGTTGTTTCGAAACTTCTGCGCCTCGACGGTTAGGTCCCAGGCGTCCACGTCGAGGTTGATTCCACCTTCTTCGAGCGACGCGGGCGGCGTCTTCGCCGCGACGATTTCCTGCCAGGTATCCGCCTCTTGCTGGACCTTTTCGCGGGCCGTTTCGACTCGCTGCACGGCCCGACTCATCTTGCTCGCTTCGGTCTCCAGCTGCGCCTTGTACTCGTTGTAATAGCCCGCCTCCTTCCGATTGGCGAGGAAACCGGGCAATCGGTCGCCGAAGCCGAAGAGGCCGAGGCCGAGCGCGATGAGGCTGACGGAAACTCCTAGGATGATGATGGTGAGGGCACTCAGTTTCATAGGTCGGCTCCGTCCTTAGTCTTCGTCTCCGGCGCGCGGCCCAGGGGGCGGTGGCCCGGGGGCCGGCGGCGTGTTCCCAGGTGCAGGGCCGGCGGGCGCCGGCGCCCGGCTCAGAGTCGCGCGGGGGTTCGGGGTCTGCAGATTCCGGCCGACGATCAAGACGGTCACGTTGATCTCGGACCAACCCGGCATTGCTCCCTTGGCGATGTCGACGTCTTCGGTACCAAATCCGCCGATGTTCTGGAATCCGCCGGTTTGGCCGCTCGCAGAAGCGATCAGCTCGTTCAGGCGATCGAGGGCGTTCGACGACAGGCGCGGCTGGTCGGGTCGGATCGGGATGCCGATCTGGTCGGTTTGTATGAGTTCCGGCACGTACATGTTGTTGTTCGTGTAGCCGGAGCGAGAAACGCTGACCGCGCCGGGAATACGCAGGAGCGCCATCATCAGGTCGGCGTACTGCTGGAACGTCTGAATGATGCCGGTAATGTTCACCTGGGCGACCTGTCCCCCCGCCGCCGGTTGCGCTTGCAGGGACGTTACTCGGAAGAAATCGGGCACGTACTGTACGACTTCTCGGTACAGGTCTGGATAGACCTTGCTGTGGTCGAGCATCGCGTTGGCGAGCGACGTGTTTCGGGCGATCAGCGGCGCAGGCACCGTGTAGGGAGGCCTACCGTTGATAAGGTCGTCGGCTTTCTTGGCGATCGCGACTGCCAGGTCGGCGTCGGGCTTCACGGCGAAAGCCTCTTCCTTCGCCTTGGCCAGCGCCGACTTCGACGAGGTCAGGAGGAAGACGGCTGCGGCAATAGACACCACCACCATGACGATGGAAGCGATCGTCGCGGACTTCGCTTGACCGCTCTTTGAAACGTGCGTCGGCAGGAGGTTGAGTTTCATGGTGCTAGTCGAACGCGATGTGAAGGGCATTGCCGATCGCAACCGCCAGGTCTTGGCGGTTTTGGTCGACGATCTCTTGATCCAGCTTCTTTGCGCTGACCTGGATGTTTCGCAGAGGATCGTAAACTTCGGTCGGAATCCCCAGAGTCTTCGAAAGGAATGCGTCGAGACCGCGAAGCTTGGCGCCACCACCCATCAGTTCGATGCGGTCGACGTCCCCGCCCTTGCTTCGGAAGTAGTCGATGGAGCGACGGACCTCGGCGACGAACTCCTCGATGACGGAAGCCATGGCGTTATAGATTCGCACGGTTTCCGGATCGTCCGCTTCCGCAGGTACTCCGACCGGCACTGGGGTCGTCGGCAATTCTTCCGGAGCAGGCTGCGCAGGCGGCTCATCATAGGCTCCGGCGACTGGCTGATCTTCTCGCGGCTCGCCGGCGGAATAAGGGGTGGGCTGGTCGCCCGGCATTCCCATCGGGGTAAGGGACGGATTCATCATGGCCGGGTCGTCCGCGAAGGGATTGTACGATTGAAATTGCTGGGTGGACCCGCCTCCAAAGCCTCCGAAGATCGATCCGGCCGCCGATTCGGGAATCCCCGCCTTGGTTCGCTTGAGCTGCTCGGCCTCTTCGATCGAAAGACCGAGGCCATCGGCGATCGCCCGGGTGATCATCTCGCCTCCCAGCGGGACGGTACGGGGCAGGAGCAGCCGACCATCCTTGTAGATGTTGATCGAGGTCGTCTTGTGGCCGATGTCGACCACACACGCGGTGAGCCCGGCCAAGTCTTGAGCGTAGCTGGTGCGCAGAGATCGCGCGATGCTCAGGGGTTCGACGTCGATGGCCGCAGTCTGCTTGCCGGCTTTCTTCACGAGGGCGACGATGGTATCGATCGCCGACCGCGGCGCGATCGCCATGACCACATCGAGGTTCTGCGCGGCGGGATCGTCGGACTCGAATGCCTTAAAGTCGCTTTCGACCGTGCTCTCGGCGAAGGGAATGTTGCGGGTGATCTCCCAGCCCATGTGCTCTTTGAGCTCAGCGGGGTTCATCTTGGGAACTTCGAGGGTGCGGACGAGGACCGAAGCTTGGCCTGCGATGGAAACGACGATTTGGTTGACGGTGGCTCCAGAGCCTGCGGCGAGGTCCTTGAGCACAGCGCCGACGGCGTCGCTGTTGTAGACGCCGGTATGATCAACCGCGCCTTCGGGCGTGTCGGCAATCCCCAAAGCCGTAATCGTAGGCTCCCTTCCCTGGAGCCTGACCTCGGCGATCTTTATCTTTTGGCTGCCGATATCGACGCCGAGCACACTGTTCAACTTTTTAGCCATCGTTCGCTATCCCTGCGACTGACCACGGGCTCGCCCTATGTTATCACCCCCCTCGTCCAGGTGTCAACCAGCGAGCGCGGTTCGTCGCACCGACCCATCGAAGAAGACGCTCCAAGGAACCGGAACTGTTCACGCTTCGGCGGGATTAGCATAGCACAGGACCCCATAGGGTCGAAGCGGTCATAATGCCGCCCATGGTCGCTCTCCTCGGCGTCGACCGACGCTATATCGCCTTTCGGGCTTCGGGCAAGCTCCACGCTCAAGACGTCTCGCAGATGGCTCGGACGATCGAGGAGAACACCGCACACGCTCCCACTGTGCGAGTCCTGCTGCAATTAGTCGACTTCGAAGGATGGACCCTGGGCGGCGCGGCAGAGGCGGCGGTAGCGAACGTACGCGATGGAAAACGAGTGGAAAAGCTCGTGATCGTTGGGGAAAGAAAGTCCGATGCGGGCATTGCCTGGGCGATCGAAGTCTTCGGAAGCACGATCGTCGAGTTTTTCCCCGAAGATCAGGCCAACGAAGCCTGGTCCTGGCTCCACGCCGACGACACCGGCGAATATCTCTCGTTCGCCAGCTTCATTTAGTTTCTTTGCGGACTTGCTCTCGGGCTCCCGAAGTCATATCGGCATCAGCGAGGCGAGATCGCTCTCGAACGCCGGATAGCTCGTCTGTATCGACTCGGCCCCCTCGATTTCGGTCGTTCCGTCGGCAATGAGCCCAGCCACCGCAAACGCCATCGCGATGCGATGGTCGCCGTCGGCAGCGACCCTGGCCGCGCGCAGTCGCGTCGGCCCGGCCACCGCGAGGCCGTCTGCGAAGGTCTCTACCTCGGCCCCCATCGCTCGAAGGCCCAAGGCGACCTTCTCGATCCGATCGCTTTCCTTGACGCGGAGTTCGGCGGCATCGCGAATCTCGGTCGTCCCGTAACACTGAGTCGCGAGCACGGCGAGCACCGGAATCTCGTCGATAAGGCGGGGAACGAGTTCGCCCTCGATGACGAACTGCCTGGGCTGCGGAGTATGCCAGGTCCTTATGTCGCCCACCGCTTCGCCGCCAGTTTCGCGAAGGTTTGCCACTTCGTAACGCACCTTCGCTTGGTCAAGCACGTCGAGGATTCCCGATCGGGTCGGATTCAGGCCAACATCGCTGAGGACCACCTCTGATCCTGACACCAGAGCTCCCGCGACCATCAGAAAGGCGGCCGAGGAAACGTCGGCAGGTACCGCAATGTCCAGCGGTGCCAGGATCGCTCCGCCGCTGACCCAGACGCGATGGCCCGCAAATCCCACGCTCTCCTCGACCTCGACGCCGACGCTCCGGAGCATCGTCTCCGTGTGATTGCGACTACACCAAGGCTCGGTCACGGACGTCGCGCCCGAGGCCCGAAGGCCGGCAAGCAGGAGGCAGCTCTTCACTTGGGCGCTGGCGACCGCGCTGAAATGATCGATGCCGCTAAGGCTTGCGCCTCGGATGCGAAGGGGCGGACGGTCGCCCTCGACCCCGGCCCCCATCCGGCGCAGGGGCTCGGCGATGCGCTGCATGGGGCGACGGGTCAGGGAGGCGTCGCCGACCAGGGTCGCCTCGATCGGACGCGAGGCGATGAGTCCGGCGAGCAGCCGCATCGTCGTGCCGCTGTTGCCACAATCCAGGTCGCCGGCCGGGCTCCGCCATTCGGGTGTGGGGTGGATGAGCACTTCGCTGGAGCTGAGCCACTCGGCTCGCGCCCCCATCGCCTCGACGCAGGCAAGCGTATGCTCGCAATCCTCTCCCCGAAGCGGATCGACCACTCGCGATCGCCCGCGAACCACGGCGGCAAGCAGGTAAGCCCGGTGGGTGATGGACTTATCGGACGGGGGACGCACCGTCCCGCGCAGTGGTCCGGAAGGTTGGATTCGGAGTACGCTCACTGCGCATTCCCCGAGGTGAAGGTGGCCAAGAGAGCCGCTCGATTCCGTTGCTCGAGCGCCCTGCGAACAGCCTCAAGCCGATTGACCATTTGGTCGATTCGCCCCTCGATCTCGTCGGCGTTGAGGGTGAAGATGTCGGCCCACAGTTCGGGGTTGCCGCCGGCGACTCGCGTCGCATCCCGCCAAGAACCACCGGCGATGTCCGGTCGTTCCAGATCGGGCTCCATACCGACCAGTATGGCTGCAAGCAGGTTCGGGAGGTGGCTCAGGAGCGCGACGCGCCGATCGTGAGCGTCAGCGCTCATGGGGACTGGCTCTGCGCCGAGAGCTCGGACCATACGCTCGACTAGTGCCGTCGCCGATGGCGAAGCTTCGCTCGTGGGAGTGAGAACCCAGGGGCGGCCCCGAAACAATTCGGGATCGGACGCCCCAAACCCTCGGCCCTCGTTTCCCGCCATCGGATGGCCCCCGACGAAGCGGGACCGAAGTTGTTCGGGTACTGCTTCGACGACCGCGACCTTGACGCCCGCACAGTCCGTGACGATGCTCCCTCCAGGCCATGGGTACGAAAGCAAGTCGAGCGTCACGCCGGGAGGAGTGGCTAAGACTACCAAGCTCGGCATCGCCATGGCGTCGGCCAGGCTCGCATGCGCATGCCGCACCGCTAGGGCAGCGAGTGCGGCCGCTCGGGTTGCGGCGTCCGGGTCCACGCCGTGTACCGACCACCCCGCTGCCGTGAGAGCCCGTGCGATCGACCCGCCGATAAGGCCGAGCCCGACGACGAGCGTCAGACCTTCTTGTGTTTCCACTGTCCCTGCTTGAAGAGGACGATCGCCATGACTCCCTGGATTGCCTGAGTGACGCTCATTGCGATCCACGCTCCCTTCGAGCCGTATCCAAGTGGAAAAGCGAGCACCCAAGCCAGCGGTACTCGCAGGCCCCACATGCAGATGATCGTGATCCACATCGGTCGGATCGTATCGCCGGCTCCCTGCATAGCCCCGATCATCGTCATCGCGTAGGCGAAGAGAACTTCGGTGACGCACAGGATCTGGATCAGGAGGGCCGCCTCGCGCGCAATCTCGACCTTATTGCCGACCAGGAGGCTCGCGATCGAGGGAGCCGCGAGGAAGATGGGTATGGACAACAGCAGCGTCACCAGAGCGGCGTAGTGACCTGCCGTCCATCCGAGCCGCTCGGCGCGGTCCGGTCGCCTCATACCAAGACTCTGACCGACGAGGGTGGCAGCCGCGATCGACAGACCGAAGGCGGGCATGAACATCATCGACTCGATAGCAAAGCCGGTGCTCATCGCCGCGATCGCGGTCGAACCATTTGCGCCGGGCAAACTGGCCAGAACAATGGTGAAGGCCGCCAGGGAGCCGACTCGGAGGATCGCCATCAGAGCGGCGGGAATCGCGATTCGGAGGATGCGCTTAGCCCAGGCGAGGCTCGGCAGCGCCAAGCGCCACTGGGCCCCGAGCGGAGTGTAAGAGGCGTAGAACAAGTAGCCGATGGCACTGACCCAGGCACTGAGGCTCAGCGCGGCGCCGGCGCCGGTCAGTCCCCATCCTAGCCCGGGAACCCGCGCACCTGCGAGGTCGTGGCCAGGGAATATGAAGAGGTAGTTGAGCCCGATGTGGAGTGCAATCTGGATGCCGGATATGACCATCGGACTCTTCGTGTCGCCGATGCCCCTGAGCGATCCCGCTAAGACTTGAATGAGGTAGATGGCTGGAAGGCCAACGGCATAGGCCTTGAGAAACGACTCCATCGACTGGCGAGCGGCGTGGTCGGTGCTCGGCAAGAGGGCGGCGGCAAAGACGGCGGCGAGACCGGCGCAAACCGCCATCGCCAGAACCGCTCCGAAAAGGGAGACGCCGAGGGCTTGCCTGGCCCCCTCTCGCAACTCGCCGTTGTTTCCCGCTCCGTAGGCGCGGCTCACGATCGCGGTCGTCGCCGTGCCTAGCGCCATCGCGAGCGAGAACATGAGGAAGAGCACGTTTGTGGCGCCGCCGTGGGCGGTCAGGGCCGCAGGGTCGAGGTGCCCGATGAAGCCACGATCGAGGAGCGTGTTGACGACCTGGAGGGAATTGAGGGCCACTGCCGGCCACGCCAACGCCCAAACGATTCGGCCTGCGCGCTCGTTGGGCGCGACGACGAGGGGCTTGGGTTCGGCAAGGGAGGCCATGGGACGTAATGGGCGGCCTCGGGCCGGCTACGGACTACTACGAGCCTTCAGCGGTGCGGGTGCCCTGTTCAGAGTACTCGGTCTCTGCGCCGGTCGAACCCTGACTTTGGTCAGGGCTCAGGCAAAAAGAGAACCCCAACCCCTTGCGGGGTCGGGGCTCCTAGTAAGGTCTTAGCGCGGAAGCGGCGCGAAGACGTCGAACGGCGCGGGCCACACCGGCTGGCTCGGGATGTTCGTCGATGCGAGGTCCGGATCCAGCGTAACGATGCTGGTTCCGATGCCACCCGAGGACGGCGAGGTCACGTTCTTGACCATCAGCTGCGTGTTGTTGTACAGGTAGCACATCACACGTCGAGGATTGGTGACCTTGAACTGACCCGCTGCGGCACCATCGACGGCGGCGGCGAACGGGTTGTTGGCGTTCTGCTGCTGCGTGATGAAGGCGCCGAGGGCGGCCTGAGTTCGCTCGTCTCGGAGCAGTTCGACTTGGGTGGTCCAGCCACCGTCGAAGCTGCGAGCGAAGGCGATGTAGTAGCGATCGTCGTCGACCAGCGGGCCACCGCCGAACGGGGCCACACCCTTGCTCGGCAGGAAGCCGATTCGGCTAGCCGCAGAGGCAGTGACGTCGATCTGCTCGCCGCTCGGAGCGAACGGTGCGAGATTGATCGTGACGATCTTGCCAACGCCAACCGGCTGGGCGTCGATGGTGATGTCTCCGACTCCGCCCTGGTTGATGATCTTGCGAACCACCGCCATGTCGAAGTTGTCGGGACTGATCGTCGGCCAGAACAGGTTGCCAGCGATGCCGGACGTGAGGTTCACGCCAGGACCCGAGGCAGCGAAGATGTCGCTGCGCACGAAGATGTCGCGCTCGGTGTTGGCCAAGTACGCACCCGTGTCTCGATTGAACTCGATCGACGAGAAGTACAGGCGACCGTTATCGGCGGCGCCATCGACCTGCGGGCCGAACATCGGGCAGATCTGGTCAGCGGAGTCGTACGGCACGTTCTGCGGCAGAATCGATCCGAAGACCGGAGCGCCCATGGCGTCGTAGGAGATCTCCATGACGACGATGTCCTTATAGAGGGTCACGTCGCCGCTCACCGTGTCGTACGGAGCGACCACGAACGCAATCTTGTCACCGCGGCTGTTAACCGTCGGGCTGTAAGCGTCATAGCCGTTGCACTGACCGGTGGGCAGGACCACGCCGGGCTCAGCCAACAGTCGGCCGAGGTAAGCGTCGTCACGATAGGGGACTTCCCAGATCTTGTCGCCGCGCGGGCTATTGACCCGTGCGCCGGGAACGTACAGGTAGGACTTGATCGCGCCGAGACCGAAGGCCTCGTCGTCCCAGTCAGAGAAGGCGATGACCGCAGGCGGCATCACTCGGGTCTCGAACACGGCCTCGGGGCCGCGACCGGCCTGAGCCGTCGCCACCACGTCTCCGACACCGAGATTGGCCGCGGTTGCACGACCATTGGTCGCGTCGAAGTCGACGTTGCCGTTGAAGTTCGTCTCGACGCTCGAGAAGAAGGTCACGGTACCCGCCGCGTCGGTAACGCGGGTGTTGATCGTCACCTGCTCGCCGAAGCTGAGGAAGACGGGACCCGCTCGTCGGCCTACTGGAGTTGGGAAGATATCGCTGTAGCGTTCGACGCTGCCGTCGGCGCGGGTCAGCCACATCTCAACGTTGGACGCGTTGCCCACCGTCGGGAAGTCGAACTGGCTCTGGCTTGCCACGCCGTTCGCGTCGGTCTGGCCGGCCGCGGAGGCGTCCATCAAGGCATTACCCATGCAGTCCCATTCGGGGTACAGGGTGACCATAATGGTGAAGTCCGTGTTCGGCTCAAGTCGCTCGGGCCAGTAGATGTTGGATCGGCCGCTTGCCGGTCGGTTGAAGCAGATCGGATCGAAACCAGGGATCGGATTACCCAGTGTGTCGAAGATCTCTGCCTGCGCCGACTTGGCATAGCCGGGGGCGCCATCTCGGGTCGGAGCATCCCAGTCCACGCCCACGCCGGGGTTGCCGAAGGCGACCTCGATCGGAAGCGTTACTGCGCCGGGAGGCGTGTCGCCCGTGTTCGCGGTGAACGACGAACCGGTGCCGCGGGTGATTCCCCGAAGCTGGTTGCCGGTCAGAGAGACGTTCGAGCCGGTGGCCGACATCGCAATCTGATTACCCATCAGATAGACGGTGCCTTGGGCGTCGGTCGCCTTGGCGCTCATCGTGACGGTCTCACCCTCGTTGACGACGACCTTGTTGGTCGCCTCGGTGGGGGCATTCGCGCCATGCTGAACATAGACCTTGAGCATTGTCGCCTTGAAGCCACTCGTGCTCATGTCGATGTTCGTCACGCCGCCGTTCTTCTCGACGGTCACCGGGAACTCGGCCGAAGCCAGAACCGGGCCAGAGAAGTCGGAGCTACCGAAAGCCTCGACGCTCAGATTGTAGTTGCCGTAGGCAAGGGTGTTCCATACGACCGACTGGCTGTGAGCGCCGCTCTGGTTGCGAACCACGTCTCGGGTCGAACCCGGGACGATGATGCCGCCATTCACGAGCGACAGGCGAGCAGAGCCCGCATAGCCGGGAAGCGCACGACCGTCGGCGTTCCACTTCAGTGCGACGTTGAGATCGCCGCCCTTGTCGAACTTGATCGTGCCCGAGCCGGTCACGCCGCCGATACTCACGTCAAGCCGCGAATCGGGCAGATCGTTAGCGATCACGTTCGGGGCCGTGTAAGTGTTGGTCTGCGGGTCGAAAGTACCGACGTTCGGGTTGATCGACACCGAGAAACTGGAATCCTGGGCGTCTGTCAGGATGACGGCTCCGCTGGAGTTCCGCGCCTCGAAGGCGTAGACCTGACTCTCACTTGCGGCAAGCTCGACGTCCGACGGGGAAACCGTCACGCTGGCGACCTCAGAGGCCATCGTCGTGATGGGCACATCGGTCGATTGGCCCTTGCCGGGCGCAACGCGGTCGAACTGGGCGAACGAAACCTTGGAACCGGTTCCGTTCGTGCCTTGAAGGCCTTCGACGGTGAATCGGTAGGTCTTACCAGCCGCCAAGCCTTCGATCTTGAGCGGGCTATCGCCTCGCTTCAGAACGTAAGGGCCAAGCGGCGTGTCGGACCCAGTCTGCGCCATGACCTTGATCGAGCCGACATAGCTTTGAATGTCTTTGCCCGAATAAGGCGCAAATTGCGCAGTTACTTGGAATGCGCTTCTCCCACCGGTGCCGCCGCCGCTGCCGCCGCAACCGGAGGTAAGGATGGCCGTGCCACCCAGCGCGAGTACAAAAAGCGGATAGAACCACGTTCGCGATTGACGCGCTCGCTTGTCTCTCATATCTCCTCCACTGTCCTTAATGGATGCTCCTCCACTGTCCGTAATGGTGTGTTTGGATTAGGAACCGAAGCCTATGATATTCAAATGAACCCCGCGCTTGCAACCCTTGACAGGCGCTTTTTGCGCGGTGGGGCATTTTCCGACCCTTGACTCCGACTCATAACGGTTGTCAGACGCATTATATCCGTTATTGGCTTCGGCCGTTTCCCAGGTGTTCTTTAGGGGGCGAACCTACTTTTCTTCGGAATCTGCCTAGAAAAGCCTGGTGCCAGGCTTGATCGCCGGAATCGCCGCGAGCTGCTCGGGTACGGCGTCTGCCGCGAAGGAGGCGGCCTCGACGCGGCAAGCGGCGAAGTATTCCTGATTCTCGAATGGGTTCGCTTCCGATCGATCGATCAGGACGGCGATGCCGGCCGGCTCGACACAGAGGGCCCCGATCGTCTCGAGCAGCGACCGCCCGGTCGTCAGGACGTCGTCGACCACCAGCACCCTGGCCCCAGGGTCGACCCGTGCTCCTCGGCGCAAGGTCCGGCGGCCGTCCTCCGTCTCGACGTAGACCGCGTCGCAGCCGAGTTGGCGGGCGACTTCGAAGGCGATGATGATGCCGCCGGTCGTTGGGCCGGCCACGACGTCGATCGAGGCGGCCCGAAAGCGATCGGCGATCCGGGCGCAGACCGCGCTCAGCACCTGAGGCTGTTCGAGTATGCGGAACTTTTCGACGTAGGTGTCGCTGTGGCGGCCGCTGGTCAGGACGAAGTGGCCCCGCAGGATGGCCCCGCGTTCTTCAAGGTAATCGACGAGCTCGTCCTTCACGTTCAACCCACGATCGAGAACGGGACCAGGTCACGCACGATCTCGTTGTCGTCGCCCAGCAGCGCGACTTTTGGAACGATAGGCTGGTCGCTGAGCGAAAAGGCGGCGATGATGACCCGATCGCCGGGCTGGAAAAGCCGCGCCGCGCCTCCATTCATGCCGACGACGCCCTTTGGACCGGCGAAGGCGTAGGTGATCACCCTCGCGGTGTGATCGACGGCCCAGACATGGACCAGTTCGCCGTCGAGGATCCCCACGTGGCGAAGCAGGTCGCCGTCGACCTCGATGCTGCCGATGTACTCCGGATTCGCGTACGTCAGCCGGGCGTGGTGCAGCTTGGCCTTAAGCAACTGATTGAGGAGCATTTTCGGGAACGATTTCCGCCGACACTTCGGTCGCCTCGTCGGAACTCTCGAGGCGAGTTCGACGACGATACCACGCGGCGAGGAAGCCGCCGGTGGTCATGATACCCACCCCCACCCAGACCAAGATCGTGAGCGGTTTGAAGAAGACTTCGACGGGCATCAGGGGATCGACGAAGAGCAATTGGATCGTCACCGACTTGTCGGCCGCATCCATCTGGTTGAGCGAGACGAAATAATCCGCGCCGAGCCTGGCGGGAACGAATTCGGGACCTTGCGAACCGACGACGATCGCGGGGTCGGCCTGCCACTCGCCGCTCGGCGTCTTGAGACGAATCCGCGCGGCGAACCGGGTTCCGGTCGCCCCCGGCTCGCCCTCCCGGTTCATCTGCTCGTAGGTGATGAGAGCTTGGTCGATCAGTTTGCTCTCGCCGGGCTTGAAGGTCAGAGGGTCGGTCGCCTCCACAACCAGCGGATGGAGCGTGAAGTAGACGTCGTAGAACGGTGTGCCGTGGATGTAGGGCCAGACCATCGCCTGCGGTTCCTGATCTGGCCGTTCGAGGTAGTAATAACCCGGCCGTGCGACGAAGCGGTCGCGATCGCCCACGACGTCGAACTCGACAGTGTTGTCCCGATGGTAGAAGTCCTTCTTTTCCGCAGGCTTCTTGTAAGACACGACGTAGCCCAGCCCTTGCGCCGGGCGACCCTCCTGAACCAGGATCTGCGCCTTCTGCTCGAACCCTCGAGAGACGATCAATCCGAGCATCGTCACCGCTAGGCCGAAATGAGCGAGCAGGCCGCCGAGCGAAGGCAGGACTCTGCGGAAGCCCTCGGCAAGCTTCCAAATCGAGGCAGTAACCCCGAATAGGCAAAGCCACGAGAGGAAGAAGACCCAGTGATTCCAGGCATCCCCTGGAAGCTCGACGCCGAAAGGCAGGCTCACCACGCCGCTCGCATCGAGCCGCGCTCCGATACCCGGGGACTTTGCCCAGATCATGAAGAGTCCGAGGACTCCCAGTGAAATCGCGGCCATGCTCCCGACCCGCGCCATGATCCCCTTAAAACCGAGGCGACGCCAGCCGATGAACGGCCCGACCGCCATGAGGATCATGGTCGGCACGAACAGCCAAGCGAGAACCTGATGGTAGAGCCCCTCTTCGACCACTTTGGGCTGTCGCCCGGCGACGCTCATCAGGAAGGGGACGCTCATACCGAACGCAGTACACACCGCAAAGCCACAGAGCAGCCAAATCGCTGCGGCGAAGAACGAACCCCGATTCACTCCGCGCTCGACACCCGAATCGATCTGCCGTTCGCGCTTGAGGAACCGCGTCGTCCACAGAGTCAGAAACCCAAGCACGGAGACCGTCCCGAGCCCCACGAGCAGCCAGAGGGCCGACCGGTTCATCTGAGCAAAGCTGTGCACGCTCGTGTCCTGGAGGAAGCCCGAGCGGGTCAAGAACGTGCCGTAGAGAAACGCGAGGAACGGGCCGGCTCCGAGGAGGAGATTGAGGTAGACCCACTTTCCCTTCGCGATCTGGACGAAGGCGCCGTGAACAAGCGCCACGCAGAGCACCCAAGGTACGAAGCTGACGTTTTCGACGGGGTCCCACATCCAAAAGCCGCCCCAGCCGAGGGTTTCGTAGGCCCAGAAGCCGCCCATGCAAAGTCCCACTCCGATCAGCGCCGTGGACGTCAGTGCCCAAGGACGGACCGCTCGAATCCACCCGTCGTACGATCGGGTCGCCAGCGCGGCGATTGCGAAGCAGAAGAGAACGGTGAGCGAACCAAAGCCCAGGAAGATCGTCGGCGGATGGATCGTGACCCAGTAGTTGAGGAGCGAGGGCGCCAGCCCGCGACCAGTGGGCGGTACGAGCACCCTGCCGTCGAGGGCTTGGATAACGAAAGGCGACTCGTAGGCGAGGATCCCCGCGATCGCACCCAGAAACAAGGCGTACGGTATGGCGAACCAACGGCGAAACTTGCGGGTCGAACGCCACGCGAGCAGTCCGAACAAAGCCGAGCAGGTCCCCCACAGAAGGAAACTCCCCTCTTGGCCACCCCAAATGGCGGCGACTTTGTACTTGAAGGGAACGTCTGCCTCGCTGTGCCCGAACACGTAGGTGTACTGAAACTGGTCATTGACAAAGAGCGTCCCGAGAGCCACGATAGCCACGAAGAATGAGGTGCAGCCGAGGAAGAACGCAGCCGTCGCCCAACCTGCAAGGGACGGCCTGCGTCCAGAGAGGAAGAACAGCACGCCGCATAGGACGCAAAAGACGATTGCGGCGAAAACCGCCCCCCGGCCTAGGCTGCCGACGACGAAGGACCAGGACGGCGCGGCCGGCCAATCGACTGCCGGGTGGGATTCCATTAGCTCGGCGTGCCCTTAGAACTCTCGTACTTCGACGGGCACTTGATGAGCAGCTTGCTAGCATGGAAGGAACCCTCCTTCATGCCTCCAACCGCGACGACCTTCGTCGCTTCGCCTAGGTTCGCCGGGGCCGGACCATGGTAGACGACCTGTACGACCTCGCCCTTTTCATCTCGAAGCAAGAAGTGGACTTCCTGCTTCGAAATGACGTTGCGGATGGTCGACTTGTCGAGGTCGCCCGCGAGGTGCAGATTGTCGCCTTTAGTGCTCTTGGCTTCGGCGATGGTGACGTAGGGGCTGGCATTCGTTAGGAACGCGCCGATCATCGCGGCTAGGCCGCATAGCGTCAGGACCAGTGCTACGACCGCTCTTATCTTCATATTCAGACCCATTAGAATTCTACGCCATCGAACTCTTCATATGCCGTGCTCGCGGGCAAACCCCGCACGCCACGCGGGAGCGGTTCCCGGCGTCGGATACAATATGGCCCTGATGAGATCGCCTCGCGCCTTACTTGCCGTCCTCGGCCTCGCAGCGGCTGCGTTCGGCTCGGCACAGCCGGCGACGCCGGAACAGCGGACAGGCGTTCAGCCCGATCCCAACTTCGCCACGCTTCACCTGAGCACGAAGCTGGGCAGCTTCAAACTGCTCGACGGCATGGGAAGGGTCGAGATTTCGTTCACCGGCAGCATCCTCTTGAGCAAAATCGACGGACGAGTGTTGACCAACGGCAAACTCCGCAAAGAGTTCGAGTCGAAGGATCGCGTTGTTTATTCGGGTACCGGCAAGGTGATCGTCACCGGCCGATGGCGCGGCATCCAGTGGTTTGGGCGTGATATGAGCGCCGTCTGGTTCGGTGCCGGCCAGGCGAGGCTGGCCGGCGAGTTCGACAAGAACCTCGAAACGGGCAAGTACTGGTACGACGATCCGGCACAGAAGTTCGACTGGATGGCGAGCGGGACGACGACGATCGGACTCCCGAACCGATACATCCAGCCCGAAGTCAAGCCCATCGAGCGGGGCCAACTGCCCAAGAAGAAGGGGTAAGTGCTCACCCAGACCTTCGTCCATGTACCCGGAATCGGCCGCCGCACCGAGCGGCACCTCTGGAAGCAAGGATGTCGGGACTGGGACGCCCTTCTCGCCGATCCGCACCGATACTCCGTCGGCAGCGCATCTCGACAGGTGGCCGTTCAGACGATCGCGGGGAGCGCGCGCGCATTGCGGGATCGACATCACCAGTTCTTCGCCTCGGCGCTTCGCGCCACCGAGACGTGGCGCGCTTGGCACGACTTCCGGGACTCCTGCGTCTACCTCGACATCGAGACCGACGGACGCAACTCGGGCGACTGCATCACGGTGATCGGCCTCTACGACGGTCAGAACTTCGAGGCGTTGGTGAAAGGCGAGGGTCTGGAAACCTTTCGCGACCGGATTAGTCATTACTCGATGATCGTCACTTTCTTCGGCTCCGGGTTCGATCTGCCCGTCCTCACCAAAAGGTTCAATATGCGGTTCGACCAGATTCACCTGGACCTCTGCCCGACCCTGCGCAAGATGGGAATCCGAGGTGGTCTGAAGAAGATCGAGAAGCAGCTCGGGATCGATCGCGGCGAGGGTCTCGAAGGACTCAACGGATACGATGCCGTCCAGCTGTGGCGCAGGTACCTCCGGGGCTCCGACCCCGCTCTCGAGACCCTGATTGCCTATAACCGGGAAGACGTGGTCAACCTCGAACGGATCGCCGAATACACCTACCGAGAGATGCGCCGGGCGACGGTCGGCGACCAGCTCTGTCTGTTCTAGACTCCGAGTTCTTCGCGATCCCTCTCGAGTTCGTCCCGACAGGAACGCATGGTGTCCAGCATCGTCTCCGCAGCCTGCACCGGATCGCCGGTAAAGGGCCAGATGAACTGGTTTCTCGTCAGATAGCACTCGCGGTTCCTCTTGCCGAGCATCGAGAAGAAGCGCGGCGAGAGCTCGGCATCGGTCCCGAACACACTGGAGAGCCTTCCACCTCGTCCGTCGACCTTCTCGATGCCCAGATCGCGCGCCTGCATCCGCAGCCGCATGATCGCGAAAGCCCGGAGCACCTCGGGGGGCGCATGGCCGTAGCGGTCTTGAATCTCGGAGAGGGACTGCGCTAACTCGTCCGCCGAACGGCTACTCATCATTTCCTTGTAGTAGAAGAGCCGCTGGGCAGAGTCGGGCACGTAGTGCTCGGGGATCAAGGCGGCGATCGGGAGATCGAGCGTCGGCAACGGCACGAGCCCTTCGAGCGGCTCTCCGCGGACGGGCTTTTGCCCATCGGCGTAGGCCTTGAGGTACTGAACTTCCTCGTTGATGAGTTGGGTGTAGAGTTCGTAGCCCACCGAAGCCATCGCCCCGTGCTGCTTGGCTCCCAACAGTTCACCGGCGCCTCTGATCTGGAGGTCGCGAAATGCCAACGAGTACCCCGAACCAAGGGTCGAGAACTCTTGCAGCGCCTGGAGCCGCTGAAGGCCCCCTTCGCCCAGTTCCTTGCCCGACTGGTAGAGCAAGTAGGCGTAGGCCTGCCGGTCGGACCGTCCGACGCGTCCCCGAAGTTGATAGAGTTGTGAAAGACCGAGTCGGTCGGCGTCTTCGACGATCAAGGTGTTGGCGTTCGGGATATCGAGGCCGTTCTCGATGATCGTCGTGCTGAGCAACACGTCGATCTCGCCGGCGATGAAGGCGAGCATGACGGGTTCGAGTTCGGCTTCCTGCATCTGCCCGTGCCCGACGCCGATTCGAGCGCCGGGGATCAGCTTCTGAAGCCGATCGGCGACGTGCCCTATCCCGCGCACTCGATTGAAAACATAGTAAACCTGCCCGCCCCGCGCCAGTTCGCGTAGGATCGCTTCTCGCACGACCTCCTTGCTGTAGGTTCGGACAAAAGTTCTGATCGGCAGACGGCCCGGGGGAGGGTCGTTGATGAGCGACATCTGCCGAATGTCCATCAGGGCCATGCTGAGGGTGCGGGGGATCGGAGTCGCCGAGAGAGTCAGCACGTCGACGCTGATGCGCATCTCCTTGAGGGCTTCCTTCTGCTTGACCCCGAACTTCTGCTCTTCGTCGACGATCACGAGGCCCAAGTCCTTGAATTCGATTTCCTTGTTCAGAAGAGCATGCGTGCCGATGACGACATCGATCTCGCCGTCCTTGACCATTTGATGAATCTGCTTACGCTCACCGGTCGACCGAAAGCGGTTCAGCAGTTCGAGCCGAACCGGAAACGGGGCGAGTCTCTCCTGGAAGTTTCTGAAGTGCTGCTCACTCAGGATAGTCGTCGGACACAGCACGGCGACCTGGCGGCCGTCTTGGGCTACCTTGAACGCGGCGCGGATGGCGACCTCCGTCTTGCCGAAGCCGACATCTCCGCAGACGAGTCGGTCCATAGGCCAAGCCTGGTTAAGGTCCGTCTTCGTCTCCCGGATCGCCTGAAGCTGGCTCGGAGTCTCGATCCAAGGGAACGTCGACTCCATCTCCGCCTGCCACGGAGTGTCCGGGCCGAAAGGGCGGCGCTCCACCTTCTTCCTCTGAGCGTACAGCTTGATGAGCCCCTTGGCAAACTCGCGCGCCTCCTCCCGAGCCTTACCCACCGTCCGCTGCCAGTCGCTTCCCGAGAGGCGGTTGATCTTCGGTTGTACGTCGCCCGGGTTGAGATACTTCTGGACCCTATCCAATTGGTCAGCCGGAACGAACAGCTTGTCCGGCGGTTGATACTGGATGAACAGGTACTCCCTCTCGACGCCGTCCACCGCTCGCTTGACCAGTCCCTGAAAGACTCCTATTCCGAAATTGATGTGGACGACGTAGTCACCCGGCTTCAAGTCGAGAACCGTCGCGACCGGAATGCCCTCGTTGAACCTCTTCTGCGGAAGACGCAATCGCCCGACACCGAAGAGTTCCTGGTCGGTGAGGAGAGCAACCTTCTGGTCCGGCAAGATCCAGCCACCGGCGAGATTTCCGCCGACGAGATAGAGGCCAGGACTGGAGGCGTCGGATGGTTCTCCGGGCACGAGGTCGATCTGGCCCAGAACGGACCTTGCCCGCGTCGGCTGATCGGTGGCGACCGCCACGTGGAATCCGGCCTCGAGCCAAGAGCGCAAGGCACCGGTCAAGGCGTCCGCCCGGCCCCGATAGGGTTCGAGCGAGGCCGCGTTCCAGTCCTTCTCGTCGGGCGCAGAAACCCACGACGGCGCCTCGCCCATCGAAGTCATGGCCAGCGTCCGCTGGCCCGCCCCGAGATGCTCGGGGGGAAGCATGAAGTCGTGAGCGGTGCTCTGGAGAATCTCGCCGCGCTCGTGCCGGGCCCGCAGGGCTTGGCCGAGTTCGTCCTCCGAGCGCTCGGCGATCGCTTCGAGTTCGAGCGGTTCGTCGAGCACGAGCAAGCCGGACTCGAGCAGGTCGATCGCGCAGTTCGAATCGGGATGAAGAAGGGGACGGTACAGGTCCAGCCGATCGAAAAAGATTCGCGCTTCGAGGGCTTTTGCGTCTGCTTCGACGGTTGCCTCGAGGCGAGCGGCGGCCTCGGCATCGAGGGAGGCCGCTTCCATCGCGAGAGTCCGGTGGAGCATCTCGGAGTAGCCCGCTGGGGTGAAGCCGTCGTCGCCGAGTCGGGTCGGATCTGCAAACAGCGTTTCTCGGCTCGGCGAGAGCGAGAGCTCGGGCGTATCGCCTACTGAGCGTTGACTGTTCGGGTCGAACTGCCGGAGGCTCTCGACGACGTCGCCGAACAGTTCGATCCTGACTGGCAGCTGGCGACCTGAAGCATAGACGTCGATGATCCCGCCCCGGCGACTGTATTGCCCGGGAATGCGGACCGGCTCGGCCAACTCGTATCCGAGCATCTTGAGGGTTTCGACTACCTGATCCGAGTCGATCTCGTCGCCGACCTGGATGCTGAGAAACACCTGCTCGAGCACTTCACGCGGCAAAGTTCGCTCGAGAACGGCCTGGGGGGTGGCGATGACGATGCCCGGATCGGGCTCGGTGAGGAACCGAAGGGCTCCGATCCGGTCGGAAAGGGCGGTCGTTTCCGGTGAGGCGTCCTCGAAGAGGGCAGAGATGCCGGATGGCAGCTGGTGGAGGTCCGACTCCGGAACCCCACAGAGGCTCAGGCGAGCCTGCCATTGAAGTGCTCGATCGTAGGTCGGCGCGACGATCAGAACCTTGCTGGGGACGCGTCGGTACCAGGCGGCGATCAACACGGCTCGCGCTTCGACCGGCAGAGCCCTCCATTCGGCTGAGCGGTCCAAGCGTGAAAGGACGTCGTCGACGGCGTTGGTAGCGCCGAGAGCGCTTGCCCATTCGGCGATGCGCATTCGGCGGGGATGGTACCCCGCCGAATCGTCGGATCGGCCAGCTCTGGGCTAGTTGCCGGAACCGAGCAGTCCGCCGCCCCCACCACCACCGGCGCGCACGGTGACTTGAATTTCCCACCTCTGGGCAGCGGGTATCCCGCCACTCTCGAAGGAGCGTTGATAGAGCAAGCCGAGGAAGAAGCCGCCAGGTCGGACTGCTGTGAACCGGAACTCCTGGGTTCCGCCAGCGCCCATCAAGCCACTGCGCGGCTTTATGTAGCGGCTCGCGGTCTGTCGGAGGATACTATTATCGATCTGGCCGACCGTCCATTGATAGCCGGTCGTGGCGTTGGCGTTGAGCCGCACAACGAGCGTGTCACCGGGATTCAGCTCGACCCGGCCGTGGTTGTTGATGTCCGAGACGGTGACGGTCTCGTTACGGTTCGGTCGGTCGATTACGACGAGCATCTGGAAGGTCTCGGCGGCCTGAATCCCACGGGCGCCGGACTTTTGGTAAAGCAAAATCAGCCCCTCGCCCCCCGCTCCGACCGCTCGAAATCGGAAAGTCTGGGTTCCTTGAGCGCCGGGAGGTCCTCCCATCAATGGCTGATACGACGAGCCCATCGGGCGCAGCAGCGAGGGGTTGTTTTGGGCGATGTTCCACGAGTAGCCGGTGCTCGCGTTCGATCGCAGGTTGACGACGAGAGTATCGTTGAGTTTGAGGGTGACCTGGCTGCCGGCGTTGCCTTCGTTCACTGTTACGATAGCCGCTCCGGCTTGGGAAGCGGTCAGCAAAGCGAGTCCGGCCAAAAGGGTGCTTCGAATCGAGTTCATATCGAGCGTCTCCGAGAATGAGATGGCCATTATGGTCACAGGCCCGGACCTATTGCGAATGCCCGTCCCTTGGGGTATCTTCTTACCCTCAGTGCGGGCGTAGCTCAGTGGTAGAGCATCTCGTTGCCAACGAGAGGGTCGAGGGTTCGAATCTCTTCGCCCGCTCCAGATTTCGACAAGACGGTCCGGCCAAAGACGGCCGGGCCGTTTTTTCACGTTCGTTTCGCCGAGATCACTCCCTGCCGGTGATACAATGGGGGTATCGCTTTTATCCAAATGGCAGGAGGTACGACATGAAGAAATGGGTACTTGCCGGAGCTACCTTGGCAGTTGCCGGGTTCGTCTTCGCGCAATCTGGTTCGAATGTTCTCAGTTCATTCTCTAAGGCGCTCCATGGCGCCCAAGGTCTCAGCGTCACATACACCGTGACCCGGCTCGGCGGCTCGCCCGCCACCTACACGGTCAATCTGGCCAAGCCCAATCGGGCCCGCATTGAAAGCGCCAGCCAGATCATCACCGCCGACGGCAGCACGATTACCTTCTTCGATCGCAAGTCGAACAGCTACTTCAAGCGCAAGCAGACCGACGCCGAGTTCCGTGCGCTGCTCACCAGCGACGACCTCAGCCTCTGGGCGCCCTTCTTCCGGGACGACGCCTTCAAGGGCCTGAACGTCAAGGCCATGCCCGACAAGAACCGCAAGGGCGTCAACTTCAAGGTCGTCACGCTGACTCCGCCGGACGCCACCGACGTGTCGTGGACGCTCTACATTCACCCTGACGACAACGTCGCACGCCAAGCCGAGATCGTCGTCAAGGCGGGCAAGGACGAAGGGACGAAGATCATCGACTGCAAGTCGCTCACCCTCGAAACCGGCGACGTTTTCGCCTTCAATGCTCCTTCAGGCAGCAAGGAAGTCGACGAAGCCGAGCTTTACAGCGACCGCTGGTACCTCGATTGGGACGAGGCGATGGGCGTCGCCAAGAAGACGAATCGGGTTCTCCTCGTGGACTTCTACACCGACTGGTGCCACTGGTGCAAAGTGCTGGACGAGAAGGTGTTCCCCACCTCCGACTTCCGCGCGATGTCGAAGTACTTCGTGTTCGTGAAAATCAACGCCGAGGTCCGAACCGACCTGGCGAAGAAGTACGGCGTCAACGCCTATCCGACTGCGAAGGTCATCGGCGTCGACGGCTCGGTGATTCACGAGATCGTCGGCTATAAGGAGACCGCGGCATACGTCGCCGACCTCAAGACCGCCGCCCAGAAAGCCGGTCTTCTCGGCAACTAAATCTCGGTACGCAATTCCGACGGCCCCGCAAGTTTTGCGGGGCCGTCGGCGTTCGGACCTATGCTAAAATCGCCTTCGAGCCAAACCGGCTCCAATCCCCATGAATCGCTCCACCCCTTTCGCTGTCGGCCGTTCGATCCTGTTAGCGGTTCTCGCCGGTTGGGCCGGCGCGGCGACGGCGCAGCTTCGAGTGGCCCAATGGAACGTCACCAACTACTCCGGCGGGCGAATCCTGGAGTTCCAGACGGCGATTTATGGGGCCTTCGAGGGGCGCTCGATGAGGCCGGATATCCTCATCGGCGAGGAGTTCATCAGCCAATCTGCGGTCAACACCTTCCTGTCGTTGCTTAATGCGGCCCCCGGCAGCCCCGCCGACTGGGCAGCCGCCCCCTTTGTCGATGGGCCGGATACGGATAGCGCGTTCTTCTACCGAACGTCCAAAGTCGATTATCTGGGCATGACGATCGTCGCGACCGGTTCGACCCAGTCGACGAACCAACCCCGAAACACCTACCGCTACGACATTCGCTTGAAGAATTACGACGGCGCCGGGGCGACCTTGGCATGCTACGCCTCTCACATGAAGGCCGGCACGACGAGTACCGACCAACAACGCCGTCTCGTCGAGGCCCAGAGGATCGCCCAGAACGCCGCCACCCTCGATTCGCAGTGGCAGTACCTGCTCGGAGCGGACCTCAACATCCAGACCTCCACCCAGGCGGCTTACGTCGAGTTGGTGGGTTCGGCACCGTCCTATGTCGGACCGTTCAAGGACCCGATCAAGACGCCCGGCAACTGGAACAATTCGCTCTCCTTCCGGTTCGTTCACACCCAAGATCCGGCCACCGCGATGGATGATCGCCATGACCAGATCCTCGTGAGCCCGGGTCTAGTGGACCAAACCGGATTCGACTACATGGGCAACGCCTCCGTGTCCTATAGCACCTCCACCTGGAACGATCCCAACCACACCTATCGCTCCTGGGGCAATGACGGCACCTCGTACAATAACCCGCTCACCGTCGTCGGGAACACCATGGTCGGCCCGGTGATCGCCCAAGCACTGATCGATGCTGCCAACGGCCTGGGTCACTTGCCCGTGTTCCTCGACTTGCGTGTTCCTCCGAAGTCGGCGGCGACGACCTCGATCGATTTCGGCACCGTCGGCCAAGGCGCCTTCGTTCAAAAGCCCCTGCAGGTCTGGAACGCGGGAGACGTCGCTCTCTGGAATGCCGTCGGAATCGCGAATCTGAACTACGCTCTTTCTGTAGGGCCGGCGTTCATCGCACCGGGCGGTCTGTTCTCCGAGCCTGCGGGCGGCGGCGTTAACACTCACATGATACGGATCGACACCGCCACGCCGGGTCCAAAGGTCGCGACCCTGACGATAGCCAGTAACGATCCCGACGTTCCCGTCCGACTCGTAAGCCTGAAGGGCTTCGTCAAAGGCATCGTCGGGCCCCCTGGAAGATAGATCGGAGGACTTCCCTTCTCGAACCGGTAATATCACCAGAGCCGGACCGGGTTCGTGCCGGGCTCCTCAGGGATTGGCACGAATCTAGCCATCGACGCGTTTGGGAAACTTGGAAGACCCATGATCGAAACCGCCGAAAGACTGCCCAGGCGCCGCCGCATGCGATCGAGCACCAAGATCGCGATCGGCTTCGTCGTGTTGGTCTTCGGCTGCTGGGGCGGATACCGCCTTTGGTCGAACGTCATGGTGGGCCGGATTCACTATCCGCCGATTCAGCCGAAGTTGGTGAACCTCATCGCGATCAACCCGGGCGCCGGATACCGAATTCTCGTTGCTAACGGAATCGCCCAACTCGCCGAGATTGCGGGCGGATCCGAGTTCCATGCGCCAGATCAGGAGCGAGAATCCGATCGCGCCGATGTCGTCGGGGCCAAGAAAATCCCGATCCGCGAACTGCTTCAGTCCCTTCAAGGCAACGAGAAGGCGCTGTCCACGTTCGTGATGAAACTGAACGAAATCAAGGAGGACGACGTGCCCGCCGAGGCGCCGGTCTGGCCCGCCGCGGACATCGAGAAGGCCGTCGAGGGCGACCCCGACCTCAAAAGGCGCCTCGAGCAGGACTTGAACATGGGGCTCGACGGCACGCCACCTCCGCACGTTCGCGAGTCGGCATTCGTGAACGGCATCGTGATCGACCTGCCGGTACCGATCCGACTCGACGATAAAGGCGAGCGAACGGTCGTCGCCCACGTCCTACAGCCCTACCGGCCCAATCTGATCGAGCAAGTCGAAAACTCCATCGCCGAGCGGTTCGACACGGATTCGGCACGCCCGGGCGTTTACCGCGACAAGATCATCGAGTTGCAGAACGACCCAAAGAGGAAGGAGAAGGTCGGAGCTTCGCTTCTCGCCCGCATCGCGCCGTCGAGGGTCGCCAACCTTGCCTTGAAGCCCGAACGAGTCCTGCAAAAAGCGGAGGTCATCGTGAACGAGGATCAGATCACATCGGCCTCTTTCCGAACCTATAAGACGGGCGAGAAGCGGGAACTCTCCGACCTGACGATCTCGCTTACCGACGAGGGCCGGGATCGGCTCTGGAAATACAGCCACAAGCGACCGGGCTTCCAGTTGATGCTCGTCGTCGATGGGGTCGCGATCGCTGCGCCACGCATTAGCCACGAATTGTCACAGAGCGTCGTCACGATTCGACAGCTTCCCGATGAGAGCCTCGTTCGAGAAGCTGTCGACCTTATGAACAAGCAAGCAATCGGAGGAAATGAACGTTGAACAAGGTTTATCTTATGGTGGCCGCCGCTGCCGTCGCGAGTCTGGTCGGCTGCAAGGGCGGCGGCGCCTCGGCCTATAAGCCCAAGCCTGCCCCGAAGATCGAGTCGGGCGAAGTCAAAGCCGGTGAAGAACAGTCGCTCTTCCCCTTCGCAATCGGCTCGCAATGGGTCTACGCCGTGAGCGTTCGGGTCACCACCGCCGACGGCAAGAGCGGCCAGCAAGCGAGCGAAGTCACTTTGCGTTGCACGAAAATCGACGACGTCGAGGGCGGCAAGCAAGCGACGTTAGAAGCCCGCAACAGCGAAGGAACGTTGACCGACACTCAAGTCTGGAAAGTAACCGATAAGGGCATCTTTCAAGTCGCGGCTGGCGCCAAGGCCGACAAGTTCGAGCCGGCGGTGCCCAACTTGATGTTCCCGATCGCGGTCGGCGATACCGTGAACTGGAAAGGAACCGGCCCCTTGCCCGGCGGAACCAACACCCAAGCGACCGCTAAGGCCAAGGTCCTCGGCTACCAAGAGATCGACACCGACATGGGCCGGATGAACGCCCTCGCCGTGGAGACTCGGTTCGACTGGGTCGGAGAGGACAAGGGGGCCGCGGCGGGAACCGTCTGGTGGCGACCCAACTACGGCTTCGTTCGCTTTAGGCAGGAGATCGTGGTGGGCGATCGTGCCGCGGTGCAGTTGCTCAAGTTGAAAAGCTACACTCCCGGCAAATGATCTCCCTAAATCGATCGGCATGCGCCTGGGCCCTCCGATGGCTCTTTTTCGCCGGGTTGCTAGGCTCGTTGGCGTTCGCCGGCTGTAAGCCGTCGGCGCCGCCGACAAGCTCCGAGCCGCCCAAGGCAACGGACAAGAACGAGGAATCGAAGGAGGAGCCTAAGCCGCCGCCCGCCGCCGACCTTGCCCTGATTCCGCCTTCCCTGAAAACCGACGCATTCGAATTCTACGGGCTCGGCAACACCGAGGCATTGCGGTACGAGGTCATCGCCGACGGCGCGGCGCCGAAGGTCGGCGATCAAACGGTTCGCTTCACCGGTATGAAGGACGGCAATGCTCAGTTCTCGATCGAGCGTACCGGTGACCTTGCCTCGGCGATGGGCTCTCAGGAACTCGAGCTAAGGCCCAAGGGGATCTACACGACCCAGACGAGCCTCGGAAGTATCGAGGGAGATTCTCTGGAACTGCCGTCCAGCCTCAAGATCGGCACGACATGGAAGGCCGACCAGAGCCTGAAGACCGCCGACGAGCGACAGGTGAAGTCGAGCGCAACGTATAAAGTCGTGCGGATGGAGAAAGTGAAGACCAAGGGGGGCGACTTCGACGCACTCCTCGTCACCGGCAAGGGGTCGATTACTCTGGACGGACAAAAGGCCTCCCTCGACATGAAACAGTGGCTCGCCAAGGGCAAAGGCGCGGTGAAGACCGAGATCGCAACCAAGTTCGAAAGCGGAACCGGAACCAAGGTCTCGATCGAACTGAACAAGTAGGTGCGAGAACGAAATCTGGCTTGTTAAGACATCGAACGCTGCTCACCGGTACGGCTGCGGGCCTAGCGATCGCTCTCGCGGTCGGGTCTTGTCGCCGCAACGAAGCGGTCGAAAACCCTCCCGAGACCGTTTCGGCCGTTCGATTGACCGCCGAAACATTCTCGCCCGACCGACTGCCATACGAGGAAGCCGCCCTGATTCTCGCCGGAACGACCTACCCGGTTCAGTTGCGACGCGAAAGCAAGGCCGACGGAATCCACTTCCTGCTCCTCAAGGGAGAGGAAGTGCTTGACCGTGAGGTTTACGTGCTCGACGAAGATGCCTTCCGCATACGAATCGCTGCCGGAGTGGAATACCAGCCACCGATCCCGCTCATCGAGTTCGGCAAGCGGGTCGGTGACGAGTGGTCCTGGCGCGGGCATGTCGTGACCGGAGCCGAAAGGCAGTCGGCGGCTGCTTCGATTACAACCGCAGAAGAGGATATCAACCTTGCCGGCGCCTACGACCGCGGCGTTCGAATACGAGCGACCCTGGAGATCGACGGAGCAGGCTCCGCGCAAAAACTGCAGAAGCAGATGACTTTCTGGTTCGCTCCCCGGATCGGCCTCTTGAAGCGAGAGTTCGGGACTACTTCGACCCGGATTCCCGCGCCATGATTTCTCGGGACTTCCATGGGGCGTTGGGCACGGACGCACTCCAGCTTCGTCCCAGGTTCGATTTCTGGCTCATCCTCGCCACCGCTTTGCTCATCGTGATCGGCATGCTCGCACTCTACAGCGTCGGTCAGCCGGGCGGCGACTTCGGGCTGTTCCGCAAGCAAGCGCTGCTCTTCCTTATCGGGCTGGGGCCGTTCTTCGCTTTTCTCTTCGTCGATCCTAGCTTCTGGAGACGTGTCTCTAGCTGGCTTTATCTGATCAATCTCGCGTTCCTGGGCCTCGTTCTCGTCAAGGGCGTGAACATCAATGGGGCCAAGCGTTGGATCGAAATCGGTTCGTTCCAGTTTCAGCCGAGTGAGATCGCAAAGCTGCTGCTGATCCTGACCCTGAGCGCCTTCTACGCGAATCGGCTAGGTGAAATCAAGCGGTTCTCGACCTTCCTCTTGTCCCTCTTGCACATCGCGCCACCATTGCTCCTCATCCTCAGGGAGCCTCACCTGGGCGCCTCGATGGTCATTCTCGTGGCCTGGGCCGGCATTTCGATTTGTGCGGGAGTGCCCTGGCGCATGCTCTTCGGCCTGCTCATCGCGACCGCCGCTCTTTTCGTCGTCGCCTACCAGAGCGGACTTCTGCGGCCCTATCAACTCGATCGAATCGGAGCCATGTTCAAGACCGACGAACGCGGTTCGGATTACCAGCAGACGATGGCGGCGGTCGCTTTCGGCGTGGGCGGGTTCGGGGGAACGGGCTACCTCAAGGGGGAGCAGAAGATTCAGGTCCCGGAACACCACAACGACTTCATCTTCACGGTGGTCGGCGAGGAAGGCGGCCTCGTTGGCTGCACTCTCGTCTTGGTGGCGTTCGCCTTCTTCTTCTACCGGGCCTGGCTCGTCCTCTACCACGCCGAAGATAGCTTCGGCAGGATGGTAGCCGCCGGCATCCTGAGCATTCTCGCGTTCCATACGGTGCTGAATCTGGGCATGAACATTGCCTTGACTCCGGTCGTGGGGCTCTGGCTACCGTTCCTCAGCTACGGCGGTACCGCGCTCTGGCTCTGCCTCGCGTGCGTCGGCCTGCTGCTGAACCTCAACCGGCGCGAGCAAAAGCTGCGATTCTAGTTCGGAGTGCGCGGACTCGACCACGCTTTGGTCTTCCCGGGGGCCTGACAAGGGCCCCGGGGTCATGGTCAGTTCGCGTAATACACGCCGTCGAGCGCGTTCCACATCGCCGCACAGAGCAAGGCGCAGGCGGTCTTCGTTCGTGCGAAGTCCTCGTCGGTCATCTTCTCGATGCGACCGCGCAGAAGCTCGGCTTCCGCGAGGTCGTCGGCATGGACCCGGAAGTACTCGTGTCCCCTCTCGCTCATCGAGTAGTGCTCGACGAGGCCGTCGAGCTTTGTTCGCGAAGTGATCGGCTGCTGCGCCTCGAAAGCGTAAAGGGCGCCGGCTGCCTCAGCCTTCTGCCCGAAGAGATTGTTGGCAGCGGTCTCCAGAGTATCGGTCTGGGGGCGATCGCTTGCTCGAGAGAAACCGACCTCGGCTTGGAAATCCTGCCAAAGGGTCTCGTGATAACGCTCTTCGTCGGCATAATGCTGTTCGCCGAGCGTCTCCCAACCCTTGGCGATCGTGCCGACAAACCGGCCGTACTCGCCCGAGTAGTCCAACAGCTTCTCCTTCGGAAGGGTTCCCATCCGCCAGTCGACATAGAACGGATGCTTGTTCAGGTCGAATTGAGCGATGATGTCGTCGAGTTCTTGAATTCGTTTCATGGTGTTTGACCTCCGCAGAGGAATCGTAGGATACCGCCCGACGTGGGCCGGCCTGTTGCAACCGGAGTCCTTCGTCTGCGGTGGTAGGTTTCCCCAGTTCGGACCTCTCCCCGGTTCGTTGCGCTTACCGGCCCCCTCCTCCGAGGCAAGGGTGGGCTCGAACGTCAGGCTTCTCACTTCAGTAGAATTCCACCCATGATCGACCTCATCGGCGCGCCCTTCGATCTTTGTGGACGGCGAGCTGGCAGCCGACTGGGTCCCGCCGCGCTCAGGCTGGCGAATCTCGCCGGCTCCCTTGCGGAGGCCGGACAGGACGTCGAAGACCTCGGGGACATACCCACCGCGGAAGAGGATCGGAACGGTAGCGGACTAAGGGGATTCGAGGCCGCGATCGAGACCTACGCCGCCCTCAAGGAGGCGGTTTCGGAGGCCCTCCTGGCTGAGCGCATGCCGATGGTGCTCGGCGGGGACCATAGTCTGGCGATCGGCTCGATCGCTGGAGCACTTTCGGCCTTCGGCAACGATCTCGCCGTACTCTGGGTGGACGCCCATGTCGATCTCAACACCCCGGGGACCTCGCGCAGTGGCAACCTGCACGGAATGCCGGTGGCCGCGCTCTTGGGATTACCTTCCGGCTCGAGCGCTCTCGCGGATACCCAGTGGCGGGTGCTCATCGACAAGATCGTCCCTCGGCCCGCGCTGGGTCCGGACCGCATTGCGTGGATCGGCCTCCGCGATGCCGATCGCGGCGAGAGGGAAGCGCTGCGGTCGATGCCCGATTGCCTGCCGACGACGATGCAGGACATCGACCGGTTCGGCGTCGATCGGGTCGTTCGAGAATTCGACGCCTGGATTCGAGCCAGCGGAGCGAGCAAGCTTTGGATCAGTTTCGACGTCGATGCCCTCGATCCGATTCTCGCACCCGGAACCGGGACAGCCGTTCGCGGCGGCCTCTCCTATCGTGAAGCCCATCTCTCTGCCGAACTTCTACGGGATCACCTCGACGCCGGCGACTGCCCTTACCGTCTAGTCGGGCTCGACCTCGTAGAGACGAATCCGCTCTACGATTCCCACAACGAGACCGCCCAGTTGGCCGTGGAGTGGATCGCGTCGCTGTTCGGAAAGACGATTTTGGGTTCGCCGAGCCGGATCGTACGCTAAACTGCTCGAACGGCAGGCAAAAAAATTCGGGCAGAAGGGAGAGATCAGGTTCTGCCCGAGAGGTGTTTGTTCGTCTGTTCTGTTTCGTCTCTGGCGGACTATTCAGTGTTTTTTGCTGAGCGCTGCGGCCGCTCTCCCGAGGTTCGGGGTCTTCGCTTGCCGCATCGTGCGCTCGCATAGGGTTAGACACCTTGGCCCCTCGAATCGTTAAACCTTTGGGACCAATTGCCTACTAGGTGTGTTTCGGAGGAGGATCCGTTGCACTGCGGAGCGAAAAACGAGGGCACGAACCATCCCCCGGCTACTGACCACACAAAGGTAGCCCGCCGATGGGCCGTGCGGCGAGATAAGGCCGTCTTCCGGGGGCTCGAACCGTCGCTGGGTTACCACCACGCAACCGGTAGCCCGCCGATGGGTCGTGCGGCGGGACAAGGCCGTCTTCCGGGGGCCCGAACCATCCCCCGGCTACCCCCCGAAACGGGATCCCAGGACCATGCGACTCAGAGGATGCGGACGCCGTAAATCTGAGTGCCTCGTGCGGCGACGACGAGCATGTCGCCGAAGATCGCCGGCGAGGCTTCGATATTCGCCCCGAAGTTCAGTTCATGCAGTAGCCGCCCGGTCTCGCCGTCGATCAGCTTCATTTCGCCGGCAGACGTGCACTGAACGATATACATCCGACCCTCCGCGTCATAGAAGTCGACCGGAGAAGACCACGCATAGTTGGCGAGCGGATACCGCCAGATCTCCTTGCCGGTCTTCTTGTCCAACGCTACCAGCAGCCCAGCGTTCATCCGTTCGTAGCGAGCCAGCGAAAAGACCACCCGGTCGGAAGCTCGGTTCTTGCCGACTATCGGGGTGGCGAGGAGGCCCCCGTTGACGGGATGGGCGCCGAGGATCGTTAGGCAGCGATACTGATTGGTCCAGAGCGGCTTTCCGGTGCGCCCGTCGAACTTACGGACATAGCACCAGCCTTTCGATCCCTGCTTATCGACCTCGCATCCCGTGTACACGGCCCATCGATCCTCGGCCTCGACGTCGATGACGCAGGACGCGTCGCTGTCGTCTTGGACGTCTCGATTCCAAACCGGCTGCATCGTGGTCAGGTCAAGGCACACCAGGTCGCCGCCGTTGTTCGTGAAGTAGGCGAAGTTCTTGTAAATCGCCACCGAGTTCTCGATTCCCTGTTCCCGCGTCGTCTTCGATTTGTAACGGAACTTGACCTGCTTCGGCTTGACGCTGAGTTGTCCGGTCGCGGGGTTCCACTTCGTGCCCAGTTCGATTCGATGCAATAGGCCGTTCTCCGAGGCGACGACCATCGTGTCGGCGGCCGAGTTAAAGAGCGCGGAACAGTCGTTGCCAGGCCATCGCCGAAACGCGGCCCCATCGTCGGTAGGAAAAAAGTGCAGGAGCTTCTGGTCGACGAGGCTGAAGAGTCGGAAGCCTGGTTGGGCCTTTTCGCGAATGCCGTCGCCGACATAGAGCATCGGTATCCCGTTCGGATGCACCGCGACACTGCCCTTGATCGGGTTGCCGATCCTGATCGGATCGCGCGTTGGCTTGCCGGTCGCGAGATCCCAGAAGTAGACGTTGCCCGCGAGGGAGGCTTGGATCACCTCGGTAAAGCCGTTGGTCCTTCGATAGGGTTCCTTTAGGTTCATCTTCGACCTCAGGCCACTCGGCCATTGGACGATCGCGGGCTGGCCGGTCCACCCCGCGCCCCCACCCCACCGACCTCCGCTGACACCCGTAGACGCCTGCCACACTTTCTTCAGCTTCTTCTCGCGAATTCGGGCGACCCCGTAACTGGGCGCGCTGCGGAAGGCGTCGCCGCGGAAGGTCGTAACTCCCGCGATGCCGTTGTATCGCATCGGGAAGACCTGGTTGGAATCCGCCTCGATCTTCGCGACCTTCTTCCCGCCTTGAAAAATCTCATAGCTCAGGCCGCGAAGGTCAGCGGGTGCGGTCAGGGGTTTTCGATGGTCCTTGGGAGGGGCAGGCTTGGAAGCGGAATCAGCTTGTCCCGACACTCCTGCCGAAGTCTTCGCCTTGCCCCCGCAGGCGATGAGAGCCACACCCAAGAGGATGGGCAGAACCAGGCGCGCGGTTGGCGAAGCGGGCATGGGAGGGATTATGGCGCTGGCACGCCGAAGGGGAATCGGTGCAAACCCGGTAATAATCGCTTGACCATTGTCGCGCAAACCTGCTACGTTAGTTGATAGATCAGTTCCAGTTTGCTTTTCATCCGCTTTAGTTGCTTGCCAGTACGCTCAAGTTAGGCCCCTCCTTCGGGTGGGGCCGATTCTTTTTTGGGTTGGGTCCCGCGATGACCTGGGAGCCCGCGGATGGTTCTTGCCCCGCCTTACGACCCCTTCCCGCGGCACGAACCATCCGCGGGCTACCATTCCCCCGTAATCGACGCGGGTATGGTCGATCCGTATGGATCGCGAGACCTGGCGCGAATTCTTCGATTCCCGTTTGCCCCTCCTCGGGCATCGGAACTGGGTGGCGGTACTCGACGCGGCGTTCCCTCTCTACGGGGGCGCGGGCGTGGAGACGATCTTCACCGGTGAAGAGCACCGGACGGTTCTCGCCAGCGTCAGCGACGCTATCGGGAGGGCCCCCCACGTAGCCGCGAACCCGCTCGTTGCCGAGGAATTGCGCTGGGTCGAATCTCCGATGGCGAGCGATCTGCTGGCAGCGCTCGGCGAACCGAAGTTTATGGCCCATGCCGACATCCTGGAGGCCCTGGACGAGATCAGTCGACGCTACCGCATTTTCGCCCTGAAGACGACCTGTACGACACCCTACACGTCGGTCTTCTTCGTACTCGGATGTGGATATTGGACCGACGAACAGGAATTCGAACTGCGTCGGAGATGGGCCAGTGGAGTGCAGGAGTCACGCTGAGCGAAACGTCGCTTTCCTCAGGCCCGCAACTCGACCCGCGTCCGGACGCTTCCCGCGCGCTCGTGCTTGGCTGTCAGATCGTAGGCTCCCGGCTCGGATACCACCCACTCGAACACGGCGAGGTCGTCCGTCGCGTCGAGATGCCAGCCGAAGCCGCTGACGGGGATGCGATCCCACCCGCGCAGTTGGCCTGCGTCCTCCCGCAGCATGCCCCCGACGAGCCACGTCGGCTCGCTGGTCGCCCGGGTGGTCCCCTCGCCCAGCGGCTCGCCCGACCGGGCGATCTCCCCCACCACGCCGCGGCACAGCTTCTTCTGCTCGGCGATCTTGGTCACGTTCGTGGGCAGCCAGCCCGTGTTCTGGACCACGAACCGAATTCGCCAGGGACCCGAACCTTCGACGCGGACTTCCCGCAGCTCGAGCTTCGGCGAGGTGAGAGCCTGCCAGACCACCCAGTCGGCGAGGGGCGCGATCTCGGCTTCCAGGAAGTCGGGCGGCGGGTTGCGGAAGGCGTAGTGCGGGTCCCAGCCACCCATTTCGACCTTGCCGAGCTGCGGGTGGTCGAACTCGTACCAATCCACATAGCCCCGCCCGCCCAACTTATCGTCTGACCACTTCAGCAGCTTGACGTCGTCGTCGAACGGGTGGTCGCGGAACCAGTCGATGTACTTGTAATCGGTGATGCCGGCCTGCCGCTGGGGCGACCAGATTTCGGTCGTCCAAGCGTAGACGCCGCGGTGCTCGTACATCCAGTCGTCGAAGACGCCGGTGATGACCTCTTTCGGGTGGTACTTGAACTCGTGGTAGTTGCTGATCGCGGGGTAGCCGGTCATCTCGAACCCCTTCTGGCCGATCGACTTGTAGTTCCAAAGGTCCTCGGCGGGGATGTCGTCGTCGGGCATCCGGCTCGGGGGCCTCAGGTGCACACCGCTGAACGTATGGAAGGTCACCGCGCCACAGATGTTTGGCCGCTTGCAGATCGCCTCGACGCAGGCGCGGATTTCGGGCTCGCTGGTCGGAAACGGACCGGCGCCGCTCTGTTCCGACTCGATCCGCCACGCGCTCGGGAAGTTGCGGTTCATGTCGAGGCCCTCTTTGATCTTCCGGCCGCGCATGGTGATGCCGTCGTAATGGTGGAAGAGGCCCTCGGGGATCACGCGGTAAAAGGCGCCGCCGCTCTCGCCCGGCTCGCGCTTCTTCATCAGTCGCGGTTCTTCTTGGGAAATCTTCCATGGGCCGTTCGGGTCGGGAATGCGGATGCTCAGAATGCGCCCATCCCCGTCCACGTCGCGCCGCTCAATGCCATAGAGATCGTCTTCGTCGTAGGGGTAGGGGCGAGTGCTGGAACGGATGATGCGGGGCACGTCCTCGAGGGCCCACTCAGCGCCGTCCGGGTTCAGGCGAGGCACGAGGTAGAAGGTGCGTGTGTCGAGGGCGCGGGTGAGGGTGGGGTCCTTGCCGTAACCTTTGCATAGCTTGGCGATGAGATAGAGCACGGCGGCAGAAGCGCTGACCTCGCTCGCGTGGATGTTGCCGTCGCACCAGAATGCAGGCTTCGTCTCGTGGGAGCCGGTGGCATCGTTGGTGATGGTGGCGATCCAGATGTCGCGTCCTTCGTGGGACTTGCCGGTGGAGTCGATCGAGAGGAGGGACGGGTATTCGCTAGCGAACGCTCGGAGGATTCGGGTCAGGTCGTCGTAGCGGTAGTAGCGATCGAAGGCGACATCGGGCATGCCGCCCAGGCTACCCGCGGAGCGCGTGTATGGAGTGCGCGGGCCCGCCCGCGCTTTTCCGGCAGTGGCATGATCCGTCATCCGAAGCCACATGGGGGCCAGTCCTGGCCGGGCATATGCAGTTGCACGACGATTCCTCCCCTTTGCTTCGCTTCGGTCGGAATGACGGGGATCGCCCCGCCCGGCCCGTCGGAGAATGCCGAATATGCAACAGCGCAGGTGCGGCTTCCGCTAAGCGGTAAAGTCCGAACAGTCATGAACCGGCACTTCGCATCCTACTGCCTCCTCGCCTTTGCCGCTGCAGTCGGCCGCGGCCAGACTGCGCAGCCGGTCAAGGTTTTCGTCCTCGCGGGCCAGTCGAACATGCAAGGCCACGGGATCGTAAAGGCCGACCCCGAGCGCAACGGGGGCCAGGGAAGCCTGGAACACGCCGCCAAGGAGCCTTCGAGCCCGGCCGCGTTCAAGAAGCTGTTCGACAAGGAAGGGGCCTGGGTCGTGCGCGGCGACGTCTGGATCGACTACTTCGAACGCCGGGGCAGGCTTACCGTCGGATTCGGGGTGCGCGAGGATTGCATCGGCCCCGAACTCGGCTTCGGCGTCGTCGTCGGCGATGCGTTCAACGAGCCGGTGCTACTCATCAAGCTCGCCTGGGGCGGGAAGAGCCTGGCCAGGGACTTCCGCCCGCCGAGCTCGGGCGGTGAGGTCGGGCCGAACTACCGGGAGGTCATAGACCGCACGAAGCAAGCCCTCGGGGAGATACCGCAGCGGTTTCCGAGTCTCGCCGGCCGCAAGGTCGAATTGGCGGGCTTCGGCTGGCACCAGGGGTGGAACGATCGCATCGACGGCGGTTTCGTGCAGGAGTATGAGAAGAACATGGCCAACTTCATCCGGGACATCCGCTTGGACCTCGGAGCGCCGAATCTACCGTTCGTCATTGCCGAGACCGGCATGGGCGGTCTGAACGAGAAGAACCCTCGGGCCCTCGATCTCATGAAGGCCCAGGCCGCGGTAACCGAGTACGCGGAGTTCCGAGGGAACGTCGCCTTCGTCGGCACGCGGGCCTTTTGGCGCAAAAAAGAGGTTTCGCCCAGCCAGCAGGACTACCACTGGAACAGCAACGCCGAGACTTACTATCTGATCGGCGAGGCGATGGGGACGGCGATGGTCCGCCTTTGCGGGAGGAAGCCGAAGTGATCGCCCTCGCCGCGCTCCTGCTCCTCTCTGCGCCCCAGCGTGCCGAGATGGCTGGTTACCTCATCGTCCCCCACGAGCGGGTGGATAAGGCCCTCAACGCCGGCTTCTCGATGTACGTCGCTGCATGGCCGCTGCTCCAGACCTATCCCGGCCAGGACTTCCAGAGCGGCCTCTTCGGCACCTGGATGTTCGCCCAGTTCGATGGCGAGGCTCCGAAGGACCACTATTCGGATATCGAGGGCGGCCTCGGGTGGTGGCGCGACACCCGCTTCGCGACCGAGACTCCGAAGTTCATCATGGGTGGGGTCACCTTGAACTTCGCCGAATGGGCGAACGGCCCCGGCGCGGGAAAGGGGCGCGACTGGAAGAACCCCACCGGCCTTTACGGCGTCGCTCAGCTCAGCCCTTGGGTGCTGTGGCCGCCCGACGGCCTCAATTTGAAGCAGGGCACCCGAGGCGAACTGTTCGGCTACGGCTACCTGCCCTTGCCGCTCACGACGCCCAAGACTTTCACCGCAGGCAAGAAGGTGCCCACCGGGAATCACTGCTGGACCCTCTTCCTGAACACCGGCAACTTCAAGGGGCCGGTCGCGTTCTTCACCCCCTACTTCTGGTCGAAGGCATCGGTCGAGAAGCCCGAACTCGCCGGTCTCTTCCTCGACACGCGGCCTTCCGAGCCTAACAAGGCGATTCAGATGGAGACCCAGCACGTTCCCGCTTTAGTCGCTCAAGACGCGAAGGGCGACACCTATGCGCGCATTGCGCCGACCCTCTTCCCGGGCAGCCCGGACCGCCCCGTGCCGCTCATGCACCGAATCACCGCCTACTCCAAGGCAGCCCTTTGGGATCGGGTGCAGGCTTGGTTCGACGGCGGGCCGCCCGCGAGCGGTTCGATCGACGCAAAGGCATCCGGCCTTCATCGCTTCAAGAACGAAGGCTGGGCGACGTGGCGCATCTACCCGCCCGGCACGGATCGGGACAAGGCGTTGCCGATCGAGTGGAACTCCTTCGTCACCCCGAATCTCTTGGACGAGTTCACCTACGGGTATCGCTGGACGCCGGGCGTGGTGTCTCGGGCGGACGCAGGGCTCGTCACACTCCCCGAGTTCTATCGTCTGGATGAGAAGCGATGGGTCGTCGTCAGCCCGAAGGACGTGCCTGCGGAGACCGGCTTGAAAGAAGCCACCTTCCCGAAGCCCCCGCGAGGGAACCGCGAGCCGTACGTCACTCCAGACGAGCCGGACAGCCCCTGGAAGAAGCCCGGGCCGGCGGCGGGGCCTTTCACCGCTCGGTTAGGAGATGGGAGCACCGTGACCTACTTCTGGTACCGCTTCGCCGACCAGCCTGCCTTGCTGAACGCCGACCTCTCCGAGTCGGAGCGCAGGATCATGCAAAGGCGGGTCGAGATGCTGCATCGCCAGTGGACCAAAGACCGCGAGTACCTCCCGCCGCCGACGGTGGGCAAGCTCGCCGATCTCGACCCCGCCCTTCTCGTGAAGCCCCCCAAGGGGCTCGAAGTCGGCTACGTGCCGATCGTGACGCGTCAGGCGTCTCAATAATGGCTATGGCCGGCCACTCTTGTCATTACTGGACAGGATTGGCCGTACAATGAGCAGGAGGCAGCAACGATGAGGATCGGACTCGCTCTCGCCGGCATCGCCCTCGGCGCCCTCGCCCAGGGTCAATCCACGCTCGAGGTGGAAGGACGGAAGGTCACGCTCGGTCCGCCCACCGCGGTGGCGGTCGGGGTCAAGGACGTGAACTGGGCCCCCAGCGGCAAGGCGCTGATGTACGATGCGGTCGACGCCGACGGGTACTACCAGGGTTTCTATCGGACCACGGACGAGAAGGCCAAGTCGGTCATGCGCATCCCCCAGGGTGCCGAGTTTCAGCATTGGAAGTGGCTTCCCAACCGGCTTGCCGTGATCGAGGTCCTCAAGCGCGAGATCCCCGACAAGGGCACTGTCCGCTGGACCGCCCATCTTCTCGATGCCCAGCGCTTTACGGCACGCGAACTCCGCTCTTGGGAGTACCCGAAGGATTCGAAGGTCACCTCCGAACTGGAGGTCTCGCCGACCCGCGACCATGCGATCCTGACCTTCCACGACGAGAAGGGGGTTCACCCGTTCGTCCTGCTCTATGGCGGCGCGGAGCTCGTGCCGTCCGCCGACGTCGCCGCCGCTCATGCCGCCGGTGCTTCGTTTGCCGGGTGGTCGGTGGAAGGCACCGCTTACTACAGCGACGTGCCCAATCTTAAGTTGGATGGTGCGACGGTGCAGGTCGATGGTCGTGCCCAAGGAGCCGTCCAGTTCATCATCCAAGCCCAAGCGGTCGGCGAAGACGCGCGCGCCATCCATTTAACCGGCAGTCTCATGCTGGTCGCTGCCAATAAGCGTGCGCCGGATGCCGGGACACCCGTGCTCGAATTGATGCCGTGGAACGCCGGCCTGCGCCAAGTCCGATCGAAGGGCCCGAACATCGAAACGGCGCCGACCCCGGCGGTCCAGGCCGAATCGCAGCCCGCCCAGGTTCTGGCCGCCGAAAGGAAGGGGAGGGCGGGTTCGCTTTGGATGGTGCCTGCTTTGGACGAGTTCAAGCGCGTCTCCGGCTCGCTGCTCATCGCCGCAGAAGCCGAGAAGTCCTGGTTCGACCCCCGCCAGTCGTTCGTGGCGTACGAAACGGCAGGGGCGCTGTTCGTGCGCAGGATCATGTCGGAGCATTGAAATGGTCGAATCCCTGCCGGACTTGAAGCCTTGGACGTAGCGGCGTTCATAGGCAGGCTCGAATCCGCCTTCCCCGATCCGGGCTGCCCACCCGAGTGGCTGCCCACGTGCACCTGTTGGGAATGCACCGAACTCGCCGCCTTCCTGAAAGAACGCCCTCTTTGGCGACGCTTCTCGGCAGAGGACTGCTTCGCGGCGAACACGTGCGCCCTTATGGGCCGAGCCTTCGCGTACTACTTGCCCGCCTTCATCGTCGCCTCCCTCACCGACCCTGAAGCGGCCGACGTGGGGGTCCTCTTCGCCGCTTGGATGTTCCTCCCCTATCCCCCCGAAGACGGCAAGCCCAACGTGGAACGGTTCCGGTCGTTCACCGCCGAGCAACGCTCCCTCATTCTCGAATGGCTCGCCTGGTTCGCCGAGACCGAGGCCATCGATGGGGAGCAAAGGGAGGGCTATGCGAAGCAGATCGACATTCTCCGGCAGGCGGTGGCGTAAGCACGTCCGGCCCGACTCCCCCCGCAACCTAGGGGAATCCTGCGCGGGTACGAAGTAGACCCGACCAATGCACACGCCGGGCATCTGCGTCGACCGGATCAACCAGTGCGCCATATTCGAGAAAGCGCCTGACCACTCGACCGCGGGGTAGGTCGCAGCCTCGCTGCTGACTCCGCTGGCCCGACAACCACGCTAACAGGCTTGCTGGCAAGTCTCCCCTCGTCATCGGGCCATCCGATGACGGTGGGCTTTGGGTTCGGCAAAGTTGATGTAGAATGGAAGCCGATCCACACTTCCCTGAGCGCTCGAAGCCTATGAGACCGATAAGATTACTTGGCATCCTGCTGATCTGCATCCTCTTCCAACTTGGGCTGGCCCAGACTAACGTCACTGCAGTCCACGCCAATGGTCAAACCTTCGTCTCTTGGCGTGTACAGTTACCCTTGCCTACGACCTACGAGATATATAGGTCCTCTACTTCGTTCACCGATACTTCTCAAGCCACGCTCGTGGGCAGAATCCTCCGGCCCGAATGGGAGGGCGACGCTCTGGACCAGATTGCCTCTCCCCTTAGCGGATCGGGATCCACTTGGGTAATACCGAACGGAGCCGGTGGCACGGTACAACTTCCTATCGACCGTGGCCTCTTCGTCTACACACCTCATGCCGCAGCAACGGAGTACTTCGCGGTGGTCGAGACCGGTAACACTACGGTAACAGCGGACCATATTACGCCGACTCCGGTCACCCAGACTTACCAACCTCTCGCGAATCCGGTTACGGCACATCCGCAACTCTCCGGTATCACACCCGAGGGCTACCTGTTCCGCGTGTACGCCTATTGGACCGATGGCCGTAACGATATCGAGGACGCACGTGCCGACTATCCGGTCATGGGGAACTTCGCCAAGAATGGCGCGCCGAACATTTTCGTCGTGTACTCGCCATCGACTGGACCTGGCACGGCCCCCTATCCCATGACTTTCGGCTTCCATGGGGGGGAGGGCAACTTCCATCTTTGGCGACCGGGCCTATTCCCCAATGTCGGCCTAACCATCGATGAAGGCATCTTCGTCGCGCCGCACGACATTCTCTATCATCGAGCAGGAGGATCGGTCACGTCGGCTACCACCGGCTGGTTCGGCTATTATCCGGACCTCGATCCACTCAATGTTAACCCTATCTCCAATCCACCGGCTAACGCCGTCATCCAAGATTACACACAGCGAAAGGTGAATTGGATTCGCCAATGGCTTCTTAGAGGTGGGGATCTGAGCTATCAGGTCGACACAACCAGGATCTCGCTCCTTGGGCATAGTATGGGAGGCCGAGGGATCTCCATTCTCTCCAGGCGCAATCCGGAAAGATATGCGGCTTGCCATATGTTTACACCAGCCTACCGTGACGTCGTCGGAGCGAATCCGTTCTATGGCAACGAGGCACTCAATCTCGAGACAAACATGATCGGTCCGGGCGGGGCAACCATGAGGATGAACGACATCTTCGATTGGACTCAACCGCTTTCTCAAACTCAAAGAGATCTCTGTCTTACAAGAATCTACAGCGGGAAAAACGACGCAGTCATCGGATGGGATTCGACAATAGTAGGCGAGATAACCGCCGCCAACGATTCCGCGATGGGGTTTCACCTGTACTGGGACTCGCGGCCGCATGGCATCGCCAACTGGAGTCAGTCCCCATACTTTGCCGAGTGGATCGTTCCGTCGAGAACTGATAGGGGATCGGCGCGATACGCTCAACGCTATCGCTCGAACCAGTCCTTCCCCGCTTTCTTCAACGATGATCAGGACGTGGGCACTGCTGGTAGACAACCGGACATAGGGACTGGCAACCCGACGAGCGGAGCCGTTTGGGGAACATGGGGCGGCTACTATGATTGGGATTTGACGGCCATCGTCGATACGCCTCTGACCTGGGGCTGCACGCTCTGGCTAGTGGGAAGTGCGCCAGCGACCGTCGATAACTGCCCCGTCGCGGTAGCCAGAACATCCATTGCGGTTAGGAAACCCCAGGCGTTTCGGCTTCCCCCGTTCTATCCCTTTAGGTGGACTCTCAGGAGGACCGATACGAACGCACTACTGGCGAGTGGTCTGGCATTGAGCGATGCGAGCGGCGTGGTGAGAATCACCAATCTGCTGATCGCTCGTGAGGATGTGTTCAAGAGTCGGCTGGAAGTGGTGCGGCTTCCCATTCCGAAGCCGTAAATGCTCCTTGTTCCCGGGATCGCGGGGATCCAGAGGATTCGCACGCCGCAACCTGCATTCCTCGAGCTGCGACGACGAGCATGCAGCCGAAGATCGCCGGCGAGGCTTTGATGTTGGCCCCGAAGCTCGTGGAGGAACCGCGTCTCGCGGTCAATCAGTTCATATCGCGGGTGGACGTGCCTTGCCGGATGTTCATACCGCTTTTACGATCTACACGCGACAGAGGAACAGCGGAGGACCGCATGCCCGGTCCAGTGTTGCCTCGGCTCGATGCGACGCGTCGAATGACCGATGATCTCGGCGCTCGCGCTTTCCATGATCACTTGGGCAGGCTTACCCGCGCTACCCGCACAACCGGGTCGGGCCTGGTTTACGAGCCTCGAATGGGCCGTCGCCAGTTCGACGCTCATCGTCAAGGGCAAGATCGCTTTCGTCAAACGTCTCAAGTCGTCATACGGCGGCGACGAAGTCGTCTTCAAGGTCGACGAAACGCTCAAAGGCGAACCGCAGAAGGAAGTCGCCTTTGCCGCGCGTTTCCACGGCGCGCCCTTCGGTGTCGCGCAAAAGTGGATGGAGTCGAGGAAGGAGTTGCTCGTCTTCCTCGTCGGGGCCCATAGCCTCGTCCAACTGAACAAGGCCGTGGCCGAGGAGCCATACGTCTATGCGCCACTCAACGGCCGGGCCGAGCACGCCATGTTCGAACTCGACCCGAAGGCCGGAGTGCAGATCCTCTCTATGGCCATGGAGCCGCTTTCCAAGCCGAGGGACATTCTGAACCGCGTCCGCGATGCGATCCCACTCCCCAAGCCGGCCTCCATGACGAGCCTCAAAGTCCCGATGGACGTCCAGATGCCCCCGTTCGGCCACACCGGCATGGGTGCCGTCCTCGACGTTCCGATCGATTCGCGCCTGGAGGCCTTGGCAAAGGGCTGGACGCGGTCAAAGAAAGGGCGCCGGCGAGTCTTGGGTGTCGAGGCCCTGGCCCAATTCAAATCCACGAAGAACATAGACACAGTCAAAGCCCTGCTGGACGACCGCTTCGAGGAAACCTGGGGTGACGCCAGGAATGGGAAAACGTTCATGATCCGCCCCGTGCGTGAGGCCGCCAAAGACGTGCTCGACTCCTGGGACATCCCCTGGGAACCGGTACACGAAGCCTCCATCCAGGCGGCCCGCGAAATGATCCGAATTCCCGCTGGGGAGTTCATCGCAGGCGGCACCAAGGGCGCGGATCATGCCGGTCCCGAACGCAAGGTCCACCTGGACGAGTTCTGGATCGGCAAGACGACCGTCACCGTGGGCCAGTTTCGCGCCTTCTGCAAGGTCTCCGACTTCAAGTACGACTGGGTGGAGAACCGGCCTTACCGAGGCTGGCGGGACGACTGCCCCATGACGATGGTGACCTGGGACGAGGCGCGCGCATTCTGTCAATGGGCGGGGGGCGACCTGCCCACCGAAGATCAATGGGAGAAAGCCGCCCGCGGTACCGATGGCCGTCGCTACCCCTGGGGCAACGAGCCGGACCCCAGCCGCCTGCATATCTGGCCGAACACATACACGAGTTGGCGGGGGACCGCTCCGGTCGGCAGCTACCCCACGGGCGCCAGCCCCTACGGCTGCTTGGACATGGTGGGCAACGTGTTCCAATGGCTCCTGGGAGGCACACCCACCGCTCGTCCCAGCCGAGGCGGCAGCTACCAAGAGGACTTGACCGACCTTCGCTTCTTGCAGCCTGCAGGCAAGGGGTCCATGCACGGCGAAGGTCGCATCGACTCTCAGGGCTTTCGGGTTGCCGCGACGAAGAAGCTGAGACTGCCCTGACGGCTTCGACAGCGGTGCTGAGTTTGGCGCGCCCTCCGGACCAATCCCGGCACACAATCCTATTCGCCTCCGTTCCAGCAGTCCTCGCGAGCCTTCTCCCCGAACACTCCAGTATCCTCGTGCGGTGAAGACCAGTCTCCTCTTTCTGGGAACGGCGGTCGCCGAGATCGTCGGCTGCTATGCGCTCTACGCATACCTGCGTCTGGAGAAACCGGGATCGGTGCTGTTCGTGGCAGCTGCGGGGTTAGGGTTGTTTGCCTGGCTGCTCACTCTCCATCCCATGGCGGCGGGGCGGACTTATGCCGCCTATGGAGGCGTCTATGTGGCGGCATCCTTGGCGTGGCTATGGCTATTCGAAGGGGTAAAGCCTTCGTCTTCGGACCTCATCGGAGTCGCGCTGTGCCTGGTCGGAACGGCGGTGATCGCCGGCGGGGCGAACGGGACGAAGGCGTGATCCCTGCCAGTCGCTTCGGTGATCGCCCTCTACACGGGTCAGTTCCTCGAGCGCAGCGCATGCGGCAACCGGATTTTGGTCGGACTTCCATGCGAAGGCCATGAAGCAACCCCGCCACCCATACCGGCACCTTCGACATGGTCCGCGAGACTCTTCGCCATGACCCCAGACGCAAAGATGCGCGGTTACAAGAACGGTCGCTTCAGTTTCTCGAAGGCCGAAAAATCCGGAGACTCGGGCGATCAGGAAACGTCAATTGCGGCTGGTGCTAGGTCCTCGCCGCAGCCAGATCAAGCCGAATATGATTCCAACTAACGCTCCGACAGCTTGCCAATTGAGAATGACGCCCGGAAATTGGTCTCTCATGGAATTCCAGCTTCGCGAATCGTTACCCAAAACAGCCAGCGCAACCATGGCGTGGTACAGCAACCCGACAATTTCGGAAACAAGAAGGGCGCCCATGGCAGTAGCGGCGGGGACAAACCAAGGAGCACATCTGAGTCGTCCCAAAATGAAACCTGAAACGCCGAGCAATAGTAAACCTATCGACGCCACGCCCCACGCGGCATAAGCACCTTCGTTGTAGTCGTATCTCGGGACAGAAGGAGGCGCTGCAAGCCATATAGCACCGCGGACCGCTCCGTGTACTCCAATCGTCACTAATGCGCAACCAACGACAAAACCAAGCGCGGGCAACGCTTTCATAATGCAGGCTTCTCGTTCATATCCGCGGCTTTAGGTTGCAGAACCATAGGATCGCGTCGTCTCGAAAGCTTCGCAAATGTCCTTTGCGTATCCGGATAGCATGGATGGTCTGGCAGGCACTTACGTAGCAAGCATCCACTGCTCTCCAGTCCGGGCTAACGTTACGTAACCAGTCGCACCCAAGACGATTATAGCCCATACAAAGTCGATGGACTTTGCCGGACCTCGGACGCCTCTGCCTGCCGCTCCTTTCGTCAGGGATGGTGTACTGTTGGCCTCGCTCCTTGCGGCCTGCGTGGGTTCGGCTGTGCTCGTGGTCGTCCGGCGGTCCTTCGAGCCACGGTCTGCGTTAGAGAACTGTGGTGAGGCGCCTAGGCGGCAGGCCGCCCTCTTCTGAATGTGATCAGATATACTTCCGTCCACATGTCAGGCTCGAACGGTACCGACTGGCTGGTCCTCCGCGGGGCGTCGGGGAACAACCTGAAGAAGGTCGACGTCGCCATCCCCCGCGGCCTCTTCACCTGCGTCACCGGCGTCTCCGGCAGCGGCAAATCCACGCTCGTCCAAGACACATTCCTCACCCGACTCATGTAAGAGGTCTGCGGCACCGCCCGACCTGGGAGCCGCACCACTCGGTTCGCCGGGTATGGTCCCGCTGGTGGAAGCTGGTCTTCCGCGCCCATGCGCTGCAACGGATGTTCGAACGGAATGTCTCCATTGAGGATGTACGTTCCGTCCTCGAACAGGGCCTGCCGATCGAAGAGTATCCAGACGATTTTCCTCTACCCAGCCGTCTCGTGCCTTGGATTCGTGAACGAACGACCCATCCACGTCGTCGCTGCCGACGATGCGCAAGCCGAAGACACGATTATAATAACGGTGTACGAGCCAAAGTCGGAAGACTGGGTGGAAGACTTCACTAAGAGGCGAGCATGACGTGTCTGATCTGCAAGAACGGCGAAACGAGGGACGGGAGGGCGACCGTGACCCTTGAACGCGGCGCGACGACGATCGTCTTCAAGCAAGTGCCGGCGCGCGTCTGCGGGACGTGTGGGGAGGTTTACCTGGACGAGGCGAGTTCGCGGAAGCTGCTTGCCGAGGCAAACGCGGCCGCATCTTCCGGAGTAGAGGTCGAGGTGAGGGCCTTTGCGGCGTAGGATCAAGATCTGCGCCTGAGTGCACAACCACCGATCTCGGCAGAAAAGAGCGAGTTTGGGAAGCCCTCAAAGGCAGGGAATTGCTGTAACTCGTCGGACACGAGGCCCCTCCCCTTCGTCGTGACCTGCTCGGCCATCATCTGATATACTCCCGTCCACTTGTCAGGCTTGAACAGCGACTGGCTGGTCCTCCGCGGCGCCTCAGGCAACAACCTGAGGAAGATCGACGTCGCCATCCCGCGCGGCCTATTCACCTGCGTCACCGGCGTTTCGGGCTCCGGCAAATCCACCCTCGTCCAGGACACCCTCTTCCCCCGACTCATGTACGAGGTCTACGGCACCCGCACCACCTGGGCTGCGCACGAAGCGCTCGAAGGCTTCGAGGGCATCGACAAGGTCATCGACATCGACCAGTCCCCCATCGGGCGCACCCCGCGCAGCAACCCCGCCACCTACACCGGCACCTTCGACATGATCCGCGAGCTCTTCGCCATGACCCCCGACGCCAAGATCCGAGGCTACAAGAACGGCCGGTTCAGCTTCAACGTCAAGGGCGGGCGCTGCGAGGCGTGCAAGGGCGACGGCATCATCAAGATCGAGATGCACTTCCTGCCGGACGTCTATGTGCCGTGCGAGGTCTGCAAGGGCCGGCGCTACAACCGCGAGACGCTGGAGGTGCGCTACAAGACCAAGAACATCGCCGAGGTGTTGGAGATGACGGTCGAGGAGGGGACAGAGTTCTTCAGCGCGATCCCGAAGATCCACCGCAAGATGGCGACCCTGCTGGACGTGGGGCTGGGCTACATCAAGCTGGGCCAGCCGGCGACCACGCTCTCTGGCGGCGAGGCGCAGCGCGTGAAATTGGCTGAGGAACTCTCGAAGCGCTCGACCGGAAGGACGCTCTATATCCTCGACGAACCCACGACGGGGCTGCACTTCGAAGACGTGGGGAACTTACTCTCGGTCCTGCACCGCTTGGTGGACCAAGGCAACACGATGATCGTGATCGAGCACAACCTCGACGTGATCAAGACCGCGGACTGGGTGATCGACCTCGGCCCCGAAGGCGGCACCGGTGGGGGCATGGTTGTCGCGATGGGCACGCCCGAGGATGTGGCGTCGGTGGAGGGGAGTTGGACCGGGCGGTATCTGAGGGGGGTGCTGGCATGATGGCCCCTCGGGGGTGCCGATCACGTACGGGTGGGTCTAGGCCCATTAGGCCGCGGGTCCGGCGGGATGCCGGTTACCAGGGCTTCGCCCCTTGCAGTGATCTTGCCGGCCCTTCGGGCCTCGCAAGATGGGGTACCCATCATGACCACGAAACGGCTCAACGTCGCCAACCCGCGACGGTACGAACCATCCGCGGGCTACCGGTATGCGGTGGCAGTCGGGAGATGGTCGAACGTGAAAGCGCGGTCGAGCCCGCGCACTCCAAGGGAACCGTGATGGAGGAGGTAGCCGGGGGATGGTTCGTGCCCCCGGATCGGGGCGCGTCGACCCCGGAGGGGTCGAAGACCTCATAGCCTCGGGTCGAAGACCCGGGGACACGGTCCGCATCGATATCCGCACCCCACAGGGGTGCCACAACCCGTATTGCAGGCTCCCGGATTCTGCGACCCCTGCGGGGTCGAACGGAATCGCGGGTTCATCCTCCCGGGGTCTTCGACCCCGGGCTCTCGCATCTTCGACGCCTCCGGCGATGAGGAGGATTCCCATCGTGAGGAACGCCAAAGCGCGGGCAGGCCCGCGCACTCCCAAAGTTCCCGGAAGATTTCGAGCGAACCTCCAGCTGGCGCGGGAACTCGGCAACAGGCGAGGACGGATGCAATGGTCGTGGGCCTCCCAAGGCCCAAAGGTGGAACAACATGAACCGACTCGCAACGGCAATCGCACGCCGAATCGCGGCATTGCCGTTCATCGAAGGGCTCCGCATCCTCGACTCGATGCGTCGCCGCGACGTCGTCCTCGGCAAGGCCCCGACCACCCCGGAAACCTCGCTGAGAAGTGCAGGGCAACAGCGTCCTCGTGTCGCGACGGCCCCGCCGAACCGCGCATATTCTTCGATCTCGACTGACGACAGTTACGAGTATGCTGTCGGAACCCTATGAGTCCGGGGCCGCTGATCCAGGCGAGACGTCAGATCAATTGGTGGATGATGTACGCCCTGATCCAAACGGGGCTGATCGTCGTGGCTGTCGTCGTGCCGCAATGCCTGATGGAGCCGGGACGCCGGAAGAGCATCCAATCGACGGACCGATTGCTCCAACTGGCCGCCAAGCGGGACTTCGAGGGAATGTCGGCCATTGCCTCTCCGGTCGTGATCGAGTTCATGCGCGAGCGGGACGCGAAGTGGGGGAAGGTCCTCAGATACGCTTTCGACGATTCCGTCGTACAGGTTGGCGGGACACCCGCTTGGGTTCGGTACCGGGTATGGCGAGAGAGGAAGAATGTTCAGGAGCAGTTTCACTGCAATGGTGAAAAGGTCTTCATGGCTCACGTAACTTGGCCGGAAGGCGAAGAAAGGTAGACTCGTGGCGGCCCGTGGAACAGGGGACATGTTATCCTCCCTGACCCTCGGTAGACTCTCGTTGTTAATCGAATCGCGCCTCGATGCGCGAGATGCACTCTGCAGACAGTAGTCGCCAATTGGGGCGACCTGGAGCGGGGCACTTGAGGAGAGTATAAATGTTTAGGATTTCACGCCGGCTGTCAGCCGTCGTCCTCGCCGCCGGAATTTGTACTGGCGCAAGCGCACAAATCGCACTTTCTTCGACGTTCGACATCGCCGTCGAAGCCGATGCGGACCAGAATGCGCCTGGGGTTGCGTTCGATTCCTTTTCCGCATTCCAGTTCGGCACGCTCAATCCCTACTCCCATTCCCTTCTCGTCACCGACACCGTTCCCGGAGCAGGGTACGTGACGACGACCTCGTCCGCAGCCGCAACTTGGACCAGTTCCGGCGCGGGAACCGTCACGTTCCGTAACATGGGTTGGACCCGCGATTCGCTCAATATGCACGAGGCCAAGATGAACAACTTCTTGGCCGGGATGGACGTCTGGAGCTACACATTCGAGGCCACACAAGACGGGTTCTTTTCGCTTAACTACAACGTGTCTTACGTTGGGTTCGGCTTCGGCCTCTTGGGGATCGTAATCCACTGGAGCGGCCCCGGCGGCGATCTCGATCTCGAGAATGCGTCGGACCCCACGGCGAACGGCACGTTCGTCCGAGAGCTAACGAACGGCTCGACCTACACGATAGGCATCCAAAACAAGGGCAACATCTTTGCCTCTGCGGGTCAGGAACTCTCCGAAGGGCACCTTAACGGCGACTTCTCGTGGGAGGTCAGTCCGGTTCCGGAGCCCGCGACGATGGCTGGACTTCTCATTGGAGGCTTGGGTTTGCTGCTTCGTCCGCGTCGGACTCGCTAAGACGCACGCGTTGTAAGCTAAGGCCGTGAATCGCAGGTACGTCTTGTCAGGCGGCCCAGGCTCAGGCAAGACTACGACGTTGGAGATCCTCCGATCTCGCGGATTCGTTTGCCTTCCGGATGTTGCCCGAGCGATCATCCGCAGTCGGCTTGCGGCTGGCCACAGCCCCCGGCCGGAGCCTCGCGAGTTCGCGCAAATGCTCCTCGCGGCGAACATCCAGCAATACGACCTCGCGCCCGATCGAGGGGCACCCCTCTTCTTCGACTTCAGCATCGTCGAATCGTCGATGATGATGCAGGAGTGCGGACCATGTTGGACGACGAAGTCCGTCAGCACCTTCGACAAAGACCGTACAACCCAACCGTGTTCTTCTTTCCCCCCTGGGAGGCGATCTTCGCTCAGGACGCGGAGCGTGACCAGACGTTTTTCGATGCGGTAAGAATCTCGAAAAGCCTCCGCGAGGGCTTCGAATCCCTCGGCTTTCGTCTGGTCGACGTTCCTCCCTCCAGCCCCGAGGAGCGAGCAGACGCGATCATCGCCGCCGTCATGTCTCAAACCGAACCTTAGGGAGTTTCCCTCTTGGCCTCGTTCTCCATCGCCGTCAGGCGAGTGTAGTAGTCGGGGAATTCGTTGAGATGGGCAAGGGCGATCTTGCCGGTCAGGAGCGGATCGTTGCCAGTCACATCGGTCGAGGGGTCGCGGCTCCCATGCTCGAGCTCGACATTCATTCCCATGCGGAACTGCTCGACGTCGAATCGGCTCCAATCGATCCCGAGTTTGTCGCCGATCTCCTTGGCCTGCTCGGTAGTGAAGTGGCTTGTTTCGGACATGCCTCGTTCTACCACTTCTGACCACGGCATCCGCGATACTCGTCACGCGGCACACCCTGGCTAAGGATGGCCGCGTGATAGAGTGAGAATCATTTGCTGGAGGCTGTCCGAACGATCCGCATCCCGGATTCGCTTGGATGCTCTTGATCCTGAAGGACCTTTTCTTTCTCATAAGTGATTCCCATGCTTTCTGGGTAGCCGTGTTCCTTTGGATCCTGCAAGAGTCCGCGCTCGCCCTCGGGCTTCTCTGGCTCCACGATCATGGGGTGAGCCTTCGCGTAGGGATCTTGCCGAACCCCTTGCACCAGCCAGGACACTCTTAAGCCGGGCTTTCCGCCGCCGATCTTGAACCGATTGACGCCTTCGGTCGCAATGTAGACATTCGAGTAGCCGCCAATGCAGGTCAGCTGATAGGACGGCGACGCATTGAGCGCAGAGAAGTAGTCAGGTAGTTCGACCCACGCCTCGCCCCGTGCGTCGCATTGGATCGTGCCACGGTAGACGTTAAGCCGTTCGTCGCTTTCGACACAGGAGTGGATCAAGTACTTGTTCAGCGGATCCTTGGGATGATCGATTCTGAAGGATTTCGAAGTTGCGAAGAAGCTTCCGTTAACCCAAGTCGTTCCGCTAAAGACTCCTGCATAACCAGTCGAACTCAGACCCCAAACACCGTAAGCCGCGCTGCCGTTGTTGCAAATGCCGACGATGCCGTTGCCGTTGGTAATGTTGGCAAGCCCTTGGGCGCCGTTGGAGTTCCCGCCGAGGTAGCCGTGGTTCAAGATGCCGGACCCCGCATTAAAATGGCCCTCGATACCGTAGTCGTTCGTGCCCACGACGCCCCAATGGTCGGCGTCTGACGATCCCACGATACCGCGCCCAGTCCCGTAGCTGACGCCGGATATGGCGGTCCCAAAGAAGTAAGAAAGCAAATTCCTATTGGCAAAGTTGTTCCCGATCACGCCTACACCAGATGCGTCCGTCGTCTTCCCGGCAACGCCGTGGACACTTCCATCACCTACGACGGCGGCTCTGACGAATCCGGGTTCCCACCCCGACCCATCGCCAGCTCTCGCAAAAAGCGCATCCTTCCAGGTGCCGCCAAACGCCTGGACGCCGTACCCTCCAATGCCCGCCAGTCCGACCGAATTCTCGCCGTAAGGAGCGTAGAACAGGCCGGCCGTCGTGTCGATCTGCGTCGCCCACCCGGAGACTGCCGGACCTTCGGTCGACGTTGCCTCGACGGCTTCACCGACAATGAGTTTGCCATCGATGTTGATGTTTCCGACCTGCTGCACGCCAGGGGTCGATGCCTGGAGCATGACCAGCGGCGTGGCGATTTGAGGAGCCCTCGCCGGCGCGACCTTGCTCGGCAGAGTCACGAGGACGCTGTAGTTCTTTCCCGCTTCGAGTCCCGCTAACGGAATGTGAGCCGCATACACTCCATCTTGAACCTTGGCGTCGGCCACGACCCGATGGACCTGGTTTCCCGATCCATCGTAGAAGTTGAAAGCCAGCCGATTCGTCGAGTTCGGCGCTTTGCCTTCGACCTTGCCGATCAGGGTGAGCCCGTCCTCCGCTTTGGCCGAACGGGACGACAAGAGAATGAGAGAGCCGGCCGCGCCGATCGCCGCACCGCTGAGAACCAACCAAGTTTTCATAGTAACCTCGCTTTCAGACTGATTCATGGTACGGGACTGGAGCCCCGGCGGACTGGTCTTTAATCTGCATTAGTGGTCTGTGTATTCAAGCCGAGTTGCCGATATGGGGGAGACCAGCAGCTAAAACATGCGAAGTAAGTGGTTGAAAATAAAACCACCACTCAGCCGTATCCGAGCGGATGACCGCTTGTTGTAATCGTCCGCTCTTGCTGAGGACCGATCAACTTATCGGCGCGAACACACGCCGTCGAGAACCGCGGCGGCGTCCTCGACCAGGCGGTCCGGCCCCTCGGGGGGCATACGCCACCAGGAGCGCTTGCCGTTCTCTTCTGTCAGGTCTCGAATCTCCCAGAAGGCCAAGGCGAATCCTGCAAGAAGGCACACGGCAACGAAATCCGGGCCTATGCGGAGCGTTTCCTCATAGCCGGCGATCATTCCCGGAAGGGCCTGGATCGGCATCGACGCCAGATCGTAAGCTGGGTCGCCAATGCCGGCGTCGCCCCAGTCGATGATCGCCGTTAGTCCGCCCGTTTCGTCGTCGACGAGGAGGTTCCAAGGATGGATGTCCCAGTGGATGAGGGCAAGATCTCGACGCCCGGCGACAAGCGCTTCAAGATCGTCCAGCATCGCTTCGGTTCGGGCTTGCTCTCCCGGGCTGACGAGTCCCGCGTCGACCGCCTTCGCCAAGCTCTTGCGCGGCTCTGTCGGTTCTGGCGGACGGAGGTGGGCGCGAAGCTCGTCGGCAACCTCAAGGGTATGGAGAAGCGCGCATTGACGCCCGATCTCGCGGTAGGCAGCCTCAAACCAGGGGTGCTCGCGGTCGCTGGCACCAAGAAGGATGCCGGGGGCTCGCTCGTAGATCGTATAGGGGCGCGGGGCGAGGTCGCAAGTGGAGTTCACTGCGACGAGAGCGGGAGTCCGGAGTCCGCGCGACCCGACGAACGGCACGACCATTGCTTCGCGATCGGCCTCGCCATCACACTCCTCCTGGTGCGTAAGACGCAGGATGTGATTCTCGCCGAGCGCCCAAGCCTCGTTCACCATGCCGCTCGCAGGCAGAAGAGTGACTTCCCCTTCGAGGCCATGCCGTTGGGCGATCCGACGAGCCAGTTCGGGGGAGTAGTGCATCGCCGGCGGATTGTACTAGGTTGCGAATCGGGTCCTAGGTAGACTCGAACCCCATGATGCCCCGCTATCTGATTGGCCAGTCCACCATCGGAGTCGGTCCGATGTACGTGGAGTTGCTCAGACAGTACGGCATATCCACGGTAGCTGAGTATGAGAATGTGGAAGTCGGCCCCGCCTGCCGTGGAGACATCTGGCTGATCGACCCTCGCGTCTTGCTCGACGACGAGAAGGTGGCTATCATCTTCGAGGTCCTCGGCGAGGACGCCTTGCCAGAACGAATCAATGCCGCCCGCGTTGCCGCCCGCGAGTGGGCGGCAACGCAGCCGGAGAGTGATCGAGGGGATGGTCCGAACGAGTGGGTGCCACTGGTATGAGCAGCATCTAGACGCAAAACATACGACCGTGGTCCCTCTTTCCGCTCGAACGATCCGACTCGTCGGACAGATATTCCCTGCTGAGCGAGATCGGCAGGATGCGACGCGGATGCTCGTCGACGAGTGTGCCGACACTCTACCGCTTTGTTCAGCGGCGACACCCGTGGACCTCGAGCGGATTCGCTTTGCGGCGTTGAGGGTGAGCGAGGGCGACCTGCGAAAGCTCCGCGAGGGAATCGCTCTGGCGGCAATCGACTGGCGCGACCTGCTCATGAACGCTGGCTTCGGGTTAGGGGTGGGAGACCACGATCGTTGGTTCGATGACGTGATCGGATCATGAACTTATGGCCGTCGCTGACCATCTTCCGGTGGCGCTTCAGCCTATCTTGTTTTGACGGCCGCTCTCGATGTCGCCATGATTGCTCGCGTGTTCGCGATCGTCTTGCGTAGGGAAGGGGAGCGGTCAATCGGAAAGCGGCCAGAGTTCCTTCGGCGCAAGGCACCTCCAAGCCTCGATGATCAGGTCCTCGAGTTCGTCGAGGTCGATCGCCTCCAACCGGACCAGGACCGCCTTGTAGCCATCGTAGTGCGGCTCGGTGAAGAACTTCGCCGGATCGGAATCGAGGACCACTTGCTTCGCCTCGAGGTTAGGTACGAGGACCGCGAGCACTCGATCGTTGGGCACCCGCGCTTTCTTGGCATGCACCCGTTCGGCCCACGTCCAGATGAAGCCCCATCTCTTGCCCTTGACCTCGACGGAGAAGGCAAACTGCGCGCCCGAGGTTTCCATGGCTCCCGGGAGAGAGGATGCCATACGTCGGACGTCGTCGAGGGTCGCCATGGCGTCTACGATACCGAGCGGAGGCTCGGCCGGCTGGACGATACTGCATCCATGCTCTTCGACACAGAACCCCTCGCCGGTTTTACCGAGCCCTACGCCCTTCTTTGCGCCGTTCTTCAAGACGGGACTCGCGAATGGCGTTGGGAACTCGATCCCGACCTCGGGCCGGAAGCGATGGCCTGGCAGCCACACCCCGGCGCCCACAGCATCGGGGCCGTCATCCTCCACATCGTCGGCGTGGAGATTTACTGGCTCGAACGATTCGCTTTGGACCTGCCTACCGACCCGGCGGAGCGGCAACTCCTGATGTCCGATGCGATCGACCAAGACGCCTGGGTCTGGCCAGCGCCCCCTCGCGAGCCGCTGTCGTGGTACTTCGAGATCCACGACAGAATCCGTTCTCGCACGCTCGAGAATATCAAGCGATGGCCGCCTGCGGACGAAAAACGCTCGCGCGGGGAGGATGCGTTCACCTATCGCTGGGTGCTGGGCCACGTCATCCAGCACGAGTCGTACCACGGTGGGCAAGCCGTGTTGCTGAGCCGACAGTGGGAATTGAGCAAGCGGGCGGGCACTTGACCGACCCACAAACTTGCTGCGGGGACTTGCATTTGAACGGCAACCCGAGGAATACTGTAGACGAATGACGGGGTTTGCCCCGTTTGGAGGTTGAAATGCGCTACCTATTCAGTCTGTCGTTGCTCGTCGCCGTCGCCCTCGTCGGAGCTCAGGATTTTAAGCCGTCCAAGCCGCCAGAGGAGATCAAGCAGGTCTCCTTCATGCTCGGCAATTGGCAGGGCAAGGAAATGTTCACCTTCGGAGGTATGAAGTCCGAGGGGACGGGGGGGCACCATGTCCAAATCGCCCTCGCCGGGCGATTCGTCGAGAGCCACTACCGTGGCAAAAACGCTTCGATGGGAGACATGGAGGGGCGGCTCCTGATGTGCTACGACCCCGAGGCCAAGAAGTTCAAATCGTGGTGGTTCGATGCCGCCGCTCCGGGCGCGCTGGAAATGGAAGGCAACGTGAAGGGAGAGAGCCTAGTCATGGAGAGCAAGCCAATGGAGATGCCTGGAGAGGGTCTGCAAACTTACCGAGCCGTCTTTGCCAAGAAGGGAGAGCAACTGACCTTCGTACTTTCGATGAAGCAAGGCAGCGAGTGGGTTCCCATGATCGAGGCGACCTATTCGAAGAAGTAGGGTCAGCAACCCGGGGGTCGGCTAGCCAGTAAACTAGCAGTGATGGAGAACTCGCCGACCTCTCGCCAGCCTGCCAGCGGCAACAAGGTGCTGGTCATCGTGCTCGTCGTCTTCGGCGTACTGTGCTTGGGCATGGTCGCGCTGGGCGTGGTCGGCTTCATGAGCTGCCGCAACGTGCTGCAGAACACTGTCATGCCGATGGTCTCCTGTGGTATCGCCTACGAGGAGGTCCGAGAAGCGATGTTCGCTTACGCAAAGGACCACGATGGCAAGCTGCCGAACGCTGCGACGTGGGAGGACGACGTCCGGCCGTACTTCGCCAAGGTCGACCTCATCACGAAGGAGAACAAGGACGCGCCGAGCGGATTCCGCATCCGCAAAATGCCCGTTGAGGGTCCCTGGGGATGCAAGATCGGACCAGAGGAATACACCGGGATGGCCTTCAACAAGGACCTCTCCGGCAAGAAACTGGCCGATATCAAAGACGCTCATTCGACGGTCCTACTCTTCGAAGTCGAGAAATCCGGCAAGAACCTGAGCGAGCCCTATGCGCCCCGCTCGACGATGAATGCGCCCCAACTCTTCGGCGAATCTCGCGGCTGGATGTGGATCCCTGTCGAAGGAAAGAACCCGTTCGGTTCGAAGGGTGGCAAGTTCGGCGAGCCGCCGCCTCTCACTCCGCCTGCGCCAGTCGAAGAGAAGAAGCCGGACTAACCCAAAGCATCTCGAGCGGCGGTCTCGCCGGCGACGTATCCCGTCGCGAAGGCTGCATGGAGGTTGTAACCGCCGACCGGGCCCGCGATGTCGAGTACTTCGCCGCAAAGGTAGAGGCCGTTACACTTCCGCGAGCGCATCGTCTGCGAGTCGACCTCGTCGAGCGAGACACCGCCCGCCACGACTTCCCCTTTTTCCAGCCAGACCTCCCCCACCTCGCCCAACCGCCAGCCCTTGAGCGTCTCGACCAGCCGATTGCGTTGCTTCTGGGGAGTTTGTGCGGCGGCCGTTGTGCCTTCGACCCCGGCCGCGGCAAGCACACTCGAGGCCGCGCTCCGAGGGAGCCGGCCCTCAAGCACTCCTGAGATCTGCTTGCGAGGGTTGGTTTCGCACCAGGAGCGAACCTCCGCCCCCACCGATTCGAATGAGTGGTCAGGCAGGCAGTCGACCTCGAGCAGAACCGGACCAGCCTCGACCGCTTCGGCGACGGCTCGGCTGAGGCCGAGGACCGTCGGGCCGCTGACGCCGCGATGCGTGAACAGGAGGTCGCCATCCCAACGCGCGATCTCTTTCCCCCGTGATCGCGCCTTCAGGCGAACATCACGCAGGGCCACCCCGACCAGTTGCTCGAGGCCAGGAATAGGCAGCATGATCGGCGCCAGCGCGGCCCGAACCTTCACGACGGTGTGCCCCAAGGCCCTCGCCCAAACGAATCCGTCGCCCGTTGTGCCCGATGCCGAGTAGGAACTTCCCCCAACCGCCAGAACGACTCGACGGCAACCGATCCGGTCAACAGTTCGGACCCCCGAAATGGCTCCATCCATTGCTTCGATCCCGCGGACCGGGCAGTCGAGGCAAAGCTCGACCCCTGCCTCCCGAAGATAGGCTTCGAGGATCGCCACGACATCCTTGGCCGTTTGGTCAACTGGGAAAATGCAGCCGTCCGGGCGGGTGTAGACCCTCAGGCCACGGCTGGTCAGCATTTCGACGATCTGCCGGTTGGTGAATCGATAGCAGGCGGGGCGTATGAAACGTGCCTCGTTCGGGCGAAAGGCCCGGAGGACCTCCTCGATAGGTCCGTCGTGGGTAATGTTGCACTTGCCGCCGCCGGAAATGCGGATCTTGGTACCGATCCGAGGGGTCTTTTCTACAAGAAGCGTCCGTGCTCCCAGCGAAGCCGACCGCCATGCGGCGATGATCCCGGCGGCGCCGGCTCCGATGACGACGACGTCGGGAGAACCCACCCGGGGAGGCTACCCGGCTCCGAGCGGCCTCCCCACGTTGTGGGTCAGCTTCTCGTTCCGACTCGGATGTCGCCGCGAGTGACGTTTCCGGAGAAGGAGTAGACGGTGGAACTGTCGGTGGAGGTGAAGGTCATCGAGAATGTGTCGGGATCACCGGTGGTGCTGCGGGGCGGCCGATTGTCGACGACATCGACGACAACGCGACCCTCCTTGCGCACTCGCTGTCCGTCGACGACCGCGATGTAGCCGGCTCGCCCTTCAGAATGGCAGGCGTTGCCGGTGACCGTCACGACGTCGGCTCGCAGCATGGTGACGCTGACGCCACCATTGCCAGTGCGGCGAGCGAAATGGGCTCCACCGCCGACAACGACGGTCCCGTCACGACGGACTCCGCGTTTCACGGCGACGCCGAAAGCGCCCTTGTCTCCGTTCGAGTCGGTGACTTCGCCGGCCCCGAGGGCGCCCGATACTCCGGCCTGTGCGCTTGCAAAAACCGCAGCGCCGAGGAAAAGTGTCAGCCAAGCATTTCTAAACATAACCATTTGTCTCCTTTGAGGATCAGTTTGACATTAGCAGAAACGGAGACGAAAATCCAATGTTCAGGCCGGCGGCTAAACTAGGGCCGAACCGCGATGCAAACTCCCGCCGTAAACGAAGCGTCTCAGCCCAGGCTGCTCACCCTGAAGGATGTGAAGGCGAACCCCAAGACGAAGGCCCTCATCGACGGCGCCAACGAAGTCATGCGGGCGATGGGCTTTACCGAGCACGGGCATCGCCACGCAGGCGTCGTCAGCAGCATCACCCGCTACATCATGGAAAACCTGAGCGCACCGGCCCGGGAAACCGAACTCGCCCAGATCGCCGCATATCTCCACGACGTCGGCAACGTCATCAACCGGGTCGATCACCCCATGACTGGGGCGAATCTCGCGTACTCGCTCCTCAACGAGATGGGGATGGACACGATCGAGATCGCTCCCATCCTCGGCGCAATCGGCAATCACGAAGAACTGGCGGGGACCCCCGTCAGTCTCATGTCGGCGGCCCTGATCGTCGCCGACAAGAGCGACGTCCACTATAGCCGCGTCCAGAACCCGATCATCGAGACTTTCGACATCCACGACAGGGTGAACTACGCGGTCCAAAAGAGTCGCGTGAACCTCGACGCCGCCAAGCAGACGATCGAGCTGACACTGGAGATCGACACGTCCTTCGCCAGCGTGATGGAGTACTTCGAGATCTTCCTTTCCCGCATGGTGATGTGCCGCCGGGCAGCCGACACCTTCGGCTACAAGTTCACCTTGAGTATCAACGGTACTTTCTTGGAGTAAGCGAGGTCCACTTGGGAGTTAACGGGCTCGACCGCGACCTCCGAAGGGATCACTGCGAACTCGATCCCGTCAAAGTGAGTCTCTAAGTAGGAGTGTCTTGATTTGCCTAGGAGAGAGGTGTACCCAATGCGGTTCGATCGATTGTTACTTGCCGGTGTGGCGCTCCTGATGTCTCTTGCCGCCCAGGCCCAATTGTCCTACACGACCTTAGCGACCGGCCTTGCGAGGCCGCTCGCCATCGTTCCCTCGCCCGTCGATACGAGGCTCTTTATCGTCGAGCAGCGGACTGGAACGACAGGGCGAATCCGCGTCTTCAAGAATGGCGCCCTGCTCGCGACCCCCTATCTTTCGATCTCCCCAGTCTCGAATGGCGGCGAGCAGGGCCTGCTCGGCATGGCCTTCGACCCGGACTTCGCAACGAACCGGCGGTTCTACGTCAACTACACCAACTCAAGCGGACATACGGTGGTCGCGAGGTACACGGCTCCGACGACGGCTTCGGACGTGGCCGACGCGGCCTCCGCCGACATCATCTTCACCCTTAACCAGCCCTACGAAAACCACAACGGGGGCACGCTGAACTTTGGCCCTGATGGAATGCTGCACATTTCCTGCGGCGACGGGGGTAGCCAGAACGACCCAGGAAACCGTGCTCAAAACCGAGACGTGCTTCTGGGCAAGATCCTCCGCATCGACGTCACCGGCGACGACTTTCCTCTCGATCCGAACAAGGACTACCGAATCCCAGCCGACAATCCCTTCGCCTCCTCCGCGGGAGCCGACGAGGTTTGGTCTTGGGGCTGGCGGAACCCGTGGAAATTCGCCTTCGACCCGCGGCGCCTCGGAGGACACGGAGGGATGACGATCGCCGACGTCGGTCAAGACACTTGGGAAGAAATCGACTACGAACCGGAAGGAGTCGGCGGAAGAAACTACGGCTGGCGCGCAATGGAGGGCCTCGTTCCGACCGGCTTGACCGGCGGCATCCCGCCGTACATGAATCCGATTTGGGTCTATGACCACTCGCTAGGCTGCTCCATAACGGGCGGCGTCCTTTACCGTGGCTCACGCCTTGGGCCCAGCTACTTCGGACGGTACTTTTTCTCGGACTACTGTAACCCGCGCCTGCGCTCGGTACTCGTCACCATCGATCCGATCACCGGCGAGGCAACCGCCTCGGACCACGTGGACCACATCACCCTCGGCGCAACATCGAACATCACGTCTCTCCACGCCGACCAGAACGGCGAGATCTACTTCACCACCGTCGGAGGCTCGTTCCGAAGGCTCAACCAGGCAACCCCCTACTTCGCCGTAGAAGGGCAGATCATTTGGAACGGCCTCGATCCTTCGGCGGTTCCACCCAAGTACGCGACGGTCGAGTACCGAAGCCAAGCTACTGGCAACCCGATTCTCTCGCTCGAAGTCGGCCTCGCTCCCGACGGCCGCTTCCGCTTGCCTGCGCCGACTGGCGCTATCGTCATGTCTGTCAAAAAGACGCACTGGTTAAGGAGGTCAGTCAATGCGAACACCTCCGCGGGAGACGCGACCGGACTGGTGCTCAGCATGACTAATGGGGATGCTGATGGGGACAACGAGATCACGATCGGCGATTACGCGTTGGTCTCCAGCGCCTTCGGTTCCACGCCGGGAAGCCCAAACTGGAACGTCAATGCCGACCTGAACGAAGACGGCGAGGTGAGCATCGGCGACTTCGCGATCGTTTCGTCCGGCTTCGGGCTCGAAGGCGACGCTTAGAGGCCGGTCGCGCCGCGCTCACCCGTTCGGATTCGAATGGCGTCGGTAACCGGCTCGACGAAGATCTTGCCGTCACCAGGTTCGCCGGTTCGCGCGGCATGAACGATCGCCTCGACCAACTCTTCCGCCTGGTCCTCGCGGGCGAAGACGACGATCTTGGATCGGATCGGCAACGCGACGAGGGTCTCGTAGCCCCCGAGCCAGACGGCGCGCTCGGGTGAGTTTCCGGTGCCTCGGACGTCGCTGACGCTGAGCCCGGTGATTTCGTGGCCAGCCACCGCGAGTTTGACCTCCTCCAATCGGTGCGGCCTAACGAAGGCGGTAATCCGAACCACGAAGACTATCGTACCGAGTTTGCTACAATGACCGGACCGGTATGTTCGCCCTCAATTTTTACAGCGAGCTTTATGAAGACGTCCTCCGCAACAGCCGAAAGACGGTCTCTATCCGGTTGGGCGACAAGTCGGACAAGTACAAGCCGGGGATGATCGTTTGGGTCACCGTTGGGCCCCGATTCGGTCGAAGGCAGAAACTGTACAACGCGATCTTGGATCGAGTGGAGGTCAAGCCGATCGCCGAGCTTTCCCCCCGCGACATCGAACGGGAGAATCCGGAGTTCCGGACCCATGACGACATCATCGCCATGCTCACCCGTATCTATGGGGAGTTTCTGACACCCGCCCACGTCGTCACCGTCATCTACTTTTCGCGGGTCGACGAGTAAGGGTGTCTTCTTCAGCCGAGTGCACCAATACGGCAAGTTTGATGGGCATCGCCGTGACAGGGGCGTTATAGAATGGAAGCATGAGGTTCCTCGCGCTGCCCGTCTTGTTCGCTTGCGCCTATGGCACGGCCTTCTCCCAGAACTTCCAACTCATTGCGACCCAAACCCCGCCGGGAAGCAACCCTTCCGATTGGAAGTCGGTCCTCCGATTCGACGTCGCTTCGACTTATGGCGCCGCAACCCCACTGACCGACATACCTGCCGCCCAGGTCGCCGATCCCGCCAGCCCGGCCTTTCGGACCGGCAGCGAGTTGTTCATCGGCAACCGACACGGCAACCAAGGGCCCGGGAGCGTTTCACGGTTTATCCTCCATCCCGATCAAACGTTCACCAAGACCGGCGACATCACGGGAAACGGTCTCAGCCGAGTGCACCAGATCTGCTTCAACCCGGTCACGGGTGAGTTGTTCGCAGCTAACCGCGATGACGGCATCTCGCGGTTCATTTTCGACTCGAACGGCAACGCGATTCCCCATGGCCATCATCAGATCGGCATCACCCGTGGCGTGATGGTCGGCCGCGACGGAGAGACAATGTACGTGACCCGAGCGACCAACGCGATCGATCGATACCGATTGAACGCCAACGGCACGATCACCTTTCTATCCAGCATGACCCCTCCTGGAGCCTCGAGTCTCCACTTCATGCGTATCCGCAGCGACGGGGAACTGTACGCCGCCGACGTCTGGGCCGACCGGGTCTATCGCTACCGCTTCGATGCCCTGAACAACCCCGTCTACGTCGGATCCCTCGCGTCGCCGTCCGCGATCGATGTCACCTTCAGCCCTGACGCACAGGAGATGTTCGTCAGCAGTCACTTCTCTGGCGGCATCACCCGCTACTCGTACGACAGCGGAAGCGACAGTTGGTCCTCGTTCGCCGTTCTTCCGACGATCTCGCTAGGAGGCATCGCGATCTATCAAGTCGTAGACCTCCCGGCAGGCACGGTCGCTGGAAACATCGATCTTCAGGCGTTCTTCGGGGCCGTCGCCGGGCGGCAGACGACCCTCGAGCTGCTCCATCCCGTTACCGGCGTGACCCTGCACACGGCGGTCGTAAGCCTCGACGCGGGCGGCAACTATTCCTTCACGACAGCACTTCGCGGCGAATTCCGCGTTGCTGCGAAGGCCAGCCACTGGCTCCGTCGCGCGCGCCCCGACACGATTGTGCTCGACAACGACGCCGGAGCGGGGGGCGTAAACCTGAGCCTCAAGAACGGAGACGTCGATGACGATAACGAAGTCACGATCGGCGATTATGCCCAGATTTCCTCCGCCTTCGGCTCGGAACCGGGCGACGGCAACTGGAATCCCGAGGCCGACCTGAACGGGGACGACGGCGTCGATATCGGAGACTTCGCGATCCTCTCGTCGAACTTCGGCGACGTGGGTGACTAGACCCGTCCGAGGAAGAACGAGCGCTCACGAAGCCACAATCAAAGGTGGTGAAGATCGCGCTCGTACACGACTGGTTGACCGTTCCTGGCGGAGCCGAGGATGTCTTTCGGGAAATGGTCGACCTGTACCCGGGCACGGTCTTTACCTCTCAATTCGACGCGAGCCGGATTCGGTTTCTCGAAGGTCTCGATGTCCGAACCAGTTACGTTCAACGTCTCCCGTGGGCGCTGAAGCGTCACTACATCTACGCGCCCCTTCTCGCGGGGGTGTACTCGCGCTTCGATCTGCGGGAATTCGACGTCGTCCTTAGCGATAGCCATTCGTTCGCCCACGGGGTTCGCAAACGCCCCGACGCCCTCCACATCTGCTACTACCACACCCCGGCCCGTTCGCTTTGGGTGCCCGAGATCGACCGCCGCGCCAGTGGCGGCCTCGTCAAGCCCCTCATCGCTCGTCGTCTTCGCGTCCTCGATCTCGCCGCCTCGAAGAGGCCGGACGTCCTCTTGGCCAACTCTCGCACGACGGCCGCCCGGATCGAGAAGTTCTACGGACGGGAAGTGAGAGAGGTCATCTATCCGCCCGTGCGGACTGACAAGTTTCTCGGTATTCCCCGTCTCGGTGACGAAGAAGGGCTCCTCTATTGGGGCCGCCTGATCCCCTACAAGCGGATCGACCTCGCCATCGCCGCCGCAAAGCGGCTCGGCTGCCGGCTCAACATCGTCGGCAGCGGCCCGCTCGAGGGCCAACTGAGGGCGCAAGCGGAGGGCGCGCCGAACATCGTCTTCCACGGGCGTCTCACCGATGAAAAGCTGCACCAGTTGATGTCCCTATCGAAGGCCTTCGTCTTTCCGGGCTACGAGGACTTCGGCATCGTCGTGGTGGAGGCACTCGCTGCGGGACTGCCAGTAGTCGCCTACGGGCAGGGTGGGGCGACCGAGAGCGTCCTGCCCGGCTTCGGGGTGCTCTTCGAGCATCAGACCGTTGACGACCTCGTTTCGGCGATCAGACGGTTGGACGACCTCGATTTCGACGAAGCGCGAGCGCGCGCCCACGCGAGAACGTTCGATAGGGAGGTCTTCCGCGATAGGTATCGGTCGGTGGTCGACGAATGCATCGCCACCCACTTCGGGGCCCCTAATCCAGCACGGCCCGAGTCGTTTTGAAGTGCAGCTTCGCGACTTCGCCCAGGCGGTTCGACCCATAACGCGCGACGAATCGCTTCGCGGGGTCGATCACGTTACCGGCGCCCTTGGGGAACTCCATGCCGAACTCCTGGCCTAACCGCTCCAGCCGCCGCAGGAACTCGGCCCGTGCCAGGATCGATGCGGCAGCAACGGCGATGTCGGCTTCGGCCCTTACCCGCGATTCGAGCCGAACCTCCCGACCCTTGGCAAAAAGCTGCCGCTGGAGCCCGGCGGGGTCGGCGAACTGGTCGGAAATGACGAGGTCGCAGGGACGCTCTTCGAGAACGTTCTCGATCGCTCTCGCATGACCCCAGGCGAGCAGTTTGTTGAGGTTCGCGAACTTGGCGTAAAGCTCGTTGTACTTCGCGGGTCCGATCGCGACTACCGAGTGCGGGCAGACTTTTCGGATGGCCGACGCCAGTCCGTGAGCCTGCCGATCGGTCAGCTTCTTAGAGTCCTTCACGCCGTCGAGTTCTGCCAGATGCTCGGGGCCGACGAAGCACGCGGCGACGACGAGGGGGCCGAAGTAGTCCCCCTTCCCGCTCTCGTCGACGCCGACGTGTCCCTCTTCCTGCACGGAGCGTAGATTACCGATGCCGGCGGGTAGATTCTCGGAATGGCGAGCCTAGACCTCCTCCTGAAAGCCCTGGACACCGCCCATTGGCAGATGAGCGAGGCTTTCAAGGGGCTTCCCGACGCAGACGTCTGGACTCGGCCCGACCCGCGGCTGCTGAGTGTCGGAGAGTTGGCCGCCCACGTCGCCTACTGGGAGGCACAGTCCTTCGTCGGTGAAGGGACCGAGAGCCCACTGGCCGTTGCCGCAGCCCGATACTACACGACGAATGCCGTCGAGCCCTTCTCATTGAACCTGGGCGCGGAAGCAGTGCTGCACGAGGTCCAGCGAATTCACGATCTCTGCAAAGCGTCATTCTTCGCAAACCCCCACGACTCCGAAGAGCCCAACCCAAACCGCGAAGGCTGGACTTGGGGAATGACGCTCGAATACCAGGCCTTCCACGTGGCTTACCACACCGGGCAGATGTACTCCGTTCGCCACCTCCTGGGGCACCAGCCCGTCGATAACTAGCATTGAGGATCGGCGTCGGGGCCCCTGCCTAGGCTAAGAAAATGGTGGGCGGTACAGGACTTGAACCTGT
>ERZ761607.256-NODE-256-length-105455-cov-13.491490_pt1 | contig 105455 bp, 77 predicted proteins | sample MGYA00511164_ERZ761607 | MGnify/ENA primary metagenome ERZ761607 (study PRJEB28899, sample SAMN02445080) | bioreactor sludge metagenome | biome: EBPR sludge | place: Australia: Brisbane, Thorneside Wastewater Treatment Plant | collected 2011-06-22 ...
GGGCTGGGGAGAGGGTGTGGTGTTTCGGGGGCGGCGGCGGTTTCGACCACTGGCGGGTCTTTGCCGCCGGGCATGAGGAAGGGGATGAGCATGATGCCGGCGGTGACGAGGGCGGCGGCGGCGAGCAGGGGCTTGAGGGCGGAGTTCCCCGTCTTCGGCGCGGGCTGGCCTCCTGCGGTGGTGATGCGGGTGCGCCGCGCGCCGGTGGGGCTGCGCGGCGGGGGTGCGGCGGGCTTTTGCGCGGCGTGCCGTTGCTCGGGGGCGGGGCGCGGGCCTGGGGCGGGCTTTGGCCGGGTGAGGATGGTGTCGAGCGCCTGGCGGATTTCGGCGGCGCTCTGGTAGCGGGCTTCGCGGTCGGCCTGCATGGCGCGGGTGATGATCTCGTCAAAGCGCGGGTCGGTGCCGAGGCGGGCGCCGGGCATCTCCCACATGCCGCGTGGCAGCTCGCCGGTGAGCATTTGGTAGAGCATGACGCCGACGGCGTAGAGGTCGGCGCGCCCGTCGAGGGGGATGCCGGGGATGAGGGCCTCCGGGGCGAGGAAGTCGGGGGTGCCCATGGCCATGTTGGTCTTGGTGAGGCCGCTGAGCGCGGGATCGCTGTGCTTGGCGAGGCCGAAGTCGGCCACTTTGACCTCGCCGGTTTGTTTGATGAGGATGTTGGCCGGTTTGATGTCGCGGTGGATGACGCCCTGGGCGTGGGCGTAGGCGAGGGCGTCGCAGACGTGGGCGGTGATGGAGAGGGCGTGGGCCTCCGGCAGCCTGCCCTGGGAGCGGATGAGCTGGGCGGCGTCGGTGCCGTCCATGAACTCCATGACGATGTAAAACATGCCGGTGCCGGTCTGGCCGAAGTCCCAGACATTGACGATGCCGGGGTGCCTCATTCTGGCCATGGTGCGCGCCTCGTTTTTGAAGCGCCCGGCGAACTCGGTGCCGGCGTCATCGCCGGCGGAAAGGGCGCCGGGCAGGACCTTGAGGGCCACCACGCGGTCGAGTGAGGTCTGCACCGCCTTGTAAACGGCGCCCATGCCGCCGCGTCCGAGCAGGGAGAGGAAGTGGTATTGCGGCAGCATGGCCTGCATTTCCTCCAGAGAGGGGGGCTGCCAGGGGCCGGCGGGTTTGGAGCTGGAGGAGGCGGGGGTCACGAAAAAGAAAGGGGCTGCAACCCTGCTTTCGGAAAACTGGCGCGGGTGTTACAGGGAAATAAGCCGGGCGTCACTTTTCAGCCAGCACGCCCTGGAGCCAGGCCAGCTCGCCTGGAATCTCCTCGGGCGTGAGCACGGTGCGGGCGACCTCCGTGCGCAGCAGCTCGCGGAACTTGGTGCGCAGGCGGTGGATGAGGATGCGGGTGGCGGCCTCGCTGGAGCCGAGTTTTTCGGCCAGCTCCCTGTGCGAGGGCGGCTCGTCGTCCCAGAGCAGGTAGGGCAGCAGGAGGTCGAAGGTTTCGCCGCGCCCGGCGGACTTGAAGGCGGCGCGCATTTTTTCCCGCACGCCGGCCAGCAGCTCGTGCGCCCAGGCGCGGGTGAAGATCCACTCGGGGTCGCGGATGTCCTGCGGCTCGCTGGCGTAGCGCTGCTCGGCGTTCATCTCGTCAAAGGAGACGTGGGGTGAGTGACTGCCGCGCTTCTGGGCGCCGGTGTTGCGCAGATGGTCGCTGAGCGCATGCCTGAGGATGCCGAGCAGGAAGGAGCGGAGCTTCCCGGCCTCCTCGCGCGCGGTCTGGATGGCGTCTTCGGTGATGAGCTTTTCAAAGAAGGACTGGGTGAGGTCCTCCGCGTCCTCGGGGTTGTGGCCGCTGCGGCGCAGGTAGGCGTAAATGGGGTACCAGTAGCCCTTGCACAGCTCCTCCATCGCGCGCGCGGCGGCGGCGGCGTCTTTTCCCTGCACGGTGCGCACGAGTGTCCAGTGCGTGGTGGGAAAAGCGGAGGCTTCCGGCGGGGGGGGGTTCTTTTTTTTCATCCAGGCGGGGGGTTTTTCCGGTGAAATGGCACGATGAGTTTTGCGAATTTTAAGGCCGGCAAACCAGGGTGAAATAAAAAAAGAGCTTTTTTTGAACTTTCCGGGTAACATCGGCGGGAAAATTTCGAAGATAAGGTTTGAACCATTCTCGCTGTCATGAATACCGCCGTCCGTTTTTTCTGTGTTTCCTGCATTGCAACGGGCGGCTTGATGGCCTTTCCACCCGCGCCGTATTACACGATCTACGGCATCGTTCGCGATCAAGTCGGCCAGACGCTGGCAGTGGAGGGGGCGCAGATCATTTTGCTCAAAGGACAGACCGAGGTGGGGCGCGCGCCGGTGGTCACCGGGCTGCAACTGGATCAAAACTACGAGATCAGCCTGCGCATAGACACTGGCAGGCCAGGCACCGCGCTCTACACCAGCGCCGCCATCCAGGCCAACACGCCTTACAGCCTGGCGGTGGAGATGAACGGGGAGCGGTTTTACCCCATCGAGGTGGCGGGCACCCTGACGGCGGGCAAGGGCGGCGAGCGCGTGCGGCTGGATCTCAACCTCGGCGAGGACAGCGATGGCGACGGGCTGCCGGACATCTGGGAGCAATGGCAGCTTTATCAAGCCGGGCATTACCCTGATGGCAACGGCGTGTGGCCGATCCATCTCATAGACCGCGACGGCGACTTCGACGGCGATGGTATGAGCAACTGGTTCGAGTATGTGGCGGGCACCTTCGCCGGTGACGCCACCGAGCGGATTGACATGCAGATCAAGGAAAAGACCGCCAGCTTCGTGCGGCTGGAGTTCTTCGCCATCACCGGCAAGGTTTACACCATCGAGCGCAGCCTGAACATGCAGGGCTGGGAGACGGTGCCCTTCTCCTTCACGGCGGAAGGCACGCCCCAGCAGGTCTTCGTTGCCGAGGACGTGGGCATCCTGCCTGCCTTCACGATTCCGACGCCGGGCGGCGCGCGGGAGTTTTACCGGCTGACGGTGAGGTGACGGAACTTTGAACCACTAATGGACACTAATGAGCACTAATTTTTTCAAGCCGATGAGTTCATGTTTAAGCTTGTCACAGGGGGCTGTTTCACGCCTTCGGCGTTCGTCATTAGCGCCCATGAGTGTGCATCAGTGGTTCTTTCTGTTTTTCATCATTGGCGCCACGGCCCAGGCGCAGTGGCAGAGCACCACCTACGCGCTGAAAGGCGGCTACAACTCCATCTACCTGCACGGCGCGGCCACCCATGCCACGATGGAGCAGCTTTTCCCCAACAGCGGTGACACGGCCAATGTGCAGGAGGTCTGGCGCTGGAATCCAAACCCCACGCAGGTGCAGTTCACCACCACGCCGCTGCTGCCCACGCAGGGCACGCCGGAGTGGAGTGTCTGGGTGCGCGGCGGCGGCGCCAACACGCTGCCAAACCTCACCGGCCCGGCGGCCTACCTGGTGAAATGCGCGGGCACGTCCTCGAACACCTACAACGTGCCCATCGTACACAAGCCCGCGCCGCCCAGCAGCACCTGGGTTCGCAATGGCGCGAACTTTCTCGGCTTTCCCTCCAGGCTGAATGGCAACTACCCCTTCTTCTCCACCTATTTCGCCACCTTCCCGGCGGCCATCGCCACGAACTCGAAAATTTACAAGTATGTCGGCGGAGACCTCAGCGCCTCCAATCCCATCCAGGTTTTCTCACCCTCCGCGGAGCGCCTGGACCGCAACCAGGCCTACTGGTTCGAGTCCGAGGTGGTGGGCAATTTTTATGCGCCTGTGCATGTCACGCTCTCGCTGACGGGCGGGCTGGATTTTGGCCGCAACGGCTCCATCGTCACCGCGCGCGTGCTGAACCGCACCGCCTCGGTGATGACGCTCACCATCGCCCCCGTGGCCTCCAATGCCGCGCCTGCGGGGCAGGAGGCCATCACCGGTCCGGTGCCGCTGACACGGCGCACTTTCAACACCGGCACGGCAGCCTGGGAGGAGACGCCGATCGCCACGGCTTACAACGAGGTCATCGCCCCGCAATCGGCGGTGGAGCTAAGTTTCGGCATTGACCGCGTGGCCATGGGCGGCACGGCGGACGCCCTCTTCGCCTCCATGCTGCGCCTCACGGACGCGGCCAACCTTTTCGACATCCTCATCCCCGCCACCGCGCGCAAGACCTCCCTGGCCGGCCTGTGGATCGGCGAGGCGCGGGTGACGGCGGTGGAAAGCAAGGCGCAGGCGGACGCCATCACGCCCGCCAGCCGCCCCTTCCCGCTGCGCTACCTGCTGCATGTGGCGGACAACGGCACCGCGCGCGTGCTCTCCCAGGTCTTCCTCGGCCAGCTCGCAGCGGCGCCGCATGACTTCGGCATCTGCACCAAGGAGGCCGGCCTCAAGGCCGACGCCAAGGACAAGGCCGCCCGCATCGTGGCCACCCACATGCCGCTGGACCGCGTGCTGACGACGGGCACAGGCAGCGTGGCCATCCCCGGCACGCTGACGCGGACCATCACGGTGCCTTTTGACGATCCCGTCAATCCCTTCGTCCATCAATACCACCCTGACCATGACAACAAGAGCCCGACCGGGGCCGCGCTCATCGCCGGGAAGGAAAGCCACGCCGTCACGCGGGAGGTGACCTTCACCTTCACCACCGCCCCGCCGGAGGGCAGCACGGCCACCGGAGGCTGGGGCAGCGCCGTCATTGGCGGCACTTATGCCGAGGTCATCCACGGCCTGCACAAGGACAGCGCCGGTGTCGGCACCGGGGACGGCCTGCATCTCACCGGCGTCTTTGAGCTGCGCCGCGTCTCCGAGCTGGGGGCCATCAGCGTCACTCCGTGAAAAAAATCGAAATCCGAAATTCGAAAACCCAACCGCCGCCCTCACTGCCCAAGCTCTCAGCATCCCCTCCAATCAGACCATTAGTGCCCATGAGTGTCCATTAGTGGTTCCACAACTCACCGCTCCGATTCAGAAAACATGAAAACACACCGCATCCACCTCATCCTCGCCGCGTTTTGCGCGCTGCCTGGACTCCTCGCTGCCCAGACCATCACCACCGGTGTGCCGGGCTTCATCAGCTACCAGGGCAAAGTGCTCAACAACACCGGCGGCCTCGTCGGCTCGCCCACGCCGGTGAACCGCACCGTCATCTTCCGCGTCTGGGACCACCCTTCGAACACGCTCACAGGAAACCTCATCTACTCCGAGCAGCAGACCGTCACCATCGCCGACGGCGAGTTCAGCGTGCTTGTCGGCCAGGGTGTGGCCACCACGGGCAGCCAGTTTGGCTACAGCGAAACGGCGAAAAAACTGGCCGACATCGCCACTGCGTTCGGGGGCAGCACGCGCTATCTTGGCGTCACCGTGGATGACGGCACCGCCGCTGTGGACAATGAGATCACCCCGCGCCAGCAGATCGTCTCCTCCGCGTTCAGCTTCCGTTCCAAGTTTGCGGAAAACCTCGGCACCAGCGCCAGCACGGCCTTGACCACGGTGGACAGCGGCAATGTGGGGGTGGGCAACACGAATCCAACCGCCCGGTTCATGGTCACCGCCGCCGGCACCGGCACCGGCAGTCCGCAGATGATCGTCACGGCGGATGACACCACCGAGCGCCTGCGCATCGGCGTGGACAGCACGGGAACCGGCACGGGTTACATCCAGTCCTTCAAGGAAGGCACCGGCGCGCAAAACCTCCTGCTCAACCCCGGCGGCGGCCGTGTCGGCATCGGCACCACCACGCCCGCCGCCACTTTGGATGTCCGCGGCACCGGCTCGGGCAGCAAGGCACAGTTGGTGCTGGTGGATTCAGCCAACTCATCCGCCTCGACCGCCTCCTTTGTGAATGTTTCAGGCTGGGGCAACAACATAGCGACGGACACCGGATCCACAGGGCGGCTTTGGTATGTGGGTTCCTCCAGCGCGTCATCGCATGACATATCCATCTGGAACCAGTCCAATGCGCACCTGGCTTTGGGAACCAACAACACGGAGCGGGTGCGGGTCACCAACACGGGCAATGTCGGCATCGGACAAACGAATCCAGGCGCAAAACTGGACGTGAATGGCAACATCAGCGCGACAGGAAACCTGAGCGTGACCGGCACCAACGGCTCCTTCAGCACGCCGTTTTTTCCGCCTTCCGGGACCACTACTCTTTCATTGTTCGTTGCTGGAGTTGGCGTCAACGAGCCGCAGATGCGGTTCAACCGGACGTCAGACGGCCAGTTCTACGACATCGGCATGAACGGCAGCAATGGCTTTGTCATTGATGACAATGACACCCCCCGCCTGACCATCAACAGCGCGGGCAATGTCGGCATAGGCGAGTCGAATCCAACGGCAAGACTGCATGTGAACGGAGCCATCCAGGTGGCCAACGACAACAACATTACGGGTCTCAATGCACTTGTTGGATTTAATGACCTCCACCTTTCAGGCGACCCTGGAACGACAGATCTCTTTATCAGTTCCAATGGGCAAGTGGCCATTGGTCCAAACGTGATCTATAACAATGTGACTTTCCAGGTCAGGGGCAGGTCCGGAGACGATTTGGTGGCAATGTTTCGCAATCCATCTGGATCCGACGCCTTTTATTTCTGGAACAATGGCGCCGCGGAAAAGATCGGCGGCACCGCCTGGACGGCCCTCTCCGACCGGCGGGTGAAGGAGAATGTCGTCGAGATTACCGGAGCGCTGGAGAAACTGCTCAAACTGAGGAGCGTGTCCTTTGAATACAAGGATCCCGCCAAGCACGGGGAGGGCAAATACAATGGCTTCATTGCCCAGGAGGTCGAGACAGTGTATCCGGACTGGGTTTCGGATGGCATGGATGGGATGAAGCGGCTGACGATCAACGGATTTGAGTCGCTGGCTGTTCAGGCATTCCGCGAACTGCGGCAGGAAAAGAACGCCCAGATCAGCAAGCTGGAGGAAGCCAACAAAGAGCTTCAGGCGCGCCTGAAAAAACTGGAGTCATCAAATTCGGATTCCGCTTCCGCAGGTCTTTCCAACGCGGAACTTCTTGAGCGATTGGCCCTTCTTGAAGCCAGGGACAAAGCGCGCGAGGCCAAGCTGGCCGCCATCGAGAAACTGCTGCTGGAAAATGGCCAACCCGCCGCGCAGCCTGTGAGCCTGAAGAAGGCGGCCAATGATGCCGAGTGAGTCTTCACTTTTTCCGTCCATGAAAACGCACCCGGCATCTGGAGAGGCCCAGTCCCCGTGGACTGCGGCAGCCAGCTGCCGCTTTCTGGAGCCAGCCTTGCTGGCGTCGGTGGCAGAGAGATGTTCCTCTCATGCTTCGGCATTCGGCCTGAGTGCGGGGGGATTTTCTCGAAAGGCACGCGTGGAGACTTCGACGGCAGCAGGGCTGCCTCGGAAAAGCGGCAGCAGGCTGCCGCAGTCCAGGGTGCCGCGCACGAATCGCCGTAGGCCGGGTGTGGCGTCAGCCCGCCCGGCTCTTGGCGGTTCGCCCCCACGGAGAGGCTGCGAACACCCACTTCCGCTGATTTACACCATCTCCGTTTGCTCCACCTCTGCGGAGACGAGCGGGCTTTCGCCACGCTCGCCCTACGGTCTTCATCATTCTTCATTCTGATTTCCTCTTCCCATGAACCGTTTTCTTTTCCACTTTCTATTGCTCCTGCTCGCCGGCGCGGCGCATGCTCAGTTTGAGATCAAAGGCGGCGCCACCAACCTTCTTGACCAGCGCCGCGCGGGCGCATCAGCCACGGTCTCAGGAGGCGCGGTCAATGCCATCACGGTGCGCGGCGGCGGCGGCGGCTACACAGTGGCTCCGGCGGTCACGATCGCCGCGCCGCCCAGCGGCACCACGGCCACGGCCACGGCGAACATCTCCGGGGGAGTGGTGACTTCGATCACGGTGAACACGGGTGGCACCGGCTACACGACTCCGCCCGCTATTTTCATCGCGCCGCCGGTGACGCCGGGTGGTGGCGCCACAACGACGCCCCAGTTTGCCGGACGCGCGACGACCTCCGCCACGGCGGGCGCCATCTCCACGGCGGGAGTCACGGCGGGGCGCTACCCGCGCGCGCAGGATGTGACGGTTCCCGCCAGCCCGGTGGTGACCATCGTGCTGGCGCGGGCCAGTTTTGGCCACAGCTTTGCTTCCGGCGTGCCGCGCTACTTCATGGGGGATGAGATCACGCGCCCGAACTTGCGCTGGGATGGACAGCCGGTGGCGCAGACCTACTGGAGGTCCAAGCCGGTGCAGCCAGGGGAATCCTTCGACCCCGCGCTCATTGAAGGAACGGTGACGGGACAGACACAGCCTTTGGTTCCCACAGGCAATGTCACCGTGACGCAAAGCTCCACCAGCAGCAGCATGGTCACCGTCAGCAGCGTGACTGCGGGGCTCACGGCCGGCGCCACCTTGCTGGGGCAGCGTGTGAACATGATCAACGGGCTGACCGTCACCCTGGCCGGCAATGCCAGCGAAAACATCAGTTCCAGCACCAGCCGCCCCTTCGCCCCCTACCAGCCCTTTTACTTCAGCCCGCACGCGAACAAAGTCTTCGCCAGCCAGGCGGGCCGGGTGACGATCACCTGGGTTTCCAATGTGCCGGACACGACCAAGCCCGGTGAAAGCACGCCCACCTACAAATTCCGTCAGGAGACCTTCGCTGTGTCCTCGGCTTCGCAGTCTCCCGCGCGTGTCATTTACTGGACGGAGAAGGGCTTTGACGGCCCCATTGTCAACATCCCTCCCGGGCGCATCGTGCGGGTGAACCCGGTCTTCAACAGCTTCGTGACCGGCATGACGGACGAGTATGTGCCCGTGGGCAGCAATCCGGGCTCGATCGGCTCAGCGTCCGAAAATCGCACCTTCTGGTTCGACAACGAAAACGGACCTCCATCACTGCATGCCTACAACATCGAGGGGCGGCTTTTCATCGAATACCTCGGCAGTGAGAACCAGGGCACCACGGGTGTGCATCAGTTCATCGGCGCTGACATCGTGGACATCCGGCGCGTGGCGGAAGTGGAGACCATCACCACCCATCTGGGAGAAAAGCTGCGCCCGCGCCAGGGCGCGCCGGAAAACGGCGATGACCAGCTGGACCCGGTCATGCTTTTCAACCTCATCGTGGGAGGCAAGCTGCCCTATGGCAGCTTCATCCGCCCGGATGGCGTCACGGATTACTTCGCGGAGCGCGAGAGCCTGGACGCGGACCGGGTCACGATTTACTGGATGGAGCCCAGTGACGCATCCATCCATTTCCAGGAGCCGCCATCCGCTCCCGGCATCTCCGTCAAATGGCCGAAATACAAGCGCAACTACATCCAGCGGTGGCCGGACAGCATCGCGGCCTTTGAGCCGGTGAATGTGCTGCAAACCGGGGCCGGGCCGGCCGTCGGCCCGCGCTTCGTGGCATCCAGCCTGCCGCAGGTGATCTTTCAGGACGACCCGAACGAATTGGAAGCCCAGCTGGACGCGGCCACCCAGCGCCTGGTCGTGGATTTCAGCGACAGCGGCGACAAAACCAACCGCTCGCTCCTGAAGTTCTCATCCTCGGTCAGCCCCTGGTATGTGCGGATCTACATTCAGTCCGAGGAGGCGCTTGGCGCGCCGGAAATCCCCGATCCGGACGGCTCCGGTCCGCTCACAGGCACGCCCGCGAGATACACGCTCAACGATCTCAATGCTGACGGCGCGCCTGACCTTAACCTGACCGCGAACGTCGGTGACAGGCTGGAGCCGCCGCACCCGTCCTACGCGCTGGGAGGCTATATCTCCAAAGGCACATGCTACTCCGAGGCGGCCTACATCAATCCGCTCGACAGCGCCGGCGTGGAGGCGGCTGACGCGGGCGGCATCATTCCGGTGAATGCGCTGAACACGGACCGGGTGCTCTGGGTCTGGTGGCTGAAAAAGATCGTGCCACCGAGCAACAAGTATGAGGCCTTCCATGTGCCCGCCGTGGCGGCGCGCTATACTGTCAGCTACCCCGCAAGTCCGCAGGAGCTGGTCATGGCCTCCGGCAAAGGGGTGGAAAACCCCGGCCTGACCTCGGTTCAGTCCGAAGGTAGCATCTATGTGCAGAACGATCCCTCGAAGATCGGCTACAACCCGAACGAGGAGCACGGCCTCATGCTGGCGGGCAATGCCTATGCGCTGCGCGATGACTTGAACACCGCCTCCAGCTCCGAGCCGTTTGTGCTCATCCAATACAACGAGCCCGCCACCGAGACCGTGCCCGCCCGCCCGGCCATGCGTGTGCTGAAAGTCGTCCGCTCCAATGGCACCTATCCGCTGGTTTACAACAAGATCGCCGGCACGCCCGTGCAGCCGCCGATGCCTTTGACCGCGCTGCCGCTGCCCTTGAAAACGGATGGCAAGGTGCGCAACACAGAGGAGGAAATCACGCCGGACGCCGCCGCAGGCTCGGGCGCTCCCGATGCCTATGACAGCTTCACCTTCGAGGACCGCAAAGGCTTCCACTGGATCTACCGCGGCCCGCACGCCGGCGGCGCGCCCAGCTTCGGCATGAAGTTTTATTATTACCTGCGGGAGGGCTTTCATTTCCCCTCTTTGGGCACCCAGCCCGCGGTGGGCAGCATCCAGCCTTACATCGCCGACACCGGCAGTGGCGAGGCGGTGACTTTGACCTATCTGCCCAAGTGGCCGGACGACCCCACGCTGCCGCCTGCGGACCAGAAGGTTCTTGATGTTCTGTTCATGGCGGAAACCATGGCCCTGCAAAAAGGCACCCGGCCGCAGGTGCGCGGCCAGAGCAGCGCGCAGGTCATCTACCAGCAGTCCATCGCCAACACGGGCGCCGCCAATCCTGCCGTGGCCTTGCATGACCCCACGCGCCAGAAGATCGCCCTGCTGGAGGCGCACGGACTGGACAAGCTGCCCGCTTCCATTCTCACCTCGGATTACGCGGGCAAGACCTACTTTCAAAGGCTGCCTCCGAACCTGCAAAACCGTTTCCATTTCAATGCCGGTCTGGGAGCCAAGGGCGGCCTGGTGCTGGTGGGCGAGTTCATTGATGAGATCGCCAGCGAGGATTACTTCCACCTGAACAAGCTCAGCGTCCAGGACATCGCCGACCTCAAGGCGCTTTGCCCTGATGGCGACAGCGCCAACAAAACGAAGTGGGACAATGCCATCGCCGCTCTGAGCACCACCTTGGAAACCTTCCGCGAGAGCACGGAGGTGCCTGGCACATACGTTCGCGTTCCCGGCCTCGACAAACAGGTAACGGTCGGCCAGCGCTCGGATGTCACCGATCCCGACACCGCCGTGGACAGCTACGCGCTCAGCTCCACGGGCAAGGGCACGGGCTATGTGACGCTTGTTTTCGGCAATGGCGAGGCATTCACGGATGAGGGCGACCCGGTGGCGATGGAGATCATCAAAGTCAGCAACGTGCTGTACAAGGGTGATTTGAAGATCCTGCTCTCCAGCAATCCCCTTGATGAGCAAGTCGCCCTCCGCCACAGCGGCGACTACGGCGGCGAGCCGGAGAACTTCGAGTTCGAGTGGCGCTACGGTTTTGCGGAAAACGGCCTGCCTCCAGCAGGTGATCCCGCCACGGATCCCGACTGGATCAACCCCGGCGGCACGCTGGGCAGTTCCATTCTCATTGGCGGCAGCCCCACCGCCGTGCTCAGCACGCCGGCGGTGATCATGGGGGATGTCTGGTTCACCATGCGCTACAAGAAAACCGGGGGAGCCTACTCGGACTGGATGTCCCCCGCGCTGGTCGAGGGCTGGGTGAAGCGCGTGCTGGCCAAAATCACCCCTTTCAACCAGCGCATGGACGACCTCTTTAACAACTCGCTCAACACCGATGTCAGCCTGCTCACCCAGGCGGGCACGCGCTGGGAGGGGAACATCGCGCTGAACTTGAACAATGTGAACGAGGCCGGTTTGATCGAGATTTACGAGACCGTGCTCAACCGGGCCAAGGATTTCACCATCGGCTCGGGCATTGATTTCGGCCCGTCCAACGACGCGCTCATCCTGGCCGCCGGCTACCTGCACGACCTCTACACCATCCTCGGCAACGAAGCTTTCGCCGACGCCGCGAATCCGACCATCTCCATAGACGACCAGGACACCATCACCGAGGTCAACACCAGCCGCTACTCCTTCGAGGCGCAGGTGGCCAGCTCGCTGGAGGAGGAGCTGGCGCTGCTCCGTGGGCGGGACGACTTCGGCCTGCCGGAGGTGGGCATCGCCCCGGCATACAACCGCCTGTGGTGGAACTACACGCGCGGCATAGACAGCGGCGAGGTGCTTTACGCGGTGAACTACAACATCCGCGAGAAAGAGGGCGGTTCCGCGGCCAATGGCATCGTGGACGCCGCCGACGCGCAGCACATGTTCCCCCAGGGGCACGGCGACGCCTACGGCCACTACCTCACCGCCCTCAAAGGCTACTACAAGCTGCTCACCCACCCGCAGTTCACCTGGACTCCCCGAGCGGAGGCCGTGAACATCCTTGGGCAGCCGGTGCTCATTGACTACCAGGACGAGCGCAAGTTTGCCGCCGCCGCCTCGAACGTGGCGCGCACCACGCAGCAGGTGCTGGCCTTGGTTCACCGGCAAAATTACCGGGATGATCCAGGGGCGGGCTGGGCGCATTTCCGTGACGGCAAGGAGAACACCCGCACCGAAGTGGTTCGGCATTTGGGATTGGATGAGACCGCCAGCCGCTCGGCGCAGGGCGCGTTTTTCAACTGGGTGGTGGGCAATGCCCTCCTTCCTGACGAGGACACGAACCCCAGCCACACCGGCGTGCAGATCATTGACCGCACCACGGTGCCGGAACTCGACGAGCTGACGGGTTACGCCGAGAGCTTCCAGACGACGATGGACCTGGCCAACGCGCACCTCAACCCGCTCGGTCTCAGCCCTGGCGCCATCGCCTTCGACATCTCCCCCGCCGAGCACCAGGCCGGCAAGTCGCATTACGAGCAGGTCTATGAGCGCGCCCTGGGAACGCTCCTGAACGCCAAAGGCTCCTTCGACCAGGCGGCGAAAATGACCCGCCTGCTGCGCAACCAGGAGAACCAGATCGCCGACCAGCAGACGGCCATTGAGGACCAGGAGTACGCCTTCCTCAACGAACTCTACGACATCTACGGCATGGCCTACCCCGGCGACATCGGCCCGGGCAAAACTTACCAGCAGGGATATGAGGGCCCTGACACGGAAAACTGGTTCATCATTGACCGTCCGGTGGACCTTGTGGACACCACCAAGCCTGTCACCGTCACCGTCCGTGTCCCTACCAACATCCGCAGGTTCACCGGCGATGCTTACAATGACATCGCCGAGAGCTGGAACACCAAGGACACCGTGGTGAAGACTTTCAAAGTGACTCCCAATCAGGTGGTCCAGTTCGCCGATGTGGTGGGGCCGGGCACCGCGCTTGGCAAGCGCCCCTACACCGGAGCGCTGCAGGAGGCTTTGCTCGAGGCCCACCTGGCGCAGGTGGCCCTGCTGGAGGCCAACCACGGGCTGCAATTCGCGGTGGAGAACTTCCTGCGCGAGGGCGAGGTGTTCCGCGCTCTTGTCCAAAGCCACAAAGACAACCTGGACACGCGCTTTAAATACGGGATTGCCAGCAGCCTGAACACCATGGCCGCATCCGCGCTCAACAACCTGGGCATCTCCCTCCAATGGGCCGCCGAGGCCGCCCGCGACGCGGCTGAGGCGGTGCAGGAGGCCCTGCCAAAGTCGGTGGGTCTTGCAACTGACATGACAGCGCCCGCGCGCGGCGCGGTCAAGTTCGCGGGCTTTGGTGTCGGCAGTGGATTCATGGTGGGTGCCATTGCCTCATATGCGGGAAGCAGCGCGCTGGAGGGCATCGGCGCCGCCTTGGAGGCCGATCTGGAGATTGACCTTGAGGAGCTGGGCTTCGACCAGGACGAGCTGCAGGCGGTCTATGAGTTCGAGCAGACCTATCGGGAGATGCTCAGCCAGCATCACCAGTTCGTCGGCCTGATGGCGGCCTTGCAGACCGCCAACCAGAAGGTGGAAAACCTGCGCGTCGCCGGAGACACCATCCTCCTGCGCCGCGAGACTCTGCGCAAGCGCGCCGCCGCCGTGCTCACCGGCTACCGCACGAAGGACCTCACCTTCCGCACCTTCCGCAATGAGGCTCTGGAGCAATACCGCACGCTTTATGACCTGGCCGCGCGCTATTCCTACCTGGCGGCCAAGAGCTACGATTACGAGACCGGCCTGCTCGGCACCACCCAGGGCCAGGCCGTCATCAACCGCCTCGTCGCCTCCCGCTCCCTTGGCGACCTCACCGGCGGCGTGCCCCAGGCCACCACCAGCACCCTCGGGGATGCCGGCCTCGCCGGCACACTGGCGCAGATGAACGCCGACTTCGCCGTGGCCGAGGGCCGCCTCGGCATCAACAACCCCGACCCCTACGGCACCCTCTTCAGCCTGCGCCACGAGATGTTCCGCATCGTGGATGATCCCGACGAGACCGACGATGACGCCGCCTGGCAGCAGACCCTGGAGCAGCACATCATGCCCGACCTCATGGCCGACCCGCATGTGGCGAAGTATTGCAACAACATCAAACTGCCAGGCGCCGGCGCCACCCCCGGCATCCTCATCCCCTTCAGCACCGTCATCAACCACACCGACAACTTCTTCGGCCTGCCCGGCGCGGCGGGGGACCACGCCTACTCCCCCAGCAGCTACGCCACCAAGGTCAGCAGCTCCGGCATCGTCTTCAAAGGCTACATCGGCATGGACCCCTACGCCTTCGGCACCCCGAACGCCGGCGGCCCGAACACCAGCCACCCGGACGCCCTGCGCGCCACCCCGTATGTTTACTTCATCCCCTGTGGCTACGACTACATGCTGGCCCCGCCCCTGGGTGACACGAACACCGTGCGCGCCTGGGCCGTGCATGACCAGGCCCTGCCGCTGCCCTACAACCTGGGTGCCAACGACTTCAACGCCACCCAGTTCTTCAGCGCCAACGGCACCCTTAGCGAGCAGCCCTGGATCCTGCGCAAGCACCAGGCCTTCCGTCCGGTGAGCGACCCCGCCTTCTTCTACAGCACCATGCCCGCCGAGTTCACCAACCGCCGCCTCATCGGCCGCAGCGTCTGGAACAGCCAGTGGAAGATCGTCATCCCCGCCTACACTTTGCTGAGCAATGAGCAGGAGGGCCTGAACCGCTTCGTGCGTTCGGTGAAGGACATCCAGCTCTTCCTGCGCACCTACTCGCACTCGGGGAACTGACATGACAACACGCTTGTCCTGGATTCTGGCGGCGGGGCTTTGTCTTGTGGCCCTGGGGGGCTGGTATCTTGGCGCGCCCACAGGCGGGCGCGCCGTGCCGGCAGATCAAACAAGCCCGCCAGAGTCAGGCTCCGCGCCGGAGCGGCTTGTCACTGTGGCGGACCCCGCCGAGGTTTTTCAGAAAGCTTTCTGGAAGCGTCCCGCCGCTGATGACACCATCCTTCATGCCGAGCGGCGCGAGTGGAAAACGGAGGAAGGCGTCTCGAAATGGCAGTGGTTCATCAGCGTGCGGCCCGGCCACGACTTGGTGGGGCATTTGATCAAGGAGAACGCCTTCATGCTAGCCAAACTGGAGGAGGGCGACATTTTGCCACCGCAAGAGCCGCCGGAGTGGTTTCCCGCTTCAAAGGAAGGCTGTGAGGTTTTTGCAAACGCCTCCAAGTCCTTCCGCCTGCTCTGGGACCGCGAAAAAAATCTTCTGCATGCCACGGACAGCGGCGGCGGTTTTCAACCCGGCGCGCCGCAACCGGCGAAGCCTGTGTCCGTGTCAGCCAACACACCGGGGCGCCTGCCTCTCACCCCGCCTCCCAACCCGCGGGACGAGGTGGAGCGGGAGTGATCCCGTTGATCGGGCAAACGAAGGCTGGGAGGAGTCTCCAATGCGGGCAGTTTCTTGCCGTTTTATGCCTCGGTATGGGCTTCCAGCAAGCCCTCACGGCGCGGCGGGCTGGCGCGCTTTCACCTTCCACTCGGCCGGCATTTCGCGGATGTCGCTGTCATCGGCATACTGGGTGGAAAGCTCGTCGAGACGCTTTTTCATGGCCGCCACCTCGCGCGCATAGACGGGGTTGTCATACTGGCTGCGCAGCTCCTGCGGGTCGGCGTCGAGATCGTAGAACTCCCATTCCCCGAACTGGTAGAAATGGATGAGCTTGAAGCGCTCCGAGCGCACACCGCGCTGCCGGGCGACCATGTGGACGCTGGGGTATTCGTAATAGTGGTAGTAGATGGCATCGCGCCAGTCCGCAGGGCGCTGACCTTTTAGAAGGGGGACGAGGGAGCGGCCCTGCATGTCGGCGGGCACGGGCGCGCCGGCGGCTTCGATGAAGGTGGGGGCGTAGTCGAGGTTTTGCACGAGGGCGTCATTGCGCGCTCCGGGGGTGGTGACGCCGGGCCATTTGATGATGAGCGGCATCTCCAGGGAGGGCTCGTACATCCAGCGTTTGTCATACCAGCCGCGGTCTCCGAGGTAAAAGCCCTGGTCGGAGGAATAGACGACGATGGTGTTTTCCGCGAGGTCCAGCTCCTCCAGGGTTTTCATGAGGGCGGCCACGCTTTCGTCCACGCCTTTGACGCAGGCGAGGTAGTTGCGCATGTAGCGCTGGTGCTTCCAGCGCACGAGCGCCTCGCCGCTGAGGTTGGCCTTGTGGAATTCGGCGTCCTTCGGGCCGTAGTGGGCGCGCCAGGCGGAGAGCTGGGCGGGGGTCATGCGCTTCATGTTCATCCAGGCGGAGCGGTCCTGGCGCTGCTGGCTGGGCGGCTGGTCGAAGTCCGGCGTGAGGTCCACGAAGAGGTCGTAGTTCAGGTCCATGTGGCGGTCCACCTCCAGCTCCTGGTGGCGGGAGGGGGAGGCCTGGTGGCGGTGGTCCATGAACAGGGTGGGCGGCTCGGGGATGAGCGCGTCGTCATACGCGCCGAGGTGGCGCAGGGCGGGCATCCAGTTCCGGTGCGGGGCTTTGTGCTGCACGCGCAGGAGGAAGGGGCGGGAGGGATCGCGCTTGGTCTTGAGCCACTCCACGGCCATGCCGGTGACGAGGTCGGTGCAGTAGCCTTCTTTGGTGATCTTCCCCGCGGCGGTCATGAAGTCGGGGTTGTAATACAGGCCCTGGCCGGGCAGCACGGCCCAGTCGTCGTAGCCCTGGGGTTTGCCTTCCAGGTGATACTTGCCGTAGAGCACGGTCTGGTAGCCGGCCTTTTGCAGCAGTTTGGGAAAGGTCTGCTGGTCCCAGTTGAATTTGTCGCCGTTCTGGCGGAAGCCGTTGAGGTGGCTGTGCTTGCCGGTCTCGATGACGGCGCGCACGGGGCCGCAGATGGAGTTGGTGCAGTAGCTGCGGCGGAAAAGCATGCCCTGCGCGGCCAGGCGGTCAATGTTCGGCGTGGGGTTCACCGATTTGAGCCAGCGCTCGTAGGCGCCGATGGCGGTGGGGGAGTGGTCGTCGGAGAAAATGAAGACGATGTTGGGCCGGGTCTGCGCGCCTTGAAGGAGCGGGGCGGCGGCGAGCAGGGGCAGGAGCAGGCGGTGGAGGAGCTTCATCGTGTTTTTCTATGAAGCGTGATGCCGCAGGGGCAAGCGCGGATTGCCTCCAGGGCGCGCGCTGCCGTGTCGCCTGAATGCTTCAACTCCAACACTTCACTCCAACCTCACTCTCCCACGACGCTGACGACGACGCGCCGGGTGTGCGGGGCGCGGCGGTGCTCGAAGAGGAAGATGCCCTGCCAGGTGCCGAGCGCGAGCCGGCCGTCCATGACGGGGATGACCTCGCTGGTGCGGGTGAGGGCCATGCGCAGGTGGCTGGGCATGTCGTCGGGTCCCTCGTGGGTGTGGACGAACCAGGGCGTGTCCTCGGGCACGAGGCGGTCGAAGAAGCCGTGCAGGTCCGTGCGCGCGGAGGGGTCCGCGTTTTCATAAATGACCAGGCTGCAACTGGTGTGCTGCACGAAGACGGTGGCGGTGCCGGTGCGGATGCCGGAGGCGCGCACGATGCGCTCGCACGCGCCGGTGATCTCGTAGGTGCCCTTGCCGCGGGTGGCGAGGCTGAAGCTTTCGGCGTGCGCGGGCATGGCGGGGGTCACTCGGTTTCGGCGCGCGGGTCGCGGGAGAGCAGGGCGCGCAGGGCCTCGGGCGCGGGTTTGTGTTCGTAAAGCATGGCGTGGACCTCGTCGAGCAGGGGGGTGCGCACGCCGGCGGCCTTGGCGGCCTGGTGCAGGCTGGCGGTGTTCGGCACTCCTTCGGTGACCATGCGCGAGCTGCCGAGGATTTCCGCCAGCGGGCGCCCCTCCCCGAGCTGGCGGCCGAGGCGGTGGTTGCGGCTGTGCTCGGAGTAGCAGGTGCCCATGAGATCCCCCACGCCGGCGAGGCCGTAGAAGGACTCGACTCTGCCGCCCATGGCGGTGCCGAGGCGCACCATCTCGGCCAGCGCGCGGGTGACGAGCGCGGCGATGGCATTGTCCCCCAGCCGCAGGCCGAGGGCGACTCCGGCGGCGATGGCGTAGGGGTTCTTCATGGCGCCGGCCCACTCCACGCCGGTCACGTCATCACTGGTGTAAGTGCGGAAAAACGGCAGCGTCAGGCAGCTCTGCACGGCGCGCGCCACGGCCTCGTCCTCGCAGGCGACGACGGCGGCGGTGGCGAGCTGCTGGGCCACCTCCTCGGCGTGGTTCGGCCCCGTGAGAACGGCCAGCGCCTTGCCGGGGAAATGCTCGGCGAGGATCTGGCTCATGCGTTTGCCGCTGTCCAGCTCGATGCCTTTGGCGCAGGAGAGAATGACGCGCGCCTCCGCCGCCAGGCCGCTCTCCGCCACGAGCCGCGCCGTCTCCCGCACGCCTTTGGACGGGGTGACAAAGACGAGCATCTCCGCAGACTCCAGGCCGGCCAGGGAGGTGGCGACGCTGACGCTCTCCGGCAATTCGAGCGCGGGCAGGTAGCGCGCGTTGCGCCGTGTCTCGCGCATTTCCCGCATGAGCCCGGCATCACGCCCCCAGAACTGGGTGCGGACACCGCGCATGCCCAGCATGGCCGCCAGGGCGGTGCCCCAGCTTCCGGCTCCGAAGACAATGGCGCGGGGGAGGTCGGGCGTGGGCATGAGCGGTGGGGCGTGGGCTGGGTGGGGGGAGGCAGGTTGTTTTGCACCTTGCGGACACATGATGCAAGCGCCGGCATCCACGTTGGAGGACCGGTGGCGGGTCGCTGCGCAGGGAGGTGCGGTGGCATTTTTTCCTTGTCATCAAAACTCGCTTGTCCAGACTTGGATGGCAGGGGTTATGATAGACTGGGATCGTGTTTCAAGTTCACCTACAATTCCGGCGTGATTCCTTGAGCATGGCCCGCTATCACATCCCCGGAAGCATCCCAGGCAGGCAGGAAACACTTCGTTATGACAAAGGAACCCCGAAACTCTCCTCAAATCTTCATTTCCTACTGTCAGCAGCCTCCGGCGGTGAAGGCATGGGTGGAAAAGCTTGCCGGGAAACTCAGGAAGAAGGGTTATGACGTTCGGGTGGACACGGAGAGCAAGAGTGGTTCTTCCGTCCCGGAATGGTGCCGGGAGCGCGCCGATCAGGCGGACGCAGTGCTGCTGATATGCACACCGGAATACAAAGCCAAAATCCTCTCCAAAAAGGGGTATCTTTGGGACGAGGCGCTGGTCATTGAAGCCCGCTGGAGCAGGCGCGGCCAGAACCACGGTGTCATCCCGCTGCTAAGGAGCGGAGATGCCGGAGACTCGGTGCCGGATTTCTGCGGGTCGCGCGGCATGGAGCATCTCGATTTCCGGCGGGATGATCATTTCGAGGCGGACCTGGCTGCTTTGGATAAAGAGGTTCAAGATGCCATTGCCGGACAGTGCAGGGAACGCGCTCAAATGGAGAGCAGCTTTGCCGACACCCAGCATGGCATCATCTTGATGGCTGATGTCGTGAATTTCACCATGATTCCCTGGGCCGATCAGGAAAGAATCATGGAAAGGATGATGGCGTTCACAGACAGCACTTTCGCACCTGAATCCGAGGACGCACGGATCATCATGCCGATGCTGGACGGGATCGCGATCATTTGGAAGAATCAGAATACTTTTGTCGAGGCATGCGAGACCGCACGCAAGTTGATCCATCACATGGAGAATGGAAATCCCGGAGTCATCATCCGGACCGGCCTGCACATTGGATCTTATTCGGTCGGCAAGTCAAAACAGGCTCATTATTTTGGCAACGCGCTGAATGACTGCCGCCGCATCTGCCAGATTGGCGACCACAAGCACATTGTGATGTCGGAAAGCTTCTGCCAGAAGTGGCTCGAAAGAGAGCGGGATCACCCCTTGCAGCAGAATATTTTTCCCACCACGGCCGACAATCCCATCCAAGTATATCCCTGGCGCTTGAAGGATGGCTGCATCAGGTTGCTCAAGGAGGGGGACGATCGTGTTCCCATGGAGCTGGAGGTTCGGGATATTGCCTCGAACTGGCTCAGCCAGTTGATCGAATACATCGGCAAGAGCGTGATGGAGTTGGTGGAAGACAAGCACGGCATCAAGGCGGCAAAGCAGGGACTCAGAGTCGCGCTTTGGGCCCCGAATCCAGAGAGGCGCGACGAACTCACCGCCACCGAATTCCGCTGGCCAAAGCGGGAAGACAATGGCCAGCCTCCCAGCCGGACCACGTATCATATTGTGAACGAGGGGGAGCCTCCCGCAGGCAGGGCCTTCTGTTCGGGTGAAGAGGTGGTGATCATTCACGGACTGCCGCCGGTCCGCTCGGCGAAGGACTCCGGCAAGGCCTTGCAAAAATATTATGAAGCCATGCAAGCCCATGGCATCCGGCTTGAAACCCTGCAAAAATTCAGCCGCCATGCGCGGGCGTTCCTGTGCTTTGCCTTTCCGATTCTACTGGAATCGCATGACGCGGCGTCGCGCAAAAATGGCGGCGGCATCCGCCAGCCTTTCGGGGTGATTTGCATGGATTTTCTTGACCCGCTGGCCGATGTTTCCAAAAAAGAGCTATGCCAACTCGCCACTGAGATCCGCGAAGTTTTTCAAACAGAACTGACGCTTGCATGGAGAGCCCGGACCTGACAAAGTACTTTTACTGATTCAAGAGCTTGCTATTGGCCCCAATCCTGCACATTACTCCCATCATGGCACAATCCACCGCGAATCCGCTTTCCAATAAACCAGCGGCAAGTCGAGTCGAGACAATCTACCGGAACTTGAAAAGCAAGGGACGAGAAAGCATTAGGGTTCCCCGGCGGCTTGAAGATCTGAGCATTCGGCTGGTTTTTCCGGACACCGGGAATGCTGCCGTGCCTGCCAGAGAGGCGGTTCTTGAGACAGCCGGGGTTTAATTCTCCGGTTTGTCGAATGGAGTGACGAATCGCCGATCCCGGTTACAGGGGAGGTGCGGGCTTGCGTTCACCGCATCCTGTGCTTGTTTCGGCGCTCCAAAAATCCCCCCCGCCATGTCCGCACCCGTCAAATCCGAAGAGTCCGGCTCCATCTGGAGCATCCTCAATGTCCTGATCGCCGTCACCCTTGGCGGTCTTGTCCTGTTCTGGGCAGGGGCGTTTTTGACCGGCGTCGTCAGCCAGACCACCGGCTCGACGGAGGCCGAGGCAGAGACTGCTGCCAGCGCCCCCGCAACGTCGGCAGCTCCTGCTGCTTCCGCCGCCACTCCTTCCGCACCCGCCGCCGCCGCGACCGCGCCTGCGGTTCCCGCTCCCACGGGCGAGGTCATCGAGATCACCATCAAGCCGGACCTCACCAATCCGCTGGCCTACGACACGAAGGAATTCACCGTCAAGGCTGGCGCCAAGGTGAAACTGACCTTCAACAATGTCCACCCCACCGTGCCGCAGCCGCACAACATTGTCATCGGAGCCCTCGGCTCGAAGGACAAGCTCATGGGTCTCGCCATGCAGATGGCCACCGACCCCGCCGGGATGGCCAAGGGTTTCATCCCCGAGGCGCCCGAAGTGCTTTTTCACACCAAGCTGCTCCAGCCCAATCAAAGCGAGGTCCTCGAGTTCACCGCGCCAGCCGCCGGTGACTACCCCTACCTTTGCACCTTCCCCGGCCATGCCGTGCTGATGAACGGGGTCATGAAGGTTCAGTGATCCGCCACGCTTTTTGAAATGGACCCGCCGGCGGCGCGGGCCAAGGTGACGCTTCCATGCCCCTGCCGCTCTCCATCAGCATCATCTCGAAAAACGAGGAGGCCAATCTGCGCCGCTGCCTGGAGAGCGCGGCGGACCTTGCGGCGGAAATCATCGTGGTGGACTCCGGCTCCACGGACGCCACCCACGCCGTGGCGCGGGAGTTCGGCGCGCGGGTCGAGCATCAGGACTGGCTCGGCCATCGCGACCAAAAAAACGTGGCCCTCCGCCTCTGCACCCAGCCCTGGGTGCTGGCGCTCGACTGTGACGAGGAGCTCTCCCCGAAGCTGCGGCGCTCCATTCAGGACTTCTTCGCCCAGGGGGGGCACGAGCAAAACGACGGCGCCATCATGCCGCGCAAGGTGTTTTTCCTCGGCCGCTGGATCACCCATGGCGACTGGTATCCGGACCGCAAGCTGCGCCTCTTCAAGCGCGCGGGCGCCCTCTGGGGCGGCAGCCCGGAGCATGACAAAGTGGTGCTGCCGGAGGGGGCGCGGCCCTGCCTCATTTTGGATGGCGACCTGCACCACTACTCCTTCCGCGACATGAGCCACTACATCTCGAAGATCAATGTCTTCGCCGATGTCTTTCTCCAGCGCCAGGAGGCCGACGGCGTGCGCTGGGCGCTGCTGCCCACGCTCACGCGCCCGCTCTGGCGCTTCTTCCGCGCCTATGTGCTGCGGCGCGGTTTTCTCGATGGCTTCCCCGGCCTGTGGATCGCCGCGGCCACAGCCTTCTTCGCCTTTGTCCGCTACAGCCGGAAATACGAGGCGGAGCACCCCGCCAAACCTCCGCAGTCATGACACGCCTGCTGCTGCTGGCACTTGTGCTGCCCACCGCCTCCTGCATCGGCCCGCCGAAGACGCCGGAAGCGCGCGAGCCCCTGCAATGGCGCTTCACACAATCCGCGCGCGCGAGGCTCGGCGGACATCTGGCCGAGGCCGGCGCGGCCTGGGAGCGGCTGCATTCGCCGGGCTCGAACCGTCGCGAGCGCGCCGAGGCCGAGGAGAGGTACGAAAAGGCCCTCGCCGCCTTTATCAAAGGCTGGAGCCGCGCCCAGGCGCCGCGGCGCTGGCAGGACGGCGCGGCATTTGCCGCCCACAGGGTCCGCATTCAGACGCGCAATCACGACACGCGCGAGATCACGCCGCGCGTCCTGGCGGACCTCCGCCTCGCCAGCGAGGTGCGCACCGGCAAAGCCGGCAGCCTCGCTGAAACTGACGGTCTCGGCGTGCCCCTGGTGGGCCGTGTTTTTGAGAGCGACCAGCACCCTCTCCTGCCGCGCAACGGCGCGCATCTCACGCTGACCGCCCTGCTCGAGTTTGAGAAAAGCGTCCCCGGCCAGCCGCGCGGGTGCCGCCTGCGTCTCGTGAATCCCCTCCAGCAGCCCCGTGTGCGCATTGAGGGCAAAGACACGCCTCTGGCCGCCAACTACACCGCGCCCAAGGCCCTGGCCCTCGACGCGGGCTTCCTGAAAAAATTCTCCCTCACCGGGCTGCTCTACCCGGAGAAGACGCTCGATGACAGCCGTCTTTACCAGCTCGACCCGTATGATCCGCGGCGCATCCCCGTCGTTTTCGTCCACGGGTTGATGTCCGACCCGCACATCTGGTATCCCTGCATCAACGCGCTCTGCGCGGATCCCGTGCTCCGCGCGCATTTCCAGCCCTGGTATTTCCTCTACCCCACCGGCATGTATGTGCCAGCCACCTCGCGCCGCCTGCGCGAGTCCATTGCCGAAGCCGGTGCCCGGCTTGATCCGGGCGGCACCTCGGCGGCGATGAATCAAATGGTCCTCGTGGGCCACAGCATGGGCGGCCTGCTGAGCCGGATGCAGGCGGTGGACAGCGGCATGGAATTTTGGAACGCCCACTTCACCAAGCCGCCGGAGGAGATGCGCCTCTCCGAGTCGGGCCGCGAGCGTCTGCGCGCCGGCTTCATCTTTGAAAAACGTCCCGAAGTGGCGCGCCTCATCTTCATCGCCACACCCCAGCGCGGCAGCGACCTGGCGGACAAAGGCATCGTCATGCGCCTGGCCAAGCTCATCCGGCTGCCGGTGGACTCCATGCTCGTCGTCACCGAGCTGCTTTCCGGCAACACCGACGCCCTCCAGCCGCAAATCCGCGACTGGGGTGTTTTCTCCTTTCTCAGCCTCAGCACTCTTTCCCCCAGGCACCCCTATATCCAGGCGCTCAACGCCAGGCCCATTCCCGTGCCCCATCACTCCATCATCGGCCGCATGGGCGGCAAAACCCTCGAGGAAAGCAGCGACCTTGTCGTGCCCTACCGCAGCGCGCACCTGCCCACCGGCAGCGAGCTCGTCGTGCCGCACTGGCACGGCTGCGTGGAGCAGTCGGAAGTCATTGCCGAGGTGCTCAAACGCCTCCGCCAGCATCTGCGTGAGAATGGCAGGATTTGACCCCGCGCCCGCACCACTCCAACATCGTTCCCATGTTTCAAACCGGCCAGAAAGTCGTCTGCATCAACGATCAATTCGACCCCTGGGTCTATGATCTTTACCGCGCCCTGCCTCGCAAAGGCCGCGCCTACACGGTCCGCGCCGTCCGCTCCGGACGCTCGAACCCTGTGTTCTCGCTCAACGACGACGCCGAAATCAAGCTCACCGGCGCCGAGTTCGACATCCTCATCCTCCTGGAGGAGCTGCAAAACCCCGACGATCCGCATTCCAGCGTCAAACAAGAGCTGGGCTTTCGCTCAGAGCGCTTCGCCCCGCTGGAAACCGACGAGGAGGAAGCCGGGGAAGAGGCCGGCGAGCTCGTCGGCGCCGGCGCCAAGGCATGGTGAGCGCCGGGGTGGCAAGTCCGCGCGGCATCAGGCCGGCCTACTGCTTCTCAGGCTTGTCCATCGTCATGTAGGTGGTGCCTTTGCGCGAGCCGTCGAGCGGATTGAAGGACTGCACGCGCATCTCGCGCAGGGCGGTGGCCTCGCCCACCTTCCACATTTTGGTGACCTCGAAGCGCTTCACCAGTTTCGACGGGGCATTGTAGGCCTCCATTTTCGCCACGCCGCCGCTGTCCTTGTGGACCCAGAGGTCCACGGTGTAGTAGGGGCCTTTGGTGTCGGGGGCGGTGACGCGGACGAGCCAGCATTTGATGCCCGCCGCGCTGAGACGCGCGTTGGCGTCCATCATCTTGGCGTTTTTCCAGTAGAGGAAGCGCTGGGAAAGGTCCTCATAATTGAAGTCCATGCCGCGCACCGCGTTGGAGGCGTTGGACAAAGGCACTTTGCTGCTGCCACCGGTCTTCACCTCCCAGAGCGTGGCGGGCTCAGTGGTCAGGTCCAGATGGACGATCTCCGCAGGCGGGTTCATGAAGCGGAAACGCATCACGGATTGTGTCAGCGTCAGCTCCAGCGGCTCCTCGCGCCCTGAGTTTCCATCACGAAGGCGGCCTGTCATTTTGTGGTCTTGCAGCGCGTAGCTTTTGCGCACCAGCCTGAGCACCTCCTCGGCGGTTGGCGTCGGATCCTGGGCGCGTGCGAGAGGTGCGGCGGCGAGGCTGGCTAGGAAAATGCGGCGGTTCATCATGGCGGGCGTTAAGACTGCGCGGCGGGGCCGTGGATTCAACCGCACTTTGGAGAGCGGCTGCGAGGCTGCTCGCAGTTGCGGCTTATTTGGACTTGGAGCCGAGCGCTCCGTTCTTGATGAACCATTCACGAATGAGGCGGAAGACCTCCTCACGCATGGTCTGGTCTATCGGATGGCCCTGGCCGTCGGCGATGAGGCGGTCGTTGATCACGCGGTTGCGATCCAGCACCAGCTTGAGCGAGGCGGACTGTTCAGGGCGCACGGTGGTGTCGTTCGCGCCATGGAGCATGAGGAAAGGCGTGCGCACCTTCTCCGCCGTGGAAGTCGAGGGCGCTGGGTGGCCCTCCTGCGGAGAGATGCCGCTGCCGGTGATGGCCGCCGCTTTGAGCAGCCCGGGCGCGGAGGCTGCAAGACCGATGGTGACAAAGCCGCCCATGCTATGCCCGTAGGCGGCCAGGCGCGCGCCATCCACATCCGGCATGCCGCGCAGGATTTCCAGGCAGGTGCTGGCGCGCCGCACATTCTCCGCGCTGGCGCCGAACTGGACGCGGTCGCCACCCGCCCCGGTGTGAGTGTAGTCCGGCGCGATGCAGACCATGCCCCAGCGCACCATCTCGCGTGCTTTGGTGAGGCCGAAGCTGCGCGCGCTGCCGCCGAGGCCGTGGCTGATGAGCACTGCGGGGAATGGCCCCTTGCCCCCGGGTTTCAAAAGAATGCCGCTCATGGCGAGGTCGCCTTCTCGGAAGGTCCAGTGCTCGCCCTCGATCTTGAAGCCCTTGGCGGCGGATGCCTCCCGCGGCTCCGGAGCGGACCGGCCTCGCCCGCCATCGCGCCCGGCGCGCGGGTCTCCAGCGGGTGCTGCCGTGCCAAGGGTGGCGAGCGTTCCCGTGCCGCTGATGCCATTTTTGAGCCGGGCGTTGAAAAAAGCGGCCACCATCTGGCCGATGTCCTCGCCGCTGAATCCGGGTCCTCCATGACCCGCGCCCTTGATGGTGTGGAAGTGCGCGTTGACTCCCGCGGCCCCCAGTTCGCGGAAAAGAAGCTGGCTTTGATTGATGGGCACGGTGGGGTCCTGGTCGCCATGCACGATGAGAAACGGCGGATCGTCTTTGCTGATATGGGTGATTGGGTTCGCGCGCGCGGCTTTGTCCTTGTTTTGCATGACCGCGCCGCCGAGCAGCCTGGCCTCCGGCGAGGTGTCCGAGGCGTGGCTTTCATAGCCCGGCGTGGTGACGAAGACGGTGAAGTCCGTCGGCCCGTAGTAATCGCACACGGCCTGCACACGGCTGCTTTGATCCAGATGCGCGCCGGTGTCGAACTCCCTCACATCCCCGCTCGTGCCCAGCAGCGCCGCCAGATGCCCGCCCGCCGAGCTGCCCCAGACGCCGAAGCGCCCGGCGTCGAGTCCGTATTTTCCCGCCTGGGCGCGGAGCCAGCGGATGGCCGCCTTGCAGTCCTCGATTTGCGCGGGGAAAACAGCGTGACTGCTGAGGCGGTAGTTGATGGAGGCCACCGCCCAGCCGCTTTCCACATAACCGGCGCGCAGTGGCGGGCAGCCATCCTTGCTGCCGTTCATCCAGCCTCCGCCATGGACCCAAATGATGAGCGGCAGCGGCCCCTGAGACTTCTCCGGCAGATACAGGTCCAGTTCGTGCCGCTCATGCCCGCCCTCGACATAAACGATGTCGCGGTGAGCGCGCACGCCTTCGGGAACGCGCGTGTTCGGTCCCTGGGCGTTCGCGGCATGGGCGATGACAGAGACAACGGCGAGCGCGGGAAAGAGCGGGATTTTCATGACCACGGTGAAAACCCAAGCCAGGTGTGAAGTTGCGCCAGGCCGCGATGACAATCCGCTCGAGGACAGCCTTGCCGCGCGGCATTCGCGGGCTTGATTCACAGCGCATGAAAAACATCACCCTGATTCGTTCCGCCGCCGCCGCCGGCATCCTCTCACTGACTCATTGTGCCGGCACTTCCACACCGGAAAGCGCCCCCGCTGCTGACACCGCAGCCAGCACCACAGCTCCGGCTGCCTCATCCGCTTCAAGCGGGATCACGGATCCTTCCGCAGCCCAGCCCACCCATTTGAGCAAAGCCGCCGCCGGCGTGAAAGACGGTGTCACCACACGCAAGGACATCATCCGCAAGCTCGGTCTCTTTTACACCAAAGGGACCGGCGTCTCCGGCCAGGCCGCTGCCACTTGGAAGTTTCAAACCACCGCCTCCACCGCCAAGTCCTGGATTCCGGGTTCCGCCTTCATTCCCGGCGCGCTCATCACTTATGATCAAAGCCTGACCGTGGTGCTGGATGCCAATGATGTCGTGGTTTCGCACTCCTTCCTGGAAACCAGCCGTGAAAAAACCGGACTTGGCTATTAACGCGAGGGCACGGCGGACCGCGGTTTCAAAAAAACTCATCCGCAGACTTCCTCCAGCGCCAGCTTCAAGGCGCGTGTCATGCGCTCCAATTCGGAGCTGGTGACACACAACGGCGGCATGAGCACCAGGGTGTCGAGAATGGGGCGTGTGAGCAGGCCGTGTTTTCGCGCGGCCAGGCAGACGGCGGCGCCAGTGAGCAGCGCGGTGTCGAAGGGACCGATTTCGATGCCCGCGATCATGCCGCACTGGCGGATTTCTTTGACCCGGGGCAGGGCGCGCAACCCGTCGAGCAGGCTGGTGAAACACGCTGTCTTTCCCGGCAGAGACTCCAGCACACGCTCCTCGCGAAAAACCCGCAGGCTGGCCAGCGCGGCCGCGCAGCCGAGCTGGCTGGCGGTGTAGCTGTGGCCGTAATAAAAGGTTTTTTCGCGGCCAAGGAACCCTTCGAACACACGCTCCGTGGTCAGTGTGGCTGCCATTGGCAGCAAGCCGCCAGTGAGCCCCTTGGCCAGGCAAATCAAATCCGGCGTCACCCCTTCGATCTCGCAGGCGAACATCATCCCGGTGCGGCCAAAGCCGGTCATCACCTCGTCAAGGATGAGAAGCACGTCGTGCCGGTCGCACCATTGGCGCAGGGCGGCGAGCATGCCGCGCGGCCAGAGCCTCATGCCGGCGCTGCCCTGGATGAGCGGCTCGAGGATCACGGCGGCCAGGCGACGGGGCTCATCCCGCGTCAAAGCGTCGAGCCGGTCCAGGTCCGGGACACGCAGGGTGCGGTAGCCGAAGTCGTTGCCGCTGCCTTTGAATAGCGGGATGCCTCCCGTGCTGGCCGCGCCGAGTGTGTCACCGTGATAGGCGTGGTCAAAGGCAAGGATCGTGTCGCGCTCCGGGCATCCATTTTGCCTCCAGAACTGCAGGGCCATGCGAAGCGCGCACTCCACGGCCGTGCTGCCGTCGTCGGAGTAAAAGGCGCGGGTGAGCGTGCCTTCCGGGAAAAAATCCACAAGCTCCTTCGCCAACCGGATGGCGGGTTCGTGGGTGAAGCCGAGGAAGGAGGTGTGCGCCACGCGGTCGAGCTGCTCCTTGATGGCGGCATGGATGACCGGGTGGCCGTGGCCGTGGATGTTGGTCCAGATGGAGCTGTTGCCGTCGAGGTACTCGCGGCCATGCTGGTCGCGCAGCACGCAGCCCTTTCCCTCCGCAAGCAGCAGCGGCTCATGCTCCGGCGCGCACCATTCCCGCATCGGCGTGAAAGGATGCCAGAGATGGCGTTTTTCGAGGGCGAGCAGTTGCGGCAGCACGCCTGAATGAGGACGCGCCCGCGACGGATGCAACTTCGCGATTCGACCCCTGAGGGTGGATTCCCGCTTTCAATTTTTTGACGCGGTTGTTACCCTGCGGCGGCGGGGTGCGTTTGCTGCTGCGGTGTGCCCTGCCTTCCACAAAGCCCCCCCGAACTGTGATGCCGGCTGTTTTCGATCTGCAAGACTGCCTGCGGCGCGCGCGCCTTGGAGACACGGAGGCGGGCGGCGCGCTCGTCGCGCATCTGCATCCGCTGGTGGCCAGGCTGGTGCGGCGGCACCTGCCGCGGCGGGAGTTGGAGGAGGATCTGGCGCAGGAGGTCTTCATCAAAATCCTCCAGCGGCTGGACCGCTACGAGGAGCGCCAGGGCGTGCCTTTCGAGCACTGGGTGTCGCGCCTCACGGTGCGCACCTGCCTGGACGCGCTGCGCGCGGAAAAGGCGCGCCCGGAGTGGCGCGTGGCCGATTTGGGGGAGGGAGGCTCGGAGTGGGTGGATTTCCTGCTCGAACGCCAGCCCACGCCGCCGGTGGAGCGCGCCACGGACGCGGCGGAGGTGCTGGAGCGCCTGCTTTGCCGCCTGTCCCCGCCGGACCGGCTGGTGATCACGCTTCTGGACCTGGAGGAGCGTTCCACGGCGGAGATCAGCCAGATGACGGGCTGGACGCGCCCGATGGTGAAAATGCGCGCCATGCGCGCGCGGCGGAAGCTGCGCGGCATCGCGCGCGAAATCATGAAGGAGGAGTTTGACCCATGAACACACGACCGATGAGGGACTTCGAACCGCGCTGGCAGGCGCTGGCCGCTGACGCGCGCCGGGCGCAGACGCCCCTGCCGCAGATGCCTTTCGGCTTTGCCACCCGCGTGCTCGCGCGCGCGGCCGCCGCGCCCGCCGAGACGGTGGAGGACATCCTCGGCAGCCTCAGCCTGCGCGCGTTGCTGGCCGCCTGTGTGCTTTGCGCGGCCTCGGCGGCGTATGCCTGCGCGGACATGCTGGACACGCGCCTGGAGCGCCCGGCCTTCGAGCAAACCCTGGCGGAGGAGCTTTCCTGGCCATGATCTTCCGCCGTCTCAGACTCCGCGTGCTGCTGCTGCTGGCGCTGTTTGGCGCGGTGAGCGCGGGCGTGGGTTTTTTCCTCGGCATCGCCGCCGCCAAAGGGGCGCAGAAGAAAAAGGATGATCCCGCCGTGTGGCGGCAGGCGGCGCTCCGGCGGCTGGAGGGCCTGCGCCCGGACGAGGCGCAGAAGCCGCGCCTCGAGGCGCGCGTGGACCAGGCAGTGAAGGATCTGGCCGACCTGCGCGTGGAGGGCATCCGCCGCGTTTGGGAGGTGGTGGATGGAGCGGTGCATGACATTGAGGCGGAGCTGACCCCGGAACAGCGGGAGGCCTTTGAAAAAATGAAGCCGCGCCCGCCGAAGGAGGCGCGGTAGGCGGGCGCGCTTGCCTCCAGCGCGGGCGGCGGCAAGTTGCGCTGCGATGAAGAAGCCCAAACCCCGCGTCTGCGCCGAGATCGCGCCCGGTCTCGTGCTTGATCCGCGCCGCGCGCTGGTGCATCGCGCCCAGGGCTGGATGGCTGTGGCGGATGTGCATTACGGCTACGAGCGCAACCGCCGCCGGCAGGGCGCGCTGCTGCCGGACTGGGGCATGGCCGCCTGCGCGGAGACTTTGCGCGCGCTGCTGGATGAGCACCAGCCGCGCCGGCTCATCCTGGCGGGGGACATCATGGATGGCGCGGGTTCGGCGGAGGAGACGGCGGATTTTTTGGAGCAGCTCCGCCCGCTCGCGGAACTCGTCTGCCTCTACGGCAATCATGACCGGGCGGGCTTGCGCAAGCGCTTGAACCTGGCGCGCGCGCATCGCGAGGATGGGTTTATTTTTCATCATGGCCACGAGTCCGTCGAGGCTGAGGCCGGACTCATCCACATCACCGGCCATGAGCATCCGGCCGTGAGGCTGGGCGACGGCGCGGGCCTGCGCCTCAAGCTGCCCGCGCTGGTGCGCGAGCGCCTGCCCGATGGCGGCGAGCGCTGGATTTTGCCCGCCTTCTCCCCCTGGGCCGCGGGCGGCGAATACCACTCGTCCTGCGGGCGCATCGCCACCTGGGTCTGCGCGCCGGGCAGGGTGTGGCGGCTGTGACCCGCTGCGGGCCTTGGGCCGATCCCGTGCTTGCGCGCGCGGTCTGGCGGTGCTTTTTCACGCGCCAGGCACAACTCCAAACACACACATTCATGCCAGTCTCCGCAGTTCTTCTTTTCTCCGGCCAGGGCGCCCAAAAAGTGGGCATGGGCCAGGATCTCGCCGTCGCATTCCCCGGAGCGCGCGCCTTGTTCGAGCAGGCGGACGCGGCTCTCGGCTTCCCGCTTTCCCGGGTGATGTTCGAGGGGCCGATGGAGGAGCTGACGAAGACGAGCCGCTGCCAGCCCGCGCTTTACACGCACGGCCTGGCGCTGCTGGGCGCGCTACGCGAGCGCGCGCCCGGCCTGGAGGTGACGGCGGCGGCCGGGCTTTCCCTGGGGGAGTTCACCGCGCACGCGGCGGCGGGCACGTTTGACTTTGCCACCGGCCTGAACCTGGTCTTCCAGCGCGGCAGCTACATGGAGCAGGCCTGCGAGGCCGCGCGCGGCGCCATGGTGGCGATGATCGGCGGCGAGGAGGAGGCGGTGCGCGCCCTGGCTGCCGAGTGTGATGTGGATGTGGCGAACCTGAACGCGCCGGGCCAGATCGTGCTCAGCGGCTGTGTGGAGGGAATCGAAAAGGCAGCCGCGCTTGCCAAAGAGAAGGGCATCAAGCGCGCCATCCCGCTGCCGGTGGCCGGCGCGTATCACAGCCGCCTGATGCGCTCCGCGCAGGAAAAACTCGCCGCCGCTCTGGAGTCGGCCGCCATCACACCGCCGGGCGTGCCTGTGGTGAGCAATTTCGAGGCGCGCCCGGTGACAGACGCGGCGGACATCCGCGCCACACTCACGGCGCAGGTGACGGGCAGCGTGCGCTGGGTCGAGTCCATGCGCCATCTCATCGCCGCCGGGCACCGCCTTTTCATCGAGCTTGGGCCGGACACGGCCCTGGCCGGCATGCTGGGCAAAATTGACCGCGAGGCGAAAGTCATCTCCGTCAAAGACACCGCCACTCTGGATGCCGCCGTGGCTGAATTGGGCAGTTGAAGCAGGGTTGCCATGGCCGGCCGACTTGAACCCCGATTTCCTCAGGCGCTTCAAAACTCAAGTGATGGTGAAGACGCGGACCTGGATGCCGTTTTTGCCGCTCTTTTGAATGCTGCGCGGCTCGGGTTGCGCGAAGCCGTTCAAATCAACGGTGCGGGCGCGTATTTCGTATTTGCCGGGCTTTAAATCGCGCAGCGTGGTGCTGAAGCCGACCATGCTGTAGCGCAGCGGCCATGAGAGCGGCTTTCCGTACGTTTTGTCGAAGCCGAGGATGTCCTGCGGGCGTGTGCCGGCAGGCAGCACGCTTTTCCAATCCGGCTGCGCATCGAGCTGCGCGGGCTGCCAGACGGCTTTTTGCCATGCGGGGTCGTTGTCGGCCAAAGCAGGACCTGCGGGACGCAGCCACGTCTCGACATGCGCGAGGCCGGAAAGGCCGCTGATGGCCCAACCCCCGATGTGGGCCGTTTTGCCGCTCACGACGACGTCATCGAGATACGCGGCCGTTTTGAGGTGGGACTCGGGGTCGTTGTTTTTCTCCGCGTAGGTGTCGTTCGCCTGATAGTCGTTGGTGAGCCGAATGTGCTGGAGCCATTTGATGGATTTGAAGCCGTGCGCCCAAGGCACGACCATGCGCACGGGGCCGCCGCGTTCGAGATTGAGCGGCTCGCCATTGAGCTTGTAGGCGATGAAGACCGGCAGCTCGCCCGGCGGTGTCTCCATGACCTGCGTGTAGCTGAGCGAGGACTGGAAGCGCTGCTTCGGGTCGTCATTGTGAAAGCCCCAGAAGTAAATGCGGCGCACGTTCGACATCCCGCCGCACAGTCGCAGCACGTCGCGCAGCGGAACGCCCTCCCACAGCCCCTGGCCGAGCGGCGTGGCGATGTTCAGGCACTGCATGGCCTTCAAAAACAGCACCCGATGCTTCCTGCCGAGTTCAAGGAGTTGCGCGTAGTCGAGCGTGACGGCTTTTTCGATCTGCGCCTTCTGTGTGACGATGTCATTCGTGGTCTCATCCGCGCTGATTTCGAGCTTCCACGACTCCGGAGTGAGTTTCGCCTTCACCAAAGCCTCGCCGGTGAGCGAATGCGGCTTTGGCGTGCCGCGAGAGACGTCCTCGAAATCATTCGCGGGCGTGAGGAATGAGCGCGGTTTGATCTGCGCGGGTTCCTCGGCGTGGAGAGAGGTTTGCATCGCAGCGAGCGATCCGATGCCGAGTTTCACGGCCTGACGGCGGGAGATGGGGCTCATGGTGATCGTGGATACGGTGCTGGTGATGTTTCTTTGGCAAGACTCGGAGAATGCCTTGCTCATTCCTATCACTTGTCCTTCTTCTTCCTCGCCTTCTTCCCCCTCTCGCTCTTCCACAGCACGATGTCGGCGAGGTCGTTGGTGGAAGCCGGCCCGGCGGTGCTGCGGCCGCGGGCGATGTCGGCCTGGAGGAGGTCGAGGAGCTGGTTCACGATCTCGGGTTTCGATTCGAAGATATTCGTGGTCTCGCCGATGTCGTCCTTCATGTGGTAGAGCTGGCCTTTGGGCCAGCCGGCGGGCGCCTTGGCCTCGGTGGGTGATGACCAGCCGCCGGAGGCGCGGGCGAGCGCGAGCTTCCACGGGCCCTGGCGATAGGCGAAGTGGCCGCTGTTCGAGTGATGAATGACGCCGTGACGCGTGGACGCGATCTTTTCACCGCCGAATGCCGGCAGGAAGCTCACGCTGTCCTCGCAACTGCCCGCGGGCACCGGCTGGCCGATGATGTCGGCGGCGGTGGCGAAGAAATCGACGAGGCAGATGAGCTGGTCCGAGGTGGAGCCTGCGGCGATCTTCGCCGGCCAGCGTGCGATGAACGGAATGCGATGCCCGCCGTCCCAGATGTCCGCCTTGGAACCGCGCAGGTTCGCGCTCACCATGTGGCCCTGCGCGGCGAGCTTGTCGATCCCGGCGGCCTTCGAGCAGCCGTTGTCGCTGGTGAGGATGAAGAGCGTGTTCTTCGTCATGCCGTTGCGCTCCAACGCCTCCGACACGGCGGCGACCACGTCATCGGTCTGCATCACGAAGTCACCGTAATCGCCGAGGCCGCTGCGGCCCTGCCACTCCGGCGCGGGCACGATGGGCGTGTGCGGCGATCCGAGCGGCAGGTAGAGAAAGAACGGCTGCTCCTGACCCTTGCGCGAGTCGATGTACTCGACCGCCTTGCGCCGCAGACGCGGCAGCATGTGCACCACCTCGTCATGCTCGATGACCGCGTCGTTTTCGATCACCGCCTCCATGTCGCGTGCGTGATGAAAGCCATGGTAGTAGTCGAAGCCGCGCGTGATGGGACCGTCCGGGATCTTTGCGCCGACCGGCGGCGTGTCGAACTCCTTCGCTTTGTAGGGTTGGCCGCTCTTCGGATCGAGGTATTCGAAATTCAGATGCCACTTGCCGATGATCGCCGTGAGATAGCCCGCGCTCTTGAGAAAACTCGCCACCGTGGGCCGGTCCTTCGCGATCAGGCTCGGCGCGAAGCCTTCCACCACGCCGCTCTGCAGCTTCGTGCGCCAGCTGTAGCGCCCCGTCATCACGCCGTAGCGCGTGGGCGTGCACACCGACGAACCCGAATGCGCATCCGTGAAGATCATCCCCTGCGACGCCAGCCTGTCCGCGCCCGGCGTCGCGATCTTCCCATGCTCGGGATTCAGGCAATGCACATCGCCATAACCGAGATCATCGCAGATGAGAAAGACGATGTTGGGGCGCTGCTCCGCAGCAAATGACGAACCGCAGAGGAAAAGGAACAGCCAGAAGTGTTTCATGCCGCCGAGAAACGAAGGCAATCTTGGATTCTGTCCACCAGAATGCTGCTGACAAAGCGACGGAAATGTTCACGATTTGAAGGCTGCGTCCGACTAAAATCATCACCCTCCATGCCTTCATCTTTCACTCACTACTGGCCAGAGACTACACATTTTACAGAAGGAGATCCGTTTGATCACACAGCTGGGAATCGCTTTAGCAGGTCTGGTCTCACGACCGGGGATCGCGTTTTTGGCATTAGCGTAAGGCGGGGCGTACCCATTCTGGTTGGCCGTTTGGTGGCTGTTAGTCCCCCTGTTACATACGACCAAGCTTGCAAGATGCTCCCTTACGAGCCCTGGGAGGCTGATGAACACATCATCGCAGCACCAGGCACCGCTTCAAAGCAGTCTGAATCCCGACAAATACCTCTGGAGATTCTGCGGCAGCTGCGATTTCACAGCCCGGGCGGCGAAACTGCACTGAAATTCGTATCGAAGACTCGCCTCGATCAGCAGACTTTTCGAGGTGTCCGCAGGCTCACTGATGAGTCTGCAGATTTGCTCGAGTCACTTATTGAGTCGCCATCCGCTCCAGACCTGAGTCCGACGTACCCTGACGAAATTGATGCAAATGAACCTTATCTTGAGGGTGCCCGCCGTTCAGTCACTGTGAACGCTTATGAGCGTGATCCAGCCGCGAGGTCGGCCTGTATACAGCACTACGGCTGTTCGTGTTTTGTATGCGGTTTCGACTTTGTCGACTACTACGGAGATCTTGGAGACGGATTTATTCATGTTCATCACCGCCGCCCGATTGCAGAGTGTCGTGGTGAGTATGTTGTTGATCCGATTGCCGACTTGATCCCTGTTTGCCCGAATTGCCACGCCATGCTGCACCGTGGCACTACGCCACCGAGTGTAGAGGAGCTTAGCAAGATCTACGATGAGCAAAGCGCCGGTGATAACGGGTCGTAGCGACGTGTTGCGGCAACAGAGTCTTGTGCCTGTCGGCAACGATCTGCACCGTTCGCCTCATTCACTCCGCCTTTTTCTGGTTCTTCTTTTTGCCCTTCTTCGCCGGCTTGTCCTTGCCGGCGCCGGAGTTGAGGAACTGCTGGTCGAGTTCGGCGGGGCGCGCGTCTTTGAACTGGTCGAGGGCGCCTTGCAGTTTCGCTTTCGCGGCCGCGGCGTCGCTGGCGAGGGCGGTGGAGGCGAGGTTCTGCTTCTCCATCTCGTCGGCGCTCAGGTCGTAGAACTGGCCGGTGCGGTAGAGCTTGAAGCGCTGGTCGAAGGCGTATTCGCGCACGGTCATGTCCTTGCTCTGGCGCGGTGAATACCAGATGTAGAGCCACTCGCGCGGCGTGCCGGTCTCGCCCTTGAGCTGCGGGAGGAAGCTGACGCCATCGACGCCGGCGGGCGCCTCGACACCCGTGGCGGCGCAGAGGGTGGGCAGGAAGTCGGCGCAACTGACGAGGTCGGCGCAGACGCGACCCTTTTTCATGACCGCAGGCCAACTGGCGATGAACGGGACGTGGGTGCCGTGCGCGTTGGTGGAGCCTTTGCCGCCTTTGTAGTCGCGGCCCTGGAAGCGGCTGGTGATGCCGCTGTTCGTGCCGTTGTCGCCGAGGAAAAGGATGAGCGTGTTTTCGCGAAGGCCGAGCTCATCGAGCTTTGACACGATGCGGCCGACCATCTTGTCCATGTAGGCGGTCATGTCGGCGAAGTGCTTCGGATTCTGCAGCTTCTGCTCGCTGCTGATCGTCGGATCGTAGTTCGCGCTGTCCGGCGTGGGCTGGAAGGGATTGTGCGTGAGGATCATCGGGTAGTAGAGGAAGAAGGGCTTCCCTTTGTTCTTCTCGATGAAGCCGAGCGCGAAGTCGTTCACCAGCGTGGGGCCGTACTCGCCCTTCGTGAAGTCCTTCTCGACGCCGTTGTATTCGAGGCCGGGATTCGTGTAGCGCGGCGGGCGGCGCGTCTGCTGCCAGAGGCAGGATTCCTCAAAGCCGAAGTGCTGCGGCGAATCGAGCTCGTGACCGAGCTGCCACTTGCCGCAGATGCCGGTGGCGTAGCCCGCGTTTTTCATGAGGTGGCCGAAGGTCGTCTCCTCGCGCCGCAGCGTGCCGAAGTTGAGGTAGTTGCGCACGTTGTAGCGCCCGGTCATGAGCTGCACGCGCGTGGGCGTACACAGCGGCTGCGCGTGGCAGTTTTCAAAGCGCACGCCGGTGGCGGCCAGCTTGTCGAGGTTCGGCGTCTGATACGACTCGCCCCCGTTCGCCGTGACGCACTCGTAGCCGAAGTCATCGACCATGATGAGGATGACGTTGGGGCGCTGCTCCGCAGCGAATGACGAAACCAGAGCCGAGCAAAGCGAGACAGCCAGCACCGCGGAGCGTGTGCTGCTCCGAAGGAGTGAGCGAAGCGAAGCAATGGCGAATGAGGAAAGGAGCAGGAAGAGAAGGGCTTTCATGGCATGGGAGCGCTGGGTTCAACGTGAATGTCATCAATTTCGATCCCTTTTTCGCCGCCATTCTGCATCCAGAGCAGCTTGCGCTTGCCGGCGTTGAAGTTGGCGCGGGAGAGAGTCTTGGACCAAAGCTTGTCGTCCACACTCATTGCGACGGACTCACCGCTGAACACGAGTTTGACAGTGTGCCAGGCGTTCGCGCCGAGATCGGCTCTTTCGAGCGGGAGAAATTCGTTCAGCCGATACGCGCCGCTCACCTTGTCGGCAGGACGCTCCTGCTTTTGGCGCAGCGGATGGTTTGGGTCGAGCGAATGCGAATCGACCTGAAGTTGCACGCCGTCGCGCAGCAGTTTCACGCGCAGCATGTGGTCCACGCTGCCGAAGCCGTCGTCACCATCGACGAAGAACCACAGCATGCCGCCCTGGCCGAGATGGCGGTAGCGGAAGGAGATCGCGAGATCCTTGCCGCTCACCGGGAGATAGACCATCGGCGGATACTTCCCGCCGCTGCTGCCGCGCGTCCACAGCACGCCATCGCGCACCTCCGTGTTCTTGTTCGGGATCGGCGTGGTGAAGCGTTTCGCATCAAAGCCGGCGTCGAAGGTCTCCACGATGGGCGCCGGTGTTAGGTAGTCGAGCGACTCGAGGAAGGCGTCCACCTCCGCCAGTGTCTTGTAGTAGTGGAGCTTGGCCCCCGCGCCGGCTTCATCCTTCCAGCGACCCGGATTGAAGAAGCCGTGCGGTTGGCCTTCGTAGGCTTTCAATTCGCAACGATTGCCGGCGGCGCTCATCACCTTTTGAAACAACTGCACGGTCGGAAACGACACCGCTTCGTCGTTCGTGCCGTGGAAGATGATGCTCGGCGGAAGTCCGGCGCGCACGAAATGATAGGGCGAGACCTCCTGCGGCCGGCCGTCGCAGCGCTCTCGGATGTCGGCGAATTTCTCGGCAGTCAGCAAATCGGGATGCCCGTCCGCCGGTGCCAGGACGACGGCGGGATTGAACAGCAGCATCGCATTCGGCGCGGAGCTGACGCCCTTGTTGTCATCGTCTTCAAAGCCTGGCAGCAGGGCCGTGGCGGCTGCGAGATGACCGCCGGCGGAACCGCCGCCAGCCACGATGCGGTCCGGATCGACACCCAGCCGCTCCGCATTCGCACGCACCCAGCGGATCGCCGCCTTCGCATCGCGCACGCAGTCCTGCGGGAAGACGTTGTGACGGCTTTTCACGTGATAATCGACCGAGATCGCCACCATGCCGCGCTTGGCGAGGTGCAGGCATTGCGGCAGAAACTGCCCCGGCGTGCCGCCTTTCCATCCGCCGCCGAAAAAGAACACCGCCGCAGGCCGGCGATCCGTTTTCGCATGATCCTCCGGCTCGAAGATGTGGGCGTTCAGTTTCACGTCGCCGATTGTGCGGTACACCTCGACACGCGAGCCGGTCATCACCGGCGGGTATTCCCAACTGATCGTCGGCTCAGGCAGTTCGTCTGCGGCACGGAGGCTCGTGAAGAAGAGAAGCGGGATCAGAAAAACTCGGGAGCGCATGGCCTGGGGGGTCATTTTGCTTTCAGCGTGGCAATGAAGAAGGCAGTTGGCGTCGTGTGCTTCACGTCTGTTGCACCGGGATAGACGAGTTCGCAGGGCACCTTGGTGGCGACGCAATGCTCCTGCAGTTTGACGCCGAAGTTCGAAGTGTGCGTCGGATCCTTCTGATCCTGACCGAGCGCGGGCGGAGCGGAGTAGATGAGGTAAACCGGGGGATCGTCGGCGGTCACGAGCGCATAGGGCGAATACTCCGCGATCCAGGGTAGGATCTTCTCGCGTCCGGCGAGGAACTCCGCAAACGAGCCGATGCCAAAGGCGTGGCCGCCGTAGCGGCTGTTCGGCGTCCACTCCTTCATCTGCTGCGGGTCGAGCGTGGTCTGTGCGCCCGTCACAGCGGCGCACTGCAGGCGTGAAGACTCGCGGGCGACAGGATCGCTGCTCGCGGGATCGGCGAGATCGTCATGAAACGCTAGCCAGAGACTCGAGCACGCACCCGCGGAACCGCCGGCCGCGCCGACGCGCGTCTTGTCGATGTTCCACTCGGCCGCCTTGCTGCGGACAAACTGCAGGGCACGCGCGGCATCATGCAGCGGCGCTTTGACCGGCGGCGTGACCTTGTCCTCCGCGGCGTGCTTCATGAGGCGGTAGTTGATGGCCACGACCGAAATGCCCTGCGCGAGGAGATCCTCCACGCTGACGAACTTGTTCACGCGCTCTTTCTCGCCGCTCTGCCAGCCGCCGCCGTGAATGACGAACACCAGCGGTGTCGGCGTGGCGGACTCGGCCTTCCAGAAGTCGAGGATGTGCCGCTCATGCGTGCCGTAGGGCACATTGGCCATGGTCGGCTTCACGACCGCCGGGTTGGCCGGGGCCGCCTTCTTCTTGGCGGGTGCCTTGGTTTTGGGTGCGGCGGCGGAAAGAGCCAGCGTCGGAAGGCAGAGAAGCAGGGTGATGAGGACGGGTTTCATGCAGAGGTGAGGTTGGAGGCCGTGCGACCGGAACAATTGGAACGGAGCATGGGGGCAGACCATGCACGCTTTGCCACTGAAAACTCGGCCCGGCGGGGGTTGGCCGGTCGGCACAGGAACTGCTTCCTCATCGTCCCGAGGGTGAAACAGAACGCCTCCGAACGGCGTTTTAAGCTCCCCAAAACACCCCGTATGAATCGTCGTCATTTCCTTCTCAGTTCTCTTGGTGCCTCGCTGGCCTTGCCGAGCATGTCCTCGCTCCAGGCCAAAGGGGCCGTGCAGGCCGCCAAAGGTGCGGGCATGGGCGCTCGGCGCTTTGTCGCGATCGGGAACCTGCTCGGCTACCAGACGAAGAGCCTGTTTCCGACCACCACGGGCCGGAATTACGAGAAGACGACGCTGCTGGAGCCGGTGTGGAACATTCGCGACAAAATGACCGTGTTCCGCGGCCTCGATCATGGCGTGAAGGGCGGCCACTTTGCGGTGCATTCGTTCCTTTCCGGCGTGCTGCATTCGGAGGCGCAAAATCGCCCGGATGGCAATGTGACCATCGACCAGTATCTCGCGGATGCGGTGGGCTTTGAGACGCGCTTTCCGTCGCTCACGGTGGGTTCGGAGGGCGGCATTCATGGTGGCTGCCAGATCGCGTGGACGAAATCGGGCGTGCGTGTGCCGCCGGTGACAAATCCGGCCGAGTTGTTCGAAAAACTCTTCATCAGCGACTCCCCGGAGCGTCAGGCACGTCGGGCGCAGGAGAACAAGGTGCAGGCGTCGATCCTCGACTCCGTTTTGGAGGAGGCGAACCGCCTTTCCAAGAAGGTGAATCAGGAGGACAAGGCCAAACTCGACGAGTATCTGACCTCCGTGCGTGATGTGGAGAAGCGTCTCGAACTGCGTCAGCGCTGGACGAACCAGCCGAAGCCGAAAGCGCCCTTCGACAAGCCCGCGAATCGCAACGCCGTGGAGGACATCCCTCTGCTGTATGAGCTCATCGCGCTCGCTTTGCAGACGGACAGCACGCGCATCGCCACGCTGGAGATCGGCGGCGACTTCATGCCGCAGCATCTCGGCATCAAGAAGGACTGGCACGGCCTTTCCCACCACGGCAACGACCCCGAGGCCATCGAGAGCCTCATCACGCTGGAGAAGTATCAGATCGAGCACTTCGGCAAGTTCGTGGCCCGTCTCGCGAAGATGAACGACGGCGAGCGCTCGCTGCTCGACTCGACCACCGTGCTTTTTGGCAGCGGCATGGGCGATGGCAACGTGCACAAAAACACCGACCTGCCCATCCTCCTCGCCGGCGGCGGCTACAAGCACGGCGAATTCCGCGAAGTGCCGCGCGAAGGCATCAACAAAGTGCCGCTGTGCAATCTCTTCGTCGATATCGCCCAGAAGATGGGCGTGGAAACCGATTCGTTCGGCAGCAGCACGGGACGGTTTGCTTGATCAAATCCACAGCTCCCTGCTGGCAAAAGTCTGGGGAGCATTCGATCCAGCATGTCCACTGCCCAAGCATTCCGTGAATTTGCTCAGACATGGCTTCGTCGTGATTTGACTGCTACAGATGGGATCAAAGTTCCATCATCAGCGATCATCCCAACAGCCTTACGCGAATTCTATCAGACTTGCGGAAGCATGCCTGAACTGACGCGAGCACACAATCAGCTCCTTGCTCCCACGGAAATCGAGGTGGTGGACGCTCATCACATTTTTTACGATGAGAATCAGTGCGTGGCTCGATGGGCTTTTCGCGAAGCGGACCGTTTGAAGGAAGACCCGCTTGTTTATCAGGGAGTTACTGTGAAGAATGGCTACGAATGGTATTCCGAGGACATGCTCTTCTCAGATTGGCTTCAACTGATGTCTCTCTGGCAGCTCGTGAACGGAGGTTATGCTTTAGGAGCTTATGCTTCCGGAGTTCTCGAAGGTAGGGCACGCGTGGAATCACACTTCCCGCGCGTAGGTGGGCATGTCGATGGTTCGACTCGGTTTTACGGCATTCCAGGACAGTTAATCTGTCTGTCTGGCCCGGACGGTATTCCATCCGTTCATGCAGCAGGAGCCACACCTGCCGACTTCGCCATGCTATCCTCCAAATTGGGCTTTAACTGGGACTACTCCTGCGAAAATGAATGATCAGACTTTTTGCGCCAGCAAAGTAGCCATCTTGCTCCGCAAGATGAGCTCAGAACTCCCGCCAACACTTCACGTTTTCTCCGTTCGATGAAGAAATCCCCTCTTAACGTCCCACGCTCCTCTCGCGGAGCGAGAGGGCTACTTTGCTTCGCGTTTGCGGCCACGCTCGCGCATGCGGCCGATGCACCCCCGAAGGTCGTGCAGCAATTCCTCAGCAAATACTGCCTCGAATGCCACGACGCGGATGTGCAGAAGGGCGATCGCTCGTTTGAGAAGTTTGAGCTGCCGCTGAAAGGGACCGCCGATCTCATCGAAGCGCGGGACATCATCGATCAGCTCACGCTGAAGGAGATGCCGCCGAAGAAGGCGGATCAGCCGAGCGACGAGGAGCGCCTCGCGATGATCCGGGCGCTGCGCGATGGCACGGTGGTGGCATATGGCAAGCTGCAGAGCACCGGCAGCCGCACGGTGATGCGCCGCCTTTCGAGCCGTGAGTATGAAAACACGCTCGCGGTGCTGTTTGGTCGCCGCGTGGACACGCTGGGGCTCACGGCCGGTTTTCCGAAGGAGAAGACCACCGAGCACATGGACACCATCGGCAAGTCGCTCGTGACCTCCGGCTTCCTCGTCGATCAGTATTTTCAATCTGCGAACCGCCTCGTCGAGACGCGGCTCGGCAAGCCGGCGACGCCGCCGAAGGATTGGAAGTTCAACGGCCACTTCGTGCAATACGAGGAACTCAGCGGCTCGCACAAAAGCGCCTTCAACTATCGCTACCTCAACATCTACGAGCAGCCGAACAGCGACACGCGCCAGGGCGGCTACGGCCACATCGAGGACTTCAAGCAAGGCGTGCCCGTCTCCGGCCTTTACGACCTCGAAGTCGAGGCCACGGCGATGCATCGCGACACGCATTACGATCCCGCCATCTTCGGCATCGACTTCTCGGAGCCCTTCATCCTCGGCGTCGTGCCTGGCGATGTCACCGCGGGCCACATTCATTATCCGCAGCCGATTGAGCCCGTGCTCGCCACCGCTGTCGTGCCGGACAATGAACCCAAGCGGCTGAAATTCCGCGTGTGGCTCGAAGCAGGGCAAACACCGCGCTTCATCTTCCCCAACGGTCCGTATGAATCCCGCGCCGCCGTCGTCACGATCAACAAAAAGTACAAAGACGAGTTCAAAGGCGATGTCGGCTCATCCGGAGTCGGTCGTGCGCACATTTTGAAAGAGGGCAAGCTCCCGCACATCCGCATCAGCGAGATCGCCATTCATGGTCCCGTGCCTGAAGCGCCTGGAGCCGAGGAAGTGGCCGTTTTTGGCAAAGAAGGCTTCCAGGAGGCCAAAGCGCTCGATCAATTGAATGCCTTCGCCGAGAAGGCATATCGCCGTCCGATCACCGAGGAGGACAAAAAGCCGATCCGTGCGCTCTACGAGAAGCGCATCGCCGAAAAAGCCGCGCCACGTCAGGCCGCGCTCGATGCGCTCAAGTTGATCCTTTGCTCGCCGAGCTTCCTTTACCTCAGCGAGATCACCGACGAGTCGGAAAAGCGCCTCAAGCCCTACGACCTCGCCTCGCGCCTCTCGTATGCGCTTTGGGCCGCACCGCCCGATGACGCGCTGTTGGCCGCTGCGAAGTCCGGCAAGCTCACCGAGGACGCCGAACTCAAAAAGCAAATCCAGCGCATGATCGCCGATGAACGCATCAACGGCTTCGTGAACGGCTTCATCGACAGTTGGCTCAATCTCCGCGATCTCGGCTCGCAGCCGCCGCCGCGCGAAGTCGTGCGTTCCTACTACGCCGAGGACCTGCCCACCTCGATGAAGACCGAAGCGCGCCTCTTTTTCCGCGATCTGCTCAAGAACAACGGCTCCGTCGCACAGTTCATCGACTGCGAGCACACCTTCGTGGACAAGAAACTCGCCAAACTCTACGAACTGCCGGAGAAGGACAAACTGCGCCTCGCCGACGGCTTCCAAAAAGTCAGCCTCAAGGGCAACAATCATCGCGGCGGTCTGCTCGGCATGGCCGCGGTGCTCACCGTGAGTGCGAACGGCGTCGAGACCTCGCCCGTCACACGCGGCGTGTGGGTCACGGAGAATTTTCTGGGCGTCCCGCCGCCACCGCCGCCGGATGTCGTGCCCGCCATTGATCCCGATGTCAGCGGCGCCACCACCATCCGCGACCGTCTCGCCAAACATCGCGCTGATGCCGCCTGCGCCGAGTGCCATCGCAAGATCGACCCGCTCGGCTTCAGCCTCGAAGCCTACGATCCCGTCGGCCGCTGGCGCAAAAAATATCCCGCCGCCAACAAAAAGGCCAAACCCGCCGACATCGACACCACCGGCGAATTCCCCTCCGGCGAAACCTACGCCGACTTCACCGGCTTCAAACATGTCATCCGCGACACCCGCGCCGACCTCTTCAGCCGCCACCTCGTCCGCCAGCTCCTCACCTACACCACCGGCCGCACCATGGAACTCGCCGACGACCTCCCCCTCGATCAACTCCACGACAAAGTGAAGCAGCAAGGCCTCGGCCTCAACACCGTTATGGTCGAGTGCCTGATGAGTGAGGTTTTTCGGTCGAGGTGAGTGTTATGACATGAAGGAGGCCGCATACGACTATCTTAAACTCCTTGAGGAGCATGACCATACGCGACGGTGTGAATACCCTCCATCCTTTGACCTCAAAGCGGCTGAGGAACGCTTTGCCCACCTGGCGGAGGAGCTTATTGCTGCTTATCCGGGATCAACATTTGAAACTGGGGCGGCAATACAAGACGCGAGTTTTCATGGGCAAATCTTCCTTGCATTCGAAGGTCTGACCATCCTCATCCGAGCCAGCAATTTCGGCAGATTCATCACTTTCTTCGACGAAGAAGAGCACATGCTTCTGCCAGACGAGACTCGTTGTTGGTTGCTCGAACTCTTCATCAAGCATGGTTATCGGTTTATTCCGCCCGAAGTGCTTTCGATGCCTTACACTGGAGAGTGCAAAGGTGTCTCCGGCTTTCGAGACTGGGGATACCGCTACTTTGAATGGATTTGAATTTCCTGCCGCGAAAACTGCACAGGATTCACCGGCTTCGGAGGTCTTGTGGCACTGATCGCCTTCGTTGCCGCAACCATTTCTTCGAGCATGCGCAGCTTCTCGCCCACCGGCAGTGCGGCGAGCTGACGACGGCGCTCCACCTTTCGGGCGGTGAGCTGGCGCATCAATTCGGTCATGGTTCGAGGTAGGTTTGCTGGAACTTTTGCCACTTCTGCCAAAGATCGTGACGGCGGAGGATAGTCTCGAAAAACTCGGCATCAAGCGCCCCGGCCTCTACAAAGCGAATCACACGGTCATGATCCTTCGGTCTGCCTACTTGCAGACAAATGGCGGCGAGGTGTTCTGCGGTGAAAACTCGCGTGGAAACACCATTCACATCCCGCGCCACGGCCTGAGCCAGAGCTTCCTCCACCAACGGCGTCCCAGGCGGCACAAACTCGACAGCCCAGCCTTCGATGATGATGAACTGCCCCTGCGGCGAATAGCCTCTCGCGAGCAGGTATTCGTAAATCGGCCCCAAAGTGAGCAACGAGCCGCCAGGGGCCGTGGGCAGCATGACGAAAACATCAAGGTCTTTAGTCGTGATCGGCTCCAGCCAGAAGATGGAGCCCACGGCACCACCAATGGCATAGCGTCCGATGACGCCATCGGACTCCATCTGGTTGAGTACGGCAAAAATTTTGTCCACGGTCTTTTCTACCGCACTTTCAGCATCTGTGGAATCACGATTTAATTGTACTTCACTCCAGCAACCACTGCCAAGCCGTCACCACTCGTGTCTTCGCAGGCAGCGGTCGTTTTGGGAAACCGTTTTGATGCAGGGTGATGAGCGTGCAGGTGGCCTTTGGGAAAACGGCGGCGGCATCGGCCATGGCGCGGAGTTCGCGTTCGGCGGTTTCGGGGTCGCTGGCGTCGGCGCAGACCTGGATGAGCTCCTGGCGGCCATCGGTGTGGCGGGCGAGGAAGTCGATCTCGTAGCCTGCTGGCGTGCGGACCCAGGTCGCGGTGGAGCGGCGGCGTTCGAGTTCGAGTAGGACGAGTGTTTCCAAGGCATGACCGAGATTGGCGCGGCCTGTGCGGTCGTAGAGGGCGATGAGCGCGGTGTCGATGGGGTAGGCTTTGCGCGGGTTCACCATGCGCTGGCGCTCCGAGCTGGCCTCCATCCAAACGGTTCGCACGAGGAAGGCGTCCTCCAGATGGGCGAGCAGATCGTGCAGCGTGTTTTTTGCCACGGGCATGCCCTGTGTGGTGAGGAAGTTGTGTATCTTCTGCACGCTGAACGGGCTGCCGGCATTCGCGAGCAGGTGGCGCACGAGAAAGCGCAACGCGGCGACATTGGCGACCTGATGACGCTCCACAACATCGCGCAGCATCGCGACATCGACGTAGCTCTGCAGCAACTGGGAACGCGCATTCACCGGCAGGTCCAGAGTCTCCGGGAATCCGCCGCCGCTGAGGTAATCCGCCAGAGCCTTCTCGATGCGCGAGCGCTTCGCGGGCGTGAGCGTCATCACATCCTCCGGAAGGGGCACTTTTTGATGCGCGAGCAATTCGCGGAAGCTGAAGGGGTGGATGATGACCTCCAACGCCCGTCCGCGCATGGCGGTGGCGACTTCCTGGCTGAGCATTTTGGCCGAGGAGCCGCTGAGGAAGACCTCGACCTTCTCCGAATCGAGGATGCGCCGCACAAACGACTCCCAGCCTTTGACGAGCTGGATTTCATCCAGGCAAAGCATGACCTTCTCGCGCCCGCGGACGCCCGGATGCGTGCGGAAATACTCGTCGAGCACAAAGGTCAGCGCATCGGCCTCCAGGCCGGGCAAGCGCTCGTCCTCGAAGTTCAGGTACACCAGCCTTTCTCGTGGAACGCCTTGATTCAGAAGCTCCTGCATCTGCTGGAAAAGGAAGCACGTCTTGCCAGACCGGCGCATGCCGATCACTGCCTGCGCCTTGCCAGGCAGCAAGGTCATCACGGCCTGTCGCCGTGTGAGGGCAGGCAGCTCCTGGCTCGTGCCTAGGGCGAGCTTTTCCTGAAGCGTGGCGGTTTGGAGCGCGGTCATTTGTCTCTATTTGAGAGACAACTTTGCCGACAATTATCTTTTTAAAAGAGATAATTGTGTGAATGCCTGTCCGACGGTGCTCGTTTACGATCCCGCCATGATCCGTTTCCTGTTTATCTTTGCCATCGTCTGCATCGCCACGCTTCGCGCTGGGGAGGCGGGTTTTGTTTCGATCTTCAATGGCAGGGATCTGAGTGGCTGGACGACTCGTGAGGCGATGAAAGGCGACTGGAAGGTCGTCGAGGGCGTCATTGACTGCGATCCGCAGGGAGAGGGGAAGGGCGACCGGAATCTGTGGACGCTCCAGGAATACGGCGACTTCGAATTGTTCATCGACTGGCGGATCAAGGAGACGCCGTTCACGAATCCGAAGGCGCGTGTCATTTTGCCGGACGGCAGTTATCAAAAGAACCCGTCGGGCGAACTGGCGACCATCGCGGTGCCGAACACGGATTCCGGTGTCTTTCTGCGCGGCCAGCACAAGTCGCAGGTGAACATCTGGTGCTGGCCCGTCGGCTCAGGCGAGGTTTGGGGTTATCGCACCGATCCCAGGTTCTCCGCCGAGGTTCACGCGGGCGCGACGCCGAAGAAGAAGGCGGACCGGCCGGTCGGCGAATGGAACACGTTTCACATCGTGATGAAAGGCGACCGCCTCACGGTCACGCTCAACGACGTGGAAATCATCACGCAGGCGCAGTTGCCCGGCATTCCTGAAAAAGGACCGCTGGCGCTGCAACTCCACCCCGAACGCAAAGACGGCGAGTGGGGCGCATCGCTGGTGCAGTTCCGCAACATCCGGATCAAGGAGCTGAAATAGCTTCGAACGGCATTCGAAGAATCGTTGCAGAACCCCGAAGTCTGGCGACTTCGCCTACATCGGTAGGCGCGTTCGCCACAACGCGATGCGGGCTTCCCTCACCCGTTCTTGCCAGTAGATTCCGAAACGCGACGGAAAGCCTTTGCAACGGCTTATGCCGGCACCCTGATCGGTGTCCGATGCAAACATGATGCTGTTGATCTTGTGCTCGCGGAAAGAGCTGCCGATATTCGCTAGCGCAGGAATACCGACAAGATCCGGCAGGGGTGCTCTTACTTCATAACCAGCAGTGTCGTGATGACGACGGCAGTGGGCACGGCAGCTCCGAGAGCGAGAAAGAGCGCGGACACGCCGCCTTGGAAAAAGCGCGAGAGAATGGACAGGCCGGCAGGGTTGGGCGCGTTGGCGATGACGGTCAATCCGCCCCCGGCCACCGCGCCGGCCACGACGGCGTATTTGGCCATGTCTGTGAGACCCGGAGCCTGCGAGGCCAGGTAAGTGATGGCGGCGTTGTCGTTGAAGGCAGTCAGGAAGGCTGATCCGAGCAGCAGCACCCAATCCGGCACGCCGCTGGTGAGGATGGGCTCGATCCACCACGACTGGCAGCGCCCGTGGATGACCAGGGCACCGAGGAAGAAGCCAACCAGGATGGGCGAGCGCAGGCCGATGAGGTTCTGGTGATGGCGGGTGGCCTCGACGAAGGCGATGAAGAACAGGAAGCCGCCCATGAACATGGCCGGGTAATGGTTGGTGAGCACCGTCCAGGCCAGGAAGGCCGTGTGGACCAGGATCACGCGGCGCGGCACCGGGTCCTCGCGGTCGGCCCAGCGCAGGAGCCGGCTTTCCCCCTCCTGCGGATGCGCGCGGTGGTCCAGCTCGGCCAGTTCTTTGCGAAACCAGAAATAAAACAAGGCATTGCCGATGATGATGGAGATGGCGCACTTCCAGCCGATGGTGGAGAAGACAAACGCGGTGTCCCACTTCCACGGGCTGGCCACCATGAGGATCGGGGGCGCGGCGAAGTGGGTCAGCGTGCCGCCGATGGAGACATTGACGAAAAGCAGCCCGAGCGTGCCGTAGGCGAGCGATTTGCCCGGGCGCAGCGGGTAGATTTTGCGCGCCAGGATCATCGCGGAGATGGTCATCGCGGCGGGTTCGGTGATGAAGGAGCCGAGCAGCGGGCCGAGTGTCAGAACCGCCAGCCACCAGGCTCCCACTTTGCCGCCGCCGAGCGAGGCCACGGCAGCCACGCATTTTTCGGCGAACTGGATCACCGGCCTTGAGGCGGCGATGGCCATGATCACCACCACGAAGAGCGGCTCGGCGTAGTTCACATCATGCCCGAGATAGAGCTGCACATCGTGCCAGGAGTGGAAATAAACGCCGGCCGCCATCAGCGCCAGCACCCAGATGCCGAAGACCACCTCCACCTCGCCGAGGAAGTGCAGGATGGTGGCGCCAAAGGACACGTCGTCCTCCGCGTCCTCATGAGGCTTGTCCTTCGCGGTGCGGCGCTCGCGCTCAATTTTCTCGTGGTGGACATGCTCGATGTGATGCGCCCATTTGCGGAAGAAGCCGGAGGCGAAAGTGTGCAGCACCGCCAGGCCGAAGATGATCGTCGCCGCCACGTTGAAGGGCTCCTGCGCCGCGCGGGACATGATTTTCACGCGCGCGCTCTCCTGGTCCCGGTCGCCGTAGGATTCCAGCGGCCTGGGGAAATGGGCCAGTTGGGCGTGCCCCTCGAAAGGCGGCTTGTCCTCCAGCGAGGCGGCGGCGAGGGGGCAGGCGAGAAGAACGAGAGAGGCGAGGAGCAGGCGCGGGGTCATTTTCATCAACATGCGGGAGCAGGTCATGTGCCGCCATACGATCCGGCGCGGCGGGATTCAACCGGAAGAATGGGGCCGCTTTGTGACAGGCGCGTGGAAGGCGCCGGCGTGCGGCCAGGCGCTGGCGCTGTTGTTCCTGGGCCGTTTCCTGCTCTTGACTCAGCCGCCGCCAAAGCCGAACGATGGCGCTCATTTTTCGACCCTTCAAAACGCCCCCAATGCCCCGCCGAATCACATACCGCCAAGCCCTTCGCGAAGCCTTTGACGAGGAACTCGCCCGCGACCCCATGGTCGTCCTGCTCGGTGAGGAAGTGGCCCAGTACAATGGCGCCTACAAGGTGACCGAGGGCCTCTGGGAAAAATGGGGAGACAAACGCATCGTGGACACCCCCATCAGCGAGGCAGGCTTCATCGGCATGGGCGTCGGCGCCTCCATGCTCGGCGTGCGCCCCGTCATGGAGCTCATGTTTTGGAGCTTCTACACCGTCGCCTGGGACCAGATCATCAACAATGCCGGCATGGTGCGCTACATGAGCGGCGGCAAGATCCACTGCCCCATCGTCGTCCGCGGCCCGGCCAACGGCGGCACCAGCGTTGGCGCCACCCATAGCCACACGCCGGAGAACATCATGGCCAGCTTCCCCGGCATGAAGTGCGTCGTCCCCAGCACCGCCTACGACGTGAAGGGCCTCATGAAAGCCGCCATCCGTGACAACGACCCCGTCATGTTCATGGAGAGCACCAAGCTCTACGGCGAGGAGTGGGAAGTACCCTCCAACGACGAACTCCCCGAAGGCGAGCTCGTCATCCCCCTCGGCGTCGCCGACGTGAAGCGCGAAGGCGCCGACATCTCCCTCATCTGCCACGGCAAAGCCGTCCTCACCTGCCTGGAGGCCGCCCGCATCCTGGAGGAGGAGCATGGCATCAGCGCCGAAGTCGTGGACCTGCGCAGCATCCGCCCGCTCGATGAGGAAACCGTGCTCAACTCCGTGGCCAAAACCCACCGCGCCATCTATGTGGAGGAGGGCAAGCCCTTCTGCGGCGTCGGCGCCCAGATCGCCTACATGATCCAGGAGCGCATCTTCGACGAGCTCGACGCCCCCGTCCTCCGCGTCTGCAGCCTCGACTCCCCCGCCATCTACAGCCCCCCGCTTGAGGCCCTCCAGCTCCCGACTGCCGATGTCGTCGTGGAAAAGGTCTTGAGCATTTGTTAAGCTCCACACATGGACTACCTGCAGCACATCTCCATTGATCCCCAGATCCGGCGTGGCAAGCCCTGCATCAAAGGCACCCGCATAGCCGTGGCCGATGTGTTCGACTACCTCGCCGGCGGCTCTTCCAAGGAAGAGCTGCTCGAAGACTTCCCCGACCTTACCGAAGCCGACGTCATGGCCTGCCTGGCCTTCGCCGCCGACAGGGAGCGGCGCTATGCCGTGGCGATGGCTGGCTAAACAGCAATTGATTGATTTTCAACTGCCCCCTGTGCCGTGAGATGAAGCTGCTTCTCGACGAAAACATCTCTCACAAAATCGCAGGCTTGATTCAGCCCTGGTTCCCCGGCAGCCAGCATGTCCGTGATGCCGGATTGAAAGGAAGACCCGACCACGAAATCTGGAGCTTCGCAGCCGCAAATGGCTTCGCCATCCTCTCCAAAGATGGCGATTTCGAGGCCATTTCATTGCTGCGCGGCCAGCCTCCCAAGTTTGTCTGGATTCGCATCGGCAATTGCACACGCGAGACCTTGCTCCAGTTGATTCTTGCCCATCATGAAGACCTGCTGTCTTTTGATGCCGATCCGGTTGAGTCCATGCTTGTCATTTCTTGACGCCTTCCCTTTTCACGCTTCCTAAACCTCCACGCCGTCGTTTTCTCCGCCATGCCAAAAATCATCGAAATGCCCAAGCTCAGCGACACCATGACCGAGGGCACCCTCGCAAAATGGATCGTCAAAGAAGGCGACACCGTCACCAACGGCCAGGCCGTCGCGGATGTGGAGACCGACAAGGCCACCATGGAAATGCCCTGCTTCTTCGAGGGCACCCTGCACAAGATCATCGTCGGTGCCGGAGAAAAAGCCCCCCTCGGCGCGCCGCTCGCCGTTGTCCTTGAGGAAGGCGAGGAAGCCCCCGCCAACCTCGACGAAATCATCGCCAAAGCCAAAGCCGCCGTCGCAGCCCCAGCCGCCAAGGCCGAATCCAAGCCCGCCAGTGGAGCCTCCGGCGGCGGCACCGCGCGCAAAGCCAGCCCCGGCAGCCGCCTGCCCGCCGCCCCGCGCCCCGCCAGCCGCGCCACCGCCAGTGACTCCCGCGTCAAAGCCAGCCCGCTCGCGCGCAAAATCGCCGCCGAGCGCGGCGTGGACCTGGCCCGCCTCGAAGGCACCGGCCCCGGCGGGCGCATCGTCCGCGCCGATGTCGAAAGCGCCCCCGCAGGCGGAGCCAGCGCCGCGCGCGGCCCTGCCACGCCCGCCATCCGCCCCAGCTACGGCCCCGAGGACGAGCGCGTGCCCGCCAGCAGCATGCGCAACATCATCGCCGAGCGCCTGCTCGCTTCCAAGACCCAGATCCCCCACTTCTATCTTCAGATGGAGGTGGACGCCGGCCCGCTCATGGACTTCCGCGCGCACTTGAACGCCTCCGCCGAAAAAGCCGGCGGCAACAAATACACCGTCAACGACTTCATCCTCAAAGCCGTCATTCGCGCCGCCCAGGCCCAGCCCGCCATCAATGCCGCCTGGGATGGCGACGCCATCGTCAAATTCAAATCTGTCGGCCTCAGCGTCGCCATCGCCATTGACGACGGTCTCGTCACCCCCGTCATCAAGCAGGCTGAAAAGAAAACCCTCCTGGAGATCAGCCAGGCCGTCAAAGACCTCGCCGGCAAAGCCAAAAACAAAAAGCTCAGCCCCGACGACTTCGCCGGCGGCACCATCACCGTCTCCAACCTCGGCGCGTACGGCATTGACCAGTTCGCCGCCATTATCAATCCCCCCCAGGCCGCCATCGTCGCCATCGGCAGCATCCGCAAAGCCCCCGTCGTGGATGACAAAGGCCAGATCACCGTCGGCCAGCGCATGTGGGTCGGCCTCAGCGGCGACCACCGCGTCGTGGACGGCGCCGTCGCCGCCACCTTCCTCGCTGAAATGCGCAAGCTCCTGGAAAACCCGGCGCTCATGCTGGTCTGAGTGGAGGTTCGGAAATCTGGACTCGGTTTCACACCGCACTGCCTGCGGCGGCACGCGCGCCATCCCGCGCGGATTCGGTTCTGGACTGGAATGCGGCCATGCCTTCGCGCGGCTCGTTGACGGCTCGCAAGACGCTCCAAATGAGGGTGGAAACACACTCCTCCAAATTGGCGAAAAAAGGCGAAAAAAGGCGGAAAATTATGGCTCGGAACTCTCATTGACTAGGAAGATGAATGAACAAGAAAGCCGGGGAGGCTGGCTGCGCGGATAAAGTCCGGGCGTCTTTAATCTACGAGAAACCTTTTTGACAAAGGCGGCTTTGGAATTCCAAAGGCGGTGATTCTCAGAAGCCGGACGGACACGCGCAGGCGATGCAAACACAGGCCATCGCTGGCTTTTTGATGCCTGGCGGACGGCCGCTTTCCGTGGATACGCAAAGACTTTAGCGTGCCGGGCAGGGCGAGGTGGCGGGGTTATTTTTTGACTCGCCCGTCTCATGGGCAGGTTCCTATGACGGCGAAAATCCAATCGCCATGACCTCCAGTCCTTTCACTCCGACCCCGCGCCTGCTCGCCACCGCTCCATTGCTTGCCTCGTTTTTGCTGTTGGGGCAGACTCATGCAACCGCAGCAACCATTCAATGGACGGGAACGGACAGCGCGCTATGGGCTGCGGGCGCCAATTGGAGTGGTGGAAGCGCGCCCGTCGCAGTTGATGACATTGTTTTTGGTTCGCCTGTTCCTGGCACCGGCCCGATCATCACTCTTGCATCCGGCAGTCTGGCGAACAGACTTTGGGTGCGTGATGACTACACCTTATCCGGCGGGGATGTCAGCCTCACTGCCGGAAGCATCGAGGTGAATCTTGGAAACACGCTCACGTTGGACTCACTCCTGGCTGGAAGCGCGGGGCTGAGCAAGACGCGCGGTGGCACCGTGAGGCTCGCGAACAATTCGAATTCCTACACAGGGATTACAAGCATTGCGAATGGAACCCTGGTTATCAGCCACCCGACCCAGCTTGGGGCAGACCTCTCCGCCGTGGTCATCAGCGAGTCGAACACGGCCGCCGGCAGCAATTCGATCATCGGATTCTATGGCGGCTCTTTGGTGCTCGATGGCAGCCTGGGGGGGATGAATTTCACAAGGGATGTCCATCTTCAGGGCAGCGGCCCTATTGCTGACAGGGGCGGCGCCCTCATCAGCATTGGTGACAACACACTCTCCGGAGCCTTGAGAATGGCGGATGGGGCATCCCCGCGCTCCTCTCGAATCCTCTCGAACAACGGCACTCTGATGCTTTCCGGCGGATTGAATGCGGCGGGAACACCCGGCACTCACATCAGCAGCCTGGGCGGAGTGAACACGGCGGGGGCTGGCGGCTCCTTCGTCTTGACGGGGGAGTTGACCGGCAGCGGCACGCTGCAAAAACAGGGGGCGGGGACACTGGTCCTCACACCATCCTCCACGGCGGGTTTTGAAGGGCGACTGCGGATATCCGGCAGCGCCACAGGCGGGCAGAGCTCCGTGCGCGTCTTTGCCGGCGATGTTTTTGGAACGGCGAACTCGGGGAACGCGTCGGCACCGATTGACATGAACGGCGGCGTTTTGGAGATCCACTCCGACAGCGGTCTGGACATCGCGAAGAATGTTTACAACAGAGCGTCCTCCACCTATTTCTTCGCTCCGGCGATCGGCGGTGACGGCATCAATGGCAATGTGACTTTCGGCACACTACGCGCCGCGGCGAACACCACGGCCACCTTCAACAGCCGTAACGGATTCGGCGCCACGTTTGGCACGCAGAGCATGGAGAGCTCGAACAACAACTCGACCTTCACCAACAACATGGGAGGCCCGCTGGTGTTCACCGGGAACTTTTGGAACAACAGCGACGGAAGCGCCCGCACCCTCACCATCAGCGGCAGTGGCAACACGGTGATCGAGGGCAGCATCAACACGAGCGGGGCCGGTGAAAAAACGATCACCAAAACCAACAATGGCGTGCTGACCCTGAACGGCACCGCCACGTCGTTGAATGGTAATGTCAACATCAGTGGCGGTGCGGTGGCGGTCCGTGATTTTCGCGCGCTCAACAACGCCAGTCCTGGGATTGTCAATATCGGTTCAGGCGGCACGGCCGGCGCGCTCATCATCGGCACATCCGCGCCGGCGGACTCCGAGGGTTTGCGAACCACGCGCACCATCAACCTGGCCTCCACCACAGGAGCGCCAAGCATTTACGCGAACCAGTCCGGCCTGCACCCCGTGGTGCTCGCCGGCGCGTTCACCACAACTGGAGGCAGCGCCACTCAGAGCAAGACGCTCGTCCTTGGCGGCACGAACACGGCGGACAACATCATACACGGGGGCATCAGCAACCAGGCTGCGGCGACAACCGGCGCGGTGAGCCTTCTGAAATCCGGCCCGGGCACCTGGGTGCTCGCGGGAGAGAACACCTACACCGGCACCACAACGATCTCCAACGGGACACTGAAACTGCGCGCGAACGCCCCGGCCTCGACGGTGCTGGGCGCTGCAAACAACATCACTTTCGGCGCGAACAACAGCTATGCCGGCGGAACGCTGGAGTTTGCCGGGCAGGCGGGTCAGAGCAACATGCAAAGCCTGGGCGTCATGGCATACTCCGCCGGCTCGAACACGCTGCGGGTCACGCCGGGCGCGGGAGGCACGGCGTCATTGGTGATTGACCGGCTCAACACCACGGGGGGCAGCACGCTCAACATCGTCGGCGCTGATTTTGTAAGCAACCTCGTCACATTCACGACGATCAACGGCTCTGTGGGCAGTGACGGCATCCTCACCCGTTCGGTTTACTGGAACGGCGCTGATTTTGCCTTTCGCGAAGGCGGGGTGGCGCGCGCGCCGGTTTATGGTGTGGACGTCGGCATGGTGACATCGGACACAGAGCTGGCCGCGGGGAACAACCAGATCACAGGCAGTTTTGCCACAGGATCCATATCGGTTTCAACCTTGAAGATACTGGGATCTCGGACGCTGACCATCAATGACGAGGCCACTCTTACCTTGTCAGGCGGCGGGTTGCTTGCCACGCACGGGAGTTCCACCGTCACAGGCGGCACCCTGGCCCTGGGCAGCCAGACGCTGGTCGCGCGTGTGAACGAGTCCGCGGATCAACTGGCCATTGAATCCGTGGTCACTGGAACCGGGGGCTTTACCAAAAGCGGCGCGGGCACTTTGATCCTGTCCGGCGCCAGCACGCGCACGGGAACAACCAGCATTGACGAGGGTGTGCTGAGGCTGGCTGGAAGCGGGGTGCTGAGCGGCGCGAACGCCACCACCAACATCCGTCAGGGAGCCGTGCTGGATTTGAACGGAGTCAGCACGGGGACCTCCATCGGCCAGTTCAACAACAACGGAGTCGTGACCAACAGCAGCGCCACTTCGGCCACGATTCAGCTCGGAAACAATAACGGCACCGGCACCTCTTTCGGGAGCATCCAGGACGGAGCGGGTGCCATTCATGTGACCAAGGTGGGCAACGGCGCGCAAAGCTGGCTTGGTTTGAGCACCTACAGCGGAGCCACGACCATCGGAGGCGCGGGATTGGTCACCGTGGATGTGCTGGCCGATGGCGGCCTTGCCAGCGGCATCGGAGCCTCCAGCAATGACGCGTCCAACCTGGTCTTTGACGGCTCCACCGGGGGTCTTTCCTATCGTGGCAACCTGGTTAACGGCATCCTCAATCTTGGATCAACCTCAGCGAGCACGAACCGTTTGTTCACGGTCAGCGGATCGGGGGTCACTCTGGGCAGCACGCCGACTACCAATCTGAACAACGCCATCATCTGGAGCAACGACGGCGCCATTGTTCACGGAACGAACGCCGACCGCACGATCACATTCACGGGAACCTCCCAGGGTTTCAATACCTTCAACCCGCAGATCACTGACAGCACCGGCTTCGCCACCAGTGTGACGAAAGTTGGGACGGGCATCTGGCGGCTCGGAAACAGCGCCAACACATACAGCGGCGCCACGATGATCACGCAAGGCATTCTCATGGCGGTGGACGGGCAGGGCTTGTCATCCGGTTCCAACCTCGTTTTCGACGGCGGGGCACTCTACAGCAGCGGCGCTTTGAACCGGAACATCGGCACGGGGCCGGGAGAAATGCGGTTCGCCGCGCCTGCGGCCAACACAGCGCAGTTTGCGGGTGGTTTCCTGGGGGGAGACGAAAAGCTGACTGTCAACTGGGCGGGCACACCCGAGTGGGGTGTCACTGCCGGGTTCCTAGACACCCGGAACGGTCTCATTCTGAACGGCTCCCAGGCGCGCGCTCAGGGGGCGACGGGTTCCATCGCGCTTTCAGAGGTGGAGATCGCCGGTGACTTTTCCCTGGGCACTGCGGCAGGGGCGACATTCGGCCCTGGGCACAGCTATACATTGGCGCAAAACAGCGCGACGGTCACAGTCGCCTCCACCGCCGGACTGGCGGTCGGACAGAGCTTCACCGGGACCAATGTGCCGTCCGGCGCCTACATCGTCAGTATTCTTAGCGCCACACAGTTTCAGATGAGCGCGAACACTGCCAATTCGAGCGGCATCGCGGGCAACTATACCAATGGCGAAATCAATGACGGGCATCTGCGAGCCATCCGCGTGGATGACAATGGCAACACAGGGGCCGATTTTGCCACCATCAGCGGGGCGATTTCCGCCGGAGATGCGGTCACAGGCATTCGCAAAGTCGGTGTCGGCGTGTTGCGCCTGAACGGCGACAATATTTACAGCGGCGAGACCAATGTGAACCAGGGCACCCTGGCCGTGCTCAGCCTCGGCCATAGCGGAGACGCGGCAAACACTCCCACCAGTGTCGGCGTCAGCGGAGTCGCCTTCGACAACACCAACGCCATCACTCTCGGCAACGGTGGCACTGGTGCGGGCATCCTGCAGTACCTCGGGGCGGGTGAAACCAGCGACAGGAAAATCCGGTTCGACACCACCACCGGCAGCACGCAGATCCACGCGGATGGCTCGGGCGCCCTGATTTTGACCAATGTGGCCAACGACGTGATCACGGCCACGGGCAACAAGACTCTCTTTCTGCGCGGCACCAACGCCGAGGGCAACAAGATCACCAGCCAGCTTTCGGACAATGGCGGCACACTGGGCGTGACGGTGGACGGCGGCGCGACCTGGATTCTGACCAACCCGGCGAACAACTACACCGGTCTGACCACAGCGGGCGGAGGAGCGCTTGGCATCGCAGACCCGGGCGCCATCGGCTCAGGCGCGCTGCGTCTTGCCAATGGCAGCGTTTTCGCCTTCGGCGGCGACATGACGATCACCAATGCCGTCGAGCAGACCAACAACACGACCGGTGCGTTCATAGGCGACCACAGCCTCACTTTCACAAACGCCTACGCCCTGCTGTCCACGACGAGCAACCCCTCGGTGACCACCAACAACATTCTGCCGGGAGGCGTCCTCACTTTCGGGGGGGTGACAGCCGACAGCATCACCGCCAACCGCACCTGGACCATCGAGGGCAACGGGGAGACCGTCATCAACGGCGACATCACCACCTCCACCGCGTTTGGGCTTTCCATCGTCAAGACCGGCAACGGCGTTCTTCAGCTCAACGGCGCAGGCGGCAACTTCAACCAGAACAACACGAACCTCGACATTGACCGGGGCACAGTGCGCTCCGGTGCCAATGAGATCATCCCGCACGGCGCAGGTTTTGGAAATCTGATCATCAGCCCCGAGCTGGCCAATGGCGACACCGCCACTCTCGACCTCAACGGTTTCAATGAAACAGTAAACGGCCTGACTTCGACCACCGATGGCACCGCTGTCATAGACAACACCGCGTCCGGTGACGCGACACTGACGTTTGGGGCCAACGATGCCGCGGTGAACTTCGGCACAGGGGCGGGCATATATTCGATCACCGACACCGGCTCGGGCAAACTCTCGCTTGTGAAGACGGGTGCCGGTGTTGCCAACCTCGGCGGCGGCTCTGGAACGACAACGCTGGACTACTCCGGCACGACCACCATCGAAGCCGGCACTTTAAATGCGTCGGCTCCCCTCACCGCCACGACAGGCATCACGGTGGCCGGAGGCGCGACGCTCAACCTTTATAACAGCACGGCGGAAAACCTCACCGGTCTCAACACCCTGAGCCTGGGCGCCGGGGCGGGAATGACGATCCTGGGCATGGAGCTGGGCGCCATCACCTCGGCCTCTGACCGGCTGGCGGCCGCCGGGGCGGCGACCACCGCGAACACCATTCAGCTCAACATCGTGGGTCTCGCCGGTTTTGGTTCCGCCGCGAGTTATGACCTGATCTCCGCGGGCAGCGGCCTGAGCGGGGCGGCATACGAGCTGAACCACATGCCTGGCGGCTTCACTTACTCTCTCACAACCTCTGACACGCTGGTCCAGCTCGGCCTTGCGGCCATCGCTGCGGGTGATCTTTACTGGCAGGGTGATCTGAGCGGCAGTTGGGCGCAGTTGAGCGGTTCAAACTCGAACTTCTCCACGGATGCGGCGGGCACGCTTGATTCTGGAGGCTCGCCCGGCTCGGCCAACACGGTCATTTTCTCCTCAACTGCGGCCTCAGGTCCGTCCCTCGCCACCACTCTGGACAATCACTACTTCATCAATGATTTGAAGTTTGCCAGCGCACCCGCCGGTGTGACCTCGGTATCCATCGCCCCGGGGTTTAGTTCGGCCTTCGGCCTCACCCTCGCGCCTTCCGCCAGCACGGATGGCATTGATGTCGGGGACAATGCCGGGGCGGTCGCCATCAGCGCGCCTGTCCTGCTCGGCGCGGAACAGACCTGGACTGTGGCGGGCACCGGGGCCAATGGTTCCTCCCTGCTGGTGAGCGGAGCATTGTCCGGCGCTTTCAATCTAACCAAGGCGGGCAATGGAGTGCTCACCCTTTCGGCGAACAATGATCTTTATATCGGGACAACGACCATCAGCGCGGGAACGCTCACGATCGGAGCCGGCGCGGGAGCGGGCTCCATCGGCGCCGGCAATGTGGTGAACAACGGCGCGCTGGTTTACAACCGCACCGGCACTTTCACAGTGTCCAATTTGATCAGCGGCACCGGCACGCTGACCAAGAGCGCCAGCGGGGTGATGATCCTGGATAATGACGCGAACTCCTTCGCGGGGGATGTGACCATCACTGCGGGAACGCTGGCATTCACCACCGTGTCGAACATCGGCGGTCCGGCCAGCAGCCTTGGCCAGGGCGGCGCCATCCACATGACGGGCGGCACCCTGCGCTTCGATGGAGACTCGGCGAGCCAGACCACGGACCGTCCGGTCTTCACCAGCACCGCGAACTCCACTCTTTCACTCAATGGCACCAACGGCGCTTCAATGACATACGCTGGCGCCATCACAGTGGGCATAGACACGTCCGGCAACCGCCTGATTCTCGCCGGCACCGCCGGCAGCGCGGGCGCGATCACGGGAGGGTTCACCATGACGGGCACAGCGGCCGACGCCCTGGTCAGCGGCGGGACATGGACGTTGTCGGGAATGCAAAACACTGTCGCCGACAATATGACCGTCCAGGGAACCTCGACGATCTTGAATCTCGACAGCACGGGTGTGTTGCGCTTCCTCTCCGGAGCGGCGTCAGGTGATCTCAACATCAACAACGGCTCCACGGTGAACATCGGAGCCGACAATGCTGTGGACATGACCATCCCCTACCGTCTCTTCATCGGGCAGTCGGCAGGCGGGGAGCCGGGTATTCTGAACCTGGGCGCCTTCGATCTCGAATCCGGCAGATTTATCCTTGGCGAGCGCGCCGCCGACCGGAGCGGCATTGTCAACGGCACCGGCACCCTGACGGTCTTGCTGGGCGACATTGACCTCTATGCGGGAGAGATTAACGCCAACTTCGCCAGCACGGGCACGGCCACTCTGGAGAAGTTCGGGCCTGGAACTGTGACCTTCAGGGGCGACAACAGCGGACTGGCCGCCACGGGGCGCACGATTCTAAACGAGGGTCTGCTCGTTCTCGACTACAGCCTCAGCAACACGACCAAACTGCGCGAAGGCTCGCAGCTCGAAATGATTGGAGGTGATCTGACATTGATCGGCAACGGCTCGGCATCCACCAGCCAGACTGTCGCGAGTTTCAGCCTGGACGGCAGCGCCACAGCGGACAACGGCGGCGCCAATCGTGTCACGCTCACACCGGGCAGCGGCCAGGAGATCGTCCTGAACCTGGGGGCCATCACCCGGACGAATGCCAACCGGGACGGCACCGTGCGTTTTGTGCTGCCCTCAGGAGTCCAAAGCGACACACACGGCGTCACGACTACCACGGGCCTGACCAACGGCCTTCTGGGATCCTCCGGTTTTGCCACGGTCGAGGACGGCACGGGCACCTGGTTCGCCACCAAAAGCGGCAACAACATCGTGGCCCTCGTTTCCAGCGCCAAAAATGACCTTTCGATCTGGGCGGCGGGTGATCACATCACGGATGAGACGACCGGGTTTTCAGGGACCCTGTCGCGAGCCGCCATCAACAGCCTGCGTTTTGACGCCTCGGGCGGATCGAATCTGGGCGTCAGCCCGCTTGGCGCGCTGCACATCGCCTCGGGAGGGTTGCTGGTGACGTCCGGTGTGGATGCTGGCGAATCCTCGGTCTTCGGCGGCAATCTCACTTCCGGCACTTCCGAGATCATCGTCACACAGGACAGCGGGCGGGTGTTTGAAATCTCCTCCTCCATCATCACCAACCACGCCTTCACCAAATCCGGCGAGGGCGTCGTCCTGCTTTCGGGATACAACACCTACACGGATGAGACCGAGATTTTGCAGGGCACTCTTGTCGCGGGCGGCGGCAACGCGATCGGCGACACTTCGATTGTCACTCTCGCACTGAACCGCCACAGCATTCTGCAACTCGCGGCGGATGAAACCATCGGCAGGCTTTCCGGCGGCAAACGCGCCACCAATTCGGAATACGGCACGGTGGCTGTCGGCGGCCACACACTGACATTGAACCAGAGCGCCAACACCACTTACGCGGGTGTGTTCACCGGCTCGGGTTCGATCGTCATGAACACGGGCAGTACGGGAAATCTGAACCTGCAGAACAACAGCAGCGGCTTCACCGGGGAGGTGGTGATCAGCGGGGGAACATTCATCCTGAGCAATATCGGCCAGAACGACGCCTCCACCTTCACCATCAACAAAGGCGGCAACCTGCTGATGGACAACAATGGCACCACCCGCATTGCCACCAGGATATTGGACACCTCCGAAATCATCCTCAACTCCGCCGACGGCGGGTTCAGCGGAGCCACAATCAATCTGCCGCGCGGTCTTGGCATGCGCACGGACCAGGAGAGCACCAACACCGAGGTCGTGGGTGTCGTGACAGCCAACTCCGGCGCAAGTTATGTGACGATCGAGGCCACCACGGCCAATGACGACCCCGATCTGCGCATGAGCGACCTGGTGCGCAACAACAACGCCACGATCAACGTCCGCGGCACCGTCCTCGGTCTGGCCACCGCCAATGTGCAGCGCTCGCAGTTCGAGATCACGGGCGCCAGCGAGGCCGTCTTCATGGCGAATCCGGCCAACTTGGCGGGCGGGGGTGGAGCCGCTGGAGGTGCCACGCTCGACATTGTGCCATGGGCGATTGGCGAATCGCTCGCCGGCGCGCTCGGCAACACCAACATGGGCAACAGCCTGCTCACTTATGCCGCAGGCTCGGGCTTCCGTCCGCTCGACTTTTCAACGGAGTACGCGGCTTTCAGCACGGCGGGAGACACCAACAACACCCGCGAGTCCTTGTCCGCCAATCTCACGGGCGTTGGCGGTCGCGTGCTGAACTCGCTGGTTGTCAACAATGAGGCGGTCACCGGCTTGGAGTTCACAGGATCGGGAGCCGGTCAGGTGCTGGCGAATACCAGCGGTGCCTTTTTGTTCACTCTCACAGGCGGAGCCGACTCCACGGCCTACAATACTCTGTTCGGCGGGTTTGATGACGGGATCACTGTTGGCGGGAGCGAGTATGTGATACATGTGATCAATCCCTCAGCCGCCGCAAACGCCGCATCTCTGGTGGCGACGCTGGCGTCGCCGCTGACATCAACAGCGGACATCACCAAATCCGGACGCGGCACCCTGGTGCTTTCCGCGGCCAATACGGCGGGTGGTGGCGCCAGCAAGACGACACTCAATGAGGGGGTGCTCGAAATCACCGGACTCGCGAACATTGGAGGCAACAGCGGCGGGCTGGTTTTTGCGGGCGGCGTCCTCCGGCTGGGGGCCGGCTTCACGGATGACATCTCCCAGCGCTCGATTCTCTTCCTTGAGGGAGGTGGAGTCATGGACACGAATGGATCCGACTTGGCCCTTGCCGGGACGCTCGGTTCCGGGCCGGGTGGGTTTACGAAGACAGGTCTTGGCAACCTCACCCTCAACGCCGACGCGACTCTCACAGGTCCGACGACTGTTGCCGGCGGCACTCTCACACTTGGGAACAGCAACTCCATCGGGAGTGGCAACCTCGCGATTTTGGGCGGGGCAGTTCTCGATGTTGGCGTGAGCGAGGTCACTGTCGGCCGTGTCACCACAAGTGGTGAAAGCCCGGTGATTAATGGCACGGGCACCATTTACTCCACCCAGGGCTTTGCCTTTGGCCACACGGGAGACACCCTTGTCGGAGCTGCGCTGGCTGGACCTGTGGGCCTGACAAAAACCCAAAACAATGTGCTGGCACTCTCCGGCGCGAGCACTTACACCGGCATCACGGAAATCCAGGCGGGGACTCTGAGCATTGACAGCATGGGCAATGTCGCGGGCGGATCCAGCGCCCTGGGCAATCCTTTGAACGCCCGGCAGGGCATCATCCGAATGGGGCTGACCACCGGGGCCACGACACTGGCTTACACAGGCGCGGGACATGCCAGCGACCGTCTGGTCGGACTCCAGGGGACAACCGGAGGGGTGACTTTGTCCGCGGATGGCACGGGCGCGTTCGAACTTGGAGGCGCGGTCATGATGCGCGGCGGCAACAAGACGCTGACCCTGCGCGGCACATCGGATCCTTCCGTTGAAAACTCCATAGGCGCGCTGGACGGCGGCACGCTTGGAATTCTCTCGGTGACCAAGTCGGATGCAAACACCTGGGTGCTCAATGGAGCCAACACCCACACGGGAAACACCACCGCCGGGGGTGGCGTGCTGCGGGCGGCCAGCAACAGCGCGTTTGGCGCCGGGGTCGTGACGCTGGTCAACTCGGATTCCGTGCTCGAAATCGCGGACGGGATCGCGATAGCCAACGACCTGACCGTCAGCAACACGGGCAACAACAAGACCCTCCGCCTCCATGGCGGAGCGTCCGCGGGTGTGTATTCAGGCGTTGTCACCATCGCAGAAACGACAGCAGGAAACTTCGATGTGGGAGCGGACACAGGCGGCACGCTGACCCTCAGCGGTGTCATCGGCGGCGCGGTGGCGGGTGGTTTGGAGAAGGTTGGCGCGGGCACTGTTGTCTTGAGCAACGCAAACACCTACACGGGCATCACCACGGTGGGCGCGGGAACCCTGCTCGCCACAAACACGACCGGTTCCGCCACCGGCACTGGCGCGGTCGTGGTTGCCCTGGGAGCCACGCTGGGCGGCAACGGCTTCCTCGCCCCGGCGGCTGACAACAGCGTCATGGTGGACGGCACACTGCAGATCGGCACTGCGGGGGATGTGAGCGCGCGGCAGCTCACAATCACGACGACAGGCGCCGGGCTGGTGACGGTGAATGACATTGTGGCATTCGACCTGTTCAGCGGCCAGGGGAGCGGAGGGCTCAATGACGCGACGCATAATGACTTGCTCGTGGTCAATGGTTCCAGCGGCTTCACCATCGGAGCCAACGCGCAGCTGCATGTAACCACCAGCCTGCCGATAGATGGAAGTTGGGTGGTGGGAACGGAGTGGAGGCTGTTTGACTGGACGGGTCTCACGGGCGGAGTGACGGGCGCGTTCAGCAACCTTTCCGATCCGGCCCCCTTCAATTACATGAACCTGCCCGATCTCAGCTCGATCGGCCTGGCCTGGGATGTCTCCAACCTTTACACGCAGGGCACGATCATGGTGATGGTGCCGGAGCCGGGGCGCGTGCTGCTGCTGTTCCTCGGTCTCATGGGTCTCCATTTCCGGCGCAGACGTTGATCCCGGAAATGCGGAACCATGCGTGGCCTGGATTCAACGTGAACACGCGGTTGGAAACCACGGATCAGACGGTTGGACACGGAGTCTGGACCATGCTGATCACGAATTTTGATAGCTTCATGCCCGCACTTCCGGGTGTTGCCCCCAAGTTTTTGAATCCGTTGAGTTGATTTAAGTCCCGGGTTTAGATTCGACGAACCAGCGGCAAGCCGCCCGCAGGAGAGCCGTCATTCGCTCTGATGACGAGGCCGCTGGCGCGGAGTCATGCCGCGTCGGATTTGGCGGTCTCCGCGTGATGGGAGGCGGGTTCGTGCGCGGGGCCGGAGTTGTTGCTGGAGGCGCCAGGTCCGATGAGTTTGCGGAAGATCTTTTGGGGGAAGGACAGGCCTTTTTCCTCGGTCTCGAGCTGCGACATGGCGTGTGACTTGGCCATTTCCCACGCTGGGGCGAAACCGGGCGCGTTGACCAGCATGTGCTTTTCCGCGCGGGCCATGATCTCCAGCTCGCGCTGGAGCTTGTTGTCCGGTTTTTCGTTCAGCCGGTTCACCTGGATGCGCAGGTTCTCGTTTTCCTGGGCCAGCCGGGCGCGCTCCTTGTTGGTTTCCTGGAGCTGGCGGGCGTCGAGTTCCAGCTTGTCGCTCAAATGGGATTTGTAGCGGCGGAATTCGCCTTTCGTCTTCCAATGGCTGAACACCGCCATGACGAGGAAGACACAACCGAGGGCGAAGCCCATGCCGAAGGTGTAGAGGGGGTTTGTGAAGAAGTCTGCCATGAGAAGGGGCGGAAAAGATAGCCGCTGAAGCGGTTTTGTCGCGAAAACTTTCGGAGACAATCCAGGCCACTCGCGGCTCCGCAGGCGCGTTTTGAGTGCCGGGAATGCCGCGAATATGGAATCCTGAAGCCATCTGAGCCGGGCGCAGTCCTGAGCACAAAATCTCCGCCGGAGAGGCAGGGGAAACTTCCCCGCGGAAGCCGCCTGCCTGTCAAAATAACCTACCGCCGGCCGGACTCCTGAAAATGGATGGCCTTGTAGCAGCGGTGGTCGAGCAGGGAAGGGGGCCAGCCTTGCACTTCGGGGCGCTTGAGCCAGGTGTGGACGTACCAGTAAAGCGGCAGCATGGGCAGCTCGTCGAGCAGGAGGCGCTCGGCCTCCTGGAGTTGGGCCATGCGCCGGGTGGTGTCGGGCTCGCGGGAGCTGGCGTCCATGAGCGCGTCGTAAGCCGGGCTGCCCCAGCCGGTGTTGTTGTTGCCGTCGCCGGTCTTCCACATGCTCAGGAAGGTGAAGGGGTCCAGGTAGTCGCCCTGCCAGGCGGCGCGGCAGACGCTGTAGTCGAGCTTGCGCTGGCTGTCGAGATAGACGCCCCAGTCCTCGTTGCGCACGCCGATGCTGATCTTGAGGTGCTTTTTCCACATCTCCTGCACGGCCTCGGCTATGGAGCGGTGCGCCTCGTTGGTGTTGATCAGAATTTCGAACCGTGGAAAGCCGCGCCCGTCCGGGTAACCGGCCTCGGCGAGCAGGGCGCGGGCTTTTTCCGGGTCGAAACGCAGCACATCGGGCGTGGTGTAATCCGGCGAACTGCCGGGCGGAGTGAGACCGTGCGCGGGCTTCTGGCCGGCGCGCAGGATGTTTTCCACGATGGCGGAGCGGTCCACGGCCAGCGCCAGGGCGCGGCGCACCCGCGCGTCGTCGAGCGGCTTGCGTGTGACATTGCAGCGGTAAAAATAGACGGAGAGAATCGGGTCAACGCGCAGCAAATCCGGGTGCTGCCGCTGGTAGAGCGGTATCTTCGCCAGCGGCAAAGTGAGCGTGGTGTGAAGCTGCCCGTCGCGGAAGGCGCGCTCCTCGGTGGAGTCGCTGACGATGGGGAAAAAGTGGATGCCATTGAGCCGCACTGACCCGGCGTCCCAGTAATGCGGATTGCGCTCCACGGAGACGTAATGCGTGAGGCGCCATTCCCGGAGCTGAAACGCGCCGTTGCCGACGAGGTTGCCCGGGCGGGTCCATGGCGAGACGCGGTCGGTCATTTTGCCGTGCTTTTCAATGACGTGGCGCGGCACGGGATACCAGGCGTAATGCTTGAGCATGGAGAGCAGGTAGGGCGCGGGGCCTTTGAGCACGAGTTTCAAAGTGTGATCGTCCGGCGCGCTGGCGCCCACTTCCTGGAAGCCGGGGATCTTCCCCGTGTTGAACTCCTCCGCGTTCCGCAACGGGTAAAGCATGGGCGCGTAATCGGCGCCGAGCGCCGGTGTGAGGATGCGCTCGAAGGCGAATAAAAAGTCCCGGGCGGTGACAGGGGCGCCATCGCTCCAGCGCGCGTTTTTGCGCAGATGAAAGGTCCAGTGGACAAAGTCCTCCGTCTCCCAACGCTCGGCGGCTCCGTGACCGTTGGCGTCCGGATCCTCCGGCGTGGCGGCGACAAGCCCCTCGAAGATGGAGTCGAGAATGGCATGCTCCGGCGTGCCTGTGGCGAGGTGGGGATCGAGCGTGGCGGGGTCCGAGCCGTTGCCGACGAGCAGGATGCCCTTCTCCCGCGCCGCATCCACGCGCGGCGGCCGGTGCGCGCGGGAATGGTGAAAGAAGACGAGCGCCGCAATCAGCCCGGAGAGCAGGACGAGGCGCGTGATCCAGGCGGTCATGGGTGACGGACGCGGGCTGGGATCGCTCAGGAGCCGCTGGAGGTTTTCATCCTGGGAGGCTGGATCACACCCTCGGCACCGGCGGGCCAGACGGCGCCCTGCCTGATCCAGTCATGGATCAAATTCACCTCCCGGTCGGGAATGCGGTGGCCGTTGGGCGGCATGGCCTTCAACTCTTTCGGCGGCAGCTTGAGAACGAGATAAAGCATGCTGCTGTCCGGCTTGCCGGGAATGATGACCGGTCCGTTGGCGCGCTTTTTGAAGGCCATCTCGCGGTTCTCCAGATTCAGCTCGCCAAAGAGCGCGCCGGAGTGGTGGCAGTTGATGCAGCGGGTGCCGAGCAGGGGTTTGATCTGGGTGGTGAAGTCCACCTTGGCGTCCGCCGCATGCAAGGCGCCCGCCAGCAGGAAGGCGGCAGCGAGAGTGAATCGGGAAAGGGATTTCATAAATGCTCCTTATCACAAACGCGCAGTGCCTTCCAGCTTTTCGACAAGCGCGCGGAATGGCATGAACCGGCCAGGAATCGCGGCGGTTTGCGCAACATTGAAGGAGGCAGCCGGTCAATTTTCGAGAATGCTCACTTCCTGCGTGGTCAAATGGCGCCACCCGCCCTTGGCAAGTTCTCCCAGGACGAGGGGACCGACTGCGACGCGGACGAGGCGCAGGACTTCGATGCCGAAGGCTTCGAGCACGCGCCGGATGTGGCGGTTCCGGCCTTCGGTGAGCACGATCTCCAGCCAGGTGTTCTTTTCGCCCTGACGCAAGACGCGCGCATCGGGCAGGCGGAGGCGCTCTCCATCGTCACGAATACCGGCGGCGAAGCGCGTGAGGGCAGCTTCACCGAGGAGTCCGGTGGTTTGCGCATGGTAGGTCTTGGGAAGATGGCTGGCGGGGTCGGTGACACGATGCGCCCAGGAGGTGTCGTTGGTCAGCAGGAGCAGGCCCTCGCTGGCCTTGTCGAGCCGGCCCACGGGTCCGAGATGCGGCAGACCCGCGCCTTTGAGCAGGCTGAAAATGGTGTCCCGGCCCTGTTCGTCACGCGCCGTGGTCACCAGGCCGCGCGGTTTGTTCAGCATCAGATAAACCGGCGCGGCGGCGGCAAGGGAGGCCCCATCCACCCGCACATCGTCTTTATCCAAAAGCACGGGCTGTTCGGGATTCATGCAGACCCGCCCGTTCAGCCGCACCCGGCCTGCGCGGATGAGTTCGAAGCCTTGGGACCGGGAGCAAAAGCCCAGCTTTGAAAGCGCGCGGGCGAGTCCGGTCCGGTTCATGGCATGAAAAAGGCGGCTTCCTTGGGGAAGCCGCCGGGAAAATTTGGCCGGGATCAAGCCTGAAGAACAGCCTCGTCCACGTTGATGCGTCGTCCGTCCTTGTCGAAGCGGACTTTGCCTTCCACGAGGGCGAAAAGCGTGTGATCACGGCCCATGCCGACATTGCTTCCCGCAGTCCATTTGGTGCCGCGCTGGCGGATGAGGATGTTACCGGGGATGACGGACTCGCCGCCGTATTTTTTGACGCCGAGACGCTTGGAATTGCTGTCGCGTCCGTTTTTGACGCTGCCTTGACCTTTTTTGTGAGCCATGTCGGTGAGTTCGATGAGGGGTTGGGTAAAAGAAATCAGGCGTTGATGGAGGTGACCTCGACGCGGGTCAGGAGCTGGCGGTGCCCCTTGGTCTTGTGGTAGCCCTTGCGCTTGCGGAATTTGAAGGCGGTGACCTTCGGCGCTTTGAACTGCTTGAGCACTTTGAAGCCGACGCTGGCTCCTTCGAGCACGGGCGCTCCGACCTTGATGTCGGCGCCTTCACCGGCGGCCAGCACCTGGTCGAAATTGGCGGCCTCACCTTCGGCAACCTCGATCTTCTCCACGTCGAGCTGGTCGCCCACGGAAGCCTTGTATTGTTTGCCGCCTGTTTTGAAGATTGCGTATGCCATGATGTTGTCTGCGTTGAAGGGTAGCCCGGGGGCCAAAAAGCGGCTTGCGGAACCGCTTTCCGGCGTAAAGGGCCGCCAAGCTGCCACAAGTCGCCCTGCCGGCAACCAAATTTTTACCCCGTTTTGCCCCCCGGTCGTTTCCACGTTTTTTCATCCGCTCAACCGTGTGAAAACAGGAACCGCTTGGCCTGCCGGGAAATGCCGCTAGACTGGCCGTTCTGTCTGCCGATGTGGTGAAATGGTAAACACAGCGGACTTAAAATCCGCTGGGAGGCAACTCCCTTGCCGGTTCGAGTCCGGCCATCGGCACTTTGATTTTCCTGGATTTCATGCGTGAAGCCTTGAGTGAGTGGGCTTTGAGGGGCTGGAGTTGGCCAGGAAGTCGAGCACCCGCCGCTCGTGCCAGCGGCGCAGGCCGTGAGTGAGAAAACCGACATGGCCGCCGTGGGCGGGTATTTCCAGATGCAGGGCGGCATTTTCAGCAGCCGCGCCGCCGGGATAGGAGGGCGGCTCGAGGAGGGGATCGTCCGCTGCGTTGAGCAGGAGGGCGGGCACGGTGATGGAGTTCAGGTGGGGCAGGGAACTGGCGCGGGCATAGTAATCGGCGGCATCCCGGAAGCCGTGGAGGGGCGCGGTGAAACGCTCGTCGAAGTCGCGGATGGTGCGGATGCCGGCGAGTCCACCAGGCGGCAGCACCCGCGGAAAGCGGCGCGCCTTTTCCTCCGCCTTCGCCAGCAGGGAGCGCAAAAAGCGGCGCTGGTAGAGCCGGCAGGCGGGGTGCTCATCAAGCGCGCGGGCGCTGGAGGCCAGGTCCACCGGGGTGGAGACGGCGGCGGCGGCGCGCACGGCGGGGTGTGGCGGGGACTCGCCGAGGTATTTGAGAGTGATGTTCCCCCCGAGACTGAAGCCGACGAGGGCCACGCTGTCATAGCCGGGCGCGGCGTGGGTGATGAGGTGGCGCAGGTCGCCGCTCTCGCCGCTGTGGTAGGAGCGGGGCAGGAGGTTCGCGCGCCCGCCGCAGCCGCGGTAGTCCCAGGCCAGCACGTCCCACCCGGCGCGCGCGCAGGCGGCGGCCATGCCGCGGACATAGGCGGCGCGCATGGATCCCTCCAGCCCGTGGCTGAGGATGACCAGCCGCAGTTGCCCGCCCCGCAGCCAGCCGAGGTGGAGGCGGTCGCCATCCGGCAGGGTCAGGGTCTCCGGCGAGAACACGGGCCGCGCCCAGGCAGGCGTCAGCGCGCCGAGGATCGTCTGCGCATGCCCCCTGCGCAGGAAAAACGGAGCCTGGTAAGCTGAGGGATGGACGGGCATGGCGGAACGGCGCGCAAAGAGCCGCGCGCCAGGGCTAGTGCAAGCGGCGCGCGCCGGAGCAGGCGCTGATGCCGCCGCTCACGGTTCCCCGTCACGCTGCACAAAGCGTCTCCGATGCCACAGCAGCCAGAGCAGCGCCAGCAGGCCCCAGGTCCAGGCGGCGTAGATGTGATGGGAAATCGTGGTCGAGGGCACCCAGGCGGGGGTAGCGCGCGTCGTGGCGGCCAGAATGCCGAGGAAGATCAAAAAGCGCGCCCATTTGGATTTTGCGAAGAAGCCTTCCAAGTCACCGCTATGGCCGAAGAGCACGCGCGAGCCGACAATGAGCATCAACATGCCGAATCCGCCGATGTAGAGCAGATGCTCGATGGAGACATGCTGCAGGTAGTAAAATGGCGCCAGAACGATGCCAAGCCAGCCGGTTGCCAGGGCCCAAAACAGACCGGTGGTGAGCGAGCCGCTTTGCCGCGTCTGCCATGTCACCTCGATGAGCAGATAGCCCGCAGCGGCGATGGCGCGCACGGAATGGCCAGTGGCGACCCCGCCATGTGCTTCGAGAAAAAAGCTGCCGACGAGCAAAGCCGCCACGGCGATGGCCCGCAGCAGCTTCGCCTTGCTTTGCGCCGCCGTTTTGGGATCGCCAAAATCCCCGCCCAACATGCGCGGAAAAACAAACGACCCGATGCCAAGCACCGGCGGCAGCAGCAGGCCCTGGTAGAGCAGCAGATTCGCCAGACGCAGGCGCTGCGGGTCCATCAGCGTGGCTGGGGAGAGATGCATCGCCGCGCCCGCGATGCCGCAGGCCAGCCCGGTGAGCGCCAGCAGCATCTGCGGCGGCGGCATTTCTTTGCGGAACCTCGCCACACGGATCACGAGACACAGCACCAATGACACGAGCAACGCGATGAAGAAGCCATCCCCCCATGCGAAATGCAGCGTGAGATGGCTCACACCACAGGCCTGATGCAGCGCGAAGAGCCAGTACAACTCCGCCGGTGTGAGCTTCGGCGCCGTCGCCATGCGCGGCCCCGCCGTGCCGAGGAAGCCAACGACAAACGCCCCGCCAAACGCCTCGATCATGATCCGCGCGTGAACGAAGCCCGGATAGAAGCCGAGCATCCGCGCATAAAACAGCGGCCACAAAGCCGCGCCGATGATGCTCCACACCGCGCCGCTGAAAAAGAACACCCGATACGGCTCCGCCGCCAGCCAGCGCAACCCGTGACGGCGCGGGCCTCTGGCCTTGTGCTTCTTGTGTTTGCAGGCGGGGAACTGGCTCATGTGCCGGCGCTGGTTTTGTAACGCGCGTATCGCTCCCTTTGCTCCGCCGTAAGGTTGGCGGGATCAAAGCGCGGATCGGCGACCTGGTTGATGCGCGCGTAAATGACATTCGCCATGTCAGCGGCGCAGTTCTTGATGTGCCCGGCGTTCTCGCCGGCGAACAAATCATCCACCGTGGAGCGAAACAGCATCAGCCAGCGGTCAAACTGCTCCCGGCCCATCGCCGTCCGCGGCACCAGCTTCGCATGAGCGGCCAACGGATTGCCCGTGTAGCCGCCGCTTCGAAAGAGCACGGTTTCCCAGAAGGCGTACATTTTCGGCAGATGCGTCTCCCAGTTCGTCCGCGCCACCTTGTCGAAGATGAAGCCGAGCAAATCGTCGGCCCGCACACGCTCGTAGAAAGTATTCACGAGCGTCTCGATCTCGGCGCGGCCTTGGATGTCGGGCTTGGATTCAAACATGTATGATCAATACAACAAAAGTCGTCGAGGGACTTTGCGGCTCGTGTCGTTGAGTGGGCGATTCTTGACCCGCGCGGCACCTCATTGCCTCCACTCACTTTCCAGCAAAAGCAGCCGTCACAGGCGGTGCTTGTTTGCCGCCGCAGCCTGTGTCCAAAGGGTGGCGGCTCATGGACGAGTGCGCGTTCCGAGTTTTGTTTCCAGATTTGGAATGGGGCGGAAGACGCGCTGCCTGCCCTGGAGACGGGAAACCAGCAGTCCTTTTTCCTCCAGGGAACGCAAATCACTAATGGCAGTCATTCTCGAAATGCGGTGACTGCGCTGGTGGCTCTCAAAAGTATAGGCTGCGTCATCATGCTCCAGCGCGTGACTCAGGAGAGCCTGCTGGCGGTGATTGACCCAATCCAAGCCGCGCAAGATGATTTGCAGCCCACGTCTCTGCTCCGATTTGCGGGCGAGATATTCATGGAGGTCTTGGATGGACGTTTCAATGCAGCGGAGCTGATGAAGAATGAAGTAATTCAAATCATTCTCATCGTGCTCGGTGTGCAGAAAAGCCCGGTAATAATCCGACGGCGAACGAAGCAGCGCCTGGGAAATGGAGATGAACTGGAACAGCCAGTAGCCGCCGCGCAGCATGGACCAGTAAAAGAGAGCGCGTGCAGTGCGGCCGTTTCCATCCACAAAAGGGTGGTCGTAAGCCAGCCAAAAATGCAGCGCGATGGAGCGTATGACCGGGTGCAGGAAACCATTGACCCCGGTCTCGTTGGCAAAGAAACACATATCTTCCAGACGCCCGGGCAGTTGGGACGCTGCCGGGGGGATGTGAAAAATATTGTCCAGGTCGTCGGAAACCTCGATGTACTCGTCCGCGCGGCGCAGGCGGCCTGCTCCATCGGGCTTGTCGAGCGCGTCCTCCGAGATCATGGCATGAATCTCAAACACCAGCTCCGGTGTGAGCGGGCGGTCTTTGATATTCAGAAGATGCTGCATGGTCTTGAAATTGTTCACAATCATGCGCTCGCTTTTGTCAGTTGGCTTGCGTCCGCTGCGCAGCATGTCCCTTGCTTTCTGGCGTGTGACTGCGGCACCCTCAAGAAGGCTGGATGTGACCGCCTCCTCCATCAGAGAGTTGATCTGGTAGCGGTCCCGGGTTCTGCCGTCCGTGACTTGCTCGGGCATCGCTATGTTACCAGCGCAGCGCTGGTCTATGTGATGCAGGGCCTCAAACATTTCCGGCACCAGCGAGAAGCTGAACGAAACGCCTTTTTTGTCCCGCAGTGGGATGCCTTGCCGGCCTGATTGTCTGCCTCTTTTTACCAGCCACCACCACTCCTCATGGCTGAGTCCCGCAGGCGGAGACAGATGCCGCAGTTTGTCCCAGTGCAGATACTCTTCATGCTGTGGCAAATCCTCAGATCGCATGGCGACCAACTCCATCAAACGCTGGGGTCTGGTGAGCGTTCGTTGGAGCAGTATTTGGGTCGAGGGTGGATCTTGCGGAACACGCATGAGTCTAAAAAGCGTCTAATTAGACTGCAATTAGACACTTTTTAGACTCTTGGCAATACCGCACTGCTTTGCTCCAAATCACGCTCTCACCCACCAGCAAAAGCTGCCGCTGGGCACGGGCAGCACGTCTTTGCCGCCGCGCAGGAGCATCTCGCCGGATTCCAGAGCGCCGCCTTTGGACCCGAACTCCTGGAGCAGCAGGTGGTGCAGCGAGGTCTGCGTGAGCTCCGGGGTGTGGCAGGAAAGCAGCACGCCGAGCGGCTGGGAGGACATCAACTGGCCGATGAGCGCCAGCAGGGGCGGCAGGTCGTTTTCGATCTTGAAGACTTCCCCCTTCGCGCCGCGTCCGTAGCTGGGCGGGTCGAGGATGACGAGGTCGTAGCTGCGTGAGCGGCGCAGCTCGCGTTCGAGAAATTTGGTCACATCGTCCACAATCCAGCGGACGGGGCGGTCCTCCAGGCCATTGAGCGCGGCGTTTTTCCGCGCCCAGTCCACCATGCCCTTCGAGGCGTCCACATGGCAGACCTCGGCCCCGGCGTGCGCGGCCGCCAGGGTGCTGCCGCCTGAGTAGGCGAAGAGGTTCAGCACGCGCGGCGCGCGCTGATGCGCTTTGGGGTAGGCCGCGCACAGCTCGCGGATGCGCCGCCACTGGTCGCGCTGCTCGGGGAAGATGCCCAGGTGGCCGAAATCCGTGCTGCTGAGCTGGAAGCGCATGCCATCCACACTGATCTCCCACGTCGCAGGCAGGCGGTCGCGCCCGCGCCACTGGTTGCCGCCGTCGCGGAAAAAAGCGGCCGTGGCGCGCTGCCAGTCCGCTTTTGACAGACTCTGCCGCCACACCGCCTGCGCGCAGGGCCGCGAGAGCACCACGGAGCCAAAGCGCTCCAGCTTCTGGAATTCGCCGCTGTCGAGGAGTTCGTAGCCGTCTTGCATGGGGATTGGGATGTTCTTCGTTTTACCCGCGCAAGCAGAGGTCAAAGGAGGGAACCACGAATGCACACGAATTGACACGAATGTAGCCAGCAGCGGTGCGCTTCTTCCAAATCCCACAGAGCATCTGGAAAAGAGCGTCCAGTTGCGACACGCATCCCTTGCCACAACATTCGGAATTCGTGCTCATTCGTGTCAATTCGTGGTTTCAAATTCAAAGTTCTGCCAACCTCAGCTCGAAATTTTTCGCTGGCAGAGGCGGCCAGAATAGCGGCGCATGGCATCAATCTCCCAGTCCCACGGCGGCGCGGATGCGGTTGAGAGTTTGGCGGGCGATGGCGCGGGCTTTTTCGGCGCCTTCGGCCAGGACGCGGTTCACGTAGGCGGGGTCGGCGACGATTTCGGCGCGGCGCTCGCGGAAGGGGGCAAAATGCGCGAGCATCGCTTCCAGCAGGCGCTTTTTGAAGTCGCCGTAGCCGATGCCGCCGCGCAGGTGGTCGTCCACCATCGTCTGGTAGTCGGCCTCGGAGGCGACGAGCTTGTAGAGGGCGAGCACGCTGTTGTTTTCTATCGGCTTGGGCGCCTCCAGCGGCGTCGAGTCCATGACGATGCGCATGATCTTCTTCTTCAGCACAGCGGGCTCCTCGAAGAGCTGGATGGTGTTGTCGTAGCTCTTGCTCATCTTGCGCCCGTCCAGGCCCGGCACCACGGCAGTCTCCTCGCGGATGCGCGGCTCAGGCACCTTCAGCAGGCCCTCGCCAAAGGCCAGGTTCATCTTCACGGCGATGTCCCGCGTGACTTCCACATGCTGCTTCTGGTCCCTGCCCACGGGCACCACATCGCTGTCATAAATCAGGATGTCCGCCGCCATGAGCACAGGGTAGGCGAAGAGGCCGTGCGAGGGGCTGATGCCGTTGGCGATCTTATCTTTGTAGCTATGGCAGCGCTCCAGCAGGCCCATGGGAGTCACCGTGCTGAGGATCCAGGACAGCTCCGTATGCTCCGGCACATCACTCTGGCGGAAAAGCACGCACTTGGCCGGATCGAGACCGCAGGCCAGGAAATCAACCGCCAGATCGCGCACATGGGAGCGCAGCAGCTTGCCGTCCTGGATGCTGGTCAGCGAGTGGTAGTCGGCGATGAAGTAAAAGGCCTCCCCCTCATGCTGCAGCTTTAGCGCCGCCTCCATCATGCCGAAATAGTTGCCGATGTGGAGACGCCCGCTGGGTTGGAGTCCTGAGAGAATGCGCATAGGCGCTGGATATGGCGGGCATCCGGCGGGGATTCAAGGGCGGAGTCTTGGGGAGGGCGGGAGCGTTGAGACACACGAGTCGCGCAATCAAGTGTCCAGTTCCCCGATGGATTCGGAGGGACAGCCTTCGAGGGCCTCTCTGCAGAGTTCGATTTCATGAGACGACTCCGGCTGGCGGTAAACGACGCTGAATCCGATGTCGTCATCGCGGTGGAAAAACGCGGGCGCGTGACTGCGGCACTGGTCGCAGTCTATGCAGGAGGAATCCACATAAAAGCGTCCGGGGACATTTTGAGGGAGGCGGTCGGATGGGAGCGGCATGTGATTTGCGGGTTAGGGTTGCGCTCCGTGTTTCGCACACCGAAAATCATGAATGAAATGCATTAAAATCAGAGATTATTGCGCTTCATGCAAGAATACCTCGCCACCAAACCCTTCGACCTGTACACGCTGCATCTTTTTCACCTGGTCGTGAAGCACCGCAGCTTCACCAGGGCGGCGCGCGAGGCAGGCTTGTCGCAGAGCGCCCTGACCCGGCAGATGCAGACGCTGGAGAACCGGCTCGGTCTGGACCTCATCAACAGAACCACCCGCTCTGTCGAAGTGACCGAGGCGGGGCGGCATCTGGCGAAAGAGGCCGGGCGCATCATCAACGGGGTGGCCGACACTCTGGACGGCTTGCAGGCAGCGTTCGGCAGTGTCCGGCCGGAGGTGCGCGTCAGTGTCTCGCGCTCGCTGGCGATGGCGCACATGCCCGGTCTTTTTCACGCGAATCACCAAAGGCATCCTGACGTGGTCTGCCGGATCAACTACCAGCCAAGCAGCGCCGTGCTGACAGCGCTGGATGCGAACGAGACGGACATTGGCGTTTTGTGCCCGCCCTCGCCTTTGCCGGCAAGCGTGAGGGTGACCCACCGCTTCAACGACCGGTTCGACCTCATTGCGCCAGCGGTTCTTGGCTCTGCGGCGCCCGTCAAGCGGGCGGGGGCGTTTCTTGGCTGGCTGCTGGAGCAGCCCTGGCTTCTGATGGACTCGTCCACACACACAGGGAGCACGCTGCGCCGCTGGATGAAAATGCGAAAGCTCGACATACAGCCGGTGATGGAGCTGGACAGCTTTGACCTCATCATCAACCTCGTTTCCAGCGGCTACGGCCTGGCCTTCGTTCCCCATCGCGCCCTGGCGCTGTATCGCCGAAAAGAGTCCATCATGACGCTGCCAATGAAAGTGAGCTTCGAGCGCGAGATCGTCGCTCTCACGCGCAAGCACCGCAAGCTCCCGGCTCACATTGCGCGGTTTGTGGAGAACATCTTGTTTTGAGGCAAGACCAGCGTCCGCTCACTCCAGCCGCACTTTGAGCAGGGGCGGGGTGTTGCGGGTGTTTTCCTTGCTGGCAAAGGCGTGGGCGAGGCCGCTGGTGGCGGTCTCGTCAGTCTGGCGGCAGATGATGAGGGTGAGCATGCCGTTGGTGTCGGCGTTGAGGCTGCGGACGAGCGCGGCGCCCTTCACCGAGAAAGCGCCGCGCGTGGTTCCCTGGGGCACGGTGAACTCGCCGATGAGGACGGACTGAGCCGCGACAGGTGAGTTCCGGTGCTCCGGCGCGGTGCTGTGCGCCGGGGCGTTTTCCCAGGACAATTCCGCCTCGTCCCATGCGTCCTGAGCTTCATCGGTGAGGGCGTGGACGGTGAAGACGGCGTCGGGAACGAGCGAGGCGAAGCCGAGGTCGCTGGGCTCGACATGGAGGGCGAACTCGGCCTCGGCCACGCGCTTGCCAGCGAAGGCGGAAAGGTCAAAGGCGGCGTAAGCCTTGCGATTGAGTCCGTCATTGAGCGTGGTGAATTTCACCCGCAGGAAGGACTCGCGTCCGCTGACTTTTTGTTTGCTGGACTGAACCCAGGAGTCCCTGCCGCGGCCATAGGCAGTGGTGACAAGCTGCCAGCCGTCGGCGAGCTGGTTGATGGGGCCCGGCAGCCAGCGGCTGGACTCGGTCTGCTCGAACGGGTCAGCGTCGGGGTTGAGTGCTTGTTTGATGAAGCCGCCGTAGTCCGCGCGCTGACCGGCGCGCAGCTCTTTGCGGCCTTTTTCCCCGGCGCGCTCGACTTCGACGAGGCCCTCCATGACATGCACGAGGCATTTGCCGTCCTCACTGGCGCTAACGCCGAAGCGTGTGCCGTAGTCCACCACCTTGGTTTCGGGGGTGTGAATTGTGAAGCCCTTGGCACTGGGGGGCACTTCGGCCATGACGGTGCCTTTTTTCACGCGGCACTCCATGGTGGAGAGGACCTCGAGCGTGACAGGCGCCTCGAGAGTCACCTCGGCTCCGCTTTTGAATTTCAGGGTTGCGATGCCATCGAGCAACTCCAGCAGGCCGGGGCGGAGGGCGGACCCCTCCAGGGTGGGCAGGGCGCTGTTTCCCCATTTGCAGGCGGCGGCGCGTGCCAGTGTGGCCACGGGCGGCGGCTCGCGGTCCCACAGCCAGACCAGTCCGGCGGAGACGAGAGCTGCGGCGGCGGGAAGCAGAGCGCGCCGCCAGACAGAAACCGTGCGCGGCGAGGGCGCGGAGATCGTTTCCGGCATTTCCATGCAGGCCGTCTCTGCATCCATCAACGCGGCACGGGCGAGCAGGGCGCGCACCTCGGGATTGCAGGTCACGGCTTCATTGAGCAGGGCTTCCTCCTCATGGGTCAGCGCGCGATCGCGCGCGCGCTCCCACAGCTCCAGCCAGCGCCAGGTTTCCTCCGCTTTCATGAATGCGCCTCCATTTGTTTTTCAATGCACTGCATCAGTGTCATGCGGATGCGGCTCAGGGCGCGGTAAACGGCCATTTCGCTGCGCCGGATGCGCCCGGCAATCTGGCCGATCTCCATTTCCTCGAAGTACCTCAGGGAAATGAGCCGCCGGTGCTCCACGGGCAGCCGCGCCATGCAGGCGCGCAGCGCGTCCTGCCGGGCGGAGCCTTCGACGGCGAGGTCTGACACGGCGTGGCCCAGAGCCTCCAGCGCCACCTCGTCCAGCGGCAGGTGCTCGCGCTTCTTCTGGCGGCGGTGGGTGAGGATCTGGTGAAAGGCCGTCTTGCGCGCCCAGGCCAGGAAGTTGGTGCCCGGCTCGAAGTCTTTGAAGTGCTTCCACAGCAGCATCTTCGTCTGCTGGAGGATGTCCTCCGCCGCCGAGTCCCTCGGCACCAGGCCGTGGACATAAAGCGAGAGCGGGCGCTCGTGCTTGGTCAGCAGTTCAAGAAAGGCTGTGGTGGCATCATCCATCACCCGGCAAGAGTCGCCGTCGGCGCGGTTTTGGACAGGAAAAATTCGCAATCTTCACGGGCGCGCGGGTTCCCGCATGAGGGTGAATCTGGATTTTGCAGTCAATGGGGCGCGGGGCTATGGATGCCCATGCTCCGCGCCTGGCTCGAACTCGCCCGCATCTCCAACCTGCCCACGGTGTGGACCAATGTCAGCGCGGGCTGGCTGCTCGCGGGTGGCGGCTGGGACGCGCGGCTTGGGTGGCTTCTGCTCGCGGGATCGCTGCTTTACACCGGCGGCATGATCCTCAATGACGCCGCTGATGTGAAGTTCGACCGCGAACACCGACCGGAGCGGGCCATCCCGTCAGGAAGGGTCTCCGCGGCGGCGGCTTGGGCGGTCGGGGCGGGGATGCTCGCCGCAGGCGCGGGCATGGCCGTCGCACAGGGCGGGGCATGTCCCTGGATTGCAGCCGGATTGGTGGCTTCTGTTATCTTGTATGATCTCTTTCACAAGCCTTGGAGCGGAGCTGTTTGGGTGATGGGGTCATGTCGTTTGTTGCTGGTGCTTCTGGCCGCTTCTGCTAACGACACGGGCTGCAAGATGTCTGGTGAGATGTTGGCGACGCCGCACGGCATCGCGCTCGGCGTTTACATTGTAGGTTTGACCAAAGTGGCGCGCCTTGAGTCCAGCAAGGAAGGTGCCGTCGTGCTATCGCTGGTCATGGCCAAGCTCCTGCTTTGGGTCCCGGCTATTTTGGCCGTTGCATTCACATTTTGGGTGGCCGTGGATGCGGAACCCTCGGACTGGCTTCCTCTGCTGATGCTGCCAGTCTTTGCCATTTGGGTTTTTCTCTCCATGCGAATCATGCGCAAAGGTGGTCCTCATGTTGGTCGCGCAGTGGGCTGGCTGTTGGCCGGCATTCCCATCGTGGACGCGCTCGCGGTGGGGCATGTGTCCCTAACGCTTGCTTGCGGCTTCGCCGCCCTGGCCCCGCTGCTGCGGCTGTGGCAGCGCTGGATCGCGGCGACATGAGCGGGACGCCCGTCCGTTAGAATCCGCCGCCGCGCCCGTTTCACCTTTCCCTTTGAAAGCGCCTTTGTTTGCGGGCAAAGGATACCCCCGCCCATGTTGGAGAAGAAAATCAGGCTCGAGCACAGCCACCGCATCCTTTTCACGCGCCAAGCCTTCGCGCCCGCGAACCCCTGCATCCGCGACCTGCTGCTGCTCGACTCGCCGAAGAAGCCGCCGCGCGTGCTCGTCTTCGCGGATGATCAAGTGCTGGCGGCGAACCCCGGCCTGCGCGAGTCCATCCGCGCCCACGCCCGCGCCCATGCGGAGGTCTATGATCTGGCGGGGGATGTGGTGGAGCTGCCGGGCGGGGAATCGTGCAAAAACGACTTCGCCCTCGTCGAGGACTGCTGGGAGGCCATCCACGAGGCCGGGCTGGACCGGCACAGCTACGTCTTCGTGATCGGCGGCGGGGCGGTGCTGGATCTCGTCTGCTTTGCAGCCTCCACGGCCCACCGCGGCATCCGCCATGCGCGCTTCCCCACCACCACGCTCAGCCAGGGGGATGGCGGTGTGGGCGTGAAGAACGGCGTGAATTTTTTCGGCAAAAAGAACTGGGTCGGCAGCTTCGCGGTGCCTTACGCGGTGGTGAACGACTTCGCTTTTCTCGAAAGCCTGCCCGCGCGCGAGCGCCGCAACGGCATCATTGAGGCCATCAAAGTCTCCCTCATCCGCGACCGCGCGTTTTTTGAAGAGATCGAGCGCCTGGCGCCGGAGCTGGCGCGGCTGGAGCAGCCCGCGCTCGAGCGCGTCGTCCAGCGCAGCGCCGAGTTGCATGTGGATCACATCGCCACGGGCGGGGACCCCTTTGAGCTGGGCAGCGCGCGCCCGCTGGACTTCGGCCACTGGGCCGCGCACAAGCTGGAGCAGATCACCCGCTTCGAGGTCACGCATGGCGAGGCGGTGGCGATCGGCATGGCGGTGGACCTCGTGTATTCCGTGAAAACCGGCCTGCTCGACGAAGCGACCGCGCAGCGCGTGCTGCGCCTGGTGGAAAGCCTCGGCTTCCACACCTACCACCACGGTCTGCTGGCCGAGGGGCAGCGCGGCGGCCCGGTGATCCTGGACGGGCTGGAGGAATTCCGCGAGCACCTCGGCGGCGAGCTGACCGTGACACTCGTGCCCGAAGTGGGCCGCAAGCTGGAGGTGCATGAGATGGACCCCTGCGTGATCGTGGCGGCGATGGAGGAGCTGAAGGCTCGAAGCTCGAAATTCGAGATTCGAAACACCGGGCTGCGCTGATGCTTGGACGCAACGTTGGAGTGAAGCCTTCAGGCGACACGGGAGCAAAGTTGGAGTGAAGCCTTTAGGCGACACGAGAGCAGATTCCGCTGCGGGAGTTCATGGAACAAGCTGAAGCTTGAACTCCAACGCTGAACTCCAACATGCGAATTTCGCATTTCGCATTTGTCTCCCGGCATCTTCCTAGCTCCTATGGCGGCCTTCCATGTCAGTCCCCTTTTCCTCCCGTCACATCGGTCCCACCGCTGAAGAGACAGCGGCCATGCTGCAAAGTCTGAGCGTGGACTCGCTCGACACACTGATTGACCAGGTGGTGCCCGAGTCCATCCGCCAGCGCGATGCTTTGAACCTGCCCGAGCCGCTGGATGAGGAGGCCGCCCTGCGCCGTTTGCGCCAGATGATGAGCCGGAACAAAGTGGTGCGCAGCTTCATCGGCCTCGGCTACCACGACACCTTCACGCCGCCGGTCATCCAGCGGAACATCCTGGAAAATCCCGGCTGGTACACCGCCTACACCCCCTACCAGCCCGAGATCAGCCAGGGCCGGCTGGAGGCGCTGCTGAACTTCCAAACGATGATCACCGACCTCACCGGGCTGGATGTGGCGAATGCCTCCCTGCTCGATGAAGGCACCGCCTGCGCCGAGGCGCTCGGCCTGGCCGTGGCCCAGGTCGCGGGCGCGAACCGCGTGGTCGTCTCGGATCAATGCCACCCGCACAGCATCGCCGTGGTGCGCACGCGCATGGGCGCGCTGGGCATCCGTGTCGAGGTGGTGGACCTCGCCACCTGGCAGCCGGATGGCGAAAAAGGCTTGGCCGCCGTGCTCGTGCAATACCCCGACACACTCGGCGTGATCCGTGACTTCTCGGCGCTGGCCTCCGCCGTGCATGAGGCGGGCGCGCTGCTCGTGGTGGCGGCGGATTTGCTCGCGCTCACCCTGCTGCGCCCGCCGGGAGAGTTCGGCGCGGACATCTGTGTGGGGAACAGCCAGCGCTTCGGCGTGCCGCTCGGTTTTGGCGGTCCGCACGCCGCCTTCATGGCGGTCAAAGACGCTCTCAAACGCCGCATGCCCGGCCGCCTCATCGGTGTGTCCAAAGACGCCGCCGGCAACCCCGCCTGCCGCCTCTCCCTGCAAACGCGCGAGCAGCACATCCGACGTGAGAAGGCCACCAGCAACATCTGCACCGCCCAGGTGCTGCTCGCTGTCATGGCCTCCATGTATGCCGTGTATCACGGGCCGGAGGGGCTGAAAAAAATCGCCCTGCGCGTGCATGGCGCTGCTGTCTGGCTGGCGCGCGAGCTGCTGGAGGCCGGTCTCGACATCGCCAGCGACGAGTTTTTCGACACCATCACCGTGCGCGTGCGCAGCGCGGACGAAGTGCTCAAGAGCGCATTCCTCTACGGCATCAACCTGCGCAGGGTGGACGACCGCCTGGTCGGTGTGGCGCTCGACGAGCGCGTGAGGGACGACGACCTCGCCACCATCCTCAAATGTTTCGGCATCCCCAAGGCCCGGCATTCGCGCGAGGACGCCGCCGAGCCGCACTTTTCCACCGTCCATCACCGCGCCAGCGCCTGCCTCACGCATCCCGTCTTCCACAAGCACCGCTCCGAGACTGAGATGATGCGCTACCTGCGGCGGTTGCAGGACAAGGACATCGCGCTCGACCGCAGCATGATCCCGCTCGGCTCCTGCACCATGAAACTGAACGCCGCCGCCGAGATGATGCCGCTCTCCTGGCCCGAGGTGAACGGGATCCACCCCTTCGCTCCGCCGGAGCAGACACGCGGCTGGCAGGACTTGTTCGCCGAGCTGGAGCAATGGCTGGCCGAATGCACTGGCTTCGACGCCACCTCCCTCCAGCCCAACGCCGGCTCCCAGGGCGAATACGCCGGCTTGCTGGCCATCAAGCGCTTCCACGAAAGCCGCGGCGAAGGGGCGCGCGATGTGTGCCTCATCCCCGCCAGCGCGCACGGTACCAACCCCGCCAGCGCCGTCATGTGCGGCTTCAAGGCCGTGCCCGTGGCCTGTGACGAGATGGGCAACATCAGCCTCGGCGACCTGCGCGCCCGCCTCGCGGCCAACGAAGGCAGGACCGCCGCGCTCATGGTCACCTATCCCTCCACGCACGGCGTCTTCGAAGAGGGCATCGCCGAAATCTGCGCGCTCATCCATGAGCACGGCGGGCAGGTGTATATGGACGGGGCGAACATGAACGCCCAGGTCGGCCTCACCTCGCCGGGGCGCATCGGCGCGGACGTGTGCCACTTGAATCTGCACAAGACGTTCTGCATCCCGCACGGCGGCGGCGGACCTGGTGTCGGCCCCATCTGTGTGGCCGCGCATTTGAAACCTTTCCTGCCCGGTCATCTCACCTGGCCGGAGCAAAGCGAGGGCGCCGTCTGCTCCGCGCCCTGGGGCAGCGCCAGCATCTGCACCATCTCCTGGATGTACATCGCCATGATGGGCCCGCGCCTCACCGAGGCCACGCGCTTTGCCATTCTCAATGCGAACTACATCTCGCACCGCCTGGCCGCGTGTTTCCCCACGCTCTACCGCGGCGGCAGCGGGCACGTGGCGCACGAGTGCATCCTCGACTTCCGCGGCTTTCACAAAGTGACGGTCGAGGACGTGGCGAAGCGCCTCATGGACTTCGGCTACCACGCGCCCACCATGAGCTGGCCCGTGGGCGGCACGCTGATGATCGAGCCCACCGAGAGCGAGAGCAAAGCCGAGCTGGACCGCTTTTGCGAGGCCATGGAGCAGATCCACCGCGAGATCGCCGCCGTGGAGAGCGGCGCTGCCGACGCGCTGGACAATCCCCTCAAACGCGCCCCGCACACCGCCGCCGATGTCACCAAGACCGACTGGCCGCACTCCTACACCCGCGAGGCCGCCGCCTTCCCCCTGCCCTGGGTGCGCGAGTCGAAATACTGGCCCCCGGTGGCACGCGTGGACAACGTCCACGGCGACCGCCACCTCATCTGCACCTGCATCAGTGTGGAGGAGGCGGCGGAATAATATTCAGCTCGCGGCATTCCTCATGGCGAGACGAGTCCAGTCCCGTAATCACCGTAAAAAGCTGTGAAGCTGGTATTCATGCGAAAGGTCGCTGCGGGCTTCGCCGCCCATTCAAACAAAGCGGCTGCGCCTGACCTTCTCGATTTCTTGGAAGACCGCAATGCAAAGTGACTCCACTGCGATTTGCCAGCCCGCAGGCAGTGGCGTTCATATCATGCTGCCCCCAGAATTTTGGTCGGCGCAATGACGTCCGTTCCTTCTTTCATGGCAGTTGCGCCATGGCAGCGTTCCTAACGATCTGGTCGGTGATCTCCAGGGCGATGCGCACAGCCTCCGCGCCCTCCTGGCCGGTGACGACGGGGCGCTTGCCCTGGCGGGCGCACTCCACAAAGGCGGCGATCTCCAGCTTCAGCGGCTCGTCCCTCTCCACCTCCACGGCCTCGCGCACGATCTGCATGCCGTCCCTGCGGTAAATCCAGCCGCTCTGCTCCTGGTAGTCGAGGCTGAGGTAGCAGTCGCTTTGAAAGACGCGGATTTTCCGCATCTTCTCCGGGCTGATGCGGCTGGCGGTGATGTTGGCGATGCAGCCGTTGGCAAATTTCAGCCGCGCGTTGGCAATGTCCTCGCGCTTCGTCAGCACGGGGATGCCGACGGCGTCCACCTGGACGAGCGGCGCCTTCACCAGATGCAGCACGATCTCGATGTCGTGGATCATGACATCAAGCACCACGCCGATGTCCATGCTGCGGTTCGGGAAGGGCGAGAGCCGGTGGCACTCGATGAAGCGCGGCTGGTTCATGCGCTCCTCAAGCTGGCGCAGCACGGGGTTGAAGCGCTCGATGTGACCCACCTGGAGGATGACGTTTTTTTCCTGGGCCAGCCCGATCATGGCCTGCGCGTCGTCATAGGACTCGGAGACGGGCTTCTCCACCAGCACATGCACGCCGGCCAACATGAGCGGCTCCGCCACCTTGCGGTGATAAACGGTGGGCACCGCGACGGTGGCGGCATCCACCCGGCTGGCAAAGTCATCCAGATCGGATGCGGCGCGGGTTTGGTATTGCGCGGCAAACTCGGCGGCACGGGCGGCATCCGCGTCATACACAGCCGCAAACTCCACTGCTCCGCCGCTGCGCGCGGCGATTTCCGCGAGGATGCGCGCGTGGTTTTTGCCGATGGCTCCGACGCCGGCCACGCCGACGCGGAAGGGGGAAGCTGAGGAATCCATGAACCGGCAGCATTGAAGAAGCCTTGCGCCCTGGCAAGAGAAACAAAGCCCGCGCGCGACGCTGTCCTTGCCAGCGCATCGTCCCGGACTAGCGTCGTGCCATGCGCATTCTCATCACCGGCGGAGCCGGTTTCCTCGGCTCACATCTCTGCGAACGCCTGCTCAACGAAGGCCACGAAGTCCTGTGCATGGACAACTTTTTCACCGGCAGGAAGGCGAACATCGCCGCGCACCTTGGCAACCCGCGCTTCGAGCTCTTCCGCCACGATGTCATTGACCCCTTCAAGGCCGAGGTGGACCGCATTTACAACCTGGCATGCCCGGCTTCGCCGCCGCACTACCAGCACAACGCCATCAAGACCGTCAAAACCTCCGTCATGGGTGCCATCAACGTGCTCGGTCTCGCCAAGCGAGTGCGCGCGCGGGTTTTCCAGGCTTCCACCTCCGAGGTCTATGGCGACCCCGAGGTGCATCCCCAACCGGAGTCGTATCGCGGCAATGTCAACCCCATCGGCCTGCGCGCATGCTATGACGAGGGCAAGCGCTGCGCCGAGACGCTCTTCTTCGACTACCACCGCCAGAACGGCGTGGACATCCGCGTGGTGAGAATCTTCAACACTTACGGCCCGCGCATGCTGCCCGATGATGGCCGTGTCGTCTCCAACTTCATCGTACAGGCCCTTCGTGGCGAGAACATCACCATCTACGGAGACGGCACCCAGACGCGCAGTTTCTGCTATGTGGACGACCTCATCGAGGGCTTCGTCCGCTTCATGGAAAGCACCGGCATCCCCGGCCCCGTGAACCTGGGCAACCCCGGCGAGTTCACCATGATCGAGCTGGCGGAACTGGTGCTTAAAAAAGTCGGCGGCAAATCAAAACTCACCTTCCACCCGCTTCCCTCCGATGACCCGCGCCAGCGCAAGCCCGACATCTCGCTGGCGAAAAGCCACCTCGGCTGGGAGCCGCGCGTGCCGCTGGAGGAGGGCATCGAGCGCACCGTCGCCTATTTCAAGACCGTGGTTGGTTGAGCCGGTGACAGGCTTCCTCAACGAGCGTCCGGACGCGCGCCGATAGTGACGGTGATCTCCGCCATGCGTCCGTCGCGCACGAGCGCGACTCGCGCCTGGCTGCCCGGCTTGAGCGAGCGTATGGCTTTGAGCAAAGCCGCCGGTGAATCAAAACCCAGTCCGTTGAGCGTCGTGATCACATCCCCTGGCTGAAGCCCGCTCTGCGCGGCGGGGGAGCCGGGATCCAGGTCCGTGATGAAAGCTCCGATGCCGGCTCTGCCAGGGCCGCGATCCAGCACCACCGGCTCCGCGCTCAGTTCCAGACCCAGATAGCCATTGTCCGATGCCGGCCCCTGCTTCAAAACCGCTTCGACCACCGCTTTGGCATCGTTCGCCGGAACGGCCAGGCCCACACCCTGCCAGGCGCGCACGTTTTGGTCACCCTGGTAAATGGCCACGTTCACGCCGATGATCTCCCCTCTGATGTTCACCAGCGGGCCGCCGGAGTTGCCGGGGTTGATCACAGTGTCGGTTTGCAAGTAGTCGAGCTGGCTGTCGCTCAAGTGCCGGTCCCGCGCGCTGATGATGCCCTGCGTCACCGTGCCGCTGAGACCGAAGGGATTGCCCACGGCGAATACAATCTGCCCCACTTTTGCCTCGTCAGAATTGGCAAAACTGAGAGCAGGGAAGTCCTTGCCCTCCCCCTCGATCTTCAGCAGCGCGATGTCCCTTTCCCGGCTGGCGCCGAGGATGCGGGCCGGATGCTGCTTGTTATCGTTGGTGGTGACCATCACCTCGCTCACATCCGCGATGACGTGGTAGTTTGTCACCACATGCCCTTCCTTGGAAATGATGGCCCCCGAGCCGAGGCCCGGGATCACCTGCGGGCGCCCTGCCACCATGCCGAAAAACGGGTGCCAGCCCGCCTGCCCGCGGCGCACGGTCCTCGTCGTCACGCTCACCACCGAGGGCAGGACGGCGGCGGAGAGTTTGGCAAACTCGCCATCCAGGGCGGAGAGCAGCGGTATCTCGTCAAGCTGGATCTTCGGAGCCGCCGGCAGCGTCAGGGTGGCGCCGGGCTTCTCCCCGCGCAGGAGGTTCAGCAGGCCGTAACCCCCTTCATCTTTCTTCAAGAAAGAGAAGACTAGAAAGGCGACCAAAAAAACCGTGATGGCGAAAGTGAGTCGGCGGAGGGATTCCATGCGCCTGCTATCATGCGCGGTCATGCAGGCTAGGCAAGACGCGGCGGAGGATTTGTCACGGCTCAGGAGTTGCCGCCGGTCTTGCTGCTGATGCGCCGGCTGGCGCGCTCCAGGGTGCGCCTCTCCTCCTCGCTGAGGCTGTGCATGCCGTGGGCGCTGATTTTATCGAGAATGGGGTCCACCTCGTCGCGCATGAGGTCCACGACAGGGTCGTTTTTCGGATTTTTCCGGCGCATGGCCTCCATGTCCATCTCGATCACCGGCCTGCGAGCGCGTGCCACGGCGCCGCGGCGCGGGCGGGCCTGGCGCGCCAGGGCTGGCGGCTGGAAAAATGCCGGCGCGCCGCCGTAGCCGAGAGCGCGCGCGAAGTACCACCCGGCCAGCGCGCCGCCCACATGCGCCCAGTAGGCCACCGCGCCGCCGCCGCCGGAGAGCCAGGAGGGCAGGGCGTCGAAGCAGGCCAGCAGGCCGAGCGCCACATTCAGGAGGAGAAGGAAACGCGCCATGCCGCGCAGGGTGGCCTGGACAGGGATGATGAAGAACAGCAGCAGGGTGAGCTGCTCGTCCGGCATGGCCAGCGCATAGGCCAGGAGCAGCCCCATGCAGCAGGCCGAGGCGCCGATGAGCGTGATGGAGGTGCTGCCCAGCACCAGCGCTCCCAGCGCCATTTCCAGCGCGGCCCCGGCCAGGCCGGACATGAGGTAGATGTAAAGGAAGTTGCGCCCGCCGAAGAGGTCATGCACGCGCCTCCCGGCGAACCAGAGCATGATCATGTTCACCAGAATGTGGCCCACACTGCCGTGGACGAACATGTAGGTGAAGGGCGTCCACACTTGCCCGCGCGCCAGATCATCCACACTGACTCCACCCATGGGCATGACGCGGCGGCCTGTGACCGGGTCCTCGATCCAGCCAATTTGAAAAAGCCACTGGATCACGAAGACACCGATGTTCAGCGCGAAGACCCATTGAAAGGTGTCCATGCGTGAAAACAAGGCGCCCTCCGCAGGGCGCGGCTCGTTTCGCATGTAATCGCGGTTGTCCAGGGACATGGGGACGATACTACGGGCGCGGGCGCGGCCTTGCGAGGCAAATTTTCCGCCTCAGGCGTGGCGGCCCTTGAAGGTCAGCTCGGCGATGCCGGACTTGTCGAGTCCGCCCAGGCCGAGGGCCACCATTTTGTCATACTGGGCCTTGGCGGCATTGTTCAGCGGCAGGTTCAGTCCCGCCTCGGCGGCCAGCCCTGCGGCGATGCCGCTGTCCTTGGCGGCATGCTCGGCGGAGAACCAGCAGTCGTGCTCGCGCGCCGCCATGTCGGCGCTGTCAGTCTCCAGCACGCGGCTGTTGGCTCCGGTCTGGCTGAAGACCTCGCGGATCATGTCCAGGTCGTGTCCAAGAGCGGCGGCGAGTCCGAGGCCCTCGGCCAGGCCGGCGGTGTTGATGTTCATGACCATGTTCACCAGCGCCTTCACCTCCGCCGCGCGGCCGATGGCGCCCACATGGCGGCGGTTCACGCTCATTTGCTCCAGGATGGGGAGCACTTTTTGGTATGCCGCCTCGTCGCCGCCGATCATCAGGTAGAGCTTGCCCTCGCGCGCGTGGCTGATGGAGGAGGCCATCGCCGCCTCCAGGCAGGCGGCCCCGGCTTTCGCGGCGCCGGCGGCCACCTCGCGGTGGATGCCGGGGGAAAGGGTGGCGCAGTTGAGGAAAACGCGCCCTTCCGCTCCGATGAGCAGATTGTCCTCTTCGTTGAAAAAGATGCCGCGCATGGCGTCGTCATTGGTGACAACGGTGAAAATGAGATCCGAGGCGGCGGTGACCTCGCGCAATGTGGCCGGGGCGGAGCAGCCCAGCTCGGCGGCCAGCGATTCGGCGGCGGGCCGGTTCACGTCAAAGACGGCGCTGAGGATGTGTCCGCAATCTTTAAGGCGGCGGGCCATGTTGGCCCCCATGCGTCCGACTCCGACAAAGGCGATTTTCTGGCTGCTCATGAGGTGTGTGGAAGGGTTGGGACGCGCAGTTTGGAGATTCGCGGCCAAAGGGCAAGCCTGGAAAGCGGTCCGCTCCGCCGCTGCCGCCCGGGAAGGGGGCTGGCGGCTTGCTTTTGCGGGGCATGGCTTTATGAGAAGCCCATGCACCGTTGGACCTACCTCATGCTCGCACTGCTGGCCTGCGCTCCGCCCTCCTGCAAGCGCGTCGAAGCCAAGCTCGACCGCCTGGCCAGGGCTGCGGGTCTCATTGAGGAGCCGCCTCCGCCCAAGCCCGCCGAGCCCGTGCTCACGCCCGAGGAGCTGGCCTTGGAGCAGCGGCTCCAGGACGGCGCGGCATTCGCCACCGCCACGCAGGACGACGCGGTGCCGAAGGCCGTCCCGTTCGAACTGAACAAATCCTCGGTCGTCTCCATCCTCGGCTACCACGACTTCCGCGAGCGCGGCGGCAGCCCCATGATCATCGCCATGGACAAATTCCGCGAGCAGATGAAGGCCATCAAGGACTCAGGCATCCCGGTCATCCCGCTGAGTGATGTGCTGGCCTGGAGGCGCGGGGAGAAAAACATCCCGGAGGAGGCCTTCGTCATCACCATGGATGACGGCTGGCAGGGCGTTTACGAGCACGCTTTCCCCATCCTCAAGGAGCACGGCTTTCCCTTCACCATCTACCTTTACAAAAAGTATGTGAACGCCGGCGGCCGCAGCATGACCTGGGCGCAGATCAAGGAGATGATGGAGCACGGCTGCGAGGTGGGCAGCCACAGCGTCTCCCACGAGAGCCTGCGCGCGCGCAAAAAGGGCCGCACCGAGGAGCAGCATCAGGAGTGGGTGCTCGCCGAGTTGAAAGAGTCCAGGGAGTTCATTGAGGCCGCACTCGGCGTGCCCTGCCGCACGCACGCCTATCCGTTCGGCATTTTCGACGACGCCATCGCGGAGACCGGCCTCCAGGTCGGCTACGAGGCGCTCGTCACGGTCAACTCGCAAAAAGTCGTCTGGGACACGCCCCTGTCCAAAATGGGCCGCTTCATCATCCACGGTGACAGCAACACCAACTTCAAGCTCGCCACCAGCTTTCGCGGGCGCGGCGATGTGTCCTCCAGCCATTTCCTGGCCGCCGACATGCGGGACGCGGAGGGGAAAAAACTCGTGGAATTGTCTCCCGAGCCTGAGGCCGTCATCAAGGAGCGCCTGCCCCTCATCCGGGCGCGGCTGGCGGGAGTCGGAACCGTGGTGCCCGAGTCCGTCCGCCTGCGTGTGGCCGGTCTTGGCATGGTGCCGGCGGTTTATGACACCGGGTCCATGACCGTGAGCTACCAGATTCCCGTCCGCCTGCGCCGGGAGGATTGCGCCGTGACCCTCAGTTTCAAAAAAGCTGCCGACCAGCCCGATGAAGTCCTGACCTGGCGCTTCAAAGTGGACCTCGCCACCGAATACGCGCCGCGCATGTGATCCAACTCCCGGCAAGATTTCCCGCCCAGGCCGGGTATGTTTCCGAGATCACAATGACACAGTCCACGAACAATCCGCATGGCGGGAGGGGCGAGCCGGACAGGCTGGCGCGCGAGCCTCTGGTGCTGATGCGGAAAGACCCGGAAGTGGCCGGAATGAGGCGGAAACTGCTCTGGCTGGCCGCCCTCATCCTGGGCGCGGTCCTGCTGGCGGTGCTCAATCATGGCATGAAACCTGCATCCAATTCCGGCTCCACAGTGGAACTCCGCGCCTCCAAATCCTCGCCCAAATCCGCCATCCCGCACCTGCTCCCTGCCTCTGAAGGCAACCTGGAACCCGACATCATGGAGTCCTTCAAGCGCGCTCAGTCCGGCGGCCCCCCGGGTTTCGACGCCCTGTCACAACCGCCAGGCTTGTGAAACCAGCCACGGAAGAATTTTTTTCAAAACTGCAAGAAGGCTGAACGGCAGCCGTAAATCCCCGCCGAAAAAACATACCCCCTCACTCCCATGAAAATGCACCCCAACTGCCAAGGCAACCACATTGACCTCCGCATCGGCGCCAGCCGGCGCGACTTCATGTACGTCGGCCTGCTTGGCGGCCTCGGCCTCACCCTGCCTGAAATGCTCCGTCTCCAGGCCGCCCAGGTCATGCCCGAAGTGGAGACCTTCAAGCCCATCGCGGACTCCATCATTCACATCTACCTTCCCGGCGGCATGGCCCAGCACGAATCCTGGGATCCGAAACCGTTCGCCTCCCCGGACTATCGCGGCCCCTACACGCCCATCAAGACCTCCGTCCCCGGCGAATATGTCGGCGAGAAATTCCAGAACATCGCCAAAATCATGAACAAGCTGACGGTCATCCGCAGCATGACTCATGGCGAGGCCGCCCACGAGCGCGGCACCCACAACATGTTCACCGGCTACCGCCCCAGCCCGGCCATCAAGTTCCCCAGCTTCGGCTCCATCATCGCCCACGAGCAGGGTTCGAGGAACAACCTGCCGCCCTACGTCGCCGTGCCCAACATGTTCGCGCCCGACCAGGGCACCGGTTACATGAGCAGCGCCTACGGCCCCTTCGCCCTCGGCAGCGACCCAGCCGACCGCAATTTCGCCGTGCGCGACCTGCTCTCGCCCAAGGACATTGACGACAAGCGTTTCGACCGCCGCCGCTCCCTGCTCAACATCGTGGACGAGCACTTCCGCACCGTCGAGAAGTCCGACGCCATCACCGCCATGGACAGCTTCTACCAGGCCGCCTACGGCCTCATCAGCAGCACCCAGGCGCGCGAGGCGTTCGACCTGAACAAGGAGACCGACAAACTGCGTGACGAATACGGACGCAACACCGCCGGCCAGCGCTTCCTCCTGGCCCGCCGCCTTGTCGAAGCCGGCGTGCGCATGGTTTCCGTCAATTACGGCTCCTGGGACCACCACTCCAACATCAAAGGCTCCTTTGACGGCCAGGCTCCGAACTTTGACCAGGCCTTCGCCCGCCTCATCCGCGACCTCGACGAGCGCGGCATGCTGAAAAAGACCCTCGTTCTTGTCAGCTCCGAGTTCGGCCGCACACCGAAGATCAACGGCACCAACGGCCGCGACCACTGGCCGCGTGTCTTCTCCGTGGCCATGGCCGGCGGCGGTGTCAAGGAAGGCTACATTCACGGCGCCTCCGACCCCCTCGGAGCCGAGCCCGACCGCGACGCCGTCGGCCCCGAAGACCTCGCCAAGACCATGTACCGCCTGCTCGGCATCAATGGCGAGAAGCGCATCATGGCCGACGGCACCCGCCCCATTGACATCGTCAACGGCGGCCGAATCCTCAGCGAGGTCATCGCCTGACCCGCCTGTTTTGAAGCCATCAACCGGGGCGGTGTGCGTGCCACACCGCCCTCTCCATTTGCGGTCATGCGCCGCATATTCGCTGCAACATGCAGCCGCATGAACTCCGTAGTTACTCAAGAATCGAAACAAACTCCCATGTCCAAGCCCATCCTCATCCCAGCGGTTCTTCTGCTCGCCACCTTGCAGGGGCTGGCGGCCTATCCTGACTTTACCAGCACCACGCCGCGCGGCGCGCAGCGCGGCTCGGAGCAGAAGCTCGTCATCACCGGCAGCCGCCTGGCCGATTTTGAAAGCCTGGTCTTTTACTCGCCGGGGTTCGCCCAGAAAAGCGTGGACAAGGTGGAGGCCAACAGGGTGGAGGTGACGATCACCGTGGCTCCCGAAACCAGCCTCGGCAACCACCTCATCCGAGTGCGCACCAAGTCGGGTCTTTCGCATGGCAGGCAGTTCTTTGTCGGCCCCTTCCCCATCGCCGAGGAAAAGGAGCCGAACAGCGAGTTTGACACCGCGCAGGCCGCCGGCTTCAACCAGACGCTCGAAGGAGTCATCCCCAACGAGGACGTGGATTACTTCAAGCTCACCGCCAAAAAAGGCCAGCGCATCAGCCTTGAGGTGGAGGGCATCCGCCTTGGTTACACCATCTTCGACCCTTACGTCGCCATCATTGACAAGGACCGTTTCGAGAAAGCCTACTCCGACGACACCATCCTTTTCCGCCAGGATGGATACTGCTCGTTCGTCGCCGAATACGACGGCGACTATTATGTGATGGTGCGCGACTCCTCCTATCGCGGCGGCGGCAACTATTACTACCGGGTGCATGTCGGCAGTTTCCGCCGGCCTGACGTGGTCTATCCCGCCGGCGGCAAGATCGGCTCCAGTCTGAAGGTCCGCTTCATCGAGCCCTCCTCGGCATTTGAGGAGGAGGTGAAGCTGCCGGAAACCGAGGTGCCGGGTTTCACCCTTTTCTCCACCACCCAGGAGCCCGCTCCCTCCGGCAACATCTTCCGCCTCGTCAACTTCGACAACGTCCTCGAGGCCGAGCCGAACAACGAACTCGCCAAGGCCAGCGTCTCGGACGCCAAGACCCAGTCCGTCGCCCTCAACGGCATCATCGAGGAGCCGGGTGATGTGGATTTCTTCAAGCTGACGCTCAAAAAAGGCCAGCAGTTGGAGGTCGAGACCTTCGCCCAGAGCCTCGGCTCCCCCCTCGACTCCGTCGTCAACGTCCTCAATGCCAAGGGCGGCAATGTGGCCAACAACGACGACGGAGGCGGCCGCCGCCGCCTGGACAGCAAGGTCAAAGTCAATGTGCCCGAGGACGGCGACTATTTCGTCCGCGTCACCGACCATCTCGGACGCGGCGGCCCGAATTATGTCTATCGCATCGAGCTGATCAATTCCGAGCCGGTGCTCGCCTTCTCCTCCCCCAATTACACTGTCAACGACTCGCATTACCGCCAGTTCCTCGCCATCCCGCGCGGCGGGCGCATGGTGCTGCTGGAAAACATATCCCGCAGCAATGTCAGCGGAGATTTCAACTTCGACGCCCCCGGCCTGCCGCAGGGTGTGAAGCTGCTCACCACCAGCCTGCCCAAGGATTATTCCAGCATTCCTCTCTTGTTTGAGGCCGCGCCCGACGCTCCGTTCGGCCACGCTGTCGTGCCAGTCACCCTCAAGTCCGCCGATCCCGGCAACACAACCGTCGGACGCATGCGCCAGGACTTCGATGTCGTGCGCAACGGCAATGTCATTTACCTCACCGAAATCCACGACAAGCTACCCGTGGCCGTCGTCGAGGAGGCGCCGTTCTCCCTGGAAATCGAAAAACCCGCCGTGCCCCTCGTCAACAACGGCATTCTCAGCCTTAAAGTCACCGCCAAGCGCAAAGAAGGCTTCACCAAGCCCATCCGTGTCTTCATGACCTGGAAACCCGCTGGCGTCAGCTCCCTCGGCGAGCAGACCATCCCCGAGGGCGGCAACGAGTGCCACTTCCAACTCGACGCCAATGCCAACGCCCCCGCCGGCAAATGGAACTTTGTCGTCATGGGCGAGGCGGATGCCGGAAACGGCCGCATCTACAACGCCTCCCCCTTCTGCGAGGTGACCACCGCCCCCGCCTTCGTGAGCGCCCCCGCCATTCCCCTCGTCGCCGTCGAGCAGGGACAGGAGGCGGTCATGGTCGCCAAGATCGAGCATTTGCAGCCCTTTGAGGGCGAGGCGGAAGCCAGCGTGCTTGGCGTGCCTGACACCATCCCGATCGAGTCCGCCAAAATCACCAAGGACACCAAGGAAGTGATGTTCAAGGTCAAGACCCACGACAAGTCCCCCGTCGGCAAGCAGGCCAACCTTTTTGTGAAAGTGGATGTTCCCGTCCCCGGCGGCACCACCACCCATCGCATCGCCCTCGGCTCCACCCTCCGCATTGACGCCCCGCGCAAGGCGCCGCCGCCGCCCGCCCAGCCCGTCGTCGCCGAGGCCAAGCCCAAGGAGGCCGCCCCTGCCGCCCCTCCAGCGCCCAAGCCCCTTTCCCGCCTTGAGCAGCTCCGCCAGGAAGCCGCCGGCAAATGATCCGATTGTGAAAATTCCCCGCCGCCAACGTAGGTACCTTCCCACAAAGCCCCCCACTATGACTCGTGCCCACCCTCTCAAGCTGCTCGGAGCCGCCGCGCTGTTCGCGCCCGTCATCGCCGCGGCCAATCCGGCGGACTTTGCCAAAGTGCAGGCCATTTTCGAAAGCAAATGCCTCGAGTGCCACAACCCCGGCAAGGTGAAGGGCGACCTCCTCATGCACACCGCCGAGGCCCTGCTCAAAGGCGGCGACACCGGCCCGGCCATCGTGTCCGGCAAGCCGGATGAGAGCGAGCTGGTCAAGCGCATGAGCCTCCCTGGCGATCATGACGACATCATGCCGCCCAAGGGAGGCCCCCTCCCCGCGGCGGACATTGAGCTGGTCAAAGCCTGGATCGCCCAGGGAGCCCAGTGGCCCCAGGGCATCGTCATGCGGCATAAATCCGCCGAGGAACTCAAAGCCGGGGCCGATCTCAACGCCCGTCTGGCCTCCATCAAGAAGCTGGAGATTTTTCCCGAAAAATTCGCCCTCGAAACCAGGCGCGACCATCATCAGGTCGTCGTCATGGCCACCTTCGCCGACGCCACCACGCGCGATGTCACCCGCTTTTCGAACTTGAGCGTTTCCGATCCCAAGCTCGTCTCCCTGGATGGCGACGTGATCAAACCACTCGCCGACACCGGCGCCGCCGAACTCACCGCCAGCGTAGGCGGCTTGACCGCCAAAGCGCCCGTCGAGATCAAGGGCGGACAACAGGACCGCACCGTCTCCTTCCACCTGGACGTCATGCCCGTCTTCCTGCGCGGCGGCTGCAACCAGGGCGGCTGCCATGGCGCCGCCCGCGGCAAGGACGGCTTCCGCCTCAGCCTGTTCGGCATGGACCCCGCCGGCGACTACACCCGCCTCACGCGTGAAATGGTCGGCCGCCGCATCAACCTCGCCATCCCCGAGGAGTCCACCCTTGTGGAGAAAGCCGTCGGATCCGTGCCGCACTCGGGCAACCAGTGCTATACCCCGGAGTCCCAGTACAACCAGACCATCCTCGAATGGATCAGCAACGGCGCGCCCCAGGATCCCAAGGAGATCGCCAAAGTCACCGGCATTGAGGTTTACCCGAAAGCCATCGTCCTCGAAGGCACGGGCAACACCCAGCAGATGACCGTCCGCGCCACCTACTCCGACGGCACGGACCGCGATGTGACCCAGCTCGCGCTTTTCATGTCCAATAACGACCCCGTCGCCAGCATCACCAAGGACGGGCTGATCACCTCCGGCGAGCGCGGCGCGGCCTTCATGCTCGCGCGCTTCGACGTTTACAGCGTCACCGCCCAGGTGCTGGTCATCCCCGCCAAGCTCGAATACGAGCGCCCGAAAGTCGCCGAGACCAACTACATTGACACCCTGGTCAATGAGAACCTCCACAAGCTGCGCATCCTGCCCTCCGGCATCTGCACCGACGAGGAGTTCGTCCGCCGCGCCTACATTGACGTCGTCGGCCTTTATCCAAAGCCGGACGATGTGCGCGCCTTCCTCGCCGACGCCAATCCGAAGAAGCGGGAGGCCCTCATTGACGGCCTGCTCCAGCGCAAGGAGTTCACCGAGCTTTGGGTCATGAAGTGGGCCGAGCTGCTGCAAATCCGCTCGAACATCCCCGGCAACAACAACCGCCCGCCCTTCTACAAAAACGCGCTGCTTTACCACAACTGGCTGTCCGACCGCATCGGCAAAAACGTGCCGCTTGACGAGATCGTCATCGAGCTGCTCTCCGCCACGGGAGGCACCGTCTCGAACCCGCCCGTGAACTTCTACCAGACCGAGCTCGACCAGCTCAAGCTCACCGAAAACGTCGCCCAGGTCTTCATGGGGATGCGCATCCAGTGCGCCCAGTGCCACAACCATCCCTTCGACCGCTGGACCATGGATGACTACTACGGTTTCAAGGCCTTCTTCAGCCAGATCGGCCGCAAGAACACCGACGATCCCCAGGAGGTCATCATCTTCAACAGCAGCTCCGGCGAGTCCCGCCACTTCCTCACCCAGGCGGTGATGAAGCCCAAGTTCCTCGGCGGCGACACCCCCGAGATCAAGCCGGGCGAGGACCGCCGCCGCGTGCTCGCCGAATGGCTCGCCTCGCCGAAGAACCCCTACTTCGCGCGCAACATCGCCAACATCACCTGGGCGCACTTTTTCGGCCTCGGCATCGTGGACCCCGTGGATGACGTGCGTGTTTCCAATCCGCCGTCCAATCCCGAGCTGCTCGCCGCCCTCGCGGAAAATCTCGTCACCTCCAAATACGACATGCGCAAGCTGGTGAAGGACATCTGCACCTCCATGACCTACCAGCGCAGCACCAAGGTCAACGAGACCAACGCCTCCGACAGCAAAAACTTCTCCCACGCCCAGGTCCGCCGCGTCCGCGCCGAGGTCCTGCTCGACGCCATCTCCCAGATCACCGACACGCCGAACAAATTCCAGGGCCTGCCCCTCGGCGCGCGCGCCGTGCAGATTGCCGACGGCGCCGTCAGCAACTACTTCCTCACCACCTTCGGCCGCGCCAAGCGCGAGTCCGTATGCTCATGCGAGGTCAAAATGGAACCCACCCTTTCGCAGGCGCTCCACCTCATGAATGGCGACGCCGTCAACGACCGCATCCGTCAGGGCAGGGTCGTCGCCAAGCTGATCGAAGCCAAAAAGACCGACCGCGAGATCATTGAGGACCTCTACTTCCGCGTCTTCGGCCGCCTGCCCCTCGACAAGGAATGGCAACCCATCCAGCAGACCCTCGCCGCCGCGCCCGACCAGCGTCAGCAGGCCCTTGAGGACGTTTTCTGGGCGCTCATGAACTCCAAGGAGTTTTATTTCAATCACTGACGCCGCCTGCGGCGGAAAACGAAGTCCGAAACTTGAACTTCGAAGATCGAACCTTGCCCGCCCTTCTTCAGGTCCTCCCGCCCTCCGCCCTCCAAGAAACCCAGAGCCATCGAATTTCGAGCTTCGAATTTCGAATTTAAAATTCATCCCCATGAACCTCCGCCCCGCCCTCCTCACCCTGGCCGCACTCGCCACCGCCTCCGCGCAGGAGTCGGAAAAGATCACCTATGAGGACCACATCAAGCCGCTGCTGGAGAACAAATGCTTCTCCTGCCACAACCCGGACAAAAAGCGCGGCGATCTCGACCTCACCAGTTTCGGCGCGGTCATGACCGGCGGCGGCGGTGGAGCCGTCGTGGATGCCGGCAACGTGGACGGCAGCCGCCTCTGGACCACCTGCGCCAAAAAAGAGGAGCCGTTCATGCCGCCCGAGGGCACGCCGCTCAACGAGGCCGAATTGAAAATCCTCGCCGCCTGGGTCAGCGGCGGCTTGTTGGAGACCAAGTCCAGCATCGCGAAGAAATCCACCAAACCGAAGGTGAACATGGCCGTCGCCGTCACCAGCGGCCGCCCCGAGGGACCGATCGCCAGGCCCGAGCATGTGCTGCTGGAGCCCGTCCTCGTCGCGCCGCGCACCACCGCCGTCACCGCCATGGCCACCAGCCCCTGGACCTCCCTGGTCGCCATCGCCGGCGTCAAGCAAATCCTCCTTTACGACACGGACACGCGCCAGCTCGCCGGCATCTTCCCCTACACCGAGGGCTACGCGCGCAGCCTGCGTTTCAGCCGGAACGGCTCCCTGCTTGTCATGGGCGGAGGGCGCGGAGGGAAAATGGGCCACGCCGTTGTCTGGGATGTCAAAACGGGGAAACGCGTCATCGAAGCCGGCGCCGAGTTCGACCAGGTCATGAGCGCCGACATCAGCCCCGACCACAAGAAAGTCGTCATCGGCAGCCCGTCGAAGAAAGTGAAGGTGTATGACACCGCCACTGGCGAGGAGCTTTACGTCATCAACAAGCACACCGAATGGGTGCTCGGCACCGCCTTCAGCCCGGATGGCGTTTTGCTCGGCACCTGCGACCGCAACGGCAACATCATGGTCTGGGAGGCCTCCAACGGCGGCGAATTCTACATCCTCGGCCAGCACAAGGCCGCCTGCAACGACCTCGCCTGGCGCGCCGACTCCAACGTGCTCGCCTCCTGCTCCGCAGACGGCGTCATCATGGTCTGGGAGATGAACGAGGGCAAAAAGCTCAAGGAATGGGCCGCCCACGGCGGCGGCGCCCAGTCCGTCGCCTTCACACCTGACGGAAACATTCTTTCAACTGGCAATGACGGCCTCACCCGTCTCTGGGACATCAATGGCAACAAAAAAGGCGAGGCGCCAGGCCAGGGCGACGTCGTCACCAAAGTCGTCGCCCATCATGACTCCAGGCTTGCCATCACCGGCAACTGGCGCGGCGAGATCAAGCTCTGGACCATCGGCGAAAAAATGACCGAGGCCGGCCAGCTCTCCAGCAACCCGCCCCTCATCGCCCAGCGCATCATCGAGTCCGAAAAACTCGCCGCCGCCCTCACCGGCCAGCTCCCCGAAAAAGACGCCGCCGTCGCCAAAGCCGTCGAGGGCGTCAAAGCCGCCGAAGCCAGGCTGGCCGACGCCAAAAAGAAAGCCGCCGACACCCAGGCGCGCGTCACCCTGCTCGAAACCGAGTTGAAAGACCTGCCCGGCAAAATCACCGCCGCCGACAAAACCGCCGCCGACGCCCAGGCGAAGCACAAAGCCCACGCGGAAGTCATCAAAAAGCATGAGGCCCAAAAAGCCGCGCGCGCCGTGAAACAAAAGGAACTCGATGGCATCCTCGCCCGCATCAAGGACGCCCAAAGCACGCCTGGCGATCCCAAAATGAGCGAATTGAGCCAGTCGCTCGAGACCAAAAAAGCCGAAGTCGCCGCCCTCGACAAAGACCTCGCCGCCGCACCCGCGCCGCTGGCCGACCTTGAAAAAGCCGTCAAAGCCTCCCAGGACCAGGCCGCCGCCCTCAAGAACTCCAAGCCCGCCAAGGAGAAAGAACTCGCCGATTTGAAGAAGGCCCTCGAAGCCGCGCCCAAATCCATCGCCGACACCGAGGCGCAGGTGGCTGCCGCCAAGGCCGCCCTCGCCGCCGCCCAGACCGCGCTTGAGGACCACAAAAAGCAGATCGCCGTCCACCAGCAGCTCCCCACCATCCTGAAGGCCGCGCAGTTCAATGTCGGCGTGCTCGCCGAAAAAGAGGCCCTGGCCAAACTCGAAGGCGAGATCAACGACCACACCGCCGCCAGCAAAGAAAACGAGGAAGCCAAAGCCGCCAGCATCACCCGCCTGGAAAGCTCCCGCAAAGCCCTGGCCGAGGCCGGCAATCTGCTGCCCCAGCACGAGGCCACCTTGAACCGCCTCAAAGCCGAGCTCGATGGCATCGTCAAAGCCACCGAACCCACCCGCGCCGCCGAAGCCGCCGCCCGCGCCAAAGTGGACGAGCAGAAAAAGACCCTCGCCGCACGCGAGGCCGAGCTCGCCGCCCTCGCCAAAGCCCGCGATGAAGGCATCGCCGCCGCCAAAAAATCCGCCGAAGACATCGGCAAAACCATCGCGGGATTAAAAACCAAGCTCGCCGAAGTCGCCGGCAAGCTCAGCGCCGCCGAGGCCCCCGTCAAAGCCGCCAAGGAAAAACTCGCCCAGGCCGAGGCCGCCCTCGCCGCCGCCAAAAAGACCGAATCCGACCTCACCGCCGCCCTGCCCGCGCGCGAGAAGGCCGTCAAAGCCGCCGAGACCGCCTTGCCCGGCTTTGTCAGCGAACTGCAAAACGCCGAAAAAGCCCGCACCGACCTCGGCAGCGCCATCGCCGAAAACGGCCGCGCCATCCAGTCCGCCCGCACCGGTGTCGCCACCCTCGAAAAGACCCTCGCCGAAGCCCGCGCCAAAAACCAGGCCAGTCCCGATCAGGAAAAAGCCCTCGCCAACGCCCGCGCCCAGCTCGCCAGCCTCGAAGCCCAGGCCGCCGAGTCCGCCATGAAAATGGCCGAGGCCGAGGGCGGCATCAACGCCCGCCGCGAAGCCCGCGCCAAAGGGGAAAAAGCCCTCGCCGACGCCCGCGCCGCGCTCGAAAAAAACCGCAAAGACCTCGAAACCGCCAAAGCCGCAGTTGCCGCGTCAGAAAAAGCCCTCCCGCCCGCCAGGGAGGCCCTTGCCGCAGCCGACAAAACCGCCGCCCCACTGCGCGGCCAGCATGAGAGCATCTCCAAGGAAATCACCGCCCAGGAGTCCGCGCGCGCCGCCAAGCTCGCCCAGGTCAAAACCCACGAGGATGGCTTTGCCGCCGAAGCCAAGCCCCTGAACGAGGCCCTCGCCCAGATCAAAACCGCCCTCCAGCCCTTGGAAGCCGCCCACGCCCAGGCCAAAGCCAGACTCGACGCCGACACGCAAATCGTCGAAGCCAAAAAAGCCGAGACCGCCAAAGCCCAGGCCGACCTCGATTCCACCAGGAAAAAGAAAACCGACGCCGAGACCGCCATCGCCGCCGCTGAAAAAGACATCCCCGCGCGCGACCAAACCCTCGCCGAAATCAACGCCGGACTCGCCAAACTCCAGCCCCAACTCGACCCCCTGCGCGCCAAGGTCAGGCAGCTTGAGGAGCAGTACCTCACCATGCTGCCGAAGTGACCTCCTGCAAAGCCCCTGCAAGGGCCTTGCAAGGAGCCGCTGCCCGATCCGGCATGCGCGGCCACCGGCTTTCCTGATTGAAGACGCCAACGCGTCAATTGGCAGGCAGTTGGTGCGCGAGGGCGGAACTGCGCGAGCTGGACAGACGGGAAAGTGATGAGAAGCTGGCCACCATTAAACCGACGCCACAGCCGAATGAAGATCATTAAATTTGTCAAGCAGTTGCACACTGACCCCGTTTCCCCCGTTTCCCGTTTCCGTTTCCGTTTCCCCAGGCGGTTTGCAATCTCGTCAATAAGCTTGTCGGAATCAGGAGAATGGTCGGGTGCCTCGAACAAAGACACTCCATGCGGCTCGATGGGAAGGTGAATGGCCGAAGACGCGCCGCCATCCCTCTCGTCAAAAGTCGTTCGAGTGTATGGAGGCGGCGGGCGCATAGAATCCAAAGTGGGCGGCGGTCGAGATGCTGTGATATGGAGTCACCATCATGCTGCCTGCCTCTGCGCAGCCCAAGCCAAAAACATCCGCAGAATCTCCTCAAGCATAAAAGGACCGCCGCGGCCCTCCCATTTGCAATCCCTGACACGGCAATGAATCCATTCCGTCTTGTGTTCCAACCGTTGAATTTCCGAGAACGGACCCCTTGCGAGCCCGGTGTCGGCGAGTTCAGTCATCTTGGTTCTTGGTTTCAGGCAGGTGCTATGATCCATAAGTATTGATCCACAAATATGCAGCGACATACCACCAGAGCAGCAAGAATGCGGACGTTGACAAGACGACCCCAAAGTCATGCGCCTTCCTGGCCGGCCTCGTGAACGCGGCAGTGGCAAGCAAGGCGATTGAAATACAAATCGTGAGGGCAAAGAACCCATTGAGAGGCGCAGGCGGACGGTTCTGCGCGTCGGGAAAACCAATGACACGTGCCAGCAGAAAAGCGGCACCAAGCACCAGTGCGAGCTGAATTCCCAACATCCGAAGCAGCAGCATGCTTGCCATCTTGATGCAGTCACCAGGCATTTCAAATTGTATTAGATGCCAGACATGAATGGCACTCACTATAGGCGCTGGATCGCCGCGGCAGGACGTAGCAGGTTGGGAATGTCCGGCGCATGGCCCACCGCTGGCAAATCAGGCTCTCTTCGCCGGACTTCCCGACGGGTTCGAGCGTCTCTGTGCCCTCGTCGCTCCCAAATCGTCGGAAAGTTTGGCGAACTCGTCTTGCTTGTTAGCGCGGTCTTCTCCGCCAAACATTCCCAACCTACGATCCCCTCGCCGCGATGACTTGGATTAAGTGAGTGCCATTCATGCCAGACATCCCGGTTTCCGGCTGCAGCCCAGTAGCGTGGGGCAATGGCCACTTCCACCCCTGCGGGTCAGTGGTTGAAGACGAATTCGGCGCTGTTGATGAGCGCCCAGGCGAGGTCTTCGGCGGCGGTCTGGCGGGTGGCGCCGGGGGTGGAGAAGAAGCGCAGGGCGGCTTGCATTTCCCCGGCGTCGGGCAGGCGGTTGTAGGCGGCGAGGTAGATCTCGGTGACGAGCTTTGGCTCGGGCAGGCCGGTTTTCACGAGGGCGGTGATGCGGCCTTTGTCGCTGGCGAGCTTCTTTTGCAGCGAGTCGGAGTTCATGAGGTGGAGGGCCTGGACGACGCTGGATTTGCGCTCGCGCTCGCAGGGGCACTCCTGGCTGGCGTTGGGGCGGCCGAAGGCGTCGAGGAATTCGCTGCTGAGCTTGTGGTTCCAGGTCTGCACGGCTCGGGAGTTTGGCGGCAGACCCTGGAAGGTGTCGCGGACGCCGGTGAGATCGCCGACGGCGTCGAGCAGGACTTCGGCGCTGAGGCGGCGCTTGTGGGCGCGGGCGAAGTTGCGCGTGTCGGGGGAAACGGGAAACGGGGAAACGGGGTCAGTGTGCAACTGCTTGACACTTCCGGCGCGGCTGCTAAAGCCACCGCATGGCACGCAGCATCCGCATTCAGGCCGCAGGGGCCTATTACCACGTCATGGCGCGGGGAAACCGCCGGGAGGACATCTTTCATGATGACGACGACCGGCGCTTCTTTCTCCACACCCTCTCCCAGGCCTGCGAGCGCACGGGCTGGCGCGTCCACGCCTGGGTGTTGATGGGCAATCACTACCATCTTTTTCTGCAAACGCCGGAACCAA
>ERZ761607.257-NODE-257-length-105174-cov-38.769556_pt1 | contig 105174 bp, 94 predicted proteins | sample MGYA00511164_ERZ761607 | MGnify/ENA primary metagenome ERZ761607 (study PRJEB28899, sample SAMN02445080) | bioreactor sludge metagenome | biome: EBPR sludge | place: Australia: Brisbane, Thorneside Wastewater Treatment Plant | collected 2011-06-22 ...
TTCGCCTGCACCCTTCGCCTGCACCCTTCGCCTGCACCCTTCGCCTGCACCCTTCGCCTGCACCCTTCTCCTGTGCCCTTCGCCTGTGCCCTTCGCCTGTGCCCTTCGCCTATGCCCTTCGACTGGGCCCTTCGACTGGGTCCTTCGCCTGTGCCCTTCGACGGTTGCTGGTCCCTGCTCCATGCCCGGGCTACTCCCGCCAGATCCGCCGATGGCGCGCCCGCCAGCCCTGCCACACCGGTCCCTGTCGCCCGAACCGCACCGCCACGGCACCGTGCTCGGCGGTATTGGCCAGTTCGATGTCGCGCATCGCCAGACGCTGCACCACGTCGCGGTGCGGATGGCCGAAGCGGTTGCGGTGGCCGGCGGTGGCGATGGCCAGGCGCGGCGCGACCGCGTCCAGGAAGGCCGCGCTGCTGGACCCGTGGCTGCCATGGTGGCCGAGCAGCAGGACATCGCTGGCCAGCCGCTGCCGGTACAGCGCCAGCATGCGCAGTTCCGCCACCTCGCCGGCATCGCCGGTGAGCAGGGCGCTGCCGCCGCGGCCCTGCACCCGCAGCACGCAGGACACCTCGTTGCCACGCGCCGGATAACGCGGTGGCGGATGCAGCAGTTCGAAGCGGACGCCGTCCCAGGTCCAGTGCAGGGCGTCGTGGCAGGGCCGCACCGGCAGGCCGGGCACCGGCTCGCCGCCGAGCACGGCGTCCACCGCCAGCGCCCTTTGCACCGAGGCGGCGCCACCGGCATGGTCGATGTCGGCATGGCTGACCACCATGAGGTCCAGTCGGCGCACCGCCAGGGCCTCCAGTGCCGGCACCACCACCGCCTCGCCCAGGTCGTAGCCGCTGGGGAAGCGGGCGCCGGTGTCGAACAGCAGGGCGTGGTGGCGGGTGCGCACCAGCACCGCGGTGCCCTGTCCGACGTCGAGCGCGTCCAGGCGGAACTCGCCGTGCGCCGGACCGGCACGCACCGGCAGCAGCAGGGGCAGCAGCAGGACCGGCGCCAGCCAGCGCAGGCGCGCCGGCACCGGCAGCAGGCACAGCAGGGCCGCCGCCAGCGCCGCCGCCAGGGCGACCGGTCCGACCTCCGGCAACGGGCTGGCGGCCAGCGGTGCCGCGGCGATCCGGTCCAGCAGGGCCATCAGCCAGGCCAGGCTGGTGCCGGCCATCGCCAGCAGGGGGGTCGCCAGCACCGGCGCAAGCGCCAGCAGCCCCACCCCGATCAGCAGCGGCGGCACCACCGTCAGCGCCACCCAGGGCACCGCCAGCAGGTTGACGAGGGGCGCCACCCAGCTGGCCTGTCCGAAGAAGGCGACGCCGGCGGGCAGCAGGCCGATGGCGACCGCCCATTGCGCACGCGGCAGCGCCTGCCACCATGGCGAGCGGGCGCCGGCGGCCAGCAACAGGAAGGCGACGCCCAGGAACGACAGCCAGGCGCCGGTCGCCAGCAGGGCCAGAGGATCCAGCAGCAGCACCACGGCCAGCGCCAGCGCGAACGCCTGCCAGGCACCGGAGCCACGGCGCAGCGCCAGGGCCAGCGCAGCCACCGCCAGCATCGCCAGGCTGCGCCGGGTCGGCACCTGGAACCCTGCCAGGGCCGCGTACACGGCGGCTGCCGCCAGCGCCGGCGGCAGCGCCCACAGGCGCGCCGGGGCGCGCCGCAGCAGCACCGGCCAGCGCCGGCCCAGGACCAGGGCCAGGCCGCCGGCCAGGCCGGCGACCAGGCCGACATGCAGGCCCGAGATCGCGAACAGATGGCTGGTGCCGGTCCGCCGCAGGGTGGTCCAGTCGCGCTCGTCGAAGCCGCGACGATCGCCCACCGCAAGGCCCGCCAGCAGGGCGCCAGTGCGCGGCGCCGGGACCGCGGCACGCAGCCGCGCCGAGACGCGGTCGCGCCAGGCGTCGATACCGCCGCCGTGCGAGAGCGCCGCGTTCCCGGGCGCGTCGCGGACATGGCCGACCGCGGCAATCCCCTGCTGCAGGGCATTGCGCTCGAGGTCGACGGCGCCGGGATTGCCCAGTCCGCGCGGGCGCCGCAGCCGCACCTGCAGCCGCCAGCGGGCACCGGGCTCCAGCACCGGCAGCGCGGCCAGTGCGGTCGCCTCCGGCTCGCGCAGGCCGCTGAAGTCCCGGCGCGCATACCAGGCCAGGCGCCAGCAACCGGACACCTGCACCTCCCGCGTGCCGGTCCAGGCCTGCTCGGGACAGAACCGGAAGCGCAGGCCGTCGGTGCCGCGCAACGGCAGGTCGTCGATGCGCCCCTGGGCGACCAGGTCGATGCCCTGGAGATCCGCGGGCAGCCGCGCCGACAACGCCTGGCCCGCCTGCCACGCGGACCAGGCCAGGCCGGCCAGCGCGCACAGCGCGCCCTGCAGCAGGCGACCGCGCAGGACCAGCGCCCGGTCGAGCAGCCAGGCCAGTGCCACCGACCCCGCCGCGGCGACCGCGAGCTGGACAACCGTCGGCAGCGCCGGCAATGCCAGCGGCAGGCCTGTCCCGAGCGCGAACGCGAGCAGGTTGGGGACGGTCGCCGCCCAGGCCTGGCGCGCCCCGGCTGCGCCGGCCCGGGCGGCCTGGGTGGCGGCGCGGGTCATGGACCATGCTCGCCGGCGGTGCCGGTCGCCGTCGTCGGATGCGCGCGCACGGCGGCCTGGGAGTTTTCCGAACCGCCCGGCGGCCGGGGCGGACCGGGCTGGCCCGCGTGGTCCGCTGAAATCGCGGCGGCAGCAGCGGACTCGCGAAGGATCCGGGCTAGACTGCCGGCCCGCCTGGCCGCCGGCTGCCCACCGAATGCGCGTGTTTTCCGCCCTCTACGACAAGGTCATCCAGCTCGCCCGCCACCGCCACGCCGAGGCCTGGCTGGGCGGCCTGAGCTTCGCCGAGTCGTCGTTCTTCCCGGTGCCCCCGGACGTGATGCTGGCGCCGATGGTGCTGGCCCGGCGCGAACGCGCATGGCGGCTTGCGACGCTGACCACGGTGACCTCGGTGCTCGGCGGGCTGCTGGGCTACCTGCTCGGCTGGCTGATCATCGACGCCATCCTTCCGGTGGTCGAGCGGGCCGGCTACCTGCCCGCCTACCAGCGCGCGGTCGACTGGTTCGACCACTACGGCTTCTGGGCGATCCTGCTCGCCGGCTTCACGCCGATCCCCTACAAGGTGTTCACCATCGCCGGCGGCGCCGTCGGCCTGTCCCTGCCGGTGTTCGTGGTCGGCTCGGTGATCGGCCGTGGCGGGCGCTTCTTCCTGGTCGCCTGGCTGTGCCGGGCGCTCGGCCCGGTGTTCGAGACCCGCCTGCTGCGCTGGATCGACCTGATCGGCTGGAGCCTGCTGGCGCTGATCGCCGTGGCCGGTGGCCTGTGGTGGTGGTTGCGCTGATCCGCGGCGGGCACGTGCGTGCGCCGGCCCCTTCCCCGACCGGCCGGCCCGTCGCCCCGCGCGATCGCCAGGCCGCCGAGCCCGGGCGATGAGCGTGCCGCCGCCACTGGACGTCCTCATCCTCGGCGGCGGCGCCGCGGGCCTGATGTGCGCCCTGTTCGCCGGGCGGCGCGGCCGCCGCGTGCTGGTGCTCGAGCACGCCGAGCGGGTCGGCAAGAAGATCCTGATGTCGGGCGGCGGCCGCTGCAATTTCACCAACACCGGCACCACGCCGGCGCAGTTCCTGTCGGCCAACCCCCATTACTGCAAGTCGGCGCTGGCCCGCTACGCGCCCGCCGACTTCATCGCCCTGGTCGACCGCCACGGCATCGCCTGGCACGAGAAGGAACTGGGACAGCTGTTCTGCGACCAGTCCAGCAAGCAGATCGTGGCCATGCTGCTGGCCGAGTGCGCCGACGCCCAGGTACGCATCGAGACCGGCTGCGCGATCCATGCGGTCCGCCGGCAACCCGGCGGTTTCGCCGTGGACACGGCACGCGGGCCGTTCAGCGCGTCCTCCCTGGTGGTCGCCACCGGCGGCCTGTCGATCCCGCGCATGGGCGCCACCGGCTTCGGCTTCGAGCTGGCCCGCCAGTTCGGCCACGCCGTGCTGCCGACCCGCGCCGGCCTGGTGCCGCTGACCCTGAGCGGCCGTCCCCTGGAGCAGCTCGCCGATCTCGCCGGCGTCGCCACGCCGATCGAGGCGCACTGCGGCAAGGCGCGTTTCCACAACCAGATGCTCATCACCCACCGCGGCCTGAGCGGCCCGGCGATCCTGCAGATCTCCTCGTACTGGCAACCGGGCGAGCGGCTGCGCATCGACCTGCTGCCCGGGATCGACGCCGCCGCCTGGCTGGCGCAGCGCCGCCAGGCGCGACCGGATGCCCTGCTGTCCACGGTGCTCGCCGAACAGCTGCCGAAGCGGCTGGCGCATCGCCTGTGCGAGGCCTGGCTGGCCGACCGGCCGATCCGGCAACTGCAACCCGCCGACCTCCGCCAGGCGGCCTCGGCGCTGGCCGACTGGCCCATCGTGCCCAGCGGCACCGAGGGCTACCGGACCGCCGAGGTCACCCTGGGCGGCGTCGACACCCGCGGCCTGGACTCGACGACCATGGCCTCGCGCAGCGTGCCCGGCCTGCACTTCATCGGCGAGGTGGTCGACGTCACCGGCTGGCTGGGCGGCTACAACTTCCAGTGGGCCTGGGCCAGCGGCCACGCCGCCGGACTGGCGGCCTGAGGAACGCCCGCCCCCCCATCCGGGGGATGGCGGCGCCGGCGCGCCGCGCGCACAGTGCCGCCGCCCCAGCCCATCGCCCGCCGCCATGACCCTCCGCCCTGCCCTGCTGTCCGGCCTGTCCGCCCTGGTCCTGCTGCTGCCCGGCACCGCCGCCGCCATCGGCACCACGCTCAGCATCGAACTGCGAGCGGAAATGAGCGGCACCAACCTCGGCGGCGCGCAGTTCCAGCGCGGCGCCGAGGGCGTGCTGGCGGTGCGCTTCCGCAACTGCCAGCCGGGCCAGTCCTGCCCCTTCTACGAGCGCACCACCGTGCATGTGCAGCTGCCGCCCGGCCTGGTCTACGACCGCGCCGACAGCTATGCGCCGGCCTGGGTGCAGTGCGCTGCGGCGGCGCCCGATGCCGCCGGCCAGCGGGTGAGCTGCACCGGCGCCGGCCTGTCCGGCAACGGCAATGCGCTGAACGCCAGCAGCGGCGTCGACCTGTGGTTGCTGGCGGCGCCCGATGCGCCGCTCGGCCCGGCCACCTTCACCGCCGCGATCGACGACCGGCTGCCGGACGACACCGCCACCCTGGTCGCCTGCCTGGCCGATCCGGCACCGGCCTGGTGCGACCGCCTCACCGGCGCCATCGTCGTGCCGCCGGTCCCGGCGCTGGCCTTCACCGGCAGCGGCCATGCGCCGGCACGCATCACGGTCGGCGCCGACGGCGAGCTGCACGCCAGCTTCGGCAACGGCGGCGGTGCCGCCAGCGCCGGCCTGGCCGTGCATGTCCAGCTGCCGGTCGGCTTCGAATGGCGTCCCCAGCACAGCGTGCTGTGGCCGGCACCGGCCGCCTGCAGCGCCCAGGGCAGCAGCGCCACCGGCCTGCAGGTGAGCTGCGTGCGCAACGGCGGCCTGGCCGCCGGCAGCAACGACGGCCTGGTGCGGATCGGCGTGGTCGCCGGCCTGGCCACGGCCACGCCCGGGCCGCTCGACGTGCTGTTCGCGCTGGACGGCGGCGCCGTGCCCGATGCCGCCGGCCGCCTGCTGGCCTGCGCCGACGACCCGACCCGCCCGGACTGCCGGCTGCACGCGGTGCCCACCGACTACCCCTGTGCCCTGCAGCACGCCGACGGCATCTACTGCGACGGCTGGGAAGGACCGGTCGTGCGGCCCTGAGCCGCGCGCCTCAGGCGACCTCGATGGCGAGGGCGGCGGCGACCCGCCGCGCCTTCGCACGGGCCGCCTCCAGGTCATCGGCACGGGCCAGGGCGACGCCGACCCGGCGCTTGCCCTCGACCACCGGCTTGCCGAACAGGCGCAGCTCGGTGTCGGCCTCGACGAGCGCGACATCGACCCCGGCGAACGCGGGCCGGCCGTGGCCCTGGGCCAGGATCGCCACCGACGCCGACGGCCCGCGCTGCACGATCGCCGGGATCGGCAGGCCGAGAATGGCGCGAACGTGCAGGGCGAATTCGCTCAGGTCCTGGCTGGCCAGCGTCACCAGCCCGGTGTCGTGGGGACGCGGCGAGACCTCGGAGAACAGCACCTCGTCGCCGCGCACGAACAGCTCGACGCCGAACACGCCCCGCCCGCCCAGCGCATCGGTGACCGCCCGCGCGATCTCCTGCGACCGGGCCAGCGCGACCGCCGACATCGGATGCGGCTGCCAGCTCTCCCGGTAGTCGCCATCGACCTGCAGGTGCCCGATCGGCGCGCAGAACGCGGTGCCGCCGGCGTGGCGCACGGTCAGCAGGGTGATCTCGTAGTCGAACGGCACGAAGCCCTCGACGATGGCCCGGCCGGCGCCGGCGCGGCCGCCGCGCTGGGCGTACGCCCAGGCCGGGCCGATCTCCGAAGGATCGCGTACCGTGCTCTGGCCCTTGCCCGAGGAGCTCATCACCGGCTTGACCACGCAGGGCAGGCCGAGCGCCGCGACCGCGGCGCGGTAGGCCGCCTCGTCGTCGACGAAGCGGTACGGCGAGGTCGGCAGGCCCAGGGTTTCGGCGGCTAGCACCCGGATGCCCTCGCGGTCCATGGTCAACGCGGTGGCGCGCGCGGTCGGCACCACGCGCAGGCCTTCGGCCTCCATCGCCACCAGGGTGGCGGTGTGGATGGCCTCGATCTCGGGCACCACCAGGTGCGGCCGCTCGGCCTCGATCACGGCGCGCAGGGCGGCGCCGTCGAGCATGTCCACGACATGGCTGCGGTGCGCGACCTGCATGGCGGGGGCGTCGGCGTAACGGTCCACGGCCACCACCTCGACGCCGTAGCGCATCGCCTCGATCGCGACCTCGCGGCCCAGTTCGCCCGACCCCAGCAGCAGCAGGCGGGTGGCGTCGTCGCTGAGTGGCGTTCCGATCTTGACCATGGCGGACTCCGGCAGGGCGCGCCAGTGTAGTGCCGGCGCCGCGGGCGCCAGGGTCGGCCACCCCGCCGGCGGCCCCGACCGCGTGCGTGCGCAGCGGCGGGGGTGCCATCATGCCGCCATGAATCGACCTGCACACCGCCCTGCCAGGGCCCGGCGCCTGGCCCTGCTGCTGATCCTGCTGCCCGGCCTGCTGGCCGCGGCGCCTGCCGTCCAAGGCACCGTCACCGGCGCTGCCGACGACGCCCCGGACGAGCAGTGGCTGCGCGTGGTGCTGGAAGGCCGCAAGGTCGGCCATGCGCATTTCCACACCCGCCGCGGCCAGGACACGGTGGTGACCGGGCAGGTGATCGAGCTGTCGCTCGGCCGTGCCGGCGTGGCGGTGGCCATGCGCATCGAGGAGCGCCACGAGGAGACCGACGACGGCGAGCCCCTGGCCTTCTTCGCCGCCAGCACCATCAGCGGCCTGACCATGTCGGTGTCGGGCCGGCGCCAGGCCGACGGCCGCTTCGCGGTGCGCTCCGGCCGCGGCGACGGCGACGGCGCCAGCCGCCTGCTCGACTGGCCGGAAGGCGCCCTGCTCGCGCATGGCGCCGAGCTTCGCCTGCGCGAACTGGGGACCGCCGCCGGCGCCAGCGCCCGCCTGCGCGTCTTCCAGGCGATGCTGCAGGAAGCGGTCGAGCTCGAGCACACCGTCATCGGACCGGCCTGGATCGACCTCCCCGAGGGCCGTCGCCAGCTCACCGAGGTCCGGCAGGTGCTGGCCTTCCCCGAGGGCGACATGGCCAGCCGCGGCTGGCTCGACGAGCGGCTGCGCCTGCGCCGGCTGACCATGGACCTGCTCGGCCAGGAACTGGAGCTGATCGAATGCGACCGGGCCTGCGCGACCGCGCCGAACCAGCCCGCCGAGATCCTGGAGACCGCCCTGCTCGCCGTCCCGCGCGCGCTGGACGCGCGCGAGCGCGGCGGTCCGCTGCGTCTGGTCCTGCGCAGCGAGCGGCAGCCCCGCGACTGGCCCGGCATCGACGGCCAGCGGGTGCTGGCGCTGGACGGCGAGCGCTGGGCGCTGCACCTGCGCGCCGGCAGCGGCGGCGATCCGGTGCCGCCGCCGGTGGACGCCGACCTGGCGCGCACCGACTGGCTGGACCACGACGACCCCGATGTCCGGGCCCTGCTGCCCGGCGACCTGCCGGCCTCGCCGAAACTCGCCATGGCGCGCCTGACCGAACTGGTCGGCCGCCATATCCGGGACAAGACGCTGGCGGTCGGCTACGCCAGCGCCAGCGATGCCGCGCGCATGCGCGAGGGCGACTGCACCGAGCACGCCGTCCTGCTGGCCGCCCTGGCGCGCGCCGCCGGCATCCCGGCGCGCGTCGTCACCGGCCTGGCCTACGCCACCGAGTACGGCGGACCCGCCTTCGTGCCGCACGCCTGGGTGGCGGCCTGGACCGGCAAGGCCTGGCAGGCCTTCGACGCCGCCCTGCCCGGCGAGGCGCAAGTGCGCATCGCGGTGCACGCCGGCGACGGCGACCCCTGGCGCTTCTACGGCGGCGTCGAGGTACTGGGCGACCTGGCGGTCGAGGCGGTCGAGGCGCTGCCGAGGCAGTGAGCGCTTTCGCCCCGCGGGCGACGGGCGCCGGGCGGCGTCGTGGCCGCCCCGGCAGCGCTCCCCGGCCCGCCGGTGCGCCCGGCCGCCGCATGGCGCCGGTCGAACCCTGGCGCCATGCGGCGGGCCGCGGTCCGGCCAGCCCCTCCGGCACCGCCCCGGTCCCGCTTCGGCCTCAGTTGGTCCGGATCGGCAGGTAGGTCGCGTTGTTCCACTCCACGACCTCGGCGATGGCATCGTTCTCGTCGACGATCACCCCCAGCCAGTAGTTCCTGTTCGCGTCCAGGTTGGCCGGAATCGTCAGCGTGACCTCGGCGGTGAAGTGGCCGCCGGCCGAGATCGACAGGCTGCCGCCGCCGATCCGGCGATCGGCGGTGGTGACCAGGTCGTTGCTGGAGATGTAGAACCCGACCGGCACGTTGTTCTGCGCCTGCGAGCCCATGTTCTCGTAGGTGAACTCGGCACGCACCTGCTGGCCGCGGTTGACCCGGAAGCGGGTCTCCCCGGCGTCGTCGAAACTGGCGAGCACGGCGCCCGACGTGTTGAACAGCCGCGTCTTGCGATGCCTGCTGTACTCGCCGCTGGTGCCGTCGTAGCGCCAGTGGACGACCCCGAGATCGCGGCGCGCCGGGGAACGGGCGCCGTACAGGAACACCGCGGCGGCCGAGCCATCGGCGCCGAAGTAGGCCCGCGCCATGCCGCCGTTGGCGTGCAGGTGCGTGAAGTCGGTGCCCATGATGTTGTACCAGCGGTTCTCGTGGTTGAGGATCAGGCCGTGGCCGATCTCGTGCAGTCCGGTCGAGCGCATCGGCCGGCCGTCGGTGCCGCCACCGTAGCCGGTCACGTTGCCCTTGGCCTCGGACGACGCCCATTGCCAGGGCGAGCGGTAGTCGAACACGACATCGACCTCGTCCAGGCTCACGTGGTTGCCGAAGAACCAGTAGCAGGTCCAGTACTGGAATGCGCGCGCGGGCGCGCCCGCCAGCAGGCCGGTGTCGGTGCTGCCCCAGACCTCGCTGGTGCCGTTGCCGCGGCGCACGCTGCCGGTGGTGCCGAGGCTGTAGGTGAACCTGCTCGGATTCAGGTTGAAGCGGTCGATCGTGCCCTGCAGCGTGTTGCGCCAGGTGCCGGCCGGGAAGCTGGTGGTCGAGGCACGCAGCTGCTTGCTGTTCGAGCCCCACTTGAGCCGTTCGCCAAGACAGGTCTTGGTCGAATAGGCGGCGACCTGGCCGGCGAACAGGCCGGCGGACAGGACGCAGGCGAATTTCAGTGCGATGCGGATCATGGTCATGCTCCCGGCTGGCGATCGTCACGACGGATGACGGGGTTGAACTCCTGCCGTTCCACGGCCTCGCGCTCGCGCCGCTCCTCGGCGCTCTCGTCGCCGCGCTGGCGGGCGCGCTGCAGCACCTCCGGACGGACCCGCGGCGGACGCGACGCGGCCAGGGTCGATGCCTTGAACGGCGTGTCCGGATCCACGCTGACGACCCGCGTGCCGGCGGCGCCCTCCGGCGCGCGCCTGATCTCCTCGACCAGCCAGCGGCGGACCTGGTCGAGGGCGACCGCCGTGCGCTCGCGCGGCTCCGGCTCGACCATCCGGACCTGGATGCCCTCCTCCCCGACCAGGCTGTTGCGCTGGCGCTCGCGCGCCGGCGCGCCGGTCTCGTGCTCGATCGACCTGGGCGCCTCCTGCGCGTAGCGACGGCGCAGCTCGTCGATGTCCGCCTCGCGGCCCATGGCGCGGACCTGCCGGGCGACCTCGGGGTTGCGCATCAGCTCGTCGAAGGCGGGTGCGGGGAAGCGGACTTTCAGGAGCTCGGCCTCGACCTGGTCGCCATGGCGAAGGCGACCTTCCTCGTAGCCGACCACCGCCCGCCCGTGGGCGTCGTAGACCTGGTCGCGGAAGATCCTGAGCCGGCCGTCCTCGCAGTCGACCAGCGGACAGTCGGAGGTGCCGTTGCCCTGGATCATCAGGATGTCCTGGTCGCCGGGACTGAACATCGGCACGCCGACCACGCTCAGGAACCTGCCCCGCCCGTCGGTGCCGCCGACGAAGCGCAAGGTGACCAGGTCGCCATCCGCCCGGCCGCGCAGGGTGTCCTCGATCCGGTAGGTGACGAAGGTGTGCGGGATTCGCTCGTCGTCGTCGGAGAGGCGGTAGGCGACCGTCGCGACGGTGCCCCGGACGATGGCATCGGCGGCCGCGACCGCGTGTGCGAGGGTTGGCGGCCGCGCCGGCTTTTCAGGGTCCTGCGCCAGCGCCGAGGTGGCCGGCAGCAGGAGGGCGGCCAGGCCCGCGAGGAGCGCGGCCTGGCGACGGTGTCGAAGGGGTGTTGCGATGGCCATGGGCATGCCTGCCTCCTCCACGAAGGGGATCCGGGGGTCCCGGCCACCGGCGGGAGGGCCGGCGGCCGGGCGGGTCGAAGACCCGGGCGTCGACGCGTCCTGGCCAGGCGACGGTGACGGGTGTCTTCCCCTTCAGACTACGCACGAACGCCGACCGGCCTGACAGAGAGGAAAGATGCACTGAGGTACCCGCGGCCAACCTGGAAACCACCGGCCCGGTCGGCTTCGGGGCGGCCGTCCTTCGCAGGGCCGGAAGGGCGGCCGGCAAGCCGGGCGAAGTCATCATCGCCTCGCCGGACGGCCCTCCCCGACGGCGACCCACGGGCCTTTCCGCACCTGCCTGCCGGGGCGCGGATGGCGCTGCCGGGCAGGATTCAAGGGTCAGGCGTCGTCCCCGTGCTGCCCGGGCAGGTCGGCGACCGGCGCTGCGCCACGCCTCGCGGCGGCGGGTCCCCGGTGGTCGGCTTCGCGCTACGGGGCCGCGAACCGGTTGTCTGCCTCGGCGCCGACAGCCCGGTGCAGCAGGACCCGCTGGCCCGGCCTGGCCGGATCGGGAGGGTGGCCATGGCTCGCTGCCGCGGTGTGACCGTGTTGCTACCCTTGCGACGACGCGCCGGCAGGAAGGGCCCGGTCGGAGCCGGTGGCAGGCCGCCGCGCCCGCCTGCCGCCGGCAGCCCCGGCCCTCGCCGCCCCCCCGGGAGACCGCCAGGATGACCCTGCCATCGAGCCTCGCCCTGCCGTTCCCGGACCGCGCCGCGGCAGCGGAACGGCTCGCCCACGCCCTGTCCGCCCGGCGCGGTCGGCAGCCCCTGGTCGTGGCCATCCCGCGCGGTGCGGTGCCGATCGCGCGCCTGGTCGCCGACCGCCTGGGCGGCGAGCTGGACGTGGTGCTGGTGCGCAAGATCGGGGCGCCGGGCAACCCGGAATTCGCGGTCGCCTCGGTCGACGAGTCGGGCTGGCTCTACGTCGCGCCCCACGCGCCGCAGGCCGGCGCCGACCCCGACTACCTGGAGCGGGAGGCCGCGCGGCAGCTCGCGCTGATCCGCCAGCGCCGCGCGCGCTACACGCCCGGGCGGGCGGCCCTGGACGCGCGCGGCCGCGACGTCATCGTCGTCGACGACGGCATGGCCACCGGCGCCACCATGCGCGCCGCCGTCCACGCCCTGCGCCAGCAGCATCCGGCCTCGCTCACCTGCGCGGTGCCGGTCGCCTCGCGCGAGGCGCTGGAGACGGTCCGGCCGTTCGTGGATTCCCTGGTGTGCCTGGCCGCCCCGGCCTGGTTCGAGGGCGTCGGGCAGTTCTACCTCGATTTCCGCCAGGTCGGGGACGACGAGGTGGTCCGCGCCCTGGCGGCGGACGCCGGCGCCTGAGCCGCGCCGTCCCGGCCTCGGTGCCGGCGCTCAGCCCCCGGCCGCGAAGCCGACGCCGAGCCGCTGCCCGGGCGCGAAGGTGTCCGGCCGCGCCAGCGGCCAGAAGCGCTGGAACACGGCGTGCTCCGGTATGCCGTCGAGCAGGGCGCCGCGCTCCACCCAGCGGTAGTTCAGCGCCATCGAGCGCACCTGGAACGGCGAGACACGGCGGATGATGTGCTCGGGGCCCAGCTCGTCCGGATGCGAGAGCCCGGCGGCAGCGAGCAGGGATTGCAGGGCCTTCAGGGTCTGCGCGTGGAAGCGCTGCACGCGTTCGGCCTTGTCGGCGACCACCAGGCCGCGCTGGCGCAGCGGGTCCTGGGTGGCGACGCCGGTCGGGCACTTGCCGGTGTGGCAGGTCTGCGACTGGATGCAGCCGAGCGCGAACATGAAGCCGCGCGCCGCGTTGCACCAGTCGGCGCCCAGCGCCAGCGCGCGCGCCAGGTCGAAGCCGGTGATGATCTTGCCGGCGGCGGCGACATGGATGCGCTCGCGCAGGCCCAGTCCGACCAGGGTGTTGTGGACCAGCATCAGGGCTTCGCGCATCGGCACGCCGACGTGGTCGGTGAACTCCAGCGGCGCGGCGCCGGTGCCGCCCTCGCCGCCGTCGACGACGATGAAGTCCGGACGCAGGCCGGTCTGCGCCATCGCCTTGGCGATCGCGAACCACTCCCAGGGATGGCCGATCGCCAGCTTGAAGCCGGTCGGCTTGCCGCCGGACAGCTCGCGCAGGCGCGCGATGAATTCGAGCAGGCCGATCGGCGTGTCGAAGGCGCTGTGCCGGGCCGGCGACAGGCAGTCGACGCCCGCCGGCACGCCGCGCGCCTCGGCGATCTCGGCGGTCACCTTGGCGCCTGGCAGGATGCCGCCCTGGCCGGGCTTGGCGCCCTGGCTGAGCTTCAGCTCGATCATCTTCACCTGCGGGTCGGCGGCCTGCTCGGCGAAACGCTCCGGGTCGAAGCGGCCGTCGCGGGTGCGGCAGCCGAAGTAGCCCGAGCCGATCTCCCAGACCAGATCGCCGCCGTGCACGCGGTGGTGGCGCGAGATCGAGCCCTCGCCGGTGTCGTGGTAGAAGGCGCCGCGCCGGGCGCCCTCGTTGAGCGCCAGGATCGCCGCCGCCGACAGCGAGCCGAAGCTCATCGCCGAAATGTTGAACACGCTGGCCGAGTACGGCCGGGCGCAGCCCGGGCCGATGGTGATCCGGAAATCGTGGCCCTCGATGGCGGCCGGCGCCAGCGAGTGGTTGATCCACTCGTAGTCGTCGCCGTAGACGTCCTGCTGGGTGCCGAACGGCCGGGTGTCGATCTGGTCCTTGGCGCGCTGGTAGACCAGGGCGCGCTGCTGGCGCGAGAACGGCACCTCGTCGTTGTCGCCCTCGATCAGGTACTGGCGGATCTCCGGCCGGAAGTGCTCGAACAGGTAGCGCAACCGCCCGAACACCGGGTAGTTGCGGAGCACGGCCCGGCGGGTCTGGGTCAGGTCGCGGATGCCCAGCAGCAGCAGGGACGCTCCCAGCGCGGCCAGCAACCACCAGCCCCAGCCGTCGCCGCGCAGCGCCAGCCAGGCGCCGAGCACCGCCATCGCCAGGCTCAGCGGCACCGCCAGGTAGCGTCCGATCACCAGTCCCCGCATGCGCGCCTCCTTGCCGTACCCGGTCGCCAGTCTAGTCCGGATGGTTGGTGAGGACGCGTGGCGAGTCCGTCGAGATCGCGTCGCGCATCGGGCCTGGGCCGACCCGGCGCGACGGCGTCGTCGACGGAACCGGCTGCCGGATGGCGGCCCGCGGCGTGCGGGCGCCTCCGCAAACTCGCCGCGGCGGGGCGCGCGACGGCGACGGGCCGGCAGCGCCGCCGGTCCGGTGGCACCATCGGCGCATGAACCGACTGTTCGACAGCCACTGCCACCTGGACGCCGCCGAGTTCGACGCCGACCGGGACGAGGTGCTGGCGCGGGCCCACGCCGCCGGCGTGCATGGGCTGCTGCTGCCGGCGACCGATGCCGCCGGCTGGCCGGCACTGCGCGCGCTGTGCGCTGCGACGCCGGGCCTGCATCCGGCCTACGGCCTGCACCCGATGTTCTTGGCCAGGCACCGGCGCGAACACCTGGACCTGCTGCGCGACTGGCTGGCCCGCGAGCGGCCGGTGGCGGTGGGCGAGTGCGGCCTGGATTTCTGGAACGGCAGCGACGATGCCGCGCAGCAGCTGGACCTGCTCGACGGGCAACTGCGCCTGGCCCGCGAGTTCGACCTGCCGGTGGTGCTGCACGCCCGCAAGGCCCTCGACGCCGTCACCGCCGCGCTGCGCCGGATCGGCGGCCTGCGCGGCGTGGTGCACAGTTTTTCCGGCAGCCCGCAGCAGGCGCGGGCGCTGTGGGATCTTGGCTTCCACCTGGGCATCGGCGGCCCGGTGACCTATCCGCGGGCACGACGGCTGCGCGCCCTGGTCGCGACCATGCCGGCCCGGTGGCTGCTGCTGGAGACCGACAGCCCGGACCAGCCGCCGTTCGGCAGCCAGGGCCAGCGCAACGAGCCGGCGCGGCTGCCGCAGGTGGCGACCGAGGTGGCGGCCTTGCGCGGCGAGACGGCGGCGTCGCTGGCCGCCACCACCACGGCCAATGCCTGCCGCCTGTTCGGCCTGCCGGTGCCCGACCAGGCTTGACCTGCATCAAGCGACCGCCGTGCTGCGATGCGACAATGGGCGCCGCCGCTTCCTTCCCGTCCGCCCGAGCACCGATGGCCGTATCCGCCTTCATCCAGGAAACCATCCTGGACGTCCGCCACTGGACCGACAGCTACTTCAGCTTCACCTGCAGCCGCGACGACGGCTTCCGGTTCGACAACGGCCAGTTCGTGATGATCGGCCTGGAGGTGGACGGCCGGCCGCTGATGCGCGCCTACTCGATCGCCAGCGCCAACTGGGAGGAACAGCTCGAGTTCTTCTCGATCAAGGTACCGGACGGCCCGCTGACCTCCCGCCTGCAGCACGTCCGGCCCGGCGACACCCTGCTGCTCAGCCGCAAGCCGACCGGCACCCTGCTGATCTCCGACGTCCATCCCGGCGGCACCCTGTACCTGCTGGCCACCGGCACCGGGCTGGCGCCGTTCCTGGCCATCGTCAAGGACCCGGCCACCTACGAGCGCTTCGACACGGTGGTGCTGACCCACGGCGTGCGCGAGGCGCGCGACCTGGCCTACCGCGACTGGATCGAGAACGAGCTGCCGCGCCACCCCTACCTCGGGGAGGAGATCCGGGCCAAGCTCCGCTACTACCCGGCGGTCAGCCGCCAGCCGTTCCGGCACGAAGGCCGGCTGACCGAGCTGATGGCCAGCGGCCGCATGCAGGCCGACCTCGGCCTGGCGCCGCTGGACCCGGCCCGCGACCGCGCGATGATCTGCGGCAGCCCGGCCATGCTGGCCGACTTCCGCGGCCTGCTCGACGAACGCGGCTTCAGCGCCTCGCAGAAGATCGGCCAGGCCGGCCACTACGTGTTCGAACGCGCCTTCGTGGAACGCTGACGGCCGGCCGCGGCGCTTGCGTCCATGGCAGGGGCGCCAGGACGAGGCGGAGGATCGGGCGGGCCGGTCGCCGCGCGCCCCGCAGGCCCCTCGCTGCACGCTCAGGCGCAGGGGCGGGCGTCGTCGGCACCGGCCTCGCGATCGAGCACCTCCACCGCCTGCCGGTACAGCGCCATGGCCCGCGCCGGCCGGTCGGCGATGCACACCAGGCCGAGCTTGCCGAACTCCGACATCGCGCCGATCAGGTTGAAGACCACGCCCTCCAGGCGGGTCTCGTCGAACTGCAGCCGGTTGCACACCAGGATGTCGATCAGGTCCTCGGGCACCAGGCGCCGGTAGCGCGGATGCACGAGGTTGTCGGTGGCGTAGTAGTGGCGAGGCTGGCCCAGGGGCGTCAGGAAGGTGGCGCTGGCGGCGTCGTAGACGCCGTTGGTGAGGAACTGCAGCATCTGGAACGGCAGGGTGGTGCCGCCCTTGCGCAGGTTGATCTCGATCGCCCGGTGGCGCCATCCGTCGCCGTCCGGAACCGACACGAAATCCACCGCGAACCGGCCGAGCACGCCTTCGTCGCGCAGGACCGCCGCCACCGCCAGGGCGCGCTCCTGGATCGCCACGGCATAGGCCGGGTCGGCCGGGAAGGTGCTGCCCTGGAAGACCTGGCCGCTGCGCCCCGCCAGCACCTGGTCGTGGCTGGAGATCAGCTCCAGGCCGCCCAGCGGGTTGATCCGCACCTGGACCGACGGCGAGCGCTTGCCCTCGCCGTCCAGCCAGGCCTCGACGATGCCGCCGTGGCGGCGGAACAGCTCGCCGTAGCGTGCCAGCGGCAGGTCCTCGGCCTCCATGCGCAGGGCCGCCGGAAGGGCCTCGAGGACGCTCGCTGCCCGGGTCGGATCGACCACGTCCTTGCGGTCGAGTACCGCGTTGCCGTCGCCGGAAAAACCCTCGTTGAGCTTGAACACCACCCGCCGCAGGCCGGCATCGCGCGCGAACAGGCCGGCCGCCGCCTCGGCCGCGGCGTCGAGATCCGCCAGATCCTCCGCGCCCGCGGCCAGCTCGATGCCGGCCCGGCGGAAGGCCTCCCGGGAGCCCGACTTGCCGCCCCAGCGGCCATGCACGGGATCGCAGGCGTACATCGGGATGCCCAGGCGCACGGCCAGGCTGACCTCGTCGGCGGTCGCGTTGAACACCGACAGGTGGGCGCTGTCGGGGTCGCCAAGCTCCATGCGGATGCGCGCCAGCAGGCGCGGCCGCGCCAGCAGCTTGGCGGTCAGGCTGCCCGGCCCTGCGTCGTGGGCGCTGAGCAGCACCAGGCGACGCCGCGCATGGTCGGCGGGCACCCCGGACAGCAGGCTCAGGTAGTAGTCGACCACCACCGGCGCGATCGGAACGCTGGTGACGTAGACGACACGGGTGCGCGGCAGGCGCAGCAGCATCAGCATGCTGAGCAGGCGCTCCTCGTAGTGGCGGGCGCCGGCGACCTTGGCCAGGACCTCGGCGTCCAGGCTCAGGCCCGGCACCACCACCACCGTGCGCGGCGCGCCGGGATCCCGGAACACCTCGCGGAACAGGCCCGGCAGGCGCGCCTGCAGCGCCAGGAAGGCGGCGCGCTCGGTCTCGCCGCCGGTGGCCGCTGCGGTCGGTGGCTGCGGATGATCCGGGTCCATGCCGCCATGGTAGGCGCTGGCGCGCTGAACCGCGCGCCACTGCCGCCGACCGCCCGGCGCGGCCGGGATTGAGGTGGGCGGTCCGCCCCGGGCAGACTGTCGGCATGCGCTTCGAGCCCTACGTCGCCCCGATCCAGGCCATTGCCGGCCGCCGCGAGGACCTGCTGGTGCTGTGCTGCCACGCCAGCCACGCGATCCCCGACGCGCTGGGGGGACTCGGCCTGACCCCGGTCGACCGCCTGGAACACATCGCCTGGGATCCCGGTGCGCGCGAGGTCGCCCTGGCCCTGGCCGCGCGCCTGGACTGCCCTGCCCTGCTCGGCGGCGTCTCGCGCCTGGTGGTCGATCTCAACCGCTCGCCGACCTCGTCCGAGCTGATCCTGGCCGAGAGCGACAACCGCATGGTGCCCGGCAACCTGCGGGTCGGCGACGCCGAGCGCGCCGCGCGCATCGCCGACTGGCATGCGCCCTACCACGCCGCGATCGATCGCCATCTCGACGACCTGGCCGGGCGCGGCGTCGCCCCGACCCTCGTCGCGATCCACAGCTTCACGCCCGTCTGGTGCGGCATCGCCCGGCCATGGCACGCCGGCGTGCTCTGGAAGCACGAGCGGGAACCCGTGGCGGCCCTGATCGACGCCCTGGCCCGCCAGGGCCTGGCCGTGGGCGACAACGAACCCTACGACGGCCATGTCGCCATGGGCTATACCCTCGAGCAGCACGGCGAGCGGCGCGGATTGCGGCACGTCCTGCTTGAGCTGCGCAACGACCTGCTGGGCACGCGCGAGCAGACCGGCGCCTGGGCTGACCGCCTGGCGGCTGCCCTTCGCGATGCCGGCTGGGCCTGAGGCGGATTGCGGGGGCGCGCCCGGCGGCCGGCTCATCCCTCGCCCCGCCCTGTCGACCACCTGTCGGCAACCGCCACGCAACGTTCACACCAGTACTGTCATCTACCCCTGGTGCTCCAAGGAGGGCTTCGTGGATCGGTCCGGCGCACCGGCGCAATGCGCGCAAGCAGTCCCCCCGCCATCCCTGCCGGCGGTCTCGCGCCTGCTGCGCAGCGCGCTGATCGCTGCACTGCTGGCCGCCGTCGCGCTTGCCTTCGCATGGGTGCGCGGTGGACTCGGCAGGGCCGAGGACAGCCGCCCCGGTGACATCGTCGACACCCAGCAGGGCGGCGCCGAGCCGCGCCATGCCGGGGTCCGACGGGCCCACGCCCGCGGCCTGTGCGTGAGCGGCCGGTTCCTGGCCTCCGGCGAGGCGGCGGCGCTGTCCAGCGCCCGGGTGTTCGCGCCCGGCCAGTCGCCCCTGATCGGCCGCCTGTCGGTCGGCGGCGGCGACCCGGCCGGGCCGGAGGCGACCGCCGGCGTGCGCAGCCTCGCCCTGGCGATCGCCCAGGCCGACGGCCAGCAGTGGCGGATGGCGATGAACACGCCGCCGGTGCTGCCGGTGGCGACGCCGCAGGCCTTCCACGCCCAGCTCCGGGCGATGGCGCCCGACCCGGCGACCGGGCGCCCGGACCCGCAGCGCCTGGCCGGGTTCTTCGCGGCGCATCCGGAAAGCGCGGCGTTCCGCGCCTGGCAGGCGCAGTACCGGGCCAGCGACAGCTGGGCCACCACCCGGTACCACGCGGCCAACGCCTTCGTGCTGGTCGATGCCGAGGGCCGCCGGCAGCCGGTGCGCTGGCTGCTGGAGCCCGAACAGGCCGGCGCGCCCCTGCCCGAAGGCCCGCATGCCGCGGACGCGCTGAGCCGGGAGTTCCTCGAGCGTCTCGCGCGCGGCCCGGTGCGCTGGACCCTGCGCCTGCAGCTGGCCGAGCCGGGCGATGCCGTGGACGATCCGAGCCGGCCCTGGCCGCCGTCCCGCCGGCAGGTCGACGCCGGCGTCGTGGAGCTGGCCGCCGCCCACCCCGGCGGCGGCGCCTGCGACGGCCTGAGCTTCGATCCCCTGGTGCTGCCGCGCGGTATCCGGCCCTCGGCCGACCCGATCCTGCATGCCCGGCGCGCCGCCTATGCCGAGAGCCTGCGGCGACGGGCTGCCGAGGTGCGCGCGGGAGCCGGCCGATGAGCGGCCGCTACCCGGCGAGCGCGCGCCTGCTGCACTGGGCGATGGCCGCGCTGCTGCTGTCGATGCTGTTCCTGGGCGCCGCCATGGTCGACCGCTGGCAGCCGTGGGCGACCAGCGCCATCCAGCTGCACAAGGCGTTCGGCCTGCTCGCCCTTGCGCTGGCCGTACTTCGCCTGGTCAACCGGCTGCGCTTCCGCGCCCCGCCGCTGCCCGCGGGGATGCCGGCAGCGCAGCGTGCCATCGCGCATGCCAGCCACGTCCTGCTGTACGCGCTGATGCTGGCGCTGCCGCTGACCGGCTGGGCCATGCAGGGTGCCGCGGGACTGCCGGTGCAGGTCGCCGGCTGGGTGCTGCCCGCCCTGGTCGAGCCCGACCTCGCCCGCTACGGGCTGCTGCGCGAGCTGCATGCCTGGCTGGCCTACGGGCTGCTCGGCCTGGTCCTGCTGCACGCCGGCGCCGCCCTGCACCACGGCTGGGTGCGGCGCGACGGACTGTTGGCACGCATGGGGTTCGCAAGCGAGGGCGCGGAGGACCCGGCGGCGATGCCGGAGCCGCCGGCCCTCCCTGGCGCCATCACGGCCGGCGATTCGCCGGGAGCGGCACCCGCCGCCGCCGAAGCGGTTGGCGAGCAGCGCCAGGGCTGAGCGAACGGGAATGCGCGCCGACCCGGAGGTGCGGCGGTCGCCGGTCCCCGCTACCGCCCCGGGTCGGCGGGTCGGCCCGGATCGTCCGGGCCCGCCGTCGGCGCCAGCGCAAGCAGTCGCTCCACCACTTTGCCGACCGCCACCATCCCGAAGGTGGCGGTCACGTGCATGGCGGCGCCCAGGCTGGCGTCGCAATCCAGCCGGCCGGCGCCGCCGGGTGCAGGGCGGGTGCCGCAGACGCTGCCGTCGGGCTGCGGGTAGCGCACGTTCTCCAGCGAGTAGACGGCCGGGACGCCGAAGCTGCGCCGGGGGTTGCGCGGGAAGTTGAAGTCCTGGCGCAGCTTCTTGCGGACCAGGGCGAGCAGGGCGTCGTGCTCGGTACCGGACAGGTCGCGCACCCGCACCAGCGAGGCGTCGGCGCGACCGCCCGCGGAACCGCAGGTGACCAGCGGTACCCGGTTGCGCCGGCACCAGGCGATGGTCTCGACCTTGACCCGGAAGGCGTCGCAGCAGTCCAGCACCAGGTCGTGGCCGGCGCCGAGCAGCTCGGCGAGGGTCGGTGGCGTCAGGAAGCGTTCCAGGGCCTGCACGCGCAGGTCCGGGTTGATGGCCCGGGCGCGCTCGGCGAGCACCTCGACCTTGGCGCGGCCGTAGGCGCCCATCAGTGCCGGCAACTGGCGGTTGGTGTTGCTCAGGCAGACGTCGTCGCCGTCGATCAGCACCAGGCGACCGACGCCGGAACGGGCCAGTGCCTCGACGGCCCAGGAGCCGACGCCGCCGGTGCCGACCACGCACACCTGGCGGCTGGCCAGGCGCGCCACCGCGCCGCTGCCGTACAGGCGGTCGATCCCCCCGAACCGCACCGAACGCAGCTGTTCGGGCGTTTCCTCGTGGGAGATCGCAGGCTCTCCGGACATCGCGCTCAGGCCAGCCGCGTGCCGTTCGGCACCGGCCGCTCGAGGGCGGTGAGCACCACGCCCTCCGCGGTCGGGAAGCCGGTCAGCAGGAAGGTCGAGCGCACCGGCCCCACCTGCTTCGGGGGAAAGTTCAGCACGCCCACGACCTGCCGGCCGACCAGGTCCTCGGGCCGGTACAGGGCGGCCACCTGGGCGCTGGTCTTGCGCTCGCCGTAGGGACCGAAATCGACCCAGACCTTGAGCGCCGGCTTGCGCGCCTCGGGGAACGGCTCGGCGCGGGTCACGGTGCCGGCGACCATCAGGACACGCTCGAAATCGCTCCAGGCGATCTCCGGCTGCTGCTCAGCCGCTGCCATCGAGCACCTCGCGCAGGTGCGCCAGGGTCGGTGCGCGCAGCTCGGCATCGTCGAGCGCGTAGCGCAGGGTCGCCTGGACCAGGCCCAGCTTGTTTCCGCAGTCGTAGCGGGTGCCGGCGAAGCGGTAGGCCCAGACCGGGTCGCCGGCCTCGATCAGCGCCTCGATGGCGTCGGTGAGCTGGATCTCGTTGCCGGCGCCCGGCGGCGTCGCCGCAAGGGCCCCGAAGATCCCGCCCGACAGCACGTAGCGGCCGACCACGCCGAGCGTCGAGGGCGCCCGCTCCGGCGCCGGCTTCTCGACGATCGCAGCCATCCGCAGGGCATCGCCATGCGCCTGCCCGGCATCGGCCAGGGACACGATGCCGTAGCTGCCGGTCTTCTCGCGCGGCACGTCCTCGACCGCCACCACGCTGCCGCGCTCGCGCTCGGCGACCTCGACCATCTGCGCCAGGGCGCCCTTGCCGCGGTTCCAGATCAGGTCGTCGGGCAGCAGCACCGCGAACGGCTCGTCGCCGACCACCGGGCGCGCGCAAAGGACCGCATGACCCAGGCCGCGCGCCTCGCTCTGGGTGACGAACACGCAGCGGACGCCGTCCGGCAGGGTGCTGCGCACGCGGTCAAGGAGGTCGGCCCGACCCTTCATCTCGAGCCGGTGCTCGAGCTCGTAGGCGGTGTCGAAGTAGTCGGCGATCGCGTGCTTGTAGCGGTTGACCACGAACACCAGGGTCCGGCAGCCGGCCTCCACCGCCTCGTTGGCCGCGTACTGGATCAGCGGCATGTCGACCACCGGCAGCATCTCCTTGGGCACGACCTTGGAGGCCGGCAGGAAGCGGGTGCCCAGGCCGGCCACGGGGAACACGGCGGTGCGGACCTTGTACGTCATGCGATCTGCCTGTCTTGATGGGATTCGTCGCGCACGAACTCCGGGACCAGCTCGTGGATCAGGCGCGACAGCCGCAGGGTGTCGTGATCGTGCACCGCCGCCGCGATCAGGTCCAGCCGCTGCACCAGCACCGCCCAGTCGGCGGCGCGCGAGCGCGCCTGCATGATCTTCGGGTGCGCGGTCTCGATGTAGCGCTCCTGCGGGTGGAACAGTTCCTCCGACAGCTTCTCGCCGGGGCGCAGGCCGGTGTAGGCGATCTGGATGTCGACGCCGGGCGTCTTGCCGGCCAGCCGGATCATCTGCTCGGCCAGGTAGCCGATCCGCACCGGCTCGCCCATGTCCAGGGCGAAGATCTCGCCGCCGCGGCCCAGCACGCTGGCCTGCAGGATCAGCTGGCAGGCCTCGGGGATGGTCATGAACCAGCGCTCGACCTCCGGATGGGTGACCGTGACCGGGCCGCCGCGGGCGATCTGCTCGCGGAACAACGGCACCACCGAGCCGGCCGAACCCAGCACGTTGCCGAACCGGACCGTGGTGACGCGCATGCCGGTGCGGCCGGCCAGGGCCTGGCAGTACAGCTCGGCGATGCGCTTGCTGGCGCCCATCACGTTGCCGGGGTTGACCGCCTTGTCGGTGCTGATCAGCACGAAGCCCTCGACGCCGCCGGCCGCCGCGGCCTCGGCCATCGCCCGCGTTCCCAGCACGTTGTTGCGCAGGGCCTCGCGCAGCTGCTGCTCGAGCAGGTGCACGTGCTTGTAGGCGGCGGCATGGAACACCTGCTGCGGCCGGAAGCGTTCGACCACGTGGCGGGCGGTGCCCGGATCCGAGCAGTCGCCGAGCACGGCGTCGATCTGGAGGTCCGGCCATGCGCCGCGCAGCTCCTGCTCGATCCGGTAGAGGTTGTACTCGCCCTGCTCGAGGACGATCAGGCGGCCGACGCCCAGGCGTGCGAGCTGCCGGCACAGCTCGGAGCCGATCGAACCGCCGCCGCCGGTGACCAGCACGCTGCGCCCGGCCAGGCCGGCGCCGATCGCCTGCCAGTCCAGCTCGATCTCCTCGCGGCCGAGCAGGTCCTCGATCGCCACCTCCTTGAGCTGGCCGGCCTGTGCGCGACCGGCGATCACGTCCTTCAGGCGCGGTACCGTGCGGAACGGCACGCCGGCGTCCTCGCACAGTTCGACGATGCGCTTCATCTGGGCGGTGCTGGCGGTGGGGATGGCGATCACCAGCAGGTCGGCGGCGACCTCGCGCGCGATCCGGCCGATCTGGTCCAGCCCGCCCAGCACCGGCAGGCCGCGGATACGGGCGCCGCGCAGCGCCGGGTTGTCGTCGAGCAGCCCGACCGGACGCCAGGCCCGATCGTTCTGGAGCTCGCGCAGCAGGGCCTCGCCGGCGCGCCCGGCGCCCAGCACCAGCACCCGGGTCGAACCGGCGCGCCGCATCAGGTCGAGCCGGCTGTCCTTCCAGTACCGGTAGGCCAGGCGCGGCGCGGCCAGCGCCAGCGCGGCGACGAACGGATAGGCCAGCAGCACGCTGCGCGGAACGCCCTCCAGCCGGTACACCACGAACAGCACGAGGGTGACCGCCAGCGCGCCGACCACGGTCGCGCGCAGGATGTTGGACAGGTCGGGCAGGCTGGCGAACCGCCACAGGCCCCGGTACAGGCCGGTCCACCACAGCACCAGGCCCTGCGCCAGCACCACCCAGGGCAGCTCGCGCGACAGCAGTGCCGGCGGCATGTAGCCGACATCGGACATCCAGTAGCGCAGCCACTGGGCCAGGTACCAGGCCAGGCAGACCATCAGCAGGTCGTGCACGACCACCGCCAGGCGCGGGTGCAGGCGGGCCATCAGGCTACGCAACCGGGCCATCGGCCACCTTGCTCGCCAGGCGTCGCGACAGCGCGATGCGCAGCAGCAGCCAGAGGCCGGCCGCCGCCGCCAGCACCGCGACGGCCAGCAGCCACTGGCGCTCCGGCGCCATCGTCAGGCCCAGCAGGAGCGCGGGCAGCGCCACCAGGAGGTTCCAGGCCAGGTAGCCGAGGCTGACCCGGGCATGGCTGGCGCCGGCCTGCACCAGCAACTGGTAGAGGTGCGAGCGATGCGCCTGCCAGACGCGCTCGCCGCGCAGCAGCCGGTACGCCAGGGTGGCGCCGCTGTCGACCAGGAAGGCCGACATCAGCACCAGGGACAGCGGCAACGGCAGGATCGCGTGCACGGCCGCGAACAGCAGCAGCCAGGCGGCGGCGGCGCCGATGAATCCGGACGCGCCGTCGCCGAGGAAGACGCGTGCGCGCGGGAAGTTGAACGGCAGGAAGCCGGCCGCGGCGGCCGCCACCAGCGCCGCGAACAGGGCGGCCCCGTACTCCCCGGCCAGGCCCAGGGCGATCGCGTAGGCGCCGCCGTACCAGATCGCCTGCATCGCGAGCAGGCCGTCGATGCCGTCCATGAAGTTGTGCAGGTTGATGCTCCAGGCAATCGCCAGCACCGAGGCCAGGGCCAGCCAGGGCGCCGCGCGCAGTCCCTCGGCGCCGACCAGCAGCGAACCCGACAGCAGCAGCGCCGCCAGCAGGTGCGCCAGCAGCCGTGGCAACGCCGGGCGCGGCCTGGCGTCGTCGAGCAGGCCGACCAGGGCGACCAGGGCCAGCGCCGGCAGGGTCAGCAGCCAGGGGGTCGGCCAGGCCCGGGCCAGGGCCAGGGCGGCGATGCCGGCAAGGCCGATGACGACGATGCCGAGCCCGCCCGTGCGCGGCACCGGGCGCTGGTGCGAGCTGCGCGGCCCGGGCAGGTCCAGCGGTCCCAGCCGGTGCCGCGCCTGCAGCCCGGCGATCAGGGCGCTGACCGCGGCGGCCAGCAGCAGCGCCAGCAGGGGCGGCATCCAGGTCGGCAGGGCGGCCGGGATCATTCGGCCAGCAACCTGTGCTGCGGGCGCAGGGTGTCCCAGCCCTTGCAGCTCGGGCACTGCCAGTGGTGGTTGCGGGCACCGAAGCCGCAGCGCTTGCAACGGTAGCCGGCGCCCTGGTCGAGCATGCGTTCGGCCAGCTCGGCGATGCCGGCCAGCAGCGGGCGCATCGACTCGTCGGCGCGGCGCAGGCCGATCTGCGCCAGGTGGCGCAGGCCGGGCACGGTGGGATGGCGGCGCAGCTCCTTGGTCAGCATCGCCTCGGCGGCCGCCTCGCCCTCCTCGCGCTCGATCAGGCGCGACAGGGCCAGCACCGGCGCCACGCCCGGAAAGCGCGCGCCCATCTCGGCCAGGAACTCGCGAGCCCGCCGGCCGTCGTCCAGTGCCTGGTAGCAGGCGAGCAGCGGCTCGAGCAGCAGCGGCAGCGTGTCCAGGTCGATCCGGGCGGCGCGCTCCAGGGCCCGGGCAGCGCGGGCGTGCTCGCCCTGGTGCAGCTCGATGGCGCCCAGCAGCAGCTCGGCGCGCGCGCAGTTGGGATCGGCCCGCAGCGCCTGCTGCAGCTCGTCCCTGGCCACCTCCAGGTGGCCGCGGCCGCGGGCGCCTTCGGCCAGCTCGCAGCGGTAGTGGGCGACCGTCGACCCCTGCGGGCGACCGGAGACCTGCTCCAGGCGTTCGGCATGGGCGATCGCCTTGTTCCAGTCGCGCTCCGACTCGGCGATGGTGACCAGCCGGCGCAGCGCCTCGGCGACCTCGACCTCGGCCGCGACCAGGTCCGCGAACAGGCCCTCGGCGCGGTCCAGGAGCCCGGCGCGCATGTAGTCCTCGCCGAGCTCGAACAACGCATCGGTGCGCTGCCGCCGGCTCAGGGTGTCGCGCTTGAGTAGGTCCTGGTGCAGCCTGATGGCGCGTCCGACCTCGCCGCGGCGGCGGAACAGGCTGCCCAGCGCGAGCTGGGTCTCGACCGCCTCCTGGTCCAGCTCGGCGATCGACAGGAACACCTCGATGGCCTTGTCCGGCTCCTCGTTGAGCAGGTGGCTGAGGCCCTTGAAGTAGCCGCTGGACAGGCGGTCGACCCGGGCGCCGCTGACCATCTCGGTGCCGCGCCGCGCGAAATACCAGCTCGCGGCGGCGACCACCGGCAGCAGCAGCCAGAACAGACCTAGCTCGGACATTCAGGACACCACGCGTGCACGGCGTTGCACCGGAAACGGGACGGCAATGCTAGCAGCCTGCCGCGCCGGCAGCGGACCGCCGGCGGGCGGCCCGGGGCGATGGCGCTCAGGCGTCGTCGCCGTCCTCGCCATCGGCGGCCGGCGCCGCGACGATCGCCGCATCGGAGGCGTTGACGCGTTCGCGCAGCTCCTTGCCGGGCTTGAAATGGGGTACGTGCTTGCCGGGCAGGGCCACCGCCTCGCCGGTCTTGGGGTTGCGGCCCACCCGGGGCGGCCGGTAGTGCAACGAAAAGCTGCCGAAGCCGCGGATCTCGATGCGGCCGCCGCTGGCCAGGGTGCCGGCCATCTGCTCGAGCACCTGCTTGACCGCCAGCTCGACGTCGGCCTGTTCCAGGTGCCGGAGCTGATCCGCAAGACTGTTGATGAGTTCCGACTTGGTCATCGCGACTCCTTCGCTCCGGCGGACGCTGCGCTCGGAATTCCCTCGCGCAACGCCGGGATCGACGGCCGGACGCTCCCCCGCGCCCGGCCACCGTCGCCGGGCCGGACGTCACCGCCCGGCCCGGCTTCCTTGCACAGGACGGTCAATCGCCCTTGCGCATCTGCTCCTTGAGCAGGGCACCCAGGTTGGTGGTGCCCGCCGAGGCGTTCTGGTACTCCTCCAGGACCTCGGCCAGCTCGGCCTCGTCCTTGGCCTTGATCGAGAGCTGCAGCAGCCGGCCCTTGCGATCCATGCCGATGAACTTCGCCTCCACCGAGTCGCCGACCTTGAGATGCTGGGTGGCGTCGTCGACCCGCTGCTTGGCGATGTCGGACGCGCGCACGTAGCCCTCGATGCCGTCGCCCAGGTCGATCAGGGCGCCCTTGGCGTCGACTTCGCGGACCGTGCCGGTGATCACCGAGCCCTTCGGGTGGCTGACCATGTAGCTGCCGAACGGATCCTGCTCGAGCTGCTTGATGCCCAGCGAGATGCGCTCGCGCTCGGGGTCGACCGCCAGCACCACGGCCTCGATGTCGTCGCCCTTCTTGAAGCGGCGCACCAGATCCTCGGTGGCGCCCTGCCAGGAGATGTCGGAGGTGTGGACCAGGCCGTCGATGCCGCCGTCCAGGCCGATGAACACGCCGAAGTCGGTGATCGACTTGACCGGGCCGGACACCTTGTCGCCCTTCTTGTAGATGGCGGCGAAGGTCTCCCACGGGTTCGCCGAGCACTGCTTCATGCCCAGCGAGATGCGGCGGCGCTCCTCGTCGACGTCCAGGACCATGACCTCGACCTCGTCGCCGACCTGGACCATCTTGGCCGGGTTGACGTTCTTGTTGGTCCAGTCCATCTCGGAGACGTGCACCAGGCCCTCGACGCCCGGCTCCAGCTCGACGAAGCAGCCGTAGTCGGTGACGTTGGAGACCTTGCCGAAGAAGCGGCTGTTGGCCTGGTAGCGGCGGCCGATGCTGACCCAGGGGTCGTCGCCCAGCTGCTTGAGGCCCAGCGAGACGCGGTTGCGCTCCTTGTCGTACTTGAGCACGACGACGTCGAGCTCCTGGCCGACCTCGACCACCTCGGACGGGTGGCGGACGCGCTTCCAGGCCATGTCGGTGATGTGCAGCAGGCCGTCGATGCCGCCGAGGTCGACGAACGCGCCGTAGTCGGTGAGGTTCTTGACCACGCCCTTCAGCTTGGCGCCCTCGATCAGGCGCTCGATCAGCTGCTCGCGCTCGGCCGAGAACTCGCTCTCGACGACCGCGCGGCGCGACACCACGATGTTGTTGCGCTTGCGGTCGAGCTTGATGATCTTGAACTCGAGGTCCTTGCCCTCGAGGTAGGTCGGCTCGCGCACCGGCCGGACGTCGACCAGGGAGCCGGGCAGGAAGGCGCGGACGTCCTTGATGTCGACCGTGAAGCCGCCCTTGACCTTGCCGCTGATGCGGCCGGTCACGGTGGCGTTGTCGGTCATGGCGTGCTCGAGCTCGTCCCACACCATGGCGCGCTTGGCCTTCTCGCGCGAGAGCATGGTCTCGCCGAAGCCGTTCTCGATGAACTCCAGGGCGACCTGCACCTCGTCGCCGATGTTGACGTCGAGATCGCCATCATCGTTGCGGAACTGGTCGATCGGGATGACGCCCTCGGACTTGAGGCCGGCATTGACGATGACGACATCGGTCTTGATGTCGACGACCACGCCGGACACGATGGCACCCGGCTTGAGCTTGGCAAAGGCCTGGCTCTGCTCAAACAGCTCGGCAAAACTCTCGGACATATAGATTCCAGTTGATCCACGGACCGCAGGACGCGGTCCACCGGTTGGAGGCGCCTTCCGGCACCGTTGCACACACCCCGGACGGCGCGGGCGCCGGCCGGGAACGATGGCCGGCCCGTTGCCGGGCCGGCCGATACCGCGGCACCGGAACGGCATCGCGCGTGCGCCCCCCTCGGGGGCGCCGCGGCCGGTCCGGGCTGCCTGGCCCGGGGCCCGGCCATGCCGGTCATCGGGTCAGGACTGCAATCCGTGCAGATGGACGAAGTCGAGCACCTGCCCGACCACCTGCCCGACGGACATCCCGGTGGAATCGATGCGCAAGGCACCGTCCGCCGCCCTCAGCGGGGCGACGCTGCGCTCGCTGTCGCGCGCGTCCCGCAGCCGGATGTCCGCCAAAAGGGCGTCAAGTGTAGCGGCAACACCCTTTTCCATCAACTGGTTAAGCCGGCGCCGCGCGCGCTCCTCGGCGCTCGCGGTCAGGAACACCTTGCACGGGGCATCCGGGAACACCACGGTGCCCATGTCGCGGCCATCGGCGACCAGGCCGGGGGCCTGCCGGAAGGCGCGCTGGCGCGCCAGCAGGGCGTCCCGCACCGGCGCCAGCGCGGCCACCGCCGAGGCCGCCGCGCCAGCCTCCTCGGTACGCAGGTCGTGGTCGCGGGCGCGCCCCTCCAGGCGCACCGACACGCCCTCGTCGGTGGCCGCGAAGGCGATCGGCAGCTCGCGTGCCAGTGCCGCCAGCGCCGGCACGTCGGTGGCGTCGATGCCGCGCTCGGCGGCCAGCAGGCCGACCGCCCGGTACAGGGCCCCGGAATCGAGCAGGTGCCAGCCCAGCGCCTGGGCGACCTGGCGGGCGACGGTGCCCTTGCCCGAGCCGCTCGGGCCGTCGATGGTCAGCACCGGGGCGCCGGGGTCGGGTCGATCGCTCACACGGCCTCCTCGGCCAGTCCGAAACCGGACGATTGTGCCAGAGCCGCGAACCCCGGGAACGAGGTGGCGACGTTGGCGCAGTCGCCGACCACCACCTCGCCGGCCGCGCGCTGCGCGGCGACCGCCAGCGCCATGGCGCAACGGTGGTCGCCGGCGCTGTCGACCCGCCCGCCCGCGATCGCGCCGCCGGTGATGCACGCGCCGTCCGGGAGTTCCTCGATCGCCACGCCCAGGGTGCGCAAGGCCCGCGCCATCACGGCGATCCGGTCGGATTCCTTGACGCGGAGCTCGGCGGCGCCGGCGACCCGGGTCCGGCCCTGCGCCAGGGCGGCGGCGGCGAACAGCACCGGGAACTCGTCGATCATGTCCGGCACCCGCGCCGGCGGCACCTCGATCCCGCGCAGCGGCGCATGGCGCACGCGCAGGTCGCCGACCGGTCCGGCCTGCCCGGGCCGCGACAATTCGACCTCGATGTCGGCGCCCATCTCGCGCAGGCAGTCGATCAGTCCGGTGCGCCGCGGGTCCAGGCCGATGCCGCGCAAGCGCAGGTCGGATCCGGGCACCAGGCTGGCGGCGACCAGGAAGAACGCCGCCGAGGAGAAATCGCCGGGTACCAGGAGGGTGCCCGGGGAAACCAGGGGGCGGCCCGGGCGCAACTCGATGGCATCCCCGGCCACCGCGATGTCGGCGCCGAACGCGGCCAGCAGGCGCTCGGTGTAGTCGCGGGTCGGGTGCGGCTCGCGCACCCGGGTCGCGCCGCGGGCGTACAGGCCGGCCAGCAGCAGGGCCGACTTCACCTGGGCACTGGCGACCGCAAGCCGGTGCTCGACGCCGGCCAGTGGCCGGCCGCCCTCGACCCGAAGCGGCGCCGTGCCGCCTGGACCGGTGTCGATGGCCGCGCCCATGGCGGCCAGCGGCACGGTGACCCGCTGCATCGGCCGGGCCGACAGCGAGGCGTCGCCGACCAGGACGCTGTCGAAGGCCTGGCCCGCCAGCAGCCCGGCCAGCAGGCGCATGCCGGTGCCGGCGTTGCCGCAGTCGAGCGGGCCGTCGGCCGGACGCAGCCCGTGCAGGCCGACGCCGTGGACGATCCGGGTACCGGCGTCGGGCGCCTCGATGCGCACCCCCAGCCGCGCCAGGATCGCGGCGGTGGCCCGGGTGTCCTCGCCCTCCAGGAAACCCTCGATGCGGGTGCTGCCGGTGGCGACCGCCGCCAGCATCACCGCGCGGTGCGACACCGACTTGTCGCCCGGGACCGAGAGGCTGCCGCGCAGCGGCCGGCCAGGCCAGGCCCGCCAGTCCAGGCGTCCGGTCACGGCGTCGCCGCCCGCACGGTCTGCACGAGCGCCGCCAGCAGCGCCGGCTGGCGCGCCGGCGGCGGCAGGCTGATGCGCAGGCAGCGGCCAAGGCCGTATCCGGCCATCGGCCGCGCCACCACGCCGCCGGCGCCCAGGGCGCGCTCGACCGCCTCGGCCCGATCGGTCGCGCCGAAGTCCGCCAGCAGGAAATTGCAGCGCGAGGGCAGCGTCCCGACCCCCAGCTCGGCCAGCAACGCGGCCAGCACCGGCCGCGCGGCGTCGGCGGCGGCGCGCTCGGCGGCGATGTGGCCGTCGTCGTCGAGGGCGGCGGCCGCCGCGGCCTGCGCCAGGCCGTTGACGTTGAACGACTCCCGCAGGCGTTCGAGCACGGCGATCGCCGCCGGGTCGCCTGCGGCCCAGCCGACCCGCAGGCCGGCCAGGCCGTAGGCCTTGGAGAAGGTGCGGGTCACCAGCAGGTTGCGGTACCGCGGCAGCAGGCGCAGGGCGCTGCGGGCGGCGGCATCGGGCTGGTACTCCTGGTAGGCCTCGTCGACCACCACCAGGGTGGTCGACGGAACCGCCGCGAGCAGCCGTGCCAGGGCCGCCGGCTCGAACCAGGTGCCGGTCGGGTTGTTCGGGTTGGCCAGGTAGAGCACGCGGGTATCGGCGTCGCAGGCGGACGCCAGCGCCTCCGGGTCGTGGCCCAGGGGCATCGCCGGGTGGTCGGCCGGCAGGGAGGGCACCGCCACCGCGCGCGCGCCGGCCGCGGCGGCGGCGATCGCGAACACCGCGAAGGCGTGGCGCGAGAACACCACCGGCGTGCCGGCCGGCGCGAAGCCCTGGGCGATGCGCATCAGCAGTTCGTGGCTGCCGTTGCCGAGCACGATGGCGTCGGGGTCGAGGCCATGCAGGCGCGCCAGGGCGTCGCGCAGGACGCTGCCGCGCGGGTCGGGATAGCGCCAGGCGGCGGCGCCGGGATCGGCCAGGGCCGCCAGCGCCGACGGCGCCGGACCGAGCAGGTTCTCGTTGCTGCCGACCTCGACCAGGCGGCTGCCGAAACGCGCCCGGAAGGCGACCAGGTCGTGGCCGGGATCGTAGGCGCGCAGCGCGGCGACCGCCGGCGGCAGTCGGGCATCGGACCAGGGCTGCAGGGCCATGCCGGCGGGGCTCAGGCGATCGCCAGCGGATAGGAGCCCAGCACCTTGACGCGCGCCGCGCAGGTGGCCAGCTCGGCCAGCGCCGCGCGCACCGCCGGCTCCTCGACATGGCCCTGGATGTCGATGAAGAAGGCGTACTGCCACAGGCCCTCGTGCGACGGCCGCGACTCGATCCTGGCCATGCTGACGCCATGCTGCGCGAGCGGGCTCAGCACCTGGTAGAGGGCGCCGGGCTGGTCCTTGACCGAGACCAGCAGGGAGGTGCGGTCGTTGCCCGAGGGCGGCAGCAGGTCGCGGCCGATCACCAGGAAACGGGTGGTGTTGTCGGGCCGGTCCTCGATCGGCCCGGCGATCCGGCGCAGGTGGTAGACGTGGCCGGCCCACTCGCCGGCGATGGCGGCGGCGTCGTCGGCCAGGCGCGCGCGCCGGGCCGCCTCGGCGTTGCTGCTGACCGGGATCCGCTCGGCACCCGGCAGGTGCTGGCGCAGCCAGGCCTGGCACTGCGCGAGCGACATCGGATGCGAGTACACGCGCTCGATGTCGTCGAGGTTGCCGGTGCGCGACAGCAGGTGCTGGTGGATGCGCAGCTCGACCTCGCCGCAGATGCGCAGGTCCGAGGTCAGGAACATGTCCAGGGTCGACTGGATCGTGCCCTGCCCGGAGTTCTCCACCGGCACCACGCCGAAGTCCGCGCTGCCGGCCGCCACCTCGTTGAACACTTCCTCGATGCTGGCCAGCGGCAGGCCGTGCGCGGAGTGTCCGAAGTGCTTGCGCACCGCCTGCTCGGAGAAGGTGCCCTGCGGTCCCAGGAAGCCGATCTTCAGGGGCTCCTGCTGGGCCAGGCAGGCCGACATGATCTCCCGGAACAGGCGCACCATCTCGGCGTCCGACAGCGGTCCGTCGTTGCGGTCGACGACGCGGCGCAGCACCTGCGCCTCGCGCTCCGGCCGGTAGTACTCGACCGCCGCCCGCAACGGCCCCTTGGCGAGGCCGACCTGGTGGGCGAAACGCGCGCGCTCGGCGATCAGGTCCTGGATCTGCCGGTCGATGGCGTCGATGCGGGCGCGCACCTCGGCCAGCGCCGCGGCGCCGGTCTCGACGGCCCCGTCCTGGCGCCCGCCGGGCGGCGCCGCCATCTCAGACCACCCGCACCGCGAGGATGCCGTCGATGGCGGCGATCGCGCCGGCCACGCTCTCCGGCACCGCGGCATCGACGTCGACCACGGTGTAGGCCATGTCCCCGCGCGAGGCGTTGTGCATCTGCGCGATGTTGAGCTCGGACTCGCCGAGCACGTGCGAGAGCTGGCCGATCATGTTCGGGCGGTTGCGGTTGGCGACGCAGATCCGGGCGCTGCCGGCGCGCGCCATGCGCAGCGACGGGAAGTTGACGGCGTTGCCGATGTTGCCGTTCTCGAGGAAGTCGCGCAGCTGTTCGACGACCATCACCGCGGAGTTCTCCTCCGCCTCCCGCGTCGAGGCGCCCAGGTGCGGCAGGGCGATCACGCGCTCGCTGCCGGCCAGGCCGGGCACCGGGAAGTCGGTGACGTAGCGCGAGATCCGGCCCTGCTCCAGGCCGGTGCGCAGCGCCAGGCCGTCGACGATGCCGGCGCGCGCGAAGTTGAGCAGGACGACGCCGTTGCGGACGTGCTGCAGCGAGCCCTGGTCGAACAGGTTCCGGGTGCCGTCGGTCAGCGGCACGTGGAAGCTGACGAAGTCCGACCCGGCGTACAGCTCGTTGAGCGAGCCGGCCTTGATGACGTCGGCGGAGAGCTGCCAGGCGCCCTCGACGGTCATGTGCGGGTCCAGGCCGAGCACCCGCATGCCGAGCGCGCGCGCCGCGTTGGCGACCTTCACGCCGATCGCGCCGAGGCCGACCACGCCCAGCGTGCGGCCGGCCAGCTCCTGGCCGACGAAGCGCTTCTTCTCGCGCTCGATGAGCGCGCCCAGGCCCTCGGCGTCGCCCTGCGCGGCGAGGAAGCCCAGCGCCTCCGGCAGGTTGCGCACCGCCATCAGCATGCCGGCCAGGACCAGTTCCTTGACCGCGTTGGCGTTGGCGCCGGGGGCGTTGAACACCGGCACGCCGCGGGCCGACAGCGCGGATACCGGGATGTTGTTGGTGCCGGCACCGGCGCGCGCCACCGCCTTGACGCTGGCCGGCAGCTCCAGCCCGTGCATGTCGGCCGAGCGCACCAGCACTGCGTCGGGCTGGTCGATGTCGGCACCGACCCGGTAATGCCCGGCCGGAAAGCGCGCCAGCCCCTGCGGCGAGATGTTGTTGAGCGTGAGTATCCGGTACATGCGCCACGACTCCGGTTGTGCGCCGCACCATAGCACCGCAGCGGCGCCCGATGCATCCCCGCAGCCCCGCTCCGAAGTCGGCCGGTCCGGGCCGCCGTCGCCGTCCCGCCCCGGTCGCCGCGAGGGCGAGCCGGCAGCGCCCGCGCGCAACCGCGGCCGGCATCCGGGCTAGACTGCGGCGATGGAAACCCGAGCCAAGCACGTCGTCGTCGGCGCCTTCGTGGTCGTGCTGTCCGTGGCCATGCTGCTGTCCGTGCTCTGGGCCGGCAAGCTGAGCCTGGAGCGCGAATACGACCACTACGACGTCTACTTCCGGGAGGCCGTGACCGGCCTGTCCAAGGGCAGTCCGGTCCAGTACAGCGGCATCCAGGTCGGCGACGTCACCGCCCTGCGCCTGAGCCGGGTCGACCCGGGCCGGGTGATCGCGCGCATCCGGATCGCCGGCGGCACGCCGGTGAAGGAGGACACCCAGGCCAAGCTCGGCTACCTGGGCCTGACCGGCGTCGCCTTCATCCAGCTCTCCGGCGGCAGCGCCGAGTCGCCCCGCCTGATGCCGCGCGAGGGCCGCGAGGTGGCGGTGATCAGGGCGCAGCCCTCCGACCTGGCGCGCCTGTTCGAGTCCGGCGCCGACATCGTGGTCACCGTCAACGACGTGCTCGAGCGGGTCGCGGCCATCCTCAGCGACGAGAACGCCGAGCGCCTGTCGACGGCGATCGCCGATCTCGGCCGGCTGACCGCGGCGGTCGGCGGCGAAAGCGAATCGATCCAGACGATCCTGCGCGACGGCGCCCGCGCCAGCGGCGAGCTGACCGCCACGCTGGAGGGCATCCGCGCGACGGTGGCTCGGCTGGAGGCGACCGTCGGCACCGCCGACCGCCTGCTCGCCGAGGATGTCAGCGAGGCGATGGCCGCGTTGCGACAGGCCAGCCAGGACATCCAGGGCATCCTCGGCGACAACCGGGGCGCCATCGACCAGTTCGCCCAGGAGGGCCTGGTCGAACTGGGCCAGGTGCTGACCGAGCTGCGCACCCTGCTGGTCAGCGTGCAATCGCTGACCCGCCGACTCGAATCCGATCCGTCCGGCTTCCTGCTGGGACGCGACCAGCCCCGGGAATACCGCCCACGATGAAGCTGCCACGACTCGCCGTTCTCGCCTGCGCGCTGCTGGTCGCGGCCTGCGCCTCCCTGACCGGGCCGCGCAAGGATTTCACCCTGTACGCGCTGGATCCGCCGATGGCGCGCGGCGACGGCAGCCCCCGCGACTGGCAGCTGCTGGTCGAGGAGCCGCACACCACCGAACTGCTGGACGGCTTCCGGCTGGTGGTGGCGCCGGGCGGCAACGAACTGCAGGTCTACGAGGGCGCGCGCTGGACCGAACGCACGCCGGCCATGCTGCAGGGCCTGTGGATCCGCGCGCTCGAGGCCGACGGCCGCCTGCCCGGCGCCGCCCGCGCCGGCACCGGCGTCCGCGCCGACCTGATCCTGGCCTCCGACCTGACCCGGTTCCAGGCCAGCTACCGCGGCGATCTGCCGACCGTCGAGCTGGAGCTGCACGCCCGCCTGGTCGACCCGCGCGACCGACGGATCCGCGGTCGGCGCGTATTCCGGGCCGACGTCGCCGCCACCGGCACCGGCATCGCCGAGGTGGTCGCGGCCTTCGAGGCGGCGGTCGCGCAGGTCGGTCCGGCCCTGGTCGAATGGGTGCTGCGCGCCGGCGACGAGGCGCTGGCCGCACGCAACCCGGACTGACCCCCCCGCCCCCGGCGGGACCGGCAGGCGGCCGCGGCTCAGGCGCGGGCGGTTCGGCTGAACGGCAGGCGCGGGTGGCGCGGGTCGTTGCTGCGCCACGGCGCGATGTCGATGCCGCCGCGGCGGGTGAAGCAGGCCAGCACGGTCAGGCGCGCCGGCCGGCAGCGATCGAGGACGTCCATGAAGATGCGCTCGACGCAGTGCTCGTGGAAGCCCTGGTGCTCGCGGAAGGAGACCAGGTAACGCAACAGTCGGGCCGGATCGATCGCCGGTCCCTGCCAGGCGACCAGGACGTCGGCCCAGTCCGGCTGTCCGGTGACCGGGCAGCGCGAGCGGAACAGGCGGGTCGCCAGCGCGTCCTCGACCGGCTCGCCGCCCTCGTCCAGGCAGCCCAGCAGGTCGGGGTCCGGGCCCTCGAGGGAAACCGCGTCGATCTCCAGGTCGTCGACCGACCGTCCTGGCAAGGGGCCCACCTGCAAGGTCTCGATCGCGTCGCCGGCGACCAGCTCGACCCGGACCGCGGCCCCGCACAGGGCCGACAGGTCGGTCTCGATCCGCACCTGCACCTCGCCGGCATCCTCGAAGCGCTCGAAGGCATAACCGTTCAGGTACAGCTTCAGCGACTTCGACTCGCAGATCGCAGGCGACAGCGCGGGAACCTCGATCCTGGCGACCGCCACCTGCGGCTTGCCGCGCCGGTCCAGCCAGGACAGCTCCCAGGCGGTCCACAGGTCGGCGCCATGGAACGGCAGCGTGGCCGTCGCGGGCAGGGCGCGCCGCTGCCGCTCGCGCTCGATCGGAAACAGCAGGCCGGCGTCGACCCGGGTCGGGTAGTCGACCGGACGGCCAAGGCTGGAGTGTTCGGGTTGCGACATGCGTAGGCTCAGGGGCCGCTGGCCGGGACGGCCGCCATGGTCGCACAAGGCTGCGTCGGGTCCGGGCGACCGGAGGACGCGTGGGCCTTCCGCTCGGCGTCCGGCGAGGTCCCTGGGCGTCGGGGCACGCCGCCCCTGCCCGGCCTGGCCGCACGGCGCCCGCGGGCCCGGACGCGGCGAAGGTTCAGCACGCGGCCGCGCCGACCTGCCGGAACGTCAGGTTGACACGCTCGGCCACCGGTCGCGCGGTCCGCGGCAGGGCGTGCCGCCACTGCGCCTGGCTGTCCCCCGCCATCACCAGCAGGCTGCCGTGGCCGAGCTCCAGGGCCTCCCGGCGCCCCTCACGGTGCCGCAACAGGAAACGTCGCGCGGCACCGAAGCTGGCCGAGGCGATCAGCGGCTGCGCGCCCAGCTCGGCCTCGTCGTCGCGATGCCAGCCCATGGCGTCGGCGCCGTCGCGGTAGCGGTTGGCGAGCACGGCGTTGAACGCCTCGCCGAGGGCCCCGGCCAGGCGGTCGCGCACGGCGGCCAGGGCCGGCGTCCACGGCTGGGGCGCATGCCGTGTCCCCGAGTAGCGGTAGCTTGCGCCCGGGTCGCCGTGCCAGGCCGACAGTCGCGGTGCCGGGTGCTCGCGACCGAACAGGCGCACCCGGTGCCGGCTCCAGGCCGGCTCGGCGCGCAACGCGTCCAGCAGGCGGTCGGCTTGCGCCTGCGGCCAGAACCGGGGCGCCCAGAAGAACGGACCGTCCGGCCAGTCCAGCTCGACCAGGCCGGCATCGCGGCAGCGCGCACCCAGGCCGGCCAGGCGCTGCACGCGCGCGCTCAGCGACGCGGCAGGAACTGCTGCGGATCCACCGGCCGGCCGTTGCGGCGGATCTCGAAATGGAGCTTGTCGCGGTCGGCGCCGGTGCGACCCATCTCGGCGATCGGCTGGCCGGCCTGGACACGCTGGCCCTCGTTGACGAGGCGCACCCGGTTGTGGCCGTAGGCGCTGAGGAATTCCGGCGAATGCTTGACGATGATCAGCTCGCCGTAGCCGCGCAGGCCGGATCCGGAATAGACCACCTCGCCATCGGCGGCGGCGACCACCGCCTGGCCGCTGCGGCCGGCGATGTGGATGCCCTGCCGGGCCAGGTCGCCGTCGGAGAAGCGCTTGATCACCTCGCCCTGGGTCGGCCAGCGCCAGCGGATGCCGGCGACCGCGGCGCTGGCGCCGGGGATCGGCGCCTGGGTGGACTGTCCGGGCGGCGGTCCGACGCTGGCGCGCGGCGGCACCGCGGCGACCGGCGCGGTCGGTGCCGGCGCCGGTACCGGCTCCGGCGTCCGGCCCGATGCCGGTGCCGGTGCTGCCTGACCCGCTGCCGGGGTGGCATCGACGGGGCTCGGCGGCGGCGAGTCGGCGGTCACCGGCACGATCCGGTCCGGGTCCGGCGGCTGCCCGGCCGGCGGTGCCGATGCCGCGGGCGGCGCGGCGCCCGGGGGCGGCGCCGGTGCCCGGGGCTGGCCGCCGCCGGCCGCCACAGGCCGCGTCCCCGGGCCGGCCGCCACGGCGGTCCCGGCCCCACCCGGTGCCAGGCGCAGGCGCTGTCCGGGAAAGATCGTGTACGGCGCGGCCAGCCCGTTCCAGGCCGCGAGGTCGCGCCAGTCCAGGCCATTGCGGAAGGCGATGCTGTACAGCGTCTCGCCGCGCGCCACCTGGTGGCCGCCGGTGCTCGCCGGGATGGCGGGCGCCGGCGCGGCGCCGCCGGCGCTGGTGCGCACCACGGCGACCCGCGTCTCCATGCAGCCGGCCAGGACCGCCAGCATGGCCAGGCAGGCCACGGCACGGCCGGTCATTCGCCCACTCCCGGCAGGATCGGCACGAACACCACCGCGCCGAGGTCGTCCTGGCGGTCTTCGCCGGCCTCGCGCCGGATCCGCACCAGGCGCTGGCTGGCGCCAGGCTCGCCGACCGGCGCCACCAGGACGCCGTCGGCGGCGAGCTGCGCCAGCCAGGCCGGCTCGACATGGCGGGCGGCCGCGGTGACCACCACGGCGTCGAACGGCGCCTCCTCCGGCCAGCCGGCGCGGCCGTCGTCGTGACGGCTGCGGACGTTGTCGAGGCCGAGCTGGCGGAACCTGCGGCGCGCCTGGCGCAGCAACGGGCCGATCCGTTCGACCGTGAACACCTGGTCGACCAGGCCGGCCAGCACCGCGGCCTGGTAGCCGGACCCGGTGCCGATCTCCAGCACCCTGGACGGCCGGCCGGCGGCCAGCACCGCCTCGGTCATGCGGGCGACGATCAGCGGCTGGGAGATCGTCTGGCCGTTGCCGATCGGCAGCGCGGTGTCCTCGTAGGCGCGCCCGGAGATCGCCTCGTCGACGAACAGGTGGCGCGGCACCCTGCGGATCGCCTCCAGGACGCGCGCGTCGGCGACGCCCTCGGCGAGCAGGCGCGCGATCAGGCGTTCGCGCACGCGCTGGCCGGTCAGGCCCAGGCCGGCCTCGTCGACCGGGTGGCGCAGGGTCAGGCCGCTCATGGCGCGCCGGTCCCGGCGGTGGCGGCCAGCGACTGCACCCAGCCGGCGACCTTGTCGAGGGCCTGGAACCGGGTCAGGTCGACGTGGATCGGCGTGATGGACACGAAGCCGCGCCGGACCGCGTCGAAGTCGGTGCCGGGACCGGCGTCCTGTTCGGGGCCGGCCGGGCCGATCCAGTACACCTTGCGGCCGCGCGGGTCGGTCATCGGCACGCACGGCTCGGCGCGGTGGCGGTGGCCCAGGCGGGTGGTCTCGAAGCCGCGCAGCTCCAGCCAGGGCAGGTCCGGCACGTTGACGTTGAGGATGGTGTCGGCGGGCAGCGGGTCGACCAGCAGCCGGTCCATGATCAGGGCCACGGCGCGGGCGGCGGTCTCGAAATGGCGGGGCCGGTGGTCGCGGCTGCACAGCGACACGGCGATCGCCGGCAGGCCGAGGTAGCGGCCCTCCATGGCGGCCGCGACGGTGCCCGAATAGATCACGTCGTCGCCCAGGTTGGCGGCGTTGTTGATGCCGGAGACGACGATGTCGGGGTCGTCGTCGAGCAGGCCGCACAGGGCCAGGTGCACGCAGTCGGTGGGCGTGCCGGCGACCCGGTAGATGCCGTCCTCCAGGCGCGAGACGCGGATCGGCTGGTCCAGGGTCAGCGAGTTGCTGGCGCCGGAGCGGTCACGGTCGGGCGCCACCAGGGTGACGCGGCCCAGGCGCCCGAGCGCCTCGGCCAGGATCCGGATGCCCGGTGCGTCGACGCCGTCGTCGTTGGAGATCAGGACGTGCATGGCCTGCATTGGCTGGGAAGGGGACGGCGCGCGCCGGGCGACGGGCGCCGGCGGCCGCCGCGGCGCCCATGTCCGGCAGGGCCGCCATGGCGCCGGCGATCGGGAGTCGACGAACGCGCGCCGCGTCACTATAACAACCCGATGCTCCGCCGATGGCCGACGCCGTGAACCGCCGCCGAACGTCCACACCGCCCGCGACGCCCGAGGACGCCCGGCTGTTCCGCGAGGCGGTCGGCGAGGTCCGGCCGCTGGCCCGGGACGACCGCGCCCCGGCGCGCCGGCCCCGACCCAGCGACGAACCCCTGCAGTTCCTCGCCGACGAGGCGCGGGTGCGCGACGAGCTGCTGGCGGCGCCGGCGGACGCGCTGGCGATGCAGGCCGGCGAGGCCCTGTCCTGGCTGCGCGACGGCCACGACCCGCGTCTGCTCAGGCGCCTGCGCGGCGGCCAGTTCGCGGTCCAGGACGAGATCGACCTGCACCACGTCAACGCCGAGGCCGCGCGCGCCATGGTGCGCACGTTCCTGGCCGAGGCGGCGGCGCAGCGCCGCCGCTGCGTGCGGATCGTGCACGGCAAGGGGCTGCGCTCGCCGCAGGGCCCCGTGCTCAAGGCCCTGGTCGACCGCCTGCTGCGCCAGCATGGCGACGTGCTGGCCTTCGCCTCGGCGCCCGCCGCCCAGGGCGGAACCGGCGCGGTCCTGGTGCTGCTGCGCGCGCGCTGACCGCAGCCGGCGGCACCGTGGCCTACTGGACCGCCGCCATCGCGGCGGCGGACCAGGATCCGCGCCCGCGCCGTGGCTTCAGGGCGTGCCGCCCCCCGGCGCCGCCGGCTCGACCTTGCGGGTCGGCAGGCTGAGCCAGTACACCCTGCCCCAGTTCATCCGGGCCGAGCGTTCGACCTGGGCGATCCGGGCATGGTCGATCTCGTAATGGTTGGGCCGCAGCGGCGCCTTGCCGGTCTGCACCGGGCTGCCGGCGCAGGCGGCCAGCAGCGCGGCGGCGGGGACGAGGCTGATCCTTGCAAAGGTGGTGCGCATGATGGGCTCCCTGGTCGTTCAAGGAAACGGCTGCGGACCGGCCACGACCCGTGACCGGACCGCAGTCCCACACTACGCCGACGCCCGGCCGGCGCCAGTGCCCGCGGTCACGTTCCGGCGCTGCCCGATGGCGTCCGGGCGCGCCCGGGCCGGCTATGGGACAATGATGCGGCGCGCCAACGGCGCCTCCCGATTCCGAACCGCCCTGAGAGCCCCATGAGCGAAACCTACGACGTCGTCATCCTCGGTGCCGGCCCGGCCGGCTACGTCGCCGCCATCCGCGCCGCCCAGCTCGGCCTGAAGACCGCCTGCGTCGACAATTTCAAGGGCAAGGACGGCAAGCCGGCCCTGGGCGGGACCTGCCTCAACGTCGGCTGCATCCCGTCGAAGGCCCTGCTCGACTCCTCCCGGCAGTTCCACAACCTGCTGCACGGCTTCAAGGACCACGGCATCAGCGCCGCCAAGCCGGCGATCGACGTCGCCACGATGGTTGGCCGCAAGGACAGGATCGTCAAGCAGTTCACCGGCGGCATCGCCCAGCTGTTCAAGGCCAACAAGGTCACCCCGGTGGCCGGCACCGGCCGCCTGCTGCCCGGCCGCAAGGTCGAGGTCACCGGCCACGACGGCAAGGTCAGCGAACTGGCCGCCACCAACGTCATCATCGCCACCGGCTCGGTGCCCTTCGAGCTGCCCGGCATCCCGTTCGACGGCGAGCACATCGTCGACAACGTCGGCGCCCTGGACTTCAGCGAGGTACCGGCGCGCCTGGGCGTGATCGGCGCCGGCGTGATCGGCCTCGAGCTCGGCAGCGTGTGGCGCCGGCTGGGCGCCGAGGTGGTGGTGCTGGAGGCGATGGACAGCTTCCTGGCCGCCGCCGACGCCGACATCGCCAAGGCCGCCAAGCGCGAGTTCGACAAGCTGCTCGACATCCGCCTGGGCGCCAAGGTCGCCCGCGCCGAGGTGAAGAAGAAGAAAGGCAAGGCCGTGGTCGAGGTGGTCTACGCCGACAAGGACGGCGAGCACACCCTGGAATTCGACCGCCTGCTGGTCAGCGTCGGGCGCCGCGCCGCCACCGACGGCGTGCTCGCCGAGGACGCCGGCGTCAGGCGCGACGAGCGCGGCCGCATCGAGGTCGACGGCCACTGCTGGACCGGCGTCGAGGGCGTCTGGGCGGTCGGCGACTGCGTGCGCGGCCCGATGCTGGCGCACAAGGCCAGCGAGGAAGGCATCGCGGTGGCCGAGCTGATCGCCGGCCTGCCCGGCCACGTCAACCTCGACACCGTGCCCTGGGTGATCTACACCGAGCCCGAGGTCGCCTGGGTCGGCCGCACCGAGAAGGAGCTCAAGGACGCCGGCGTGCCTTACCGGGTCGGCACCTTCCCGTTCGCGGCGATCGGCCGCGCGGTGGCCATGAACGAGCCGCACGGCATGGTCAAGATGATCGCCCACGCCGAGACCGACCGCATCCTGGGCGTGCACATGGTCGGCCCGAACGTCTCCGAGCTGATCGCCGAGTGCGTGGTCGCCATGGAGTTCAAGGGCTCCTCCGAGGACCTGGCGCGCATCGTGCACGCCCACCCGACCCTGTCGGAGGCGGTCCACGAGGCGGCCCTGGCGGTCGACAAGCGCGCCATCCACAAGGGCAACTGATCGCCCCGGCAGCGGCGCGGCGCCCGGCCCGGGTGCCGGCCGCCGCACGCGTCGCCGACCGGCCAGGAGCACGCCATGACCGTACCCGAGCAGTTCAGCGCCTTCCGCATCCACGACGACGAGGCCGGCTACCGCGCCGGCGTCGAGCAGGTCGCACTCGACCGGCTCAGTCCCGGCGAGGTGACCGTCAAGGTCGCCTGGTCGTCGGTGAACTACAAGGACGCCCTGGCCGGCACCGGCAAGGGCCGGATCCTGCGCCGCTTCCCGCTGGTCGGCGGCATCGACGTCGCCGGCCACGTGGTCGCCTCGACCGACCCGCGCCATCGCGAGGGCGACGCCGTCCTGATGACCGGCGGCGGACTCTCGGAGACCCGCGACGGCGGCTACGCGGAGTACCTGCGCCTGCCTGCCGACCAGGTGGTGCCGCTGCCGGCCGGCCTGGACCTGCGCGAGGCGATGGCGCTGGGCACCGCCGGCTTCACCGCCGCCCTGGCCCTGTTCCGGATGGAGCAGAACGGCCAGTCGCCGGGACAGGGACCCGTGCTGGTGACCGGCGCCACCGGCGGCGTCGGCATGCTCGCCATCGCCATCCTCGCCCGCGCCGGCTACCAGCCGCACGCCCTGACCGGCAAGTTCGACCGGCTGGACGCGCTGACCGCGCTGGGCGCGGTCTCGGTGCTCGACCGGCGCACCCTGCCGATGGGCCAGCGCCCGCTGGAGACCGCACACTGGGCCGGCGCCATCGACAATGTCGGCGACGAGACCCTGGCCTGGCTGACCCGCGTCGTGCAGCCTTACGGCAATGTCGCCAGCTGCGGGCTGGCCAGCGGAGCGGAACTGCACACCACGGTGATGCCCTTCATCATCCGCGGCGTGAGCCTGCTCGGGATCGCCTCGGCGGGCACCGACTACGGCATCCGCCGGGAAATCTGGCAACGCCTGGCCGGCCCCTGGAAGCCGGCCCGCCTCGACCGCATCGTGACCGGAGAGACCGGCCTGGACGGCCTGCCGGCGGTGTTCGACCGGATGCTGGCCGGGGATTCCTTCGGCCGCACCGTGGTCCGGCTGGCTGTGTAGGCCCTGCTGGCCGCGGCCATGGAGGCCCGGCGAAGCAGGTGCGCACGCGGCCGATCCGACGGGAGCGCGTCCGGACATGCGCCGGACTTGCGACCTGGAATCGACCAGGACGGTCGTACTCCAACGCGCTGCAAGGCGGCGCCGACGCCGCGATTTGACTTGCGCCACCGGCCCGGCCGATGATGGCCGGGCCATGGACGCCCGCGCCGACTTCCCCCGTTACCGACTGCACGCAGGCGCGCTGGCCGTACGCGCCTGACCCCGGGCGCCCGCCCTCCCCGACCGGGCCGGCAGGCCCCCGGGGACCGCTGCACGAGGCGTCGCCGACGCCGTTTCCTTCATTCACCGAGCCGGCAACGGCGCCCGAGCAGGCGCGGCCGGCCGCGCTGGAAGCCAAGACCATGAACGACACCGTGGCCGCCCCGGGCGGCTCCCGTCCCCCCTTGCTGCTGGGCCGCCTGGCCCATCGTCGACTGGTCGGCCTGGCCGACGCCGCCGCCGACCGGCAGCCGGAATTCGCCCAGTCCCTGCAGGTCGAGCTGGCGCGAGCCCGCCTGGCCGACGACGATGCCCTGCCCGACGACGTCGTGGCGGTCGGTCGTCGGGTCGAGTACTTCGACCACCATGCCGGCCGCAGCCGCCTGATCGACCTGGTCTGGCCGCCGGAGGCCGACATCGACCGCGGCCGTGTCTCCGTGCTGACGCCGATCGGCGCCGCCCTGATCGGCCTGCGCGTCGGCCAGTCGATCCAGTGGCGGGTCACCGACGGCAGCGTGCGCCGGCTGGACGTGCGCGCGGTGTCGCGCGCCGGCGACGCTCAGGGCTCGCCCGCCTCGCCGTAGGCCTCGGCGAGCGCCAGCCAGGCCTGGCGCTGGGCGGGGCTGGCGGCCGCCGGCGCGTCGATCTCGATGCGCACGAAGTGGTCGCCGGGTGGATCGCCAGGCAGGCCGCGCCCCTTCAGGCGCAGGCGCCGGCCGCTGGGCGTGCCGGCCGGAACGCGCAGGCTGACCGGCCCGGCCAGGGTCGGCACCGCCACTTCGGCACCGAGCGCCGCCTGCCACGGCTTCAGCGCGACGCGTCCCTGCAGGTCGCGGCCGTCGACCTCGAACTGCGGGTGCGGCGCCAGCGCCACCTCAAGGAGCACGTCGGCGCCGTCCGGACCTTGTCCGGACAGGCGGATGCTCTGGCCGGGGGCGATGCCCGCCGGGATGCGCACGTCGAGGGTGCGGCCGGCCAGGGTGATGCGCTGCCGGCCGCCATGCGCGACCTGTTCCAGCGGCAGTTCCAGGGTCGCGCGCAACGCCGGCGGCCGGCGCGGCCGCGTGCGGGCGCCGCCGGGGCGGCCCTGGCCGCGCCCGAACAGGCTCTCGAAGAAGTCGCTGAAGTCGCCGGCGCCCTCGCCAGGGCCCGGGCCGCCGAAGCCTGCGCCGTCCCAGTCCGGCGGCGGCCGGAACTGCTGGCCGTCGCGGTAGCCGGTGCGCAGGTCGTCGTAGGCGGCCCGCCGGTCCTTGTCGCGCAGCACCTCCCAGGCCTCGTTGATGGCCTTGAAGCGCGCCTCGGCGTCCGGCTCCTTGCTGACGTCGGGGTGGTACTTGCGGGCGAGCCGGCGATAGGCCTGCTTGATCGTGGCCTCGCTGTCGCCGGGCTGGACGCCCAGTTCCCGGTAGTAGTCGTGGAACTGCATGGCAGGATGGTCTCACAGGCGGCGGCCGTGGCGGACGGCACCCGGCGCCGCCGCGGCGGCGTGCCGCGGCGGTGCCGGCCGCCTGGCCGGACGGGGCCGGCGCCCCGCCCGGCTCACTCCACCGAGATGCGGCGCGGGGTGGTCTCCGGGCGCTTGGGGATGACGATCTCCAGCACGCCATGGCGGCCGCTGGCGCGGATGCCCTCGGCATCGGCCGAGTCGGGCAGCGCGAAGCGACGGTAGAACAGGCCGCGCGAACGCTCCATGCGGGTGAAGCGCTGGTTCTCCTCGACCTTCTCGCTGCTGCGCTCGCCCTTGATCGAGAGGATGCCCTTCTCCATCGAGATCTCGATGTCCTTGGGATCGACGCCAGGGATGTCGGCCAGGATCACGAAGCGGCCGGTCTCCTCCTTGATGTCGACCCGCGGCGCCCACTGGCTGGTGACGACGTCGGACTGGTCCGACTCGTCCAGGGTGGCGAGCTTGTTGAAGACGTCGAACGCCTGCTTGAACTCGTCCCGGATGGCCGGGGCCAGGCTCCAGTTGTAACGGCTCAGACTCATGGTTCGCTCCTTGTCTGCGTGATGGCGGCCCGGGTCGGGCGCCCACCTCCGCCAGATAGGTGCGGGCGGGGCAAAGTCAAGGCCCCCGGCCAGGCCGCCCCGGAACCGGACATCTGGCGGTCACGCAGGGGATGGCTACAATGGTTTCCCGGCCCCCAGGGCCATCGACGCGAGGAAGAACCCATGCAGATCCAGGTCACCGGCCACCAGCTTGAGGTCACCCCCGCGCTGCGCGACTACGCGACCGGCAAGGTCGAACGCCTGACCCGCCTGTTCGAGCAGGCCACCGGCGCCCACATCATCCTGTCGGTCGACACCAAGCTGGTGCACAAGGCCGAGTGCCAGGTCAACGTGCCCGGCAAGCAGCTGTTCGCGGACGCCGAGGCGACGGACCTGTACGCGGCCATCGACGGCATGGTCGAGCGCATGGAGATGCAGGTCCGCAAGTACAAGAGCAAGCTCACCGACCACCACCGGGCCGAGGCGCGCCGCGCCCACGCGGAGTGACCGTGCCGGCCGGGATCCAGCGCATGCCTCCCGGCCGGCCGACCGGGGCGACGCGGACGGCATGCCGCGGGTCCCGGTCCGCTTCCGCGATCGACGCGACATGATCCCGCGCCTGACCGTCCGCGAGCTGTTCGACCAGGTCGGCGAGCGCATGAAGCTGCGCTGGGTCGCCGGCCAGCGCGGCGAGCAGCGGGTGATCGAGCCGGGCGAGAACCTCACCCGCCGGCCGTCGCTGGCCGGCTACCTCAACGTGATCTTCCCGAACAAGGTGCAGATCATCGGCACCGAGGAGCTCCAGTACCTGGACGGCCTGGACCCGCGCCAGCGCTGGGAGGTGATCGAGAAGATCATCAATTACCGCCCGGCCGCCCTGCTGGTCACCAAGGACCAGCCGATGCCCACCGACCTGCGCGAGGCCGCCAACGAGACCGACACGCCGCTGTGGCAATCGCCGCTGCGCGGCCACGAGCTGCTCACCTACCTGCAGTACCACCTGGCGCGCGCGCTGGCGCGGCGGACCACCCTGCACGGCGTGTTCATGGAGGTCTACTCGATCGGCGTGCTGATCACCGGCGATTCCGGCTCGGGCAAGAGCGAACTGGCGCTGGAACTGATCACCCGCGGCCACCGGCTGATCGCCGACGACGCCCCGGAGTTCACCCTGATCGCCCCCGACGTGATCGACGGCACCTGCCCGGAACTGCTCCAGGACTGCCTCGAGGTGCGCGGCCTGGGCATCCTCAACGTCCGCGAGATGTTCGGCGACACCGCCATCAAGCGCAACAAGTACCTGCGCCTGGTGGTGCACCTGCAGCGCCTGGACGGCGACATCAACAACCAGCCGATCGACCGCCTGCGCGGCGACGCCTCCGCCCGCGAGGTGCTCGGCGTCGACGTGCCGATGCTGACCCTGCCGGTGGCGCCCGGCCGCAACCTCGCGGTGCTGGTCGAGGCCGCCGCGCGCAACCACATCCTGCGCCTGAAGGGCTACGACCCCGCGCAGACCTTCATCGACCGCCAGGCCCACCAGCTCAAGCACCAGCGACCATGGTGAACTCGACCTCCCCCGACGCTTCCGGGACCGCCGGCCCGCCCAGCCAGGCCGCCCGCCTGGTCGTCCTCACCGGCCTGTCCGGGGCCGGCAAGACGGTCGCCCTGCGCGCCCTCGAGGACCTCGACTTCTATTGCGTCGACAACCTGCCGGTCGCGCTGATTCCCGACCTCATGGAGTCGGCGCGCGGCGGCCGCGCCGACTACCCGCGGGTGGCGGTCGGCGTCGACGCCCGCAACCGCCCCGAGGACCTCGCCGAGCTGCCGCGCATCCTGTCCGGCCTGGTCAGCGCCGGCACCGAGGTCCAGCTGGTGTTCCTGGACACCCCCGACGCGGTGCTGATCAAGCGCTTCTCGGACACCCGTCGCCGCCACCCGCTGGCCGGCGACGGGCGCGCGCTGGCCGACGCCATCGCCCTTGAGCGGCAGCTGCTGCGACCGCTGCTGGCGATCGCCGACCTGACCATCGACACCGGCGAGATGAACGTGCACCAGCTGCGCCGCCTGGTCAGCGCCGAGGTCGGCCGGCACGGGCTGCGCCTGATCCTGCTGCTGCAGTCGTTCGGCTTCAAGCGCGGCGTGCCCGGCGACGCCGACTTCGTGTTCGACGCCCGCTGTCTGCCCAACCCGCACTGGGTGCCGCACCTGCGGCCGCTGTCCGGACGCGACCCCGAGGTCCGCGACTGGCTGGAGGCGGACGCGCAGGTCGGCAGCTACGTCGGGCGCGTGCGCGACCTGCTCGACGACTTCGTGCCGCGCTTCGACGCCGACGACCGCGCCTTCCTGACCATCGCCATCGGCTGCACCGGCGGCCGGCACCGCTCGGTGCACATCGTCGAGCGCCTGGCCGAGCACTTCCGTGCCGGCGGTCGCGACGGCGTGCTGGTGTTCCACCGGGAGCTGTCGTGAGCGTCGGCCTGCTGCTGGTGGCGCACGGCGACATGGGCGCCGAGCTGATCCGGGTGGCGCGCAGCCTGGTCGGCGAGCTGCCACTGCGCGCCGGCGCGGTGTCGATGCCCAACGATTGCGACGACGGCCAGGCGCTGGCGCAGGCGCGCCATCTGGTCGCCGAGCTGGACGAGGGCGACGGCGTCCTGGTCATGACCGACCTGTACGGCGCCACGCCCAGCAACATCTGCGGCCGCCTCGAACGCCTCGGCGGGCACACCCTCAGGGTGTCCGGTCTGAACCTGCCGATGCTGCTGCGGGTGCTCAACTACGCCGGGCAGCCCCTGCCCGAGCTGGCCCGCACCGCCCTGGACGGCGGCCGCGGCGGCATCATCCTCGACCCGGAGGCCGCGTGATCGAACGCGAGATCGAGATCGTCAACCGCCTCGGCCTGCACGCCCGGGCCGCGGCCAAGCTGGTGCAGCTGCTGGGCGGCTACCGGTCGGCCGCGGTGCTTGCCTACCGCGGCCGCGAGATCAACGGCAAGAGCATCATGGGCGTGATGATGCTGGCCGCCGGTGTCGGCAGCACCGTGACCCTGCGCCTGGACGGACCGGACGAGGAGGCGGCGATGGCGGCCGCGACGGACCTGTTCGCGCGGCGCTTCGACGAGGGCCAGTGATGCGCCGCGCCCGCCAGCGCCGCACCGCCTCCGCCGCGCCCGGCGCCGGCGCGGGCAACGCCGGCCGGCGCCCGCCCCCGGCGCCGGCATCCGGCGCGGAGCGCTAGCCGATGGCCAGTCGCCGAATCGTCCTCGAAGGCCAGCTGTGCAGCCGGGCGATGGCCCTGGGCCGGGCCCGGCTGGTGCACCCGGCGCACTTCGTGGTCGACGAGACGCCGATCGGCCCGCGCCGCGTGGCGCCGGAGACCCGCCGCTTCGAGCAGGCCCTGGCCGACGCCCGAGCCGAGCTTGCGGCGCTGCGCGACCAGCTCAGCGGCCCGCTCATGCTCGAGCTGGGCGAGATGCTGGACGCCCATGCCCTGCTGCTGGAGGATCCGGCGTTCATCGGCGCCGTGCGCGAGCGCATCAGCGGCGAGCGGGTCGGCGCCCACGCCGCCCTCAAGCGCGAGCGCGACCGCCTGATGGCGGAGTTCGAGGCGATCGACGATCCCTACCTGCGCAGCCGCGGCGAGGACATCGAGCAGGTGATCGGCCGCGTGATCGCCGCGCTGTACCGCGACGCCGAGGAACGCATCGATCCCGCCAGCCTGGCCGGCGAGATCATCGTCACCGACCAGGTCTCGCCCGCCGACCTCGCCAACTGGCACGAGCACGGCATCCTCGGCGTGGTCACCACCGGCGGCAACCCGCTCTCCCATTCGGCGATCCTCGCGCGCAACCTGCAACTGCCGATGCTGTGCGGCTGCCAGGACGCGCTTTCGCAGGTGCACGACGGCGACGTCATCCTGATCGAGGGCGAGCCGCCGCGCCTGGTCCTGCATCCCGACCAGAACGACCAGGCCCGGTTCCAGGCCTGGCAGGCGCAGGTCGCCCGCGACGCGCAGCGCCTGGGCCGTCTGCGCAAGGCGCCGACCCGCAGCCGCGACGGCACCGATGTCGCCCTGTGGGTCAATGCCGAGCGCGAGGAGGACATCCGCGAGGCCTGGAAACTCGGTGCCGCCGGGGTCGGCCTGTACCGTACCGAGTTCCTCTTCCTGCAGCGTGCCGGCCTGCCCGACGAGGACGAGCAGTTCAACGCCTATGCCGCCGCGGTGCGGGCCATGCGCGGCCGTCCGGTCACCTTCCGCACCCTCGACATCGGCGCCGACAAGGCCGATCGCAGCGGACTGGCGCTGGCCCAGGAGCCCAACCCCGCGCTCGGCCTGCGCGGCGTCCGGCTGTCGCTGGCGCGCCCGGAGGTGTTCGCGATCCAGCTGCGCGCCATCGTCCGCGCCGCCGCCCTGGGTCCGGTCCGCGTGCTGGTGCCGATGGTGGCCAACGTCCGCGAGCTGCGGGCCGTGCGCGCCATGCTGGCGGCCGCCGTCCGCGACCTGGCCAGCGCCGGCTACGAGCTCGGCGAGCGCATCAGCCTGGGCGCCATGGTCGAGGTGCCGTCGGCGGCGATCGCCATCGACGGCCTGCTGGCCGAGGCCGATTTCGTCTCGATCGGCACCAACGACCTGACCCAGTACCTGCTGGCGGCCGACCGCAACAACGACGCCGTCGCCGGCCTGTACGACCCCGGCCATCCGGCCCTGGCCTTCCTGATCGAGCGGGTCGCGGTGGCGGCCCGCGGCGCCGGCAAGGCGGTCGCCGTATGCGGCGAGATGGCCGGCGACCCGGAGTTCACCGGCCACCTGCTGCGCCTGGGCATCCGCGAGCTGTCGATGCACCCGTCGGCGCTGCTGTCGGTTCGCCAGGCGGTATCGGCGATCGACCTCGGCGCCGCCGCCTGAGCGCGGCACCGCCGTCGGCCGGGCGCCCCTGGCCGCCTGTCGGAGAACGACCGTCCTGGTCGTCTTTGGAGTCGCCCGTGCGGCGAAGGTGCGTTCGCGCTCCCGTCGAACCGACCGCTAACGCGGTCGCTTCGCCGGGCGGCCATTCCTGGCCGCAGCCAGCAGGCTGTTGTCCGACAGCCTGCTGGCGCCCGATCCCCGGTCCGGCCGGCTGCGGCCGCCTCAGAAGAAGCTGTAGCGCGCCGCCACGTACCAGTGACGCGGCCAGCCGTAGTAGGCGGTCTGGATGTTGCCGACGCTGGAGAACTCCTGGCCGTCGACCTTGTAGACCTTGTCGGTCAGGTTGCGCACGCCGCTGCGCAGCTGCCAGCGGCCCTCCGGCGAATCCCAGGTGCCGGACAGGCCGACCAGGGCGTAGGCGCGCTGGCTCAGCACCTCGCGGTTGTCCACGCTGAGCCAGGTCTCGCCCCGGTAGGAGACGTCGCCGCCGAGGGTGAAGCTGCTGCCGTTGCCGAGGAAGAAGGTCTGGGTCGCCGCCAACCGCGCGGTCCAGTCGGGCGAGAATGGCACGTACGCGTGGAGGTCGGCCAGCGCCGGGTTCAGGTCGACGCGGGGATCGTCGAAGCGGTCGTACTCGGCGTCCAGCCAGCCGACCTGGGCGCTCAGGCGGGTGCCCTCGCCGATCACCGCCACGCCCTCGAACTCGACGCCGCGGATGGTCAGCTCGGCGGCGTTGAGGACCGGGAAAGCGAAGGTCGGGATCGGCGCGCCGGGGTTCTGGACCTCGGAGACGCGTGCCTGGAAGTCCTGGTAGTCGCTCTGGAACACCGACACGTTGCCGACCAGCCGGCGATCGTCGGAGTTCATCTTGAGGCCGGCCTCGTAGGTCCAGACGTATTCCGGATCGAAGGTGCTGACTTCGCTGGCCGAGTTGGCGCGGCCGTTGAAGCCGCCGGACTTGAAGCCGCGGCTGGCGGAAACGTAGCCGAGCATGTTGTCGGTGAACGACTTCTCCAGGCTCAGCGACGGCGTCAGCGCCGACCAGCTGTCGTCGATCTCGAAGGCGAAGGTGCCGTTCAGCACCGGCAGCACCCGGGAGAAGGTGCTGGTGGTCCGGAAGTAGTCCTTGGTCTCGCGCGTGTAGCGCAGGCCGGCGGACAGCGACCAGGTCGGGGCGAATTGCCAGCTGGCCTGGCCGAACACCGCCTGGCTGGTGGTGCTGAGATCGTCGTCGATGGTGCGCAGGAAGTCGATCGGCGCGCCGGCCAGGGCCAGGAAGTCGTTGGCATAGGCCTCCTGGTGCGAGGGCACGTCCTCCTTGAGGTAGTACAGGCCGAGCACGGCCTGGACGCTGCCGCCGGCGTCGTACTGGAACTGCAGCTCCTGGCTGCGCTGCTTCTGGTCGAGCTCGACCAGGACGTCGCCGAGCTGGAACTCGGAGGCGTCGATATCGATGAAGAACGAGGTCTCGAGCTGGCGCAGGGCGGTGATGCTCTTCAGGGTCCAGGCCTCGGACAGGCCCCAGTCGAAGGCGAACGAGCCGCCGGTGTGCTCGAGCTGCTGGCGCTGGCCCGGCTGGAAGGAGGTGCGCGAGCGGAAGTCGTACTCGCCCGGATCGGGCAGGCGCAGCACCACCGGGCCGAGCACCAGGTCGGACTGCACCAGCGGCGCCTCCGGGTTGCCCAGGCTCAGCTCGTTGTCCTGCTTGGTGAAGTCGAAGCTGGTCGTCCAGCGGAACCGGTCCGACGGCGTGCCGGCGACCTTGAAGCGGATCGCCCGGTTGTCGTCGTCGTTGTAGCGGGCGTCGCTGACCTCGTCGCGGACGTAGCCGTGGTTGCGGCCGAGCACGGCGGCGACACTGGCGCCGACGGTGTCGCTCAGGGGCGTGGAGCCGTAGTAGCGCCCTTCCAGCCGGCCGTAGTCGCCGGCGGTGAACTCGGCGTCGAACATCGGCGAGTCGGAAGGCTGGCGGGTGACCAGCTTGATCGCGCCGCCGGTCGAGTTCTTGCCGTACAGCGTGCCCTGGGGCCCGCGCAACACCTCGATGCGCTCGATGTCGTACAGGCTGAACAGGCCGCCCTGGATGCGCGAGTAGTAGACGTCGTCGACATAGATGCCGACGCCGGGGTCGAAGGTCTGCAGGGCGTCGGGCTGGCCGATGCCGCGGATGAAGGCGTTGACGCTGGAGGCCGAGCCGCGGCCCTGCACGATGTTGGCGTTGGGCACCGCACCCTGCAGGCCGTCCAGGTTGCGCGCCTGCATTTCGCGCAGGTCCTCGCGGTCGAAGGCGGTGACCGCGACCGGGATCTTCTGGATGTCCTCGGCACGGCGGCGGGCGGTGACGGTGACGGCATCCAGGCGGGTGGCGTCGCGCGCCTGCGGGCTGCGGTCCTCGCCGGCCTCGTCCTGCTGGGCGGCGACGGCGAACGGCGCGGAGACCAGGGCGGCGAGCAGGGCGGCGGACAGGCGGTTCAAGCGGGGCGTGGACATGATGGCGCGGCCCTCCCGGGGCGTTTCTGTTTTGGCTGCCGGGAAGCGTAGGCCCGGCGGCCGCGGCCGGCACTCGTACCTTCGTACAGTGTCCAGGACCGGCGTCCACGGGCCCAATGGCGCCCTGCCGTCCAGGAGGCCGCATGTCCCTGCCCCGTCCCCCGACCCCGGCCGCGCGGCGATGAGCCTGTTCGGCCTGCTGCTGGGCCTGGCCCTGCTCATGGTCCTGACCATGCGCGGCATGAACCTGTTCCTGGCCAGCGCCCTGTGCGCGGTGCTGGTGGCGGTGACCGGCGGCGTCGCCCTGTTGCCCGCGCTGGCGGCGGACGACGCGCCGAACGCCCTGAACGCCTACATGCAGGGCTTCTCCGGCTTCATCGCCAACTGGTTCTTCATGTTCCTGCTCGGCGCCGTGTTCGGCAAGCTGATGGAGGACAGCGGCGCCGCCGACAGCGTCGCCCGCTGGATCACCGGCCATCTCGGCGTGCAGCGCGCCGCCCTGGCCATCGTCGCGGCCTGCGCGGTGCTGACCTACGGCGGCGTCAGCCTGTTCGTGGTGGCGTTCTCGGTCTATCCGATGGCGCTCAGCCTGTTCCGCCAGGCCGACCTGCCGCGCCGCTTCATCCCCGCGACCCTGGCCTTCGGCTCGGTGACCTTCACGATGACCTCGGCCGGCTCGCCGGAGATCCAGAACTGGATCCCGGTCGAGTACCTGGGCACCACGCACCTGGCGGCCTGGCAGGCCAGCGCGGTGGTCGCGGTGTTCATGGCGGTGACCGGCTACGCCTGGCTGGCCTGGATGCTGCGCCGCGCCCGCGCCCGCGGCGAGCGCTTCGAGGGCCGTGCCGACGACCCCGCGGTGCCGGAGCGCAGCCTGCCCTCGCCCCTGCTGTCCAGCCTGCCGCTGGCGATCGTGCTGGCGCTGGCGTTCGCCTTCCACGACGTCCTCGGCACCGCGGCGCTGATCGTCGCCCTGGGCGGCGGTTGCCTCGCCGCGTGGCTGCTCCAGTGGCGACACGTGCAGGACGCCGGCGCCGCGTTCACCGCCGGCAGCGTCGGCGCCCTGGTGGCGATCGGCAACACCGCCGCCGTGGTCGGCTTCGGTGCCGTGGCCAGGGTGGTGCCGGGCTTCTCGCAGGTGGTCGACTTCGTCACCCACCTGCCCGGCGGCGGCCTGGTCAGCGCCGCGGTCGCGGTCAGCCTGATCGCCGGCATGACCGGCTCGGCTTCCGGCGGCCAGGCGATCGCCCTGCCGATCCTGGCGCCGCATTTCCTGGCCCAGGGCGTCAACCCCGAGCAGCTGCACCGCGTGGTGGCGATCTCCTCGGGCTGCCTGGATTCCCTGCCGCACAACGGCTACGTGGTCACCACCATCCGCGCGATCTGCGGCGAGAGCCACCGCGCCGCCTATGGCGCCATGGCCGCCCTGACCGTGCTGGTGCCGCTGGCCGGCCTGGTGCTCTGCCTGGGGCTGTTCGCCCTCGGCCTGTGAGGCGTCGGCGCGCGCCGTCGCCGCCGCGATCCCGGACGCCCCGGCCCCGGCGCACCGCTATGCTTGCGTCATGACCGAGACGACACCCTGGGATGCGCTGTATGTCGGCGCCCGGATCGCGACCCTGGCCGGCGACAGCGGCTGGGGCCTGGTCGAGGACGGCGCCCTGGCGGTCCGCGACGGCGTCGTCGCCCATGTCGGCCCCGCGGCCGCCCTGCCGGCACCGCCGGAGCGCCTGGCACGACGCGTCGTGCGCCTGGGCGGCGGCGTGCTGACGCCCGCCCTGGTCGACTGCCATACCCACCTGGTGTTCGCGGGCACCCGCAGCGGCGAGTTCCAGGCCCGCCTGGAGGGCGCCAGCTACGAGGCGATCGCCCGTGCCGGCGGCGGCATCGCCGCCACCGTGCGCGCCACCCGCGCGGCCAGCGAACAGGAACTGCTGGACGCCTCGCTGCCGCGCGCCCGCGCCCTGGCCGAGGAGGGCGTCGCCTGCATCGAGGTGAAGTCCGGCTACGGCCTGGAACTCGACACCGAGCGGCGGATGCTGCGCGTCGCGCGGCGGATCGGCGAGGTCCTGGGCATCCAGGTGCGCACCACCTTCCTGGGCCTGCACGCCCTGCCACCGGAATCCGCGACGCGCCGCAGCGCCTACGTCGACCAGGTCTGCGACCACTGGCTGCCGACCCTGGCCGCCGAAGGCCTGGTCGATGCCGTCGACGCCTTCTGCGAGGGCATCGGCTTCACCCCCGCGGAGACCGCCCGCTGCCTGGATGCCGCCACGGCGCTGGGCCTGCCGGTCAAGCTGCACGCCGAGCAGCTCAGCGACCAGGGCGGTGCCGCGCTGGTGGCGGCGCGGCGCGGCCTGTCGGCCGACCACCTGGAGTGGCTGGGTGCCGAGGGCATTGCCGCGATGGCCGCCGCCGGCACCGTCGCGGTGCTGCTGCCCGGCGCCTTCTACGCGCTGCGCGAGACCCGGCTGCCGCCGGTGCAGGCGCTGCGCGAGGCCGGCGTGCCGATGGCGGTGGCCACCGACCTCAATCCCGGCACCTCGCCGATGCCCTCGCTGCGCCTGGCCATGAACATGGCCTGCACGTTGTTCCGCCTGACCCCGGCCGAGGCGCTGCGCGGCGCCTGCACGAACGCCGCCCGGGCGCTCGGACTGGACCGTGAGCGCGGCCGCCTGCTGCCGGGCCAGCGCGCCGACCTGCTGCACTGGCCGGTGTCCGACCCCGCCGAGCTGCTGTACTGGATCGGCCCGCATCCGCAGCCGCGGCGGATCCTCGCGGGCCCGGCACCGGGCTGACCGGGACCCGGAAACGAAAAGGGCGCCGGAATCCGGCGCCCTGTCCGCTGCGGCCTGGCGACGCCCGGGGGCGCGCCGGGACACCCCGGCCGTCGCCCTGGACCGTCGATGCCTGTCAGGCCTTCTTGCGCGCCGCGCTCTTGGCGGCCGGCTTGGCCGGCTTGGCGGCGGGGGCGGCCGGGGCCGCGCCGGTCGCGGCGCTGCCCTGGGGACGGACGTTGCCGTAGCTGCCGCGGAAGATCTTGCCGCGGCGGGATTTCTTGTCGCCCTTGCCCATGGCCGGGACTCCTCGGTGTGATGATGGAAAACGGCCGCGCAGCATAGCAGCGCGGCCGGGGTTCCGCACGACCGCCGGGCGCCCCGCGCCCGGGCCGGGAGGGCGATCAGTTCGCCGGCGGCAGGATCACCTGGTCGATGACGTGGATGACGCCGTTGCTGGCCATCACGTCGGCGCTGACCACGCGCGCGCCGTTGACGGTGACGCCCTCGCCGCTGGTGGCGATGCGGACGTCGGCGCCGTTGACGGTGGTCGCCTTGTCGAGGCCGACCACCTGCTCGGCGGTGACCTTGCCGGCGACGACATGGTAGGTCAGCACGGCGACCAGACGGTCCTTGTTCTCGGGCTTGAGCAGGTCCTCGACGGTGCCGGCCGGCAGCGCCGCGAAGGCGGCGTCGGTCGGCGCGAACACGGTGAACGGGCCCGGACCCTGCAGGGTCTCGACCAGGCCGGCGGCCTGGACGGCTGCGACCAGGGTGTTGAACTGCCCGGCGCCCGAGGCCACCGCGACGATGTCGCCGACCGGCTGGGCCTGGCTGGCGCCGCCGTGGTTGTGGGCCTGCGCCAGCGGCGCCAGGGAGGCGGTGGCCAGGGAGGAGGCAAGGGCGATGGACAGGATGCGAAGGGCGTTCATGGGTCGGCGTTCTCCAGGGGGATGAGGGCCGGAAGCGTCCGGCTTGCGGCGATACTGCGCGCGCCGGTGTGGCCCTGGCGTCGCGGCCAGGTGCAGGCCACCTGCACGAATGTGCAGCCACCGTCAGCGCCACGGACCGCGCCGGCGGCACCCTCGCGGGGCAAGCGCGGGCGCCCTCGCCATTGCCGCGGTGCCGGGGCTGGGCGCGCTGGCGGCGGCTGCTATACTCGCGCCCCTCGTTTCGCCCCTGGTTCCGGAGCATGAAGCCCATCCCGCTCATCCTTTCCGTTCTCGCCGCGCTGGCGACCGGCAACGCCCTGGCCGCCGAAAGCGACGAGGGCCGGCAGCTCGCCTACACCTGCACCGGCTGCCACGGCATTCCCGGCTACAAGAACGTGTACCCCCACTACCACGTGCCGCGCATCGCCGGCCAGACCCGGGAATACCTGGTGGCTGCGTTGCGCGCCTACCAGTCCGGCGAACGTGCCCACCCGACCATGCGCGCCCAGGGCGAGAGCCTGAGCGAGGCGGAGATCGAGCAGATCGCCACCTTCCTGGCCAACCACGGGAGCGCCCGCCGATGATCCGCGTCCTCACCACCCTGGCGGTTCTGGCCGTCATGGTTCCCGCCATCGGCCAGGCCGGCGACGTCGAGCGCGGCCGCGAGAAGTCGGTGGTCTGTCAGGCCTGCCACGGCCCCGACGGCAACGGCGTCGGCGACCCTCAGTACCCGGTGCTGGCCGGGCAGTACGCCGACTACCTCGCCCACGCGCTGCGCTCCTACCGCACCGGCGAGCGCCAGAACGTCATCATGCAGGGCTTCGTCGCCACCCTGAGCGAGCAGGACATCCGCGACCTGTCCGCCTTCTACGCCGCCCAGTCCGGTCCGCTCACCGACCTGCGCGACCTCAAGTAGCGGCGCGATCGCGCAGCCGCCGCAGGGTGCCGGCCGCGCCCTGCGCGGCCAACACCCGCCGGCCCGCTGCCGCGCCGGTTCACGCGAAGTACGGTGCGGCGCCGCTGGCGTGGTCGGTGGCGTCGCGCACCGCGGTGACTTCCGGGATGCGCTCGCGCAGGGTGCGCTCGATGCCCTCGCGCAGGGTCACGCTGACCATGCCGCAGCCCTGGCAGCCGCCGCCGAAGCGCAGCACCACCTCGCCCTGCGCGGTGACCTCCTCGAGGGCGACCCGGCCGCCGTGGCCGGCCAGCTGCGGGTTGATCTCGTTCTCCAGCAGCCAGCGGATGCGCTCGACCAGGCCGGCATCGGCCGCCGGCGCCGCCGCCCGCAGGGCCGGCGCCCGGATGCTGAGCTGTTCGCCGGTGCCTTCGCTGCGCAGGGCGATCTCCGCCTGGTCGAGGAACGGCGCGGATTCGGCATCGACGTAGAAGGTCAGCCCGTCGCAGACATCGACCTGCCATTCGTCGCCGAGCAGGTCGGTGCGCTCGCAATAGCGCAGCGCGACATCGGCGCGCGCGGTGCCGGGCGCCACGGCGCTGAGGTGGATGCCGATGATGTCGTCGCCCTGGCGGGCGAGGAGGGTTCGGAAGTAGGCCTGGGCCCTGGCGTCGACGTGGATCATGGCGAAATCGTACCAGAACGGTCCCGTTTGCCGGCGCGGCGCGCGGCGGAGCTCAGCCGTGGTCGCGCTGGAAGCCCGCCATGTAGTCGACCAGGGCCTCGACGCCGGCCATCGGCATGGCGTTGTAGAGGCTGGCGCGCATGCCGCCGACGGCGCGATGGCCCTTGAGGCCGATCAGGCCGGCGGCCTCGGCGCCGGCCAGGAACAGCGGATCCAGGGCCGCGTCGTGCAGCTGGAACGGCACGTTCATCCAGGACCGTGCCGAGGCGGCCACCTGGTTCCGGTAGAAGCCGCCGGAGCCGTCGATGGCGGCATACAGGCGCGCCGATTTGGCCTGGTTGCGGGCGGCCATCGCCGCCAGGCCGCCCTGCTCGTGCAGCCACTGGAAGACCAGTCCGGCCAGGTACCAGGCGAAGGTCGGCGGCGTGTTCAGCAGCGAGCCGCTGGCGGCGTGGCGGTCGTAGCGGAAGATGTCCGGAAGCGAATCCGGCGCCCGCGCCAGCAGGTCGCGCCGCACCAGCAGCACGACCAGGCCGGACGGGCCGATGTTCTTCTGCGCGCAGGCGTAGATGACCCCGTAGCGGGCGACATCGACCGGTCGCGACAGCAGGGTCGAGGACATGTCGGCCACCAGCGGCACCCCGCCGGTGTCGGGCGGGGCATGGAACTCGACGCCATGGATGGTCTCGTTGGGCGTGACGTGGACGTAGGCGGCGCCGGGGTCGAGGTCGATCCGGTCGGGCAGGTCGCGGAAGCCGCCGGCCTCGCTGCTGGCGGCGACGCGCACGGTGCAGACCCGGGCCGCCTCGGCCATGGCGCGCACGCCCCAGTGGCCGGTCAGCACGTAGTCGGCGCGGCCGCCGGCGGCGATGTTCATCGGCACCTGGGCGAAGTGCTGGGTGGCGCCGCCCTGCAGGAACAGGACCGCATGGTCGTCGGGCACCGCCAGCAGGCTGCGCAGGTCGGCCTCGGCACGGGCGGCCATCGCCTCGAACGCCTTGCCCCGGTGCGAGACCTCCATCACCGAGGCGCGTTCCCCGCCCCATTCCAGCAGCTCCGCACGCGCGCGCTCCAGGACGGCCTCGGGAAGCGCGGCCGGACCGGCGCTGAAGTTGTGGGCTCGGGACATGGCGGTGACGGGCCTGGGAGGGAGTTGCCGGCGATTATGCCGCAGCGCAACACCACCTGCCGCAGGCGCGTTCCACCGGGGCGCCGGACGGCCTGACCTCGTCTTGACCGGGTCGGTGGCACGATGGCGGTGTCCTGCCAGGAGCCAGCGATGCCCCGCTATCGGTTTCCCCAGCCCGCGGCCAGTGAGATCACGCCCGAACCGGTATGGCGCGAACGCCGGCGCCTGCTCGCCGGTCTTGGCGGCCTGGCCGCCCTGCCCCTGCTGCCCGCCTGCAGGCAACCTGAGGCCGTACCGCCGCCGGCCGGCAACCCGCTGTCCATCGTGCGCCAGACCGACACCACCGGCGGCGAGGCGCTGACCCGCTTCGCCGACGTCACCGGCTACAACAACTTCTACGAATTCGGCACCGGCAAGGACGACCCCGCCCGCCACGCCCACACCCTGCGACCGCGACCCTGGTCGGTCGAGGTCGCCGGCGCCGCCGACCGCACCGGGCGCTTCGACCTGGAGGACGTGCTGGCGCCGCATCCCCTGGAGGAGCGCATCTACCGCCTGCGCTGCGTCGAGGGCTGGTCGATGGTGATTCCCTGGATCGGCTTCCCGCTGGCCGACCTGCTGCGGCGCTTCGAACCGACCTCGCAGGCACGCTTCGTCGCCTTCCGGACCCTGCTCGATCCGGAGCGGATGCCCGGCCAGCGCCGGCGCATCCTGGACTGGCCCTATGTCGAAGCGCTGACCATCGACGAGGCCATGCACCCGCTGGCGTTCATCGCCACCGGCGTCTACGGCCAGGAGCTGCCCAACCAGAACGGCGCGCCGCTGCGCCTGGTGGTGCCCTGGAAGTACGGCTTCAAGAGCATCAAGTCGATCGTCCGCATCGAGTTCCTCGCCGAACAGCCGCTGACCAGCTGGGAACGCTCGGCACCGCACGAGTACGGCTTCTACGCCAACGTCAATCCGGAGGTCGACCATCCGCGCTGGAGCCAGCGCAGCGAGCGCCGCATCGCCGGCAGCGGCACCAGCGTGTTCGCCGAGCGCATCCCGACCCGGCTGTTCAACGGCTACGCCGAGCAGGTCGGCGCGCTGTACACCGGGCTCGACCTGCGCCGCTTCTACTGATGCCGGCGCCGGCAGCGGTCGCTGCCTGGCCGGCGGCGGCCATCCGCAGCGCGGTGTTCCTGGCCTGCCTTGCGCCGCTGCTCTGGCTCGCGCTGCAACTGCTGCGCGGCGACCTGGGCGCCGATCCGGTCGCCCGCCTGACCCATGAGACCGGCATCTGGGCCCTGCGCCTTCTGTTGCTTTCGCTGGCGATGACGCCGCTCCGGCGGCTGACCGGCTCGCCCTGGCCGCTGCGCCTGCGCCGGATGATCGGGCTGTTCGCGTTCGCCTATGCCGCCGCGCACCTGCTGGTCTATGTCGCGCTCGACCTGCAGGCCTACTGGCCGCAGCTGCTCGAGGATATCGTCCGGCGACCCTTCATCACCGTCGGCGCGGCCGCGCTGGCCCTGCTGCTGCCGCTGGCGCTGACCTCGACGCGGGCGATGCAGCGCCGGCTCGGCCGCCGCTGGCGCACCCTGCACCGGCTGGTCTACCCGGCCGCGGTGCTGGCCTGCCTGCACTTCCTCTGGCTGGTCAAGGCCGACTGGCGCGAGCCGGCGATCCACCTGGGCATCGCCCTGCTGTTGCTGGCCCTGCGGCTGCCGCCGCTGGCCCGGGCGATCACCCGGCGCGGCACTCAGACATAGATCAGGGCGGCGATCAGCGCAGCCAGCACCGCGGCGAGGAGGATCAGCCAGCCCAGACCCGAGGCGTTGCCGCCGGTCGCCGGGGGCGCCGGGTCGGCGGCGGGCAGGCGTCGGGTGACCGGTTCGGGCATCGGTTCGGACAGCGCCTCGACGAGGTAGCGCGCGCGACCGATCCGGAGCTGGTCGCCCGGCACCAGGACCGCGTCCGACGCGAGCGGGTGGCCGTTGAGCCAGGCCGGCGCGCCCGTGCCGGCCACCCCGATGCGGCCGCCCGACAGCGCCACGGTCAATGCCGCGGCCGCCGCGGAAACCGGCTGGCCTTCGCCGTCGAAGCTCAGCACCGGCCCGTCGATCAGGCTGCCGGCGCCGGCGCCGCCGCGCCGGCGCAGCAGGAAGCTGCGCACCGGCAGGGCGGTATCCGGGGGCGGCGCGCCGAGCAGGTCGAACGCGAGGCTGCCGACGCAGACGCGGTCGCCGGCGTGCAGCCAGGCCAGGGCCTGGACCGGGCGGCCATTGACCACGACGCCGGCACCGGCATCGAGCACCGTCAGCCAGGCGCCCGGCGGGTCGGATTCCAGCTCGGCGGCGGCCAGCGCCAGGCGCTGCCCGGGCGGCGGCAGCGGCATCTGGGTGCCGTCGGCAAGGCGAAGCTGTTCGATCATCGCGCGCAGCGTAGCGGAAAAACGGAAAACCGCAGCCGACCGGGCGCCGTGGCGGCCGCTGTCGGCCGGCGGCGGTACGGGCTAGACTCGATGCGCCACCACGCCAGGAACGTCGCCATGAGCAAGCAGGAACGCAAGTCCGCCGCCAAGGCCATCGCCGACTCGGCGCAACAGATCTGGCTCGCCGGCCTGGGCGCCTTCGCCAAGGCGCAGGCCGAGGGTTCGCGGCTGTTCGACCAACTGATCGTCGACGGCGCCGAACTGGAGAAGCGGACCCGCAAGTACACCCACGAGCACCTGGCCAGCCTGCGCGACCAGATGGAGGGCACGGTGCAGCGCCTGCGCAGCAGCGGCCAGGCCAGCATGAAGAAGATCCAGGGCCTGGTCGACGCGCGCGTCGCGCAGGCCGTGGAACGCATGGCGGTGCCCTCCCGGGAGGATTTCGAGACCCTGATGGCGCAGATGGAATCGATGCGCGCCCAGTTGCTGGCGACCCTGACCGGCGGCGATGGCGCGGCTGCGCCAGCGGCGGCGCCGGCCGCGGCACCGGCCCGCAAGTCGGCGCCGCGTTCGCCGGCCGCCAAGCCGGCGGCCGGCGCGGCACCCCGCAAGACGCCCGCCCGGAAGGCCGCGAAGAAGGCTGCGAAGAAGGCCGCAACCACGACCCCGGCGAAGAAGCCGGTCGCCGGATCGTCCGGAAAGTCCCCGCCGGTCCGCAGCAGCGCCAGGCGCCGCAGCCGGTAGCGAGCCCGCGCGCCCAGCCCCGGCCGCGCGCCGGGTCCGGGCCGGACTCCGGCATCGGCGGCAGGGTTGCGTTCTGGCCCGGACCGCGGCGGCGCGGTCAGAGCGTGCGCCAGGCGGCCAGGGCCGCCGCGCGGCTCTCCTTCAGGTCGACGATCGGCCGCCGGTACGCACTGGCGGCGTCGATGCCGGCCTCGTCGAGCAGGCCGGGCGGCGCTTCCCAGGGACGCTGCAGCCAGCGCGCCGGCAGCCGTTCCAGTTCCGGCAGCCAGCGCCGGACATAGTCGCCGCGGGGATCGAACCGCTCGCCCTGGCTGGCCGGGTTGAACACCCGGAAATAGGGCGCCGCGTCGGCACCGGACCCGGCGGTCCACTGCCAGCCCTGGGTGTTGTTGGCGAGGTCGGCGTCGACCAGGGTGTCCCAGAACCAGCGCGCCCCTTCCAGCCAGTGGATGCGCAGGTTCTTGGTCAGCAGCGAGGCCACCACCATGCGCACGCGGTTGTGCATCCAGCCGCAGTGCCAGAGCTGGCGCATGCCGGCGTCGACCAGGGGAATGCCGGTGCGGCCGCGCTGCCAGGCGGCCAGGTCGCGGTCGGACGTCCGCCAGGGAAAGGCCTCGAAGCGCGGGTTCAACGGCGCCGTCGGGGTGTCGGGGAAATGGTGCAGCAGGTGGTGGGAGAACTCGCGCCAGCCGAGCTCGCGGACGAACACCTCGGTGCCCTCGTCGTCGCCGCCGCGCCGGCGCGCCTCGGACAGGGCGCGGCGCGGCGAGAGCTCGCCGAAGTGCAGGTGCGGCGACAGCCGCGAGGTCCCGTCCTGGTCGGGACGGTCCCTGGCATCGGCATAGTCCGCCGCGCCTTGCGAGAGGAATCCGGCGAGCCGTGCCTGCGCGCCCTGCTCGCCTGGCGCCCAGAGATCCGCGAACCCGGCGTCCCAGCCGATCCGCGGCAGCAGGCCCAGGCTGGCGACCGGCACGCCCGCCGGCGGTCGTGGCGGTCCCGGCAGGGAGGTCGGCGCCGGCAGCGGGGCCAGCGGATCCAGGCGCGCGCGCAGGTTGCGCCAGAACGGCGTGAACACCCGGTACGGGTCGCCCTGGCCGGTCGCGATCTCCCAGGGCTCGGCCAGCAGCGCGCCATTGAGGCTTTCCGCGTGCAGGCCGGCGGCGCGCAGTTCGCGCTTGATCGCGGTGTCGCGCGCGACCACCGCGGGCTCGTAGCGGCGGTGCCAGTAGACCGCCCCTGCCCCGCTCTCCCGGGCGAGCGCCAGCAGCGTCTCGAGGCTGGCGCCTGCGCGCACCACCAGGCCCGACCCCAGTCGCCGGAGGTCGGCGTCCAGCGACAGCAGGGAATGATGCAGCCACCACCGCGAGGCCGCGCCCGGCGCCCAGGGCGCCTCCTCGTCGGGCGCGTGGACGTACACCGGCAGCACGGCATGGCCGGCACGCAGGGCCGCATGCAGGGCCGGATGGTCGTCCAGGCGCAGGTCGCGGCGGAACCAGACCAGGGCTAGGCTCATCGGGATCGCTCGTCGGCTATGGCCTGATGGTCGCGGTCCTGGCGTCAGGACCCCGTGCACGGACGTGAGGAGCGGACTGTATTACCCTCACCGGCATTCATCCGGGGAGGACCGATCGATGACTGCACGAATCCACCTGTCCGCCGTCCTTGCGCTGGCGGCGACCGCGCCGGTCGTCGCCGCGGACACGGCGCCGGCGGCGTGGCGCCTGGGCGCCGCCCTCGCCTCGACCGAGCTGGCCTCGCCGGCCGCCAGGCACGGCCACCGTATCGAACTGGCGAGCGAGGCCCTGGCCGCCGATCGCCTGCGCCTGCCGCTGCCCGGCGGCGACGTGGTGGTGCGGCGGGTCGACCACCAGCAGCGTGCCGGAGGCGCCCTGTGGCGCGGCCACGTGGAGGGCGATCCCGACCATGTCGCCACCCTGACCCTGCACCACGGCGCGCTCGCCGGCCTGGTCTCGCTGGCCGATGCGACCTGGGAGATCGTCCCGGCCGGCGACGGCCTGGCCGACCTGCTGGCGATCGACCCTGCCGCGTTTCCCGAGTGCGCCGGCGGCGTGCCGGTGCCGACCAGCGACGAGACGCCCGCGGAAGCCGAGCTGGGGGGGCCGTCGCCCTTCCTCGACCGCTTCGACGACATCGACGTGATCATCTTCTACACCGCGGCCGCCCGTGCCGGCGCCGGCGGCGAGGCGCAGATCCAGGCCACCGCCCAGGCCGCGGTCGACAACGCCAACACCGCGTTCGCGCAGAGCGCCCTGCCGCACCGGTTCCGGCTGGTGGCGGCGCTGGAGCTGGCGTTCACCGAAAGCGGCAACGCCAGTACCGACCTGTCGGCGTTCCGCGCCAACGCCACCGCCAACGCGGCCCGCGACGCCTTCCTGGCCGACCAGGCCGGCCTGCTGGTGGAGAACGGCGGTGGCGGCTGCGGCATCGGCTACCTGATGACCAACGTCGGGCCGGGCTTCGCGCCGAATGCCTTCCAGGTGACGGCGCGGAGCTGCGCGGTCGGCAACCTGACCTACGCCCACGAGCACGGCCACAACATGGGCATGGCGCACAACCCGGAGAACGCCGGCAGCGCCGCCTACCCCTATTCCTACGGCCACTGGTACACGGGAACCGCCGCCACCCCGGCGAACGAGCGGTTCCGCACCGTGATGTCCTATTCCAACCCCTGCACCAACGGCTGCACCCGGCGCCCGTACTGGTCGAACCCGGACATCAGCTACATGGGCACGCCGACCGGCATCGCCGACCAGCGCGACAACGCCCGCAACATGCGCAACGTCGGGCCGGTGGTCGCCAACTGGCGGACCAAGACGATCCTGCGCTTCGGCTTCGAGGACTGAGCCGCGCGCGCGGGCCCGGCGCCCGGCGGCAGGGGCGCCGGCCGGCCGGCGCGGCGCTCAGCGCGCGCCGGACCCGGACACCGCAGGTCCGGCCCCGTACCGCGCGCGCAGCTCGGCCGCGTGGTCCCGGATCGCCGCCAGCGCCTGCGGCGCCAGACGGTCCAGTGCCCGCCACTGAAGCGCCGTGCGCGGATGGCCGGCGAAGCGCTGCCGGTGGCGGTCCAGGAAATCCCAGTAGAGCGTGGTGAACGGGCAGGCGTCCGCGCCCTCGGCGCGTTCCGGCCGGTAACGGCAGCCCTGGCAGTGGTTGCCCATGCGCTGCAGGTAGCGACCGCTGGCGACATAGGGCTTGGAGCCCAGCAGGCCGCCGTCGGCGTGCTGGCCCATGCCCAGGGTGTTGGGCAGCTCCACCCACTCGACGGCGTCGACGTGCATGGCCAGGAACCATTCGTGCACCTGCCGGGGCCGCACGCCGAGCAGCAGCGCGAACAGGCCGGTCACCATCAGCCGCTGGATGTGGTGGTTGTAGCCGTGGCGCAGGAGCTGGCCGAGCGCGTCGCGAAGGCAGGCCAGGTCGGTGTCGCCGGTCCAGTAGAACGCCGGAAGGCCGGCCTCGGCGCCCAGCGCGTTCATCTCCAGGTAGCCGGGCATGCGCAGCCAGTAGATGCCGCGCACGTACTCGCGCCAGCCGATCACCTGGCGGACGAAACCCTCGACCGAGGCCAGCGGCGCGGCCCCGGACCGCCACGCCGACAGCGCCGCCTCGACAACGGCGCGCGGGTCGAGCAGCTTGAGGTTCATCGCCGCCGACAGGCGGGCGTGGTAGAGCCAGGGTTCGCCCTGCCACATCGCGTCCTGGAAGGGCCCGAACGCCGGCAGTCGATGGCGCACGAAATCGTCCAGCGCCTGGCGTGCCTGGCCGGGGGTCACCGGCCAGTCGAACGCCGAGAGTTCGCCGGGATGGTCGGGGAAGCGCTGCGCCACCTCGTCCAGCACCGCCCGGGTCAGGGCATCGGGCGGGAACGCCAGCGGCGCCTGCAGCAGGCCCGGACCCTCGCGCCCGAAACTGCGCCGGTTGTCGGCGTCGAAGTTCCAGCGGCCGCCCTCGGGGGCGCCCGCGGCATCGACCAGGATGCCCAGGCGCCGGCGCTGCCAGCGGTAGAAGTGTTCCATGACCAGGCCGCGCCGGCCGCGCGCCCAGTCGGCGAACTCGCCGGGCTCGACCAGGAAGTGCGGGTCCTCGCGCCAGGCCAGCGCGATGCCGGCCCGCGCGCAGGTCGCGGCGAGGGCCGCCATGACGCCGTGCTCGCCGGGCCGGCAGCCGACCACGCGCGCCGGCGCCAGCGTTCCGAGGTCGACGGCGAGGGCCTCGTCCAGTCCCTGGTGGCCGGCATCGAGCGCCCGGTAATGCACGGTCCAGCCGCGCGCGCGCAGCGCGTCCCGGCAGTGCCGCATCGCCGACAGGAACAGGGCGATGCGGGCCTTGTGCGACCACACCCGCTGCGCCTCGCCGGCCGCCTCGGCCATCCACACGGCGTCGCGACCGGGATCGAAGTCGGCCAGCCAGGCCGCGTCGGGATCGAGCTGGTCGCCCAGCAGCAGGAACAGGCGCGCGGGGCGGGCATGCGGATCGGCCATCGGGCCAGGCTGCGCCAGGCCCCGTCGCGCCCGCGTGCAGGGCGGGCGCGGCCAGCGCGCGCCGCTATCATGCCGGCAACCACCCAACGACCCCGGAGAGTCGCGATGAGATCGGCGCACCTGGCCTGGACCGCGACCGTGCTCCTGTTGCTGGCCGCCTGCGGCGGTCGCGACGCCGACCCCGAGCGTGCCGGCGCCGAAGCGCCGGAGCCGGCCACGCAGTGGCAGGCCCCCGCCGACGCCGGCGGCTTCCACATCGCGCGGATCGAGGGCTACACCCGCTGGGGCCGGCCCTCGCTGCGGCTGGTCGCCGCCGAGCCGCTGGCCCCGGCCCAGGACTTCGACCGCCTGCTCGACCTCGTCGACGCCGATGGCGCCCGCCCCAACGGCAGCTGGCAGCTGGAGGACGACAACCGCACCCTGACCTTCCCGTGGCTGGAGGCCGACCGCCGCTACCGTCTGCGGGTGGACCCGGCGCTGGCCGCCGCCAGCGGCGCCGGCCTGCCGGCGCCGCTAGAGGTCGAGGTCTACTCCGGCCCGCAGCCGCCGCTGCTGGGCTTCGCCAGCCAGGGCCACGTCCTGCCCGGCCGCGACAGCGCCGGGCTGCCGGTGGTCACCGTCAACGTCGCCGAGGCGGACGTCGAGTTCCTGCGCGTGCGCGAGTCGGCCCTGCCGGCCTTCCTGGCGAGCTGGCACCGCAACGGCCAGCGCGGCAGCTGGGAGATGGAACAGATCGCCGAGCTGGCCGACAGCGTCTGGTCGAGCCGCTTCGCCCTGCGTGCGGAACCGAACCGGCGCACCGTGAACCACATACCGGTCGACGGCCACGCGGCCCTGGCCGCGCCGGGCGCCTACTTCGCGGTGATGCGCGCGGCCGGCCGCTTCCAGGACACCTATGCCACCGCCCTCTACTTCGTCAGCGACATCGGCGTGCACGCGCGCCAGCACCGCGACGGCCTGTTCGTGCACGTCGCCTCGCTGGCCAGCGGACGGCCGCTGGCCGGCGTCGAGCTGCGCCTGCTGGATGCCGGCGGCGGCAGCCTGGCCAGCGTCGAGAGCGACCGCGAAGGCAATGCCACCCTGGCCATGCGCCCTGCGCGCGAGCATCTGCTGCTGGCCCGCCACGGCAACGACCTTTCGCTGCTGCCGTTCGGCCAGCCGGCCCTCGACCTCAGCGCGTTCGACCTGCCCGCCGGCAACGCCAGCGCGCCGTCCTCGGTGTTCCTGTGGGCCGGACGCGACCTGTTCCGGCCCGGCGAGACCCTGCGCGTGCATGCCCTGGCGCGCGACGCCGACGGCCGGGCGATGGCGCCGGCACCGGTGTTCCTGCGCCTTCGGCAGCCCGACGGCCGCATCTACATGGAGCAGACGGTGCTGCCGGACGAGCTCGGTTACGCCAGCCTGGTGCGCGAGCTACCGGTCGAGGCGGCCACCGGGCGCTGGCGGCTGGAGGCGGCAGCAAGCCCGGAGGGCGATGCCGTCGGCATGCTCGCCCTGCGGGTCGAGGAGTTCCTGCCTGAACGGCTGAAGCTGGAGCTGGCGGCCCCGCCCGCCGCACCCGCCGGCCAGGCGCTGGCGCTGCGCGCCGAGTCGGCCTGGCTCTACGGGGCACCAGCGGCGGGCCTGCGGTTCCTGGCCGAACTCAGCTACGAGCATGCGCCGACCGGGCTGGACGGCCTGCCCGGCTTCCACTTCGGCGACCCGGGCCTGGCCCTGCCGGGCGCCGGCGATGCCGCCTTCGATGGCGCGCTGGACGCGGACGGCCGCACCGAACTGTCGCTGGCGCTGCCCGAGACCCTGCCCGCGACGACGCCGGTGGCGGTGTTCGCGCGCGGCAGCGTGTTCGAGCCGGGCGGCCGGGCGGTCAGCCGGACGGTCCGGCAACTGCGCTGGCCGGACCAGGCGCTGCCCGGCGCCCGCCCCCTGTTCGACGTCGACGACGGCGCGCCGGCACGGGCGACGGTGGCCTTCGAGCTGGTCCTCGCCGATGCCGACGGCAGGCTTTCCGACGGCACGGTCCGGGCCCAGCTGCTGCGCGATGACCGCGAGGTCGTGTGGACGCACGACCTGGCGCTGGGTTGGCGCGCCGAATACACCTCGAACTGGCGGGCCGTCGGTCCGGCGCGCACGGTGTCGCTGTCGGCGCAGGCACCGGTGCGCTTCGAGGCGGAGCTCGACTGGGGCGATTACCGCCTCGAACTGACGCCGGAGGGCGCCGGCGCGCCGGCGACCCGGCTGGCCTTCCATGCCGGCTGGCGCGGCGACGACGGCAACCGCGGCGAGGCGGCGCGACCCGACCGCGTCCGCATGACCCTGGACCGCACCGGCTACCGCGCCGGCGACCCCTTGCTGCTGACCCTGACGCCGCCGCATCCCGGTCCCGGCCTGCTGCTGGTGGAGGCCGGCGACACCCTGCTGCACAGCCAGCCGATCGACGCCGCAGCGGGCGCCCAGGTGCGCCTGACGGTGGCGCCCGAATGGGAGCGGCATGACGTCTACCTGACCGCCCTGGTGTTCCGGCCGGGCTCGGCGCCGGAGAAGATCACGCCGAACCGCGCGCTGGGCATCGTCCACCTGCCGATCGCGCGCGAGGGCCGCCGGGTCGAGGTCAGCGCCAGCCTCCCGGACCGGGCGCGGCCGGGCGACACCGTGCGCGTGAAGCTGTCGGCGCCGGCGCTGGCCGGCAGCCGCGCCCGCGCCACCGTCGCCCTGGTCGACCAGGGCATCCTCAACATCACCCGCTACGGGGTGCCCGACGCCGGCGCGCACTTCTTCGCGCCGCGCCGCTACGCGGTCGACGCCCACGACCTGTACGGCCGCGTCATCGAACACATCGACGGCCACCAGGCGCGCCTGCGCTACGGCGGCGACCTGGCGCTGGCGGTGCTGGCGCAGGCGCGACGGCCCACCGCGCGGGTCGCCACCGTCGACCTGTTCGACGGCCCGGTCGACCTCGACGCCGGCGGCCAGGCCGAGGTCGCCATCGATCTGCCCGACTTCAACGGTCGCCTGCGACTGGCCGTGCTGGTGTTCGACGACCATCGCCACGGCCATGCCGAGGGCGCCATCGAGGTCCGCGCGCCCCTGGTCGCCGAGGTGTCCAGTCCGCGGGTGATGGCGCCGGGCGACAGCGCCGTGCTCAGCATCGACCTGCACAACCTCAGCGGCCAGCGGCAATCGCTGGCGCTGGTGGCGCGCGCCGAGCCGCCCCTGGCCCTCGCCGAAGGCAGCCAGCGGCTGGTGCTGGAGGACGGCGCCCGGCGCACCCTGTCGCTGCCGCTGCGGGCGCTCTCCGGCGAAGGCGTCGGGCGGATCGGGCTGTCGGTGCAGGGCGAGGGCATCGACCTGGAGCGCCGGTTCGAGCTGGTGGTGCGGCCGGGCTGGGCGCCGCTGCGCGACGGCAGCCTCGAGCAGGTTCCGCCGGGCGGCCAGGTGCGCCTCGACCGCGGCGCGCTGGACGGCCTGTTCGAGGGCAGCGGACGGATCGGACTGGCGGTCTCGGCGCGGCCGCCGGTACCGTTCGCCAGCGCGGTCGACGGCCTGCTCGGCTATCCGTACGGCTGCCTGGAGCAGACCGTCTCGCGCGCCTTCCCGCTGGCCCTGCTGGACGCGCCGACCGGCGAGCGCATGGCCTTGCCGGCGCTGGCACCGACGGCGCGCCGGCGCGCGCTCGACGATGCCTTCGCACGGATCGGTGCGATGCAGCTGGGCAACGGCCATTTCGGCCTGTGGGCCGGCGAGGGCCAGGCGCAGACCCAGCTCACGCCGTTCGTCGCCGAGTTCCTGGTCGAGGCGCGCGAGGCCGGCGAGGCGATTCCCGAGCAGGTGCTGGAACGCGCGCTGACGCGCCTGGCCGAGGACCTGCTGGCCGGCGGCGACCGCTATTACGCCTACGAGAACGGCCAGGCGCTGCGCTTCGCGGTCCGCGCCCACGCCGGCTATGTCCTGGCGCGACTGGGCCGCGCGCCCCTGGGCACCCTGCGCGCCATGCTCGACCACGAACGCGAGCAGGCCGGCAGCCTGCTGTCGCTGGTGCACCTGGGCCTGGCCCTGCACCTGCAGGGCGACCAGCGCCGCGGCCTGGCCACCGTGCAGTCGGCCCTGGCCGCGCCGCCGCGCCGGCCCGGCTGGCTGGGCGACTACGGCAGCGAACTGCGCGACCGGGCGCTGGCCCTGGCCCTGGTCGCCCGCCATGGCCTGGCGGTCGAGGCCGCCGAGGGCGAGCTGCTGGCCCTGGCCCGCGAGCTGGCGGCGCGCGACGGCCGCCGGGGCGGCATGGCCCTGACCACCCAGGAACAGCTGGCCGTGTTCCGGCTCGGCCGGCAACTGCTGGCCGCCGACGCCGGACCGATGCGCGCCCGCCTGGTCCGCGGCGACCAGGCGTCGCCGGTCGCCGGGGCCGGACTGTGGACGGCGCTGTACGACGAGCGCGACCTGGCGGCCGGCATCGAGCTGCGCAACGAAGGCGATGGACCCTTGTGGCTGCTGCGCGAACGGGTCGGCACGCCGCTGTCGGCGCCTGCCGCCGACAGTGCCGGGATCGCCGTGCGGCGCGACTGGTTCACCCCGGATGGCCGCCCGTTCCGCGGCGGGGAGCTGCGCGAGGGCGACAGCCTGGTGGTCCGTCTCACCGTCGAGGCCCTCGAGCAGGTCGAGGACCTGGTGGTGGTCGACCCCCTGCCCGGCGGGCTGGAAGTGGAGAACCTCAACCTGCTCGATGCCCGGCTGCTGCAGACCCTGGTGATCGAAGGCCAGGCCCTGGCCGACCGGGGCGGCAGCGAGACGATCCGGCACGAGGAGTACCGCGACGACCGCTACAGCGCGGTGCTGCGCCTGTGGTCGGGTCAGACCGGCCAGCTCTGGTACGTGGTGCGCGCGGTGTCGCCGGGCGAGTACGCGGTGCCGCCGGTGCAGGCCGAGGACATGTACCGGCCCTGGCTGCGCGCGGTGGGCGCCGGCGGATCCCGGCTGCGGGTGCTGCCGCCGCAAGGACGCGGCCAGACCGGACCGTGAGTCCCGCCGCGCCGCCGGCCGGACCGGCACGGCGCGCGCGGACGCCGCGCTGGCTGATGCGCAGCGCCTGGCTGCTGGCGCCGCTGGCGGCGCTCGACCAGGCGCTGCCGCCGCCGATGCCCGGCACCGACGGCGGCGCGGTGGTGCTGGCGGCCGATGGCCGGCCGCTGCGCGCCTTCGCGGGTCGCGACGGCGTCTGGAGGCGGCCGGTCGACGCCGCCGCCGTATCGCCACGCTACCTCGAGGCGCTGCTCGCCTACGAGGACCGGCGCTTCCACTGGCACCCCGGCGTCGACCCCGTGGCCATGGCACGCGCCGCCTGGCAGGCGCTGCGCGCCGGGCGGCCGGTGTCGGGCGGCTCGACGCTGACCATGCAGGTGGCGCGCATCCTGGAGCCGCCGCAGCGGCGCCGTTCGCTGGCCGCCAAGCTGCGCCAGACGCTGCGCGCGCTGCAACTGGAACGGCGCCTGGACAAGGCGGCGATCCTCGGCCTGTACCTCGACCACGCGCCGTTCGGGGGACCGGTCGAAGGCGTCGGCGCGGCCAGCTGGGCCTGGCTCGGCAAGGATCCGGGCCAGCTCAGCCACGCCGAAGCGGCGCTGCTGGTGGTGCTGCCGCAGGCCCCGGGGCGGAACCGGCCGGACCGCCACCCCGAACGGGCCCGCGCCGCCCGCGACAAGGTGCTGGCACGGCTGGCCGACACCGGCACCTGGCCGGCCGGCGTGGTCGCCGAGGCGCGCCAGGAGCCCGTGCTGGCGCGCCGCCTGCGCGCGCCCACGCAGGCCGCCCTGCTCGCGCAACGCCTGCGCAGCCGCGATCCGGCCGCGCCGGTGATCGCGACCCTGGTCGACGCCGACCTGCAGGCTGCCCTGGAGGAACGCGTGCGCCAGTGGCTGCGGCCGCTGCCGCCGCGCACCTCGGCGGCGCTGCTGGTGATCGACAACCACGACCTCGCGGTGCGGGCCTACGTCGGCTCCGGCGCCTTCGGCGATCCCGAGCGCCTCGGCCACGTCGACATGGTGCGCGCCCGGCGCTCGCCCGGTTCGACGCTCAAGCCCTTCCTGTACGGCCTGGCGATCGACGACGGCCTGATCCACACCGGCAGCCTGCTGGTCGATGCGCCCTTCGCGTTCGACGGCTACCGGCCCGGCAACTTCGACAGCGCCTTCCGCGGCCCGGTCACGGCCGCGCAGGCGCTGCGGCTGTCCCTCAACGTGCCGGCCGTGGACCTGCTCGACCGGGTCGGGCCGGCCCGTTTCGCTGCCCGCCTGCGCCACGGCGGCCTGCGCCTCGACCTGCCGCGTGCCGCCACCCCGAACCTGGCCATGGTGCTGGGCGGCACCGCCACCTCGCTGGAGGAACTGGTCGGCGCCTATCGCGCCCTGGCGCACGATGGCCTCGCCGGCCGGCCGCGGCTGCGTAGCCAGGATCCGATCGAGCAGCGCCGCCTGCTGAGCCCCGGGGCCGCCAGCCTGGTGCGCGCGATGCTGGTCGCGCCGACGCCGGCGGGCGGCGCGCCGACCGGCCCGCCGGGCCTGGTCGCGAAAACCGGGACCAGCTGGGGTTACCGGGATGCCTGGGCGATCGGCGTGCTCCCCGGCCATACCCTGGGAATCTGGATCGGTCGGCCCGATGGCACCCCGCAACCCGGACAGTTCGGGGCGATCACCTCCCTGCCCCTGCTGGAGTCGGTGGCGGCCGCCCTGCCGCGCCGGCCCGGCGCGCGCTGGCAGGACGATGCCGGCGTCGAGCGGCTCGAGGTGTGCTGGCCCTCGGGACTGCCGGCCGATGCCGACCCGCAGGCGCCCTGCCCGGAACGGCAGCCGGCCCTGCTGCTGGCCGGACAGCGGCCGCCGCCCCTGCCCGACCGGCTGGCCCCCGGCGCCGGCGCCGAGCTCGCCATCCTGCTCGACGCCGACGGCCGCCGGCGCCGCCCGGACTGCGCGCAGGGCCAGGCGCTCACGCCGAGGCGCCTGCCGCGGTGGCCGCTGCTCGCCCAGCCCTGGCTCGACCCGCAGCGGCAGCGCGCGGCGCGTCCGCCGCCGTGGGCGCCCGGCTGCGGGCAGCCCCCGCACCGGGCCGCCGGCCAGCTCCGCCTGGCCGGCGTGGTCGACGGCGCGACGCTGAAGCCGGCGCCCGGCGGCGATGGCTCGGTGAACCTGCGCCTGGTCGCCGACGGCGGCGAGGGTCGCCTGTGGTGGCTGCTCGACGATCGCCTGCTCGCCGAGCGCGCCAGCGGCCTTGCGCTGGACCTGCGCCTGGAACGCCCCGGCCGGCACCGCCTGGTCGTGCTGGATGCCGCCGGACGCCACGCCAGCGCACGGTTCCAGGTGATCGAGTGAGCGGTTCGTCCGGCCTGACTGGAGGCCCGGGCCGTCAGGGACGCCGGAGACCCTCGGCACGGACCGTGCCGACCCGGACCACCGGATCGCCGGATGCCCGACGCTGATAAGCTTCGCGGTCCCCCGAACCGGCCCCCGGCCACGCGCGCACGCCCATGGACCTGATCGACGACCTCACCTGGCGCGGCCTGCTGGCCGACTGCACCGACCTGGACGGGCTAGCCGCCCGCCTGCGCGAAGGGCCGATCACGGTGTACTGCGGCTTCGACCCGACCGGCGACTCGCTGCACGTCGGCCACCTGATGGGCCAGCTCATGCTGCGCCGCTTCCAGCTCGCCGGCCACCACCCGATCGCGCTGGCCGGCGGCGCCACCGGCATGATCGGCGACCCGTCCGGGAAGTCCGCCGAGCGCAACCTGCTCAGCCGCGAGCAGCTCGACCACAATGTCGCGGCGATCAAGCGCCAGCTTGCCCGACTGCTCGACTTCGAGGCGCCGGGCAATCCGGCCCGGCTGGTCGACAACGCCGACTGGACCGCGCCGATGGGCTTCCTGGAGTTCCTGCGCGAGGTCGGCAAGCACTTCCCGCTGACCACCATGCTGGCCAAGGAATCGGTGCGCACGCGCATCGGCAGCGAGGCCGGCATCAGCTACACCGAGTTCAGCTACCAGCTGCTGCAGGCCAACGATTTCTGCCACCTGCGCCGGACCCTCGGCTGCGAGCTGCAGATCGGCGGCTCCGACCAGTGGGGAAACATCACCGCCGGCACCGAGTTCGTGCGCCGCAAGCTGGGCGCCACCGTCTGGGGCTGGACCTTCCCGCTGATCACCAAGGCCGACGGCAGCAAGTTCGGCAAGACCGAATCCGGCGCCGTCTGGCTGGATCCCGCGCGCACCAGCCCGTACCGCTTCCACCAGTTCTTCCTCAACACCGAGGACGCGAAGGTCGGCGAGTACCTGCGCAAGTTCACCTTCCTGCCGCGCGAGCGGATCGAGGCGCTGGAGACCGCGCAGGCGGCCGATCCCGGCGCCCGCCCGGCGCAGCGGGCGCTGGCCGACGAGGTCACCGTCCTGGTGCACGGCCGCGAGGCGCTGGATTCGGCGCTGCGCGCCGGCAGCATCCTGTTCGGCGCGCCGATCGAGGATGCCGGCGAAGCGGTGTTCGCCGACCTGGCCGGCGAGATCGACAGCGTCGCCCTCGATCGCGCCAGCCTCGACGGCGACGGCCTGGCCCTGGCCGAGCTGCTGGTGCAGGCCGGCCTGTGCCCGTCGCGCGGCCAGGCGCGCAGGGACATCGAGGGGGGCGGCGTCTACGTCAACAACGTCCGCTGCCAGGACCCCGGGCGCAGGATCACCGGCGACGACCTGCTGGCCGGCGGCCACGTCCTGCTGCGCAAGGGCCGCAAGCAGCACGCGCTGCTGCGCCTGCCCCGCTGAGTCCCTTCCGCGCCCCCCGGGGCGCGACCGGCGACCGGCGCCCCGGTGCCGCCGGGTGCCGGGAACGCCTCGGCCTCCCCGTCGCACATGCGGACGCGCACCCGGCTGCGCTCCGGACCCTAGCCGTATCGCACGATCGCCATGGACCGGACCGGACCCGCGCCGATGCCGCTGCGGCGGCCTCGGGATGCGCGCAGGCGGGGCCGGCCGGTCGCGCCCGCGTGCCGCTGCGTGCCGCGGCGCGCGGGCGGGTGCCGGAAACGGAAAGGCCACCGGGACGGATCCCGGTGGCCTGGTCGCACCGTCGGCGGGTCGAGGTCCGCCGCCGGCTTGATGGCTTGTCCCGGGCGGCGTCGGACGCCGCCCGGGTGATGCCCGGCCGCCTGCTAGAACTGCAGGCTCCAGCTGTCGATGTAGCCGATGTCGCCGTTGGCGGCATCGTAGACGCGCAGCCGCCAGGTGCCGTTGGCCGGTACCGCCGAGGCGTTGATCGTGTAGCTGGTGATGATGTTGTCTGCGCTGCCGCCGGTGCGGTTGTGCACGCGCCAGCTGGTGCCGTTCGGCGCCACCACGTCGACGCGCAGGTCGCCGATGTAGGTGTGGATGATGCGCACGTTGACGGTCAGCGACGACGGACCGTTGCCGGTGCGGTTGACCGCGATCGGGCTCTCGGTGGTCTGCAGGTCGCGGATCTGGTAGTCGGCGGTGTTCTCGAAGAAGCTCTGCTGGCCACCGCCGCCGGCGGTGAAGCTGCCGACCAGGGAGACGCCGGAGAAGGCCGAGTAGCCGCGCACCATGACGTGCCAGGTGCCCGCCGCCGGGGCGGCGATGGTGCAGGTCTCGTTGTTGCCGGACAGGTACGGCCGGCAGGTGTAGGTGCTGGTGGTCGGCGCCGTGCCCTGGCGGACGTAGAGGTCGGCGTCGCCGGTGCCGCCGCTGATCTGGAACACCAGGTTGGTCGCGCCGGACGGCACCTCCATGGTGAAGCGCAGTTCGGTGCCGGTGCTGCCGGACAGGCCGGTGACCGGCACGCCGTTGCTCAGCACGTTGGACGGCGGCGGCGGCGGGGGCGGCGGCGTCCCGCCGCCGGCGGCCTGCACGGCGGCCAGGGCATTGACGATGCCGGTGCCGCAGCCCGAGCAGGTGGCCGGGAAGGCGCGAGCGGTCGACTTCAGGGTCGACTCGATCTGCGCCGGCGTCATCGACGGGTTGACCTGCAGCATCAGCGCGGCGGCGCCGGCGACGTGCGGGGTGGCCATGCTGGTGCCCTGGTAGAAGGCGTAGCTGGCGCTGCCCGGCGTGGTGGTGCCGGTGTTGAGGGTCGACAGCACGCCGGTGCCGCCGCCGCCGGGGGCGGCGACGTCGACCACCGTGCCGAAGTTGGAGTACGAGGCCTTGCCGCCGTTGCGGCCGACCGCCGCCACCGCCACCACGTTGTTGCAGTTGGCAGGCCGCGAGTTGCTGGCGTTCTGGTTCTCGTTGCCGGCGGCGACCACGACCACCGAGCCGCGCCCGACCGCCGAGTTGATGGCGTTCTGGTAGGTGGTGCCGCAGCTGCCGCCGCCGCCCAGGCTCATGTTGATGACCTTGGCCGGGGTGGCGTTGGCCGGGACGCCCGAGACGCTGCCGCCCGAGGCCCAGACGATGGCGTCGGCGATGTCGGCCAGGGTGCCGCCGCAGGCGCCGAGCACGCGCAGGTGCTGGACCTTGGCGCCGAAGGCGACGCCGGCGACGCCGGTCGAGTTGTTGGTGACCGCGGCGACGGTGCCCGCGACATGGGTGCCGTGCCAGCTCGAGTTCTGCGCCGAATGCGCGTAGCCGCACTGGTTGGCGGTGATCCAGTCGCCCTCGTCCTGCGGATTGGCGTCGCGGCCGTTGCCGTCGCGCGCCGTGGTCGCGCTGCTGATGAAGTCGTAGCCGGCGACGGTGTTGCCGTTGAGGTCCGGGTGGCTGGTGCTGCCGGTGTCGAGCACCGCGACCACCACGCCGGCGCCGGTGGCGATGTCCCAGGCCTGCGGCAGGTTGAGGCCGCCCGCGGCCTCGAAATAGTGCCACTGCTCGCCGTAGCGGGTGTCATTGGGCGTCAGCGCCCGCTGCATGATGGCGTTCGGCTCGACGTAGGCGACGTCGGGATCGGCGGCGATCATCTCCATGATCGACAGGGCGTCCAGGCGGCTGGCGTTGCCGCCGCCGAAGTCGATCAGCTCGCCGCCGGCCGCCAGCTGGCGGACATGGCTGGCGCGCGCGCCGAGGCGGCCGCCGACGCGGTCGGCGAGCGCCTGCACGGCGGCCGGGTCGCTGGCGGCGCGGGTGCCCGCGTGGAAATGGACGATGAAGCCCTCGTACTGCTGTCCCGGCGCCAGGGCGCTGGTGTTGATGCGCGAGGCGGTCGGGCTGGCCAGGGCGCCGGCACTGAAGGCGGCGCCGAGGACGAACGCAAGGGCGAGCGCGCGACCGGGGCCGCGGGCGGGGTTGGATTGCATCGGTGACTCCCTCCGGATGATGTGTCGTGATGGACCCCGACCGACGCGGTCGGACGGGGCTAGGCCATCCATGACCCGACGCGGCGACCGGCGCCCTCCAGCACCGGCGCGACCCTCCCTCCAGGACGGATCGCGCGACCGCGTCGAGCCGGACATTAGCAGCTCCGGATTTGCATGTGTGTCAGGAAATGGGGCGTCCCGACAACATTTTTCGTGATGCAGTTCTCAGAACGACGCCAGCAGGGCGTCGATCAGCGCCGGCAGCCGGGCGGTCGCCTGTTCCATGTTGCCGAGCACGTCGGCCATGGTGATCTCGGCGTCGCCGCCACAGCCCGCCGCCCAGTTCGCGACGACCGCCACGCAGGCGTAGGCCATGCCCAGTTCCCGGGCCAGCGCCGCCTCCGGCATGCCGGTCATGCCGACCAGGTCGCAGCCGTCGGCGGCCAGCCGGCGGATTTCCGCCCGGGTCTCCAGGCGCGGGCCCTGGGTGGCGCCGTAGGTGCCGCCGTCGACCAGGTCCAGTCCCGCCGTGCGGCCCGCGTCCAGCAGCGCGGCGCGCAGGCCGGCGTCGTAGGGCCAGGACAGGTCGACATGCTCGACCGGGTTGCCGCCGCCTGCGAACGTGTGCGCCCTGCCCCAGGTGTAGTCGATCAGCTGGTCGGGAACGACCAGCGCCTGCGGCGGCATGCGTTCGCCGATGCCGCCGACGGAATTGACCGCCAGCACCCGGCGCGCGCCCAGAGAGTGCAGGGCCCAAAGGTTGCCGCGGTAGTTGATCTCGTGCGGCGCCAGCACGTGGTTCTCGCCATGGCGCGCCAGGAACAGGACCCGCCGGCCGTGCAGCACGCCGGACACCACCGCGTCGCTGGGCGGGCCGTAGGGGGTCTCCACCAGGTGCCGCTGCACGTCCTGCAGGCGCGCCAGCCGGTACACGCCAGTGCCGCCGATGATCGCCAGGTCGACCGCGCTCATGCCGGCTCCTCCGCCATCGCATGGATGGCCGCCAGGTTGCGGCCGTGGCCATGCCAGTCCATGCCGTAGCCGAACACGTAGCGGTCGGGCACCACCAGGCCGACGTAGTCGGCGTCGATGCCCGGCGCCCGCCGGTCGTGGTGCTTCTCGGTGAGCACCGCGATGCGCACGCTTGCCGCGCCCTGTGCCAGGCAGTGGTCGCGGATCGCCAGCAGCGTGTGTCCCTCGTCGAGGATGTCGTCGACCAGCAGCACGTGCCGGCCGCCCATGGCCACCACCGGGCGGCGCAGCCAGTTCAGCGCGGCGCCCTCGGTGCCTCGGTAGCGGCTGGCATGCACGTAGTCGAAGTCGAAGTCGGTGGCGCAGGCCAGCGCCAGGCCGGAGGCGAAGAACTGCCCGCCGTGCATCACCGTGAGGAACACCGGGCGGACCGCAGCGCGGTAGTCGGCATCGATGCGGCGCGCCATCGAGGCGATCGCCGCGGCCACGGCGGCGGCGTCGTGGATGCAGTCGGCGCTGGCCAGCACCTCGGGGAACGTGGTCGGCGGATTCATGCTGGCCTCCATTGGAGCGGACTGTGGGAATTGCGCAGCGCGGCGCGGCGGCGCGCACGCCAGGCCGGCACTGTACCGGGGCCGCGCCGCCCCGCGCGCGGCTGCGGCGTGGCCGGCGGCTGCGCGCGCCGCGGCGCTGTCCGGCATGGCGGCCAGCCGTCCATGGCCGGTCAGGCGGACAACGCCGTCAGCGCGTCCACGATCTCGCCGTGACGCGCGGCCAGCGCATCCGCGCCGGACGCCGGCGGGCGGCCGGCCAGGGCGGCCAGGCGCTCGCTGGTCTCGTCGACGTGGTCGTGGGGGACGGCATCGATGGCCGCCTCGACCTGGCCGGGCTGGCAGGCCAGGACGACATCGCAGCCGGCCTCCAGGTGCTGGCGGACGCGCTGGCCGACCGCGCCGACGCCCTCGGCGGCGACCATCGCGATGTCGTCGCTGAACACGATACCGTCGAAGCCCATCGCGTCGCGCAGCACGTGGCGGATCCAGCGCTCGGAGTAGCCCGCCGGCAGCGCGTCGACCTGCGGGTAGGTGACGTGCGCCATCATCATGGCGTCCACGCCGGCGCGGACCGCGGCGCGGAACGGCACCAGGTCGCAGGCCTCCAGGGTCGCCCAGGGCCGCCGGTCGATCGCGGCATCGTGGTGGGTGTCCTCGAGCACCGAACCGTGTCCGGGGAAGTGCTTGCCGGTGGCCGCCATGCCCGCCGCGTGCATGCCCTCGATGTAGGCGGCGGCGAGCGCCGCGCAGGCCTCCGGGTCGGCGTCGAAGGCGCGCTCGCCGATCGCCCGGTTGCCGCAGCGCAGGTCGAGCACCGGCGCGAAGCTCAGGTCGATGTCCAGCGCCCGCATCTGCGAGGCCATCAGCCAGGCGTGGTCGCGCGCCAGGGCGCACGCGCGCTCCGGCTCGGAGGCCCACAGCGCGCCGATCCGGGCCAGCGCGGGCAGCGGCCCGAAGCCGTCCCGGAACCGTTGCACCGGACCGCCCTCCTGGTCGACGCACAGCAGCAGCGGCGCCTCGCGGACCTCGCGAAGCTGCGCCACCAGGGCCCCGACCTGCGCGCGGTCCGCGATGTTGCGGGCGAACAGGATGACGCCGGCCACCACGGGATGTTGAAGCCAGCGCTGCTCGTGCGCCGCCAGGGTGGTGGTCTCGATGCCGATGATCAGCATGTTCGGTTGCTCCAGCGCGAGTAGGGCTCGCGCACCAGGTTGACGTTGTAGTAGCGGGGGTCGTCGGTGACCTCGCGCCCCAGCCAGGGCGGCCGCGGAAACCCGGCATCGACACGGGCCAGCTCGAGCTCGGCGACGATCAGCCCGGCGTTGTCGCCCTCGAACTCGTCGACCTCGAAGCGGTGGCCCGCCACCGGCACGATGTGCCGGGTCTTGGCCAGCAGCGGTCCGGCGCACAGCGCCAGCAACTCGCCGGCATCCGCCGCCGGGACCGGGTACTCGAACTCGCTGCGCAGCGGGCCCAGGCTGCGCGACTTGATGTTGAGGCTGCCGGCGCCGTCGCTCAGGCGCACACGGACGGAGCAGGCATCGCCGCCCAGCCAGCCCTGGACGATCCGGATGCTGCGCTCGACGTCCTGCCGCCAGCCCTCGCCGGCGATCAGGAACTTGCGTTCGATCTCGGTCGCCATGGCCGCCTCAGGTGCGCTCGAACAGCGCGATCGATTCCACGTGCGCGGTATGCGGGAACATGTCCATGACGCCGGCCGCGGCCAGGCGGTAGCCGTGCCGCTCGACCAGCAGGCGCGCGTCGCGCGCCAGGCTGCCCGGATGGCAGGACACGTAGACCAGCCGCGCGGCGTCCGGGAAGCGCAACTGCTCCAGCACCGCCTGGGCGCCGGTGCGCGGCGGATCGATCAGCACCGCGTCGATGCCGCGCCCCGCCCAGGGCGCATCGCGCAGGTCGCCGGCCAGGTCGACCGCCAGGAACTGCGCGTTGCCGATGCCGTTGGCCGTGGCATTGGCCGCTGCCCGGGCGACCAGGCCGGCATCGCCCTCGATGCCGGTCACCCGCCCGGCGCGCCGGGCGATCGGCAGGCTGAAGTTGCCCAGCCCGCAGAACAGGTCGAGCACGTGCTGGTCCGGACCCGGCGCCAGCAGCGCCAGCGCCTGGCCGATCATCGCCTCGTTGAGGGCCCCGTTGACCTGGATGAAGTCCAGCGGCTCGAACCGGTAGCTCAGGCCCTCGGCGGCCAGCGTGAACGCCAGCGCGTGCTGGGCCGGCCACAGCAGGCGGACGCTGTCGGCGCCGCCCGGCTGCAGGTAGATGGCCAGGCCGTGCTCGCGGCCGAATTCGGACAACAGGCTCCGGTCAGCCTCGCCCAGGTCGACGAGATTGCGGAACACCAGCGCGGGCATGCCGTCGCCGGCGGCGACCTCGATCTGGGCGATGCGGCTGGCCGATTGCAGGCGACCGACCAGCTCGCCCAGCGCGCCGACCAGGGGCCCGACCCGGGGGTCGAGAACCGGGCAGTCGCGGACGTCGGCGATGAAGCGCGGCTGGCGTTCGCGGAACCCGACCAGCACCCTGCCCTTCTTCGGCACGTCCTTGACCGACAGCCGCGCCTTGCGCCGGTAGCCCCAGGCCTGCGCGACCAGCGGCGCCAGCACCCGGTCCGGCTGCAGGCCGCCGATCCGTCGCAGGTTCTCGAGCAGCTGCTTCTGCTTGGCGGCGATCTGCGCCGCCGGCGCGAGGTGCTGCAGCACGCAGCCGCCGCACACCCCGAAGTGCCGGCAGCGCGGCTCGACCCGGTCCGGGGAGGCCTCGAGGACCTCGACCAGCACCGCCTCGTCGTAGTCCCGGCCGCGCCGGCTGCGCCGGGCGAGCACGCGCTCGCCGGGCAGGGCGTCCTCGACGAACACCACCTTGCCGTCGACGCGGGCGACGCCGCGCCCCTCGTGGCTGAGGTCGTCGATCAGGGTCTCGAACGGCGGCGCGTCCGTGCGCATGAAGGGTCTTCCTGCTTCTGGCGGGGGTGGGCAAGCCCGACGGAGACGCCGGGCCCGCCATTGTCGCAGATGCCGCGGTCCCGGCCGCGGCCGCCGTCCGCCGGCTACTTGCGGGTCCAGGCGCCGCTGGCGTCCTGGTAGTACCAGCCGGCGCGCGCCTGCTCGATCCATTGCCGGGCGAAGGTGGCGCGGATGTCGTCCTCCCAGTCCGGCTGGCCGTTGGCCAGGGCGATCTCCCGGTACACCGCGTCGCGGTCGCGGTTGTCCTCGGCGACCGCCTGGTTGACCGCATTGCGATCGCGCAGGGCCAGCGAGGACGCGTCGCGCACCGCGATCCGGCCGTCCCGGGTCATGCCGAGCACGCCGGACTCGAAGTGCGGCCTCAAGGTCTCGAACCGCACGCGCATGCGCTCGCGGATGGCGGTGATCGCCGGCGTGCGGACGTTGATGTCGGCCTGCGCATGGGCGCTGGCGACCGGCAGGAACAGCGCGCGCAGGTCGACGCCGGCACCCCGGTTGCCCCGGGGCGGCGCCTCGCCATCGTCGGCGCCGTTGCCGATCACGTCGTTGACGAATTCGCGCGCGGCCTGCTCGGCCTGCGCCGCCGGGAAGTAGACGTTGATGGTCACGCACGCGGCCAGGAACAGCGCGGCGGCGGGCAGGATCCAGCGGATCGGTCGGGACATTGCAGGCTCCATGGCGGCCCTGGCGGCGCCGCGCCGGGCTGGCGGCGGCGGCCGGTCCGCGCTCGGCCTGGACTGGCGGACCGGCCAAGGGTACGGCAGCGCGATGACCGGCGGCTGTCCCGGCACCCGCGGCGAGGCGGCCGGGGGGCGCGGCGGTGCCGCGCCGCGAGGCCAGAGGGCCTCGGGCGCCGGGCCGGTGCCGTCTCAGCGGACCTCCGGGGCCTGGCCGGCCACTGCCGCCCGCAGACGCGCCACCAGGACCGGCCAGTCGACCTGTCGCTGGAAGCCGCGGATGGTGATCAGCGGCAATCCCGCCCCCTGCAGCAGGGTGAAGCCGCCGGCCGCGTCGTCCAGCCCGCCCATGGTGCAGACCTCGTTGACCAGCCGGCAGTCCAGGCCGATGCGCCGGTAGCCGAAGCTGTCGAAGACGCCGAGCAGGCGCCCCTGCAGGCCGCTGGAGCCGCCGCCGCCGAGCCGGGTCAACTGGTCGACGGCCAGCTGGCTGATCCGGCGCCGGCCCGATTCCCGGGTGCGCAGGCGGGCATCGAAGGCCACCGGGCGCCAGCCCAGCAGGCGCAGGCCCGCGATGTCGCCATCGAGGCGACCCTCGATGCGCCCGAATCCGAACACCTCGGTGAGCGGGACCAGGTCGAGGCCACGCAGGTGGATGTCGGCGGACAGCGCCGGCGCCACCCCGAACGGCCGCTCGATCACCAGGCCCTCGATCCGGGCCTCGCCGTCGAAGGCCTCGATGCGGATGCCGCCGCCGACCGCCAGCCGACCGCTGTCCAGACGCAGTTCCGGCAGGCTGCCATCGAGCCGGCCCGGGAACGCCGGCCAGCCGAAGCCGGCGGCCAGGGTGTCGATACGGGCATCGGCAAGCTCGATGTCGCCGGTCAGTCGCACCGGGTGCCCCCCCAGCACGGCCAGGCGCAGGTCCCGCAACCGCAGGTCGCCGCCGGCCAGGCCGAGCTGCACGGGCGCCTGCGCGGCGATCGCGCCGTCCGCCGCCTGGGCACGCAGCTGCCCCGGGCCCAGCGCCAGCCCGTACAGCGACAGGCCGCGCCAGGCCAGTTGCACCGGTGCCGGCGGCTGCCCGGAGGCACGCAGCGCCAGTTTGCCGGCCAGGCCCTCGATCGCGTAGGCGCCGCCGCGGTGGCGCAGTCCCATCGCCGCCGGCCTCGCGTCGAGGCTGAGCAGGCCCTGGCCGGACTGCCAGACCGCACTGGCCTCCAGCGCGCCGGAGGCCACCAGGTCGGCCAGCCCGAGGCCGGCCAGGGTGCCATCAACATAGCGTTCCCGATGGCGGTCGAGATCGATCCGGCCGGACACCTGTACCCGGCCCGGCCAGCCCTCGACACCGGCCAGGGGCGCCGCCGAGCCCTCGATGCGGGTGTCGCCGTCGACCAGGCGCAGGTCGCGCAGCTCGACACCGCCAGGGCCGCTGCGCAGATCGACGGTCAGCGCCACCGCGCTGCCGGCCGGCCAGCTCACGAACACCGGTCCGACCAGCAGATCGCCGGCAGCCAGCGTCGGTCGCGCGGACAGCGCCAGGGCGCCGCCGGCAGCGATGCGCAGATCGATGCCGCCGGCCAGGTCCAGCGCCTCGAACGCGACCGCGCCGGCCGCGGCTTCCGCCGCCAGACCGCTGGCCTGGACGTGCCCGCGCCAGCGGGTATCGGTGCCCGTCCGTCCCTGCTCGAGCCGGCCGTCGATGCGGCCGTCGCGCCAGGCCACGCCCGGCAGCACCGGCGCCAGCCAGGCGGCCGGCATGCGCCGCGCCTGCACGGCCAGCGCCCGCCCCGCGAGGGGCAGGTCGACCTGCACCTCGGCGATGCCGCGGCCCAGGCGCAACTGTCCCTGCGCAAGGGCCAGGTCGCCGCGCCAGGTCAGCTGCCAGCCGGACGCACCGTCCCGCCAGTGCAGCGGGCCCTGGCACTGCCACAGCGGCGGCTCGCTGGCCGCCACCTCGGCCAGGGCACAGGCGAACCGCACCTCGGCCAGGTCCAGCCCGGCCGCCGGCAGGCGCAGGCGCCGTGCCGACAGGGTCAGGTGGCCGCCCGCAGCGGCCTCGGCTGCCGGCACCTGCGCCAGGCGCAGGCCCTCGACCTGGATCTGCCCATGGTCGATCCGCTCCACGCGCAATTGCACCGCGTGGCGCGGCAGCGCCGCGTGCAGGGGCATCGCCGCCAGGACCAGCAGCACGGCCAGCCACCGCGAGCGGACTGCGGCCACGTGGCCGCGCCGGCGGCCGGGCGCCGCTTGACCCCCGGCGAGCTCATGCGCACGCTGGGGGCCGGCCGGGGGAGCAGGCATGGACGGAAGCAGCGTCCTCATCGTCGAGGACCATACGATGATCGCCACCTGGCTGACCAGCGTGCTGGAGACCGCCGGCTACCGGACCTGCCTGGCCCGCGACCTGCGCCAGGCGCGCGCGCTCCTGCAGGCCCGGCGCTTCGATGTCTGGCTGTGCGACCTGCACCTGCCCGACGGTACGGCCATCGAGCTGCTGGCCTGGCCGGAGCACGCCCCGGCCATCGCCCTGACCGCCGATCTCGATGCCGACCGCCAGCGGCACCTGGCGCAGGCCGGCTTCGCGGCGGTGCTCGGCAAGCCCTGCACGTCCGACCGCCTGCTCGCGGCCCTGGCCGGCCTGACCCCGCCACCGCCGGCGACCATGGCCTGCGCCGCACCGCCCGATGCAGGGCCGGCAGGCGCCGGGATCGCCGTTCTCGACGACGACCTGGCCCTGCGCAGCTGCGGCGACACCGCCACGGTCAGAGCCCTGCGCGAATTGCTGGCGGCGGAACTTCGCACGCTGCCGGCGCGCCTGGACGGGCCCTGGACGCCGGCCGGCCGCGACGCCGTCGACGACGAGCTGCACCGGCTGGCGGCGGCCGCGCGCTGGTGCGGGGCGCTGGCCCTGGCCCGGCACCTGGACTGGCTTCGGCCCCGGCTGGTCAGGGACCCCGATCCCGACCGCCTGCGGCCCGGCCTGCTGGCGCAACTGCTGCACCTGCGCGCGGCGATCGGCGCCTGGCTGGACGCCGGCGGCACCTGAGGCGGGCACCCGGGGAACCCCTGGTGCGGCGGGCCGGTACCCGCCGCCACGCATCGGCCGCGCCCGCCTCAGTCCCTTTTCCGCCAGCGCGTGAGCTGGAGCAGGGCCGCCGCGACGAGCCCATAGCCGACCAGGATGGCCCCGGCGTTGGCCAGAGCCGCGCCGTAGCCCAGCCGCGGCACGTCGATGAAGGGGTACGGGTACAGTCCGGTGAGCTCGCCCCGGGCCAGCGCATAGACCAGGTAGGCCATCGGCCAGACCAGCCACCACGGCCACTGCCGCCAGCGCAGACGCGCCCGGCCCGGCACCCGCCACCACCACAGCAGGTAGCCGGCCGGCACCAGGTAGTGCAGCAGCTGGTCGGCCAGCAGCTGCCAGCCGCGGGGATCCCAGACCTGCCGCAACAGCAGGTGGTAGGCGATCGCGACCACAGCGATGCCTGCCGCGGCCACGGCGGCGGTGCCCGGTCGCCGCAGCCAGCCCGGGCGACCGCGCCGCCCTGCCCCGGCCCAGGCGGTCAGGACCAGCGCGACCAGCAGGTTGGACAGGATCGTGAAGAAGCCGGTGTAGACCAGCAGGCCATGGCCGATGCCATGGCCGTTGGCGAGGGCCAGCCGCACCGACAGCAGCAGTTGCAGCAGCAGCGCCGCCCAGGCCAGCAGCGCCAGGGCGGCACTGGCCAGGCGCACCGCAAGCGTGGGCGCATCGTCGGCTGCGCGGATGATCGGCATGGTCGTGCGACCCGGTTGCAGGGAAGACGGCGGCAGGCGGGCGGACGCAGGACGCCAGAGGGACCGTCTCCGGACGTCCCGCGGACCCGATCGTAGTGCCACCGGCGGCCGGCGCAACCGCGGCCCGACCGCTGTGGCCGTGCTTCAGTCCCCGGGATCCTCGCCGCCCCCCGGCTGCAGGCGCCACTGCGCCGCCAGGCGCAGGCTGCGCAGGGGCGCGCCGTCGAGACGGTGGCCGATCACCCGCCGCGACAATGCGCGCAGGGCCGAGAGTTGGGCCGGCGCCGGCTGCCGGTCGCCGGCCCAGGCCAGCAGCACCTCACCGCGCACGCGCGGCCAGGGACTCGCCGGCGACCAGGCCCGGGCGCCCTGGTCGGGATCGAAGGCGTAGTCGGCCGCCGGGTCGAGGGCGACGCCGTCCTCGTCGTGCGCCAGCACCAGCGCGTAGCCGGCCAGGGCCAGCAGGTCGCGCTCGAAGCGGCGCAGGGACCACGCCAGTGCCGCGGGCGGCGTCGCCGGCAGCCGCGCCAGCTCGGCCAGCCAGTCGCGGTAGCGCCGGAACAGCTCGGGCACCGGATCGCCGCGCCCGGTCAGGCGCTGGACCAGCTCGTTGACGTACAGGGCCGCGAACAGCCGGTCGCCGACCGGCCGCTGCGGTACGCCGTCGGCCTCGACGGTGGCCAGGGTCAAGAGCTCGCCGGCCCCGGCCGCGGACAGCCGCAGGGGCCGGAACGGCTCCAGCAGGGCACGGCGCAGGGACTGGCCGCGGCTGCCGCCGCGCGCCCCTTGCGCGACCAGGCCGAGGCGGCCATGGCGGGCGGTCAGCACCTCGACCAGCAGGCTGGTCTCCCGGTACGGCCGGGCCTCGAGCAGCCAGGCCGCCTCGTTGTCCAGGCGCAGGGCCATGGCCGGCCGCCGGTGCCCTGGTCAGTCGCCGTAGCCGAGGTCGCGCAGGGCGCGTTCGTCATCGGACCAGCCGCGCCGGACCTTGACCCACAGCTCCAGGTGCACCTTGCCGTCGAACAGCTGCTCCATGGCCAGCCGGGCCCGGGTGCCGATCTCCTTCAGGCGGCTGCCCTTGTCGCCGATCACGATCGCCTTCTGGCCATCGCGCTCGACCCAGATCGCCGCGTGGATGCGGCGCAGCCGGCCTTCCAGCGCGAACTGCTCGATCTCGACCGTGGTGGCGTAGGGCAGCTCCTGGCCGAGCTGCCGCATGACCTGCTCGCGGACCAGCTCGGCGGCCAGGAAGCGTTCGCTGCGGTCGGTCAGGGTGTCGTCGTCGTAGAGCGCCTCCTGTTCGGGCAGGGCCTGGACGATGCCCGCCTCCAGCCGGTCCAGCCCGTCCCGGCGCCGCGCCGAGACCAGGAAGACCCCGGACAGGTGCGCGGCGCCGCCGACCTCGGCCAGCCAGGGCAAAAGCGTCGACTTGTCCTTGACCAGGTCGATCTTGTTGACCGCCAGCAGGCAGGGCACGCCGGCCTCGGCGAGCGCCCGGGCGACCGCCTGGTCCTCGGCGGTCCAGCGCCCGGCCTCGACCACGTGCACGCAGACGTCGGCGCCGGCCAGGGTGGCCTGCGCGGTGCGGTTGAGCTGGCGGTTCAGGGCCGAACCGCCGCCGCCGTGCAGGCCCGGCGTATCCAGGTAGCCGATCTGGCCGCGCTCCCGGGTGACCACGCCCAGGATGCGGTGCCGGGTGGTCTGCGGCTTCGGCGAGACGATGCACAGCCGCTGGCCGACCAGTGCGTTGAGCAGGGAGGACTTGCCGACATTGGGCCGGCCGACCAGGGCGACGTGGCCGCTGCGGAAGGTTTCATGATTCATCGTCCTGGATCCTGTAGGAGGGCCAGCATCGCCTCGGCGGCGCGCTGTTCGGCCTGCTTGCGCGAGCCCGCCTGGCCCAGGGCCGGCTGCTCGCGGCCTTCGACCCGGCAGGCGACCGTGAACTGCTGGGCGTGCTCCGCCCCGCTGCGTTCCAGCACCTGGTACTCGGGCAACGGCCGCCCCCGCGATTGCAGCCACTCCTGCAGCCGCGACTTGGCGTCGGCCAGCTCGCGCAGGTCCAGGGCCGCGACGGCACCGGCGAAACGATGCCGCAACCAGTCGCGGCAGGCCGCCCAGCCGGCGTCCAGGTAGATCGCCGCAACCAGGGCCTCGAAGGCATCCGACAGGATCGACTCGCGGCGGAAGCCGCCGCTGCGCAACTCGCCCTGGCCCAGCCGCAGATGGTCGCCGAGTTCGAGCTGGCGCGCCTGCTCGGCCAGGCTCTCGCGCCGCACCAGGCGCGCGCGCAACCGGGTCAGGTCGCCCTCGGAGGCCTTCGGGTGGGCCTGGTAGAGCATCTCGGCGACCACCGCCCCGACCAGGCCGTCGCCCAGGAACTCCAGGCGCTCGTTGTGCGGCTGGCCGGCGCTGCGGTGGCTGAGCGCCTGCGCCAGCAGGGCCGGGTCGGCGAACCGGTGGCCCAGCCCGGGCAGGCTGTCAGCTGCCGCTGAGCCGCTCGACGCGCTCAAAGGTCGCGATGAAGTCGAGGTTGCCGAACAGCGGACGCCTGACCTCGTACTTGACATGGATCTGCGGGCCGCCCTGCGTGGTGATGCGGACATTGTTGGGCTTCACCGACTCGACGTAGCTGGTGTACAGGCGCCGGTCGAACAGGGTCCGGATCTGGTCCGGCGCCATGTTGGCGATACCGGGCTCCTTGGCCAGGCCCTTCATCGCCGAGGACACGCTGTACCACTCCGAATAGACCGGAAACAGGCGCATGCCGACGTAGGCGAACAGGCCGGCGATGGCCAGGACGAACAGGAAACCGATCAACGTGATGCCGTGCTGCCCCTTGCGCATGGCGCGTGCTCCCCAAGCTGGTTCTGACTAGCGGATCACATTCCCGAGCCGCCCGAAGTCGATGATACCGTCTTTCTGCGTATCCCAGCTCCACCAGATCACCGAGGCGCGGCCGACCAGGTTGGCTTCCGGGACGAACCCCCAGGCACGGCTGTCCTGGCTGTTGTCGCGGTTGTCGCCCATCACGAAGTAATGCCCTTCCGGCACCTGCCAGCGCGCCTCGCCCGGCTGCTGGTACATCGGCGACTGGCGCACCAGCAGGTGGTGCGGATGCTCGCCGGCCAGGCGCTCGCGGCGCTCCTCGGCGCCGGTCATGTCGGCGCCGCGGCCGGCGCCGATGAAGCGGCCGACCACCTCCTGGGGCACCGCCTCGCCGTTGATGTAGAGCGCCTTGTCCCGGTAGCTGACGGTGTCTCCCGGCAGGCCGACCACGCGCTTGATGTAGTCGACCCGGGGGTCCTGCGGATAGCGGAACACCACGACGTCGCCGCGCGCCGGCTCGCCGACCGCGATCACCTTGGTGTTGGTGACCGGCAGCCGCACCCCGTAGGCGAACTTGTTGACCAGGATGAAGTCGCCGATCAGCAGGGTCGGCATCATCGAGCTGGAGGGGATCTTGAACGGCTCGAACAGGAAGCTGCGGAACACCAGCACCAGCAGGATGACCGGGAAGAACGACCGCGCGTAGTCGACCACCACCGGGACCTTGCCGCCGGCGGCGCGGCGGCGGGCGAACAGCAGGCGGTCGATCAGCCAGATCAGGCCGGTCAGGGCGGTCAGGGCGACCAGCAGCAGGGCGAAGTCCATTCTCATCTCGTCAGTTTTCCGTGGCTGTCGGCCGGCGCGCTCGCCCGCCCTACTTGTCCATCCGCAGCACCGCCAGGAAGGCCTCCTGGGGGATGTCGACGCGGCCGACGGACTTCATGCGCTTCTTGCCTTCCTTCTGCTTCTCCAGCAGCTTTCGCTTGCGCGAGGCGTCGCCGCCGTAGCACTTGGCGAGCACGTTCTTGCGCAGCGCCTTGACCGTCGAGCGGGCGATCACCTGCGAGCCGATCGCCGCCTGGATGGCGACGTCGAACATCTGCCGCGGGATCAGCTCCTTCATCTTGTCGACCAGGTCGCGGCCGCGGCGGTCGGCGAAGCTGCGGTGCACGATCAGGCTGAGGGCGTCGACCCGCTCGCCGTTGATCAGGATGTCGACGCGCACGAAGCTGCCGCCCTGGAAGCGCAGGAAGTGGTAGTCCAGCGAGGCGTAGCCGCGCGACACCGACTTCAGCTTGTCGAAGAAGTCCAGCACCACCTCGGCCAGCGGCAGCTCGTAGCTGATCTGCACCTGCGAGCCCAGGTAGTTGATGCCGACCTGGACGCCGCGCTTCTCCTCGCACAGGGTGATGACGTTGCCGACGTAGTCCGGCGGCGTCAGGATGTTGGCCTGGATGATCGGCTCGCGGATCTCAGCGATCGACGGCGACGGCGGCAGCTTGGCCGGGTTGTCCAGGGTCAGGACCTCGCCGTCGGTGGTCGCCACCTCGTAGATGACGGTCGGCGCCGTGGTGACCAGGTCGAGGTCGTACTCGCGCTCCAGGCGTTCCTGGACGATCTCCATGTGCAGCAGGCCGAGGAAGCCGCAGCGGAAGCCGAAGCCCATCGCCTCCGAGCTCTCCGGCTCGAAGCGCAGCGCGGCGTCGTTGAGGCGCAGCTTCTCGAGGGCCTCGCGCAGGTCCGGATAGTCCTCGGCGTCGACCGGGAACAGGCCGGCGAAGACGCGCGGCTGCATCTCCTGGAACCCCGGCAGCGGTCCGGGCGCGGGGTGCGAGGCCAGGGTCAGGGTGTCGCCGACCGGCGCGCCGTGGACGTCCTTGATCGAGGCGCACAGGAACCCGACCTCGCCGGGACCCAGGCGGTCCTTGACCAGGCGCTTGGGGGTGAACACGCCGACCTGGTCGACCTCGTGGGCGCGGCCGGTGGACATGACCAGGATCTTGTCGCCCTTGCGGATCTCGCCCTGCATGACGCGCACCAGCGACACCACGCCCAGGTAGTTGTCGAACCAGGAATCGATGATCAGCGCCTGCAGGCGGTCGGTGTCGCGGGGCTGCGGCGGCGGGATCCGCGCGACGATCGCCTCCAGGACGTCGACGATGCCGACGCCGGTCTTGGCCGAGATCAGCACGGCGTCGTCGGCGGGCAGGCCGATCACCGCCTCGATCTCCTTCTTGACGCGTTCCGGGTCGGCGGTCGGCAGGTCGATCTTGTTGAGGACCGGGATCACCTCCAGGCCCTGCTCGACCGCCGTGTAGCAGTTCGCCACCGACTGCGCCTCGACGCCCTGGGCGGCGTCGACCACCAGCAGGGCGCCCTCGCAGGCGGCCAGCGAGCGGCTGACCTCGTAGCTGAAGTCGACGTGGCCCGGGGTGTCGATGAAGTTGAGCTGGTAGGTCTGGCCGTCCTTCGCCTTGTACGGCAGGGACACCGACTGCGCCTTGATGGTGATGCCGCGCTCGCGCTCGATCGGGTTGGAGTCGAGCACCTGCGCCTCCATCTCGCGATCCTGGAGGCCGCCGCAGAGCTGGATGATGCGGTCGGCCAGGGTCGACTTGCCGTGGTCGACGTGGGCGATGATGGAAAAGTTGCGGATCAGTTTCATGCGCTCGGGCGGTCGGCCCGCGGGTGGGCAGGCAAAGACTCCGGATTATCGCAGATTCCTTGCCCGCCCGGTCGGGACCCGGGCGCCGGCGGTCGCCGGCGCCCGCCCGCCCGTCAGTCGCCCTCGCGGACGCTGAGGGCGATGAACTGGGTGCTGGCGCCGCGCCGGACCAGCAGCATCACCGAGTCGCCTGCGGCGACGCCGGCCACGGCGCGGTCGAAGTCGGCGACGCTGCCGACCGTGGTGCGGCCGACGCGCAGGATCACGTCGCCCCGCTGCAGCCCGGCGCGGCGCGCCGCGCCGCCGGCGACCTGGGTGACGCGGACGCCTTCGCCGCGGCCGAGGCCGAGCTCGCTGCGCTCCTGCGCCTCGAGATCCTGGAGCGCCATGCCCAGCCGGCCGGCCCCGGCGGCGCGCGGCTCCGGGCCGCCGGCGGCGACGGCGTCGGCGTCCGCCGGCGCCTCGCCGACCGTCACCGTGACCGTGCGCCGGCGGCCGTCGCGGAACAGCTCGACCTCGGCGCGGGTGCCCGGCCGGGTGGTGCCGACCACCGGCGGCAGGTCCGCCTGCGATTCGATCGGCCGGCCGTTGAAGCTGAGGATGACGTCGCCGACCTGGATGCCGGCCTTCTCGGCGGCGCCGTCCGGCACCACCTGCCCGACCAGGGCGCCGGCCGGACGGTCCAGGCCCAGGGACTGGGCGAACTCGCGGGTGACCTCCTGGACCTGGACGCCGATCAGGCCGCGCCGGACCCGGCCGTCGGACTTGATCTGGTCGACGATGTCCTGGGCGACGTCGGACGGGATCGCGAAGCTGATGCCCATGTAGCCGCCGGTGCCGCTGAAGATCTGCGAGTTGATGCCGACCACCTCGCCCGCCAGGTTGAACAGCGGGCCGCCGGAGTTGCCGGGGTTGATCGCGACGTCGGTCTGGATGAACGGCACGTACTGCTGGTTGCCGCCGCCGACGCTGCGGCCGGTGGCGCTGACCACGCCGGCGGTCACCGAGTAGTCGAACCCGAAAGGCGAGCCGATCGCCACCACCCACTGGCCCGGGCGCAGCGCGTTGGAGTCGCCCATGCGCACGGTCGGCAGGCCGGTCGCGTCGATCTTGAGCAGGGCGATGTCGGTGGCCGGGTCGGTGCCGACCACCTCGGCCATGAACTCGCGGCGGTCGGTCAGCCGGACGGTGACCTGGTCGGCGCCGCGCACCACGTGGTTGTTGGTCAGCAGGTAGCCGTCGGCGCTGATGATGAACCCGGAGCCGCCGGACTCGCGGTCGCGGTCGCCGGGAACCCCGAACTCGGGTCCGAAGAAGCGCCGGAAGAACTCCGGCACCTCTTCCTGGGGTGGCATGCCGCGCTGCGCGCGGGCGCTGCCGGCGGTGGTGGTGGCGCGGATGTTGACCACCGCCGGCGCGTTGCGCTCGACCAGGGCGGTGAAGTCCGGCAGGCCGGTGACCTGGCCCGCGGCCACCGCCTGCGCCGCCGCCGGGACCTGGGCCGCCACCGGCGCCTGTTGCCTGGCGCAGGCGGACTGGCTGGCCGGCAGCGCGATGGCCAGCAGCAGCAACTTTGCGAACGACACGGTGAAACGGTTCATCGCGATTCCTCGCAAGGTAGGGGAATGATCATGCCGGCCCGTCCGTGTCGGCGGCGTCGCCGCCGGCCGGCCAGGACCGCCGCCGCCACCATCCCGGCCAGCGCCGCGAGGGCGGCGAGCGGCGCCGCCAGGCCGGCCCAGGCGGCCAGGCCGGCGCCGCCGAGCAGGCCAGCGGTGGGCGGCGCGAAGGCCGCCAGCAAGACGGCCACGGGCGCGTCGCCCGGGACCTGCCGGCAGCAGTCGGGCCGGCCGCAGGACGCCATCGGCGGCCTCAGCGGGAGGCCTCGGGCGCCGGGGCCGCGGGCGCCGGGCCGGGCACCAGGATGATGTAGTGGGTCGACGGCAGCTGGGTCGGCAGCACCGGCGCGCGCTGCCAGGCCTCGGGGTCGGGGCGCGGCGCGAACTGCCCGTGCAGCGGCTGGGACTGCCGGGCCGAGACGGGCAACAGCGGCAACTGCCGGCGCAGGTCGTCGGCGCGCACGCCGGAACTGGCCACGCTCGATGCCTGGCCCGGCGCGGTGCCGGCCAGGCCCTCGCCGCCCGGCACCGGCTGCACGTACCAGAAGGCGCCGGCGGCGACGATCGCGGCAGTGAAGAATCCGGCCGCCCACTGCAGGCCGGTGCGCCAGGGCAGCGGCCGGCCCGGCCGCGGCTCCGCCGCGACCTCCCGGGCGATGCGCGTGGCCAGGCCGTCGCCGGCCACCGGCAGGCCGGAGCGGCCGCGCAGGCAGTCGCCGACCAGCTGGTAGCGGCCGAAGCGCGCACGCAGCGCGGCGTCGTGCTCCAGGCGACGCATCAGGAAGGCGGTCCGGTTGCGGTCCAGCTCCCCGTCGACCAGGGCGGACAGGTCTTCTTGGACCGGGTCGTGGGCGTGCTCGGTGGTCATGGCGGTCACTCAGGAATCGGACAGCAGGGGACGGATGCGCCGGTCGATCGCCTCGCGCGCCCGGAAGATGCGCGAACGGACCGTGCCGATCGGGCAGGACATGACCTCGGCGATCTCCTCGTAGCTGAGGCCATCGACCTCGCGCAGGGTGATCGCGGTGCGCAGCTCCTCCGGCAGTTCGTCGACCGCGGCGGTCACGTTGCGCTCGATCTCCTGGCGGAGCAGCTCGTTCTCCGGGGTGGCCCGGTCCTTGAGCTGCGACTCGCCGTTGAAGTGCATGGCGTCGTCGACCGCGACGTCGTCGGTCGGCGGCCGGCGGCCCTGCGCGACCAGGTGGTTCTTGGCGGTGTTCACGGCGATCTTGTACACCCACGTGTAGAACGCGCTGTCGCCGCGAAAGTTCCCGAGCGCCCGGTAGGCGCGCAGGAAGGTCTCCTGGGCGACGTCCTGGGCCTCCGCGAAGTCGTTGAGGTAGCGGTTGATGACGGCCAGGATGCGGTGCTGGTACTTGCGCACGAGCAGGTCGAACGCGGCCATGTCGCCCCGCTGCACGCGCTCCACGAGTTGCTGGTCGACGTCACGCTCGCTCATTCCCGCCCCTGCGGCAGTGGTGCCGCGACCGGGGGCAGACCCCCGGCGCGCCATTTGGTTCCGGGCGGCGGCCCGGGATCGGCGACGATGATACGGTGCCGCGCCCCCTGCCCCGGCTGAACGGCCGGTGCCGCGCGGGGCGCGGCCGGCGCCCTCCCCGACCCGCGGTCGCGGCCGGCCTCGCGCCGGCTCAACCGGCGCCGCAGTGCTCGCGGCGCAGGGCCAGGGCGCGGTCCATCTCCGACTCCAGGCGCCGGATCCGGGTGTCGTGGCTGGGGTGGGTGGACATGAACTCGGCCGGCTGGCGGCCGCCGCCGGCCTGGGCCATCCGCTGCCACAGCCGCGGCGCCTCGCGGGGATCGAAGCAGGCGCGGGCCGCGAGCAGCAGCCCGATGCTGTCCGCCTCGTTCTCGTGGTCGCGCGAGAACGGCAGCAGCACGCCGTACTGGGCGCCGGCGCCGATCGCCGCCATCACCGTGCGCTGGGTCGAGGGATCCATGTCCGACAAGGACATGCCGGCGGCCATGCTGCCGAGCTGCACCAGGCGCTGGGTGGCCATGCGCTCGGCGCCGTGCCGGGCGATCGCGTGGGCGATCTCGTGGCCCATCACCGCCGCCAGGCCATCGGCGTTGGCGGTGATCGGCAGGATCCCGGTGTAGATGGCGACCTTGCCGCCGGGCAGGGCGAAGGCGTTGGCCTGCTCGGACTCGACCAGGTTGAACTCCCACTCGAAGTGCTGCCAGGGCACCTCGGGGGCGATCTCGCGGGCCGCCGCGACCAGCCGCCGGCCGATCTCCCGCACCGCCTCGACCTGGGGCCCGGACCGCACCACGCGCTCCTGGGCCAGGATCTGGCGGTAGGACTGCAGGCCCAGAGCCGACTCCTGCTCGCGGCTGAGGTCGACCAGCTGGGTGCGGCCGCTGATCGGCACCTCGTGCTGGTTGCTGATCCAGTAGTAGCCCAGGTAGAGCACGAACAGCAGGATCGGCCACCAGCGCAGGCCACCCCCCGTCCCCACGCGCAAGCCCGCCATGTGCATGCCTCCGGCCGATCGACCGGACCATGGTAGCGACGATCCGCTCCGGCAGGCGCGCCGGAGGGATCCGGCCCGCCCCCTCCGCCCGGTCCGACGCCTGCCGCCCGTCCCACGGCACCGCCCTTCGCTCTTCCCGACCGCGCCCAGACAGAGCGTGAGCGCTCCCCGCTCCCGAGTCCCGAGTCCCGAGTCCCGAGTCCCGAGTCCCGAGTCCCGAGTCCCGGGCTCACCCCCTACAGGCTGCGCGCGACCCGGAAGCCGACCCGGGGGCTGGTGGTGTCGGCGGGGATGTTGAGGCGGTAGGCGGAACGGACCTGGTCCGGGCCGCTCGCCCAGGACCCGCCGCGCACCACCCTGCGGGTACAGCCGGGATTGACCCAGGCACGGCCGTCGCTGGGCGCCCTGGAATAGGTGCTGTGCCAGCAGTCCTCGGTCCACTCGGAGACATTGCCCGCCATGTCGTGCAGGCCGAACGGATTGGCCGGGAAGCTGCGCACCGGGGCGATCCCGAACCAGCCGTCGGTGACGCCGGGAAAGGCATTGCTCCATTCCCGGCGCAGGCGCGAGCGGTCGCCGGTGGAGGACACGTTCGCCAGCGGCTGCGCCGGCGCCCCGTCGCCCCAGGGATAGCGGCTGACGCTGCCGGCGCGCAGGGCGTACTCGAACTCGGCCTCCGAGGGCAGCCGGTACGGCCGGCCGGTCTGCTCGGCCAGCCATTGCGCGTAGGCGGCGGCGTCGGCCCAGGCCACGTGCACCACCGGCTGCGCCGGATCGGCCGGGCGCCCGGTCTCGTCGTGGCGCCAGTCGACGCTGGCGCGTTCGCGCATGCTGCCGGAACGCTCGTCGTAGATGGTCGAACTGCCGCGCCGCTCGGCGCGGCTGCGGTGGCCGGTGGCCTCGACGAAGCGGCCGAACTCCGCGACCGTGATCTCCGCCTCGGCGAGCGCGAAGGCCCGCGCGAAGTTGACCCGGAAGCGCGGGCCCTCGTTGGCCCGCCGGCCGGCCTCGCCATCCGGCGAACCCATCAGGAAACTGCCCAGCGGGACCACCACCATGACTGGCCCCTGGGCGGCGCCGCCGGCCAGGGGCTCGCTGAACCGCTCGCCCTCGGCGAAGCCGCCGTACAGGCGCACGTTGCGGATGCGCTCGCGCACCAGGCCCGGCCCGATCACCTCGGCATCGATGGCGAGCGCCTCCGCCAGCAGCGCCTCGGCGGCATCGGCATCGCCCTCGTCGAGCCGGGCATGGGCCTGCACCAGCAACCGGCCGGCGGCGGCGCTGCGGGCCTCGGCGACCACCGAGGCGGCATCGGCCAGCGCCTGCAGGGCCTCGGGGTCGGCGGCCCCCGCCCTGGCCAGCAGCGCCTCGGCGCCCTCGAAGTCGCCGGCGGCGGCGACCGCCGCCGACTGCTCCAGCAGGCGGGTGCGGATCAGGGCGACCCCTTCGCGCGCCGCCTGGTTGTCGGGTTCGGCCGCCAGCGCCTGGCGGAAGTAGCCCAGGGCATTGCGCTCGCCCTGGTCGAGGCGGTCGCGGGCCAGGGCCCGCCGTGCCCGCTCCAGGGCCAGGCGTGTCGGCGCGGCCGCGTCCAGCCGCTCGCGCAGCCCGGGCAGGACCGTGGCATCGGCTCGCAGCTGTTCGACCACCGGCAGCAGCCTGGCCAGCTCCGGCCAGTCGCCGCGACCGGCCTCGCGCTGGGCGTCGGCGATCAGGCGATCGACCGTGCGGGCCAGGCCGTCGCGCGCCCTGGCATTGCCCGGCGCCGCCTCCAGCACCGACCAGTACAGGTCGACGGCACTGTCTCCCGGCGGCAGGTAGAGCCGGCCGTCGGCCAGGGCGGCATCGGCCCGCTGCAGCAGGACGATGTGGCCGTTGCGGTCGGACTGGTCGAACTCGACGCGGGTCGGGGTCCAGCCGGCGGCGACCTGGGCCAGGGCGGCCGGATCGCTGGCGCTCTCCTCGGTCGCGGCGGGCGGTTCGGCCGGCGGCCCGGCCTCGTCGGACGCCGGCGGCGCTTCGTCGGGGGCCTCCGGCCCTTCCGTGACCGCCTCCGGTCCGGCCGCGGCCAGCACGGTTTCCGGCGCCGACAACGGCGCCGAAGGCGGCTCGTGGCCGCGCTGCCACCAGCTCCACAGCAGCAGCGCGCCGGCCAGGCCGATCAGGATGGAGAGCGCCCGGCGTATCATGCCGGGCCGTTCCGCAGCTCGCTCATGACCGCATGGTAACCAATCGAGGCATCGAACCCGCGACCGGCGATGGCCCCTGGCTGCGGCTGCCCGACGACCTCGCCGCCTTCGCCGATGCCGCGCCGCCGCTGGCGGTGGATACCGAGTTCATGCGCGAGCGCACCTACTGGCCGAACCTGGCCCTGGTCCAGATCGCCCGCGACGGTCGCTGCGGCCTGCTCGATCCCCTGCACCACCCCGGCCTGCCCGGACTCGGCCCGCTGCTGGCCGATCCCGCCGCCACCGTGCTGATGCACAGCGCCAGCGAGGACCTGGTCGCCCTGCAGCCGCTGCTGCCCGGCCCGATGATCGGCCTGTACGACACCCAGATCGCCTGCGCGTTCGCCGGCCTCGGCCTGGGCCTGGGCTACCAGGCCGCGGTCGAGCGCCTGCTCGGGGTGCACCTGGAGAAGCAGGAGACCCGCTCCGACTGGCTGGCACGACCGCTGACCGCGCGTCAGGTCCAATACGCCCTGGACGATGTCCGCCACCTGGCGCCCATGCATGCCGAGCTGGAGGCGCGGCTGGCCGGCCGCGGCTACCGCGACTGGCTGCTCGAGGACTGCCGGCAACAGGCGACCGCGGCCTTCGCCGCCGAACCCGACCCGCAGCCGCAGCGCGCGCTGCGCGGCGCCTGGCGCTGGTCGCCGGCCGCCCAGGCGCAGTTGCGCCGGGTCCTGCTCTGGCGCGAGGACCATGCCCGCGAGCGCAACCTGCCGCGCCGCTGGGTGCTGGACGACGACACCGCACTGGCCGCCGCGATCGAACCCGACCATGGCGCCGCCCGCCTGGTCAGCCGCCTGGCGGGGGTCCCGCCGGGCCGGCGGCGCAGCCTCCAGGCGCTGGTCGAGCTGGTCGCGCGCCCGCCCGACAGCGACGAGATCGCCGCCACCGAGCCGATCCCCGGCCCGCTCGAGGGCGAGCAGAAAGCGCTGGCCCGGCGCCTGCGCGACGAGGTCGAGGCGATCGCCAGCCAGCTCGACCTGCCGACCGGCCTGCTCTGCCCGCGCCGCGCGATCGATGCCATGGCCACGCGCGGCCGCTGGCCGGCCGACCTGGCCGGCTGGCGCGAGGCGGTGCTGAGGGAGCGACTGGAGGCCCTGCTGCCGGATTGACGGATGCCGATCCGGCACGAACGGAGACGCGGCGCGGCGGTGTCCGGCGGCGCCGGCCGTGCCCGCGCGGCAACGCGACGGCCGCTGCCGCCCGGCCGGCGGCCCATCGCCGGCGGTCGCGCCCGGGATGTCGTTTTTTTGCCAAGGCCGCGCCGACGTGCCAGAATCGCCGCCCTTGCGCCCCCCGCACCAGACGCGAACAGTCCCGGATGTCGAAAGACGATCAGATCGAAATGGAAGGCCAGGTCATCGAGACCTTGCCCAACACCACCTTCCGCGTGAAGCTCGACAACGGCCATGTGGTGACCGCCCACATCTCCGGCCGCATGCGCAAGCACTACATCCGCATCCTGACCGGCGACCGCGTCAAGATCGAGATGACCCCCTACGACCTCAGCAAGGGTCGCATCACCTACCGCATGAAGTAGGCCTGTCGCGCGCGGCGCACCCTGCCGCTGCCCGCGCCGTCCCGACCGCCGAGGCGGGTGCCTGTGCGCCGGCGCCCGAAGGTCCCGACTCCACTGTTCCTCCGCGAACCGGCAGCGCCCTGGTCGGCGTGGCGGTGCCCCGCATCCGGCCATCGCCCCGGGGCAGCGGCGACGCGCGCCGCGGGTGCCCGCGCCCGCCAGGCCCTGCCGATGACACGACGGCCTCCGACCGGGCCCGGTTCCGCCGCGCGCGGCGCGCGGCGCGGCAGCCACCGGCGCCTGCCCCGCCCCAACGTCGGTCGTGCAGCCAGCCGGGGGAGCTGCACAGGGCGGCGTCGGACCGGACCGGCCGCCTCCGCAGCCAAACCGGCTGACGGCAGGGCGCCCGATCGGCGATAATGGCGCGCTTTCCCGGGCCGGTCCGCCGGCCCACCCGCGCAACGCCGTCCGGTCCCGCCGGTGCCGGCCTGCCGCCCTCCCCGCCTCCCGCCAGGAGTCCGACATGACCGATTCCTTCGCCACGCGCGCCACCCTCGACGTCGCCGGCAAGACCTACACCTTCCATTCGCTGGCCAGGCTGGGCGAGCGCTTCGACATCTCCCGGCTGCCGTTCTCGATGAAGATCCTTCTCGAGAACCTGCTGCGCAACGAGGACGGCGGCATGACCGTCGGCCCCGAGCACATCGAGGCGGTGGCGAAGTGGGACCCGGCGCGCGAACCCGACACCGAGATCGCCTTCATGCCGGCGCGCGTGGTCCTGCAGGACTTCACCGGCGTGCCCTGCGTGGTCGACCTCGCGGCGATGCGCGACGCCGTGGTCCGGCTGGGCGGCAAGGCCAGCCAGATCAATCCGCTGATCCCCTCCGAGCTGGTCATCGACCACTCGGTGCAGGTCGACGCCTTCGGCACGCCGCAGGCGCTGGACATCAACGGCCGCATCGAGTTCGAGCGCAACGCCGAGCGCTACAGCTTCCTGCGCTGGGGCCAGAAGGCGTTCGACAACTTCAAGGTGGTGCCGCCCAACACCGGCATCGTCCACCAGGTGAACCTGGAGCACCTGGCGCGGGTGGTGATGACGCGCGAGGTCGACGGTGCGCTGATGGCGTTCCCGGACACCGTGTTCGGCACCGACAGCCACACCACCATGATCAACGGCATCGGCGTGCTCGGCTGGGGCGTCGGCGGCATCGAGGCCGAGGCCGCCATGCTCGGCCAGCCCAGCTCGATGCTGATCCCGCAGGTGGTCGGCTTCAAGCTGACCGGCCGCCTGCCGGAAGGCGCCACCGCCACCGACCTGGTGCTGACCGTCACCCAGATGCTGCGCAAGCACGGCGTGGTCGGTAAGTTCGTCGAGTTCTTCGGCGCCGGCCTGGACCACCTGCCGCTGGCCGACCGCGCCACCATCGCCAACATGGCGCCCGAGTACGGCGCCACCTGCGGCATCTTCCCGATCGACGACGAGTCGCTGGGCTACCTGCGCCTGTCCGGCCGCGACGAGGCGCAGATCGCTCTGGTCGAGGCCTACGCCAAGGCCCAGGGCCTGTGGCGCACCGCCGCCGAGGCCAGCTACAGCAGCGTGCTGCACCTCGACATGGGCAGCGTGCTGCCGTCCCTGGCCGGCCCCAAGCGGCCGCAGGACCGGGTGCTGCTCAGCGACGTCAAGGACAACTTCCGCGAGAACCTGGGGCCGCTGACCACCGTGCGCGAGAAGCGCACCGCCGAGGAGGCGCGGTTCGTGGACGAGGGCGGTGGCGCCGCGGTCGGCAATCGCGAGACCGTGCTGTCCTCCGGCTGCACCGAGATCGAGATCGCCGGAAAGAAGGTGCAGCTGCGCGACGGCGCGGTGGTGATCGCGGCGATCACCTCCTGCACCAACACCTCCAACCCGGCGGTGATGCTGGGCGCCGGCCTGCTCGCCCGCAACGCCGTGAAGCGCGGCCTGAAGGTCAAGCCCTGGGTGAAGACCTCGCTGGGGCCGGGCTCGCTGGTGGTCACCGACTACCTGAAGAAGGCCGGCGTCATGGACGACCTGGAAGCGCTGGGCTTCCACGTCGTCGGCTACGGCTGCACCACCTGCATCGGCAACTCCGGCCCGCTGCCCACCGAGGTCAGCGCCGGCGTCGCCCAGGGCGACCTGGTGGTCGCCTCGGTGCTGTCGGGCAACCGCAACTTCGAGGGCCGGGTGCACGCCGAGGTCAAGATGAACTACCTGGCCTCGCCGCCGCTGGTGGTCGCCTATGCGTTGGCCGGCAGCGTCGACATCGACCTCAGCCGCGAGCCGATCGGCCAGGACGGCGCCGGCCAGGACGTGTTCCTGCGCGACATCTGGCCGAGCAACAAGGAGATCGGCGACACCATCGCGGCCACCATCGGCCCGGAGATGTTCGCGGCCAACTACGCCGACGTGTTCCGCGGCGACAGCCGCTGGAACCAGATCGCCTCGCCCGAGGGCGAGAAGTTCGCGTGGGACGGCGCTTCCACCTACATCAAGAACCCGCCCTACTTCGACGGCATGACCATGGAGGTCGGCGCCATCGCCGACGTCCACGGCGCGCGCTGCCTGGCCCTGCTCGGCGACTCGATCACCACCGACCACATCTCGCCGGCCGGCAACATCAAGAAGGATTCGCCGGCCGGCCGATTCCTGGTGGAGCGCGGCGTGCAGCCGGCCGACTTCAACAGCTACGGCAGCCGGCGCGGCAACGACGACGTGATGGTGCGCGGCACCTTCGCCAACATCCGCATCCGCAACCTGATGCTGGACGGCGTCGAGGGCGGCTACACCCGCCACGTGCCCAGCGGCGAGCAGATGGCCATCTACGATGCCGCCATGCGCTACAAGGCCGAGGGCACGCCGCTGGTGGTCCTGGCCGGCAAGGAGTACGGCACCGGCTCGTCGCGCGACTGGGCGGCCAAGGGCACCAACCTGCTGGGCGTCAAGGCGGTGATCGCCGAGAGCTTCGAGCGCATCCACCGCTCCAACCTGGTCGGCATGGGCGTGCTGCCGCTGTCCTTCATGGACGGCGAGAACGCCGCGACCCTGGGCCTGACCGGTGGTGAGCAGTTCGACATCACCGGGCTGGACGACGGCCGCGGCAAGGTCGCCCAGGTGACCGCCACCGCCGCCAACGGCGACGTCCGCCGCTTCCAGGCCCGCGTGCTGCTGCTGACGCCGAAGGAGGTGGAGTACTTCCGCCACGGCGGCATCCTGCACTACGTCCTGCGCCAGCTCGCCCGCGGCCGCGAGGTCTAAGGCCACCTGCGGGGGCGGAAGCCCCGCCGGCCGCTGGCAGGCGGCCGGCCTTCGCGGGCGCGCGGCATGCCGCAGGGCATGCCGCAAGCGGCGCCCGCTCAGCCACCACGGCGGCATCTGCGCACGACGTCCTGCGCCAGCTCGCGCGCGGCAACGAGGTCTGAGGCCACCTGCAGGGGGCGGAAGCCCCGCCGGCCGCTGGCAGGTGGCCGGCCTTCGCGGGCGCGCGGCATGCCGCGCGCCTGGCCGCGGCACCCCACTTCTCCCCTCCCCCGCCTGCGGGGAGGGGCGGGGGAGAGGGCCGCCCCGGCCAGCGCGCGCCGCCGGGCCGGCGACCATGCAGATCATGGCAAGCCCGGACCCTCTCCCCCGGCCCCTCTCCCAGAGGGAGAGGGGAGCTGATCGCGCTCCGCCTGGCGAGTCCGGCTCTCCGATACCTTCTCCTCCCCGCTTCTCCTCCCCGCTTCTCCTCCCCGCTTCTCCTCCCCGCTTCTCCTCCCCGCTT